>Ga0256404_1000785_pt1 | contig 81205 bp, 52 predicted proteins | sample RumenRJG_01DNA_FD_185990 | JGI IMG/M metagenome (GOLD analysis project Ga0256404, IMG submission 185990) | Bovine rumen microbial communities from Lethbridge, Alberta, Canada - RJG_01 | ecosystem: Host-associated > Mammals > Digestive system > Stomach > Rumen | place: Canada: Alberta | collected...
GACTGAGGAATTAAAGAAGGTGCTTAACAACAAGGGTATCTATCTTTCTTGGTGGAACTTCTGGGCAATGATTATAATGGCAATTACCAGTGTAGGCTATGCCATATATGCTGCATTCAACAGATGCCTATGGGATGTGTTATGGGAGAGACTGTGGTTTCCATTATTAGTGTTATTATTCTTTGTTTGTTCAATAGGCTTAATGGTCTGGCTCAATCTCAGAGAATATAGAATCCCCAAATACTAAAGCCACTATTTGCAAACTCCGAGATTACAAACTGCAAAATTAGGAGTCAAGGAACGCCAAAACAATAACTAGCACGCCAAAAACACGCCAATTTAGAGCATAAAAGAAATCCAAACTACTGATAATCAGCGGTTTGGATTCTCTTTCAGTCGGGATTACTGGACTCGAACCAGCGACCTCGCGCCCCCCAGACGTGTGCGCTACCAACTGCGCTAAATCCCGATCCGTTATTTAGTGCCACGGGTATGGCTTAAATCGAGTGCAAAGGTATAGACTTTTGGCGAGATAACCAAATATTTGGGCGAAATTTTATTTTTTCTCATTATCTGAGAGAAGTATTTCGCGCAGCGGAATCATCACGAAGTCGCGCTCGTGCATCAGCGGATGCGGAATCTTGAGGTCGGGCTCGTCAACGGTGATGTCATCATAAAGCAGGATGTCGATGTCAATTATGCGGTCGTGATAGTGTCCGCCGACCGACTTTTTGCCTCTTCCCATCTTGCGTTCTATCCTTTGTGTCAGCGTGAGTACTTCCCTTGGCGTGTGCTCTGTGGCGCAACAGATTGCGGCATTGACAAACTGATGGTCCGACTGGAAACCCCATGGCTCGGTGACATGAAAAGTTGACTGGCGAGTGACATCGCCAACCAACTTTCCTATTTCTTCTATTGCCTTGCGCAGGTTCTCCTCTTTGTCGCCGAGGTTGCTGCCAAGACTGAAATAAACGGTATGCATTAATCGTTCAGGATAAGCATTGCGTCGCCGTAGCAACCGAAGCGGTAGCCGTTCTTTACGGCCATGTCGTATGCTTCCATCACGAGGTCGTAGCCTCCGAACGCCGCCGTTGACATCAGCAGGGTGGAGTAGGGGTGATAGAAGTTTGCTATCATCGAGTCGGCAAGATTCACGTCGTATGGCGGGAAGATGAACTTGTTGGTCCATCCCTCATATTCTTTCAGCAGTCCGTCGGTGCCCACAGCAGTTTCTGTCGCCTTCAGTACGCTGGTGCCAACGGCGCAGATGTGTCGGCCGGCTTTCTTCGTCTCGTTCACCAACTGGCAAGCCTCTGCGTTGATGAACATCTGCTCGGAGTCCATCTTGTGCTTCGTGAGGTCTTCCACTTCAATCTCGTGGAAGTTTCCCAGTGCGCAATGCAAAGTGATGTATGCGAAGTTGATGCCGATGATTTCCATGCGTTTCATCATCTCGCGGCTGAAGTGCAGGCCAGATGCCGGTGCTGTCACGGCTCCCTCGTTCTTGGCGTATATGCACTGGAAGTTGTCCATGTCCTCGGGTGTTGTGGCGCGATGGTCAACGATATAGTGCGGCAGCGGTGCCTCGCCGAGTGCGAACAACTCGCGCTTGAACTCGTCGTGAGGGCAGTCGTAGAGGAATCGGAGCGTGCGTCCGCGGCTTGTGGTGTTGTCGATGACCTCTGCTACCATTGTTCCGCTGTCGTCGAAGAACAGTTTGTTGCCTATTCTTATTTTGCGTGCAGGCTCCACGAGCACGTCCCACAGTCGCATTTCCTCGTTCAGTTCGCGCAGGAGGAACACTTCGATTTTGGCGTCAGTCTTCTCCTTTGTGCCGAAGAGCCGTGCTGGGAACACCTTGGTGTCGTTGAACACGAATGTGTCGCCCTCGTCGAAGTGCTCAAGCACGTTGCGGAAGTCCAGGAACACGGGGTTGCCTTCCTCGTCTTTGAGGGGCTCGCCGTTCTCGTCGGTCTTGTACATGTCTATCTTGTTCGACTTACGATGCAGAATCATAAGGCGGCACTCGTCGCGGTGATACGACGGCTGGAGCGCTATTTGCTCTTCTGGTAGTTTGAATTTGAATTGCGATAGTTTCATATTTATTTTTATGGTTTTTTCGGTTTGGGGGTTGCGGCGGTGTTGCAACATGGTTGACCTGTGGGGCGTCAGCCCTCAAGTGTTTGCTGGTCGAGCCATGGCTCGAAGGTGTCGAAGGTGTGGCACATGTCTATCGTGGCATCGCCGACGCGTGTTCGGCGCAGCGATGTGAGATAGGCACCGCTGCCGAGAGCCTCTCCGATGTCGCGTGCCAGCGAGCGTATGTATGTGCCCTTGCCGCACACCACGCGTATGGTGGCTTGCATCTTCTCGGCGTCGAAGTCCTGCAGTTCTATCTCGTCGATGTGTATCGGCTTTGCCTCCAGTTTCACCTCGCGTCCTTTCCTCATCAGCGTGTATGCGCGTTTGCCGTTAACGTTGCACGCGCTGTAGGCTGGCGGCACCTGCTCGATGTCGCCGACAAAGCGAGTCAGCACTTCCTCCAGTTTCTCGCGAGTGATGTGCTTGGTGGGGTAGGTGGCATCTACGGGGTGTTCCATGTCGAAACTCGCGGTGGTAGCGCCGAGTTGCAGTGTCGCCACATATTCCTTGGTGTGGCGTTGCAGTTCCTCGATGCGTTTTGTGGCGCGCCCGGTGCATAGTATCAGCACACCAGTAGCAAGCGGGTCGAGCGTACCGGCATGACCCACCTTCACCTTATATCCCATTCTCTTCGTCAGCACATAGCGGATATGAGCCAGTGCTCCGAAACTGCTCATACGGTATGGCTTGTCGATGTATAGTATCTCTCCTTCGCGGAAGTTCACGTTTGTATGTTCTGGTTTGTGAGTTTTTATGTTCTTGCCAAGTCTATAGCATCGAGCACACTATGGTCACTGCACCCACGATGGCGCAGTATATGCCGAAGTAAATCAACTTGCCTTTCTTCACGATGTTTATCATCCATTTGCAGGCGAGACAACCCGACAGGAACGCCGCAAAGAAACCGATGACGAGGGGCATAGTGCCAATGTCGCCGAACACATCGACGCCTTTCACCGCCTTCAGTGTGTCGAGCAGTGCCTCGCCGAGTATCGGCGGTATCACCATGAGGAACGAGAACTGTGCCAGTTTCTCCTTCTTGTTGCCCAAAATCAGACCTGTGGCTATGGTGCTGCCCGAGCGCGATAGTCCCGGCATCACGGCGCATGCCTGTGCCAGACCAATGATGAAAGCGTCACGCTTGCTTATCTTCTCCTTCTGTCGCGGGCGCGCATAATAGGAAAAGGTGAGCAGCGATGCCGTTACGAGCAGCATGATGCCCACAATGAGCAGGCCCGAGCCGAAAATCTGCTCTACATAGTCCTTGAAGAACACTCCTACGATGCCCACAGGAATCATGCTTATAAGGATGTTGATGAAATAGCGCATCTCGTCGTTCATCTTGAACTTCAGCACACCGTTGACAAGCCACACTATCTCGCGCCAAAGTATTACAAGCGTGCTCATCACCGTGGCAACATGCACGAGAATGGTGAATGCCAGATTCTCAGAACCTTCGATGCCGAAGAGGTTTGCGCCGATGGCCAAATGGCCGCTACTGCTCACTGGCAGATACTCTGTCAGTCCCTGAATAATACCTAAGATTAATGCTTCTAACCAACTCATCAGTCGTTCTCCTTAATAGTTGTGTCCTTATCTTTCGGTTTGTAAATGATGGCAACGATGATAGAGATGAAGCCGAGGAATGTCACCACGGGAGCCACCTTTATCTTCATAGCGCTGAAAATCTCGGGATTGAAAGCCTCTTCTGTTGTGCCCGACCCGCTCATGAGCAGGAAACCGAGGATAATCACTGCCACGCCGATGGCGAGCAGTATGAAATTCATTTTGCCAAAGGCAAGATTTCTTTTGTCCATTATGTTAATTACGAATGTTGAATTACGAATGTTGTATTATGAGTTGTCGCGCGAGGCGCGATTGTCAATATCAATATTAAACTACACCTTATACAGGTCTCCCGCCTTCATGCGGAGGAACTTGTTCACCGAGACATAACTGCAGAAAGTGGTTATGATGACACCGAACAGCAGTATTACACCGGCGGTGATGGCTAACACCTCCAATGTCATTACAACGAGGATGTCGGGGAACTTGGAGTACCATGCATAGACACCTCCGCCAAGCACCAGAATGGCGATGACGGCAGCCGCAAGGCCGATGCCGATGGCTCGCCAGATGAATGGGCGGCGTATGAATCCCCACGACGCTCCGACGAGTTTCATCGTGTGTATGTTGAAACGGCTGGCATAGACTCCCAGTCGCACGTGGTTGTTAATCAGCGAGAAAGAAATGATTGAGAGCAACACTGCCAGCACGATGAGCACGATGCTCGCCTTGCCGATGTTGTCGTTCACCTGGTCCATCAGGTCTTGCTGGAAGTCCACCTCCTTCACCTTCTGGTGTTTCTTCAGTTCGGCGCCAATCCATTTCATCGAGTCGCGGTTGGCATAGTCAGACTTCAGGTTCAGTTCCAGCGAAGCGGTGTAGAAATTGACACCCGCGAACTCTGTTGGGTCGTAGCCCAGAGCCTTCGTCTCTTCTGCCAGCACCTGCTCCTTGCTGATATATTTCACATGTTGAACATATCTCTTGCTTTCCAGCGCTTTCTTCATCTGTGACACCTCAGGCTCGGTGATGTCCTCAGAGAGCACCAGGGTGACGGTGAGGTTCTCCTTCACCACCTTCGAGAGGTTGCGGGCAGAGAGCACCGAAAGAACAACCAGCCCCACCAAAATAAGCACCAGTGCGGTGCTTATGCATAAGGTCACCACCTGCAAACTGCTGCGTTTGCTGGACTTTTTACGTCTTTTTCCCATTGCTTTTTGGCTATAATACACCTAATTTGGCGCAAAATTACTGAAAAAAACGTGAAAAGGGAAATGTTTAACCACTCTTAACACAAGAAATCTCTTTTTCTCTTATTCGTCACCGCTTTTCATTTTTATTCTGTAACTTTGCCCCCATGAGCACAATAATCTATCCGTCCCCTATTTTTGGACCTGTTCATAGCCGCCGGCTCGGAGTGAGTCTGGGCATCAATCTGCTGCCCGACGACGGCAAAGTGTGTACCTTCGACTGCATCTACTGCGAGTGTGGCTTCAACAAAGACCACCGCCCCAAGCACCGCCATCCCTCGCGAGAGCAGGTGGCTGAGGCTCTGGAAGAGCGGCTGCGCGACATGCAGAAGAACGGACCGGCGCCCGACGTGCTCACCTTCGCGGGCAACGGCGAGCCGACGTGCCATCCTCACTTTGCCGAGATTATAGACGACACGCTGCGCCTGCGCGACATGTATTTCCCCAAGGCAAAGGTCAGCGTGCTCACCAACGCCACACTGCTGCACATACAAAAGGTGCACGACGCCCTGATGCGGGTGGATAACAACATAGTGAAACTCGACACCGTTGACGCCCAGTATATCAATAGGGTTGACCGCCCCAGCGGAGAGTGGTACGACGTGGAGCAGGTCATCGAGGGGATGAAACGTTTCAACGGTCATGCCATTATTCAGACAATGTTCATGCGCGGACAGAGCGGCGGAGTGAGCGTTGACAACACTGGCGAGGAATATGTTGGGCCGTGGCTCGAGAAGGTCAAGGAGATAGCGCCTCTGAGCGTCATGATATACACCATCGACCGCGAGACACCCGACCACGGACTGCTGAAGGCTCCGCGCGAGGTGCTCGACGACATACGCGACCGCGTCATTGCCGCCGGCATTCCGTGCACGGCATCCTACTAATCCACCCTTTCTTCGGCGACTCGTCATCATTTGTCTTAACTCCTTAACTCCTTAACTCCTTCAACTTGCTGAATGTTGAGTAAAATAGGCTATTTTACTGAGTAAAATAGGCTATATTACTGACCAAAATAGCCTATTTTACTTTCCTCGCCCATATTTGTCGTGTAGCGTTTGGGTTGTAGTTGCAGTCTCGTCAGTATTCATCATCTGGGGCTTTTTTACACTTTTTTTGTTCCGAATAGTAAAAAAATATGTTCTTTTGTTGCAGAATTGTCATTTTTATTTGTACTTTTGCACCCGATTTACATAAGTGCTTGTTTTTCAGCATTACCAATACGGGAATTATAACACCAATGGAAAGCATTTCCTAATCGCCTAAATTATATAATAGGTATTATTAACAATAAACAATTCAATTACTAAAATGAAACAAAACGAATCAGGTAGCAGAGCCTATCTCATTTCCATCGTGATGGTGGCAGTGCTGGGCGGTTTGCTCTTCGGTTACGACACCGCCGTTATCTCTGGTGCCGAAAAAGGTCTGCAGGCGTTCTTCATGGAAGCAAAAGATTTTGCTTATACCGACGGCTGGCATGGATTCACATCTGCAAGTGCATTGATTGGATGTATTATCGGTTCGGCATTGTCAGGTTTCCTGGCTACAAACCTTGGCCGCAAGAAATCGCTTATCATCGCGGGCATCCTTTTCTTCATCTCCGCTCTGGGATCTATGGACCCCGAATTCCTGTTCTTCCAGTATGGTGAGCCTACATACTCACTGCTCATCATGTTCAACATCTACCGTGTCATTGGCGGTATCGGCGTGGGACTTGCCTCTGCCATCTGCCCGATGTATATTGGCGAGGTTGCCCCGTCTAACATTCGCGGTATGCTCGTTTCATGGAACCAGTTTGCCATTATCTTCGGCCAACTCGTGGTTTATTTCGTAAATTTCTTCATCCTTGGCGACCACATCCAGCCGCTGGTGGAGGAGATGGGCAAGGGCATTGCCGCCATCAATCCTGCCGCACAGTGGACCGTCACCACAGGATGGCGCTATATGTTCGGTTCCGAGGCTGTGCCTGCAGGTCTCTTCGCCCTGCTCATCTGCTTCGTTCCTGAGACACCGCGTTACCTTGTTTCGGTAGGTCAAGACCAGAAGGCTCTGAGCATTCTCTCGAAGATCAACGGCTCAGGCAAGGCTCAGCAGATTCTGCAGGACATCAAGGACACCATGGTGGTGAAGACAGAGAAACTGATGACCTACGGCTTCATGTGCATCTTCATCGGCATCATGCTCAGCGTGTTCCAGCAGGCTGTGGGTATCAATGCCGTGCTCTACTATGCTCCGCGCATCTTCGGTGACATGGGTATGGACGACCCGATGATGCTCACCGTGTTTATGGGTATCATCAACATCTCGTTCACCCTTGTGGCTGTGTTCACGGTAGAGAAGTGGGGACGCAAGCCGCTGCTCGTATGGGGCTCGCTCGGCATGGCGCTTGGCGCGTTCGGCGTGGCCTTGACCTTCGGCAACGAGAGTCTGGCACTTGTCACAGCAGCATCGCTACTCATCTATAGTGCATCGTTCATGTTCTCTTGGGGTCCAATCACATGGGTGCTCATTGCAGAGATATTCCCCAACACCATACGTGGTGGTGCCGTTGCCATTGCCGTGGCATTCCAGTGGATATTCAACTTCATCGTAAGTTCTACCTTCGTGCCGATGTTCAACATGCACCTCACTGAGGGCGACGACTTCGGTCACTGGTTCACATACGGACTCTACGGCATCATCTGCGTCATTGCAGCCATCTTCGTTTGGCGCCTTGTGCCTGAGACAAAGGGCAAGACTCTCGAGGACATGACCGCACTGTGGCGCAACCGCATGAAGAAATAACAGACTTCATTTTATAAGGGAGTTACATAACATACAGCCCCCATCCCTATCAATCCCTGCACATGTAGCGGAGAGACAGGGATGGGGCGTTTTTTTCAAGACACCTGTTTGTTTTTCTAAATGAAATTCATATCTTTGCACCGAATTTTATGACTTTCAGACAGAATTCTATAGGATGAAATATCTTAATTTGGCGCTTCTCGTTCTCGTTGTCCTTGTTTCAAGAGGGGAACCGGCACAGCACGCAGACAAAAGAGTGGCAGAACTTGTCAACTCTGAGCAATGGTTTGCGCTTGAACAGGAATATCCTGCTTTGAAAGACTCTATCCATGCGGACTTCATGAAACTGGTGGCAGAGGCTATGATTGGATGGAAGTTCAATCGAAAGGACGATGCCCTGGATGCCGTGGAGAAGTTGCTGAGCAAGCATCAAACAGAGATTGGAAGTCAGGCAGCGACTAACTTTGCAATGATGAGGCTAAGGCTGCTGGGTGAGTTGGGAAGATATGCCGAGGCGGCAGACGGTGCCAAGAAGTTGCTCAGTCAGTTGAGCGATGCTGGTCCTGGCGGTATGGAGACATTGCGGTCGATGTACGCTCAGTATAATTCCTTGCGCGACATCCCGCCGATGTCTATTAGCCGTCCAAATAGGGATGCATACGTCCCGTTTACGGTTCAGGGATTCAGAGCACCGGGCAGAGAGACATGGATGAAACCAGGCAGAATGGACTTTCAAGGCTATCTGATGACCATTCCCGTTAAGGTTCACGGCAGGCAGTTGCCATTCATCTTCGATACTGGAGCCAGCAGCACATTCATCATGGAGAAGACGGCGAGAGACTTAGGGCTCCGCATATTGCCCGACACCATTATTCTCAATGGCAACCAGAAAGGCTTAAGGGCCTACATCGACAGCCTTCAGGTGGGTGAGGTCACCGTTCGTAACATGATTGCCTATGTCGGTCTGCCCAATGCGTTGGATGGTGTTGTCAGCGGCATTGATGCCGTGCTGGGAATGGATTTCATTAATGCCATCGGTGAGACGCAGATATTGTTTGACGAGTGGCAGTTGAAGTTCCCTTACAAGCAGACACCGATGCCCGCAACGGGGAGGAATCTGACAAACGACATGTTGATGAAGGCTTCGAAGGACGGTCACATGCTTCAGTTCACTCTCGATACGGGCGACACAACGGCTGAATTGTACGCCGCTTATTATGAAAAGTTCCGCAAAGAAGTAGAGGCTGATGCCGTGCGTGACCGCATCACCAAGGGCAGTTACGGCAATGTATCCACCATCGAGACGCTGTTCCTTCCTAACGGAGTGTCTTTCAAAGTGGGTTCCACACCTGTCAACATCGACGAGATATACCTTCTACCGAAATCGGCCGACCGGTTGCAACATCATGACGGGCGCATGGGGATGGACTTGATTCGCCGTTTCCGCAAGACAACCATCAACCTTCGGGATATGTTCGTAAAGTTTGAGGAGTAAAAAGGTGCTTTTGTCGCCTATTAAGGTGCTTTGTCGCTTATTAATAAGTGGCGTATAACAATAAAAATCCCCGCTTCTCGGTGTGAGAGGCGGGGTTTTCTTTGAAGCCTTTCGGCGTGATTGCCTGTTGATTATCGGCGCAGACCGAGTGCCTTAACGATGGCACGGTAGCGATTGATGTCGCGGTCCTTCAGATAATCGAGCAATGCACGACGCTTACCTACCAACTTTGTCAGTGAACGTGCGGTAGTATGATCTTTACGGTTCTGCTTCAGGTGCTCCGTCAGGTGGGAAATACGGTATGAGAACAATGCTATCTGGCTCTCAGCCGAACCAGTATCAGTGTTAGACTTTCCGTACTGTCCAAAGATCTCTTCTTTCTTTGCTTTGTCTAAGTACATAGCGATTAATAATGTGAATGAATTAAACTAAAATTTGAAAATCGGGTGCAAAGGTACTGCTTTTTATTCTAACTGCCAAACTTTTGCCCGCTATTTTTACAGGAATCTTCATGTTGTGGCTCTTTTCTTGCCGTCAACTCCTGCTCGTTTGCAATCCTTTGGTGCTTAGATTCATATCCACGAAGCGAGCATTCTCGCTCTTGTGGCAGGCAGTGATGGTCTGCTTTATCCTCGCTGCCGCCTCCGGGTCTTTGGCTACCATGTACAGATAGCCGCCGCCACCGGCACCTGGCAGTTTGTAACCGAGGCACAGGTCATCAACCATCGAGGTCAATGCGGCAACCTCCGCAGGGTTGGTGCCGCTGTCGAGAGCCTGGTTTTGTGACCATGTCTTGCGTATCAGCGTGCCCATCCCGTAAAAGTCGTTGCGAAGGATGGCGTCGCTCATGTCCTCTGCCTGCTGTCTCATCTGCCTCAGAAGTGCCAGTTGCTCGTGCTGGTTGAGGAACATGCGGCGCACAATCTCTGCCAAGATGCTTTTCGCGGTGCGCGTGATGCCAGTATAATATAATAGGTGGCAGGCATGATATTCGGGCTGAGTGTAAAGCGTGTCGGGCAGCCAACTAATCGATGGCGACTGCATGAAACCGCTTTCGGTGCGAAGGAGTTTCACGCCATGGAGCAATCCGCCGAACTGGTCTTGCCATCCGCCGCCCGTGGTGAGCAGTTGCTCCAGTGCCAGAGTGCGCGTTCCTATCTCGTTCTTGTCCCAAGCCAGCGAGCAGAAGTCGTTGAGCGCACCGAGAACGGTGGCGGCAAGGATTGAACTTGTGCCCAGTCCGCTGCCCGCGGGGATGGCAGAGAACATCGTGAGTTCTATTCCGCAGCCGAAGTCTTCAAGTTGCTGGCGTAGCGATGCGTATCGTGTTTGCGAGTATTCGGGCAGGAATCCAGCCAGTGCCAAAGCCGCCTTAGGTATAGAGAACGGACTGCCCACACGGTTGAACATTGCCAGTTGCTCGTATGTCTCCACCGTTTCGGATGCTCCGAGGTCGATGCTCCTGAGTATGATGCGTGGCTCTTTCGACGGACGGATGTATGCTTGCAGCGGCGGCTGACCGTTCAGTTCTATTGCGAGGTTCACCACCGAGCCGCCTTCCAGCAGGCAGTAGGGTGGTGTGTCGGTCCATCCGCCGGCAATGTCTATGCGCACTGGCGACCTTCCCCATACTATCTGGTCGCGGCAGACTGCCATTTTGGGCTGCTGTTTGTTCTGCAAAACGCTGTCAAGTATGCCGTTACGGAGCAGTTGGAAGGCATTCTTTTCAAATTCGTCAAATGCCTTGTTCTGCTTGCGAAGAACCTCTGAGCGGAACATATTGTCACTGATTCGCTTCATCAGTGGTGTGTCCTCTTTCAGTGGCAGAGGCATCATGATGTTCTCGTCGGCATAATGTTGCGCTGCGTCGGATAAGTCTAACTGGTAGAACACACTGTGTTCGTGGTTGCGAGCCAGTTGCACCCAGTTTTCCCTTTGCAACATCTGGCGCTGAGAGGTGAGCCGTTTGAGGTTAGCGTAGGCGGAAATCTCGTCTGCGCTGAGTCGTTTGCAGTCAAGCCATATCGCCCTGCCGCCCGTCAGACTTGGCTCTGAGAGCATCCACCGCAGCACGAGTCCCATGTCGTGAACATTGTCAACCACAGGGAAGATGCGTGCTGACTGCAGGTCTTCTTTACCTTCGATATCGCTCGTTTCAATGCCTCTCTCGCTTGCCCACTCGGCAAATGGCTTACCAATGAACATCACACTATGGTCGCAAATGTTGCCGCGGAAACGGTCGTCATAGCCGTATGGTCTCACGGCAAAGCCGTTTTCGCCTATCGGAACGATGTCTATGCATTGTCCGTCGCCGAGAGTGATGTCCCAGTTGTTCTCTGGCACGCCGGTGATGAAGTTGTTCTCGGCCAGTTGCCACTTCAGACCGACCCAACTGTTCTCAATCCACAAGTTGATGTTTTTCTCTGTAATGTTGGTCTCGGTGAACGAGTTCTGCACGAACATTGCGGGATGTGGCTTGCGCGAGCGGTGCATAATGCGGCGCTGGTCGGCCACGAGGTTCTGCACGGCGAGTGTCGATGACAGTATTTCGTGTGTTGTTCCGTAGTGGTAGAACTCGCCTCCTGGCAGGGGCAGGATAGCCACTGACAGTTGGCTTATTTCCTCGTCTTCTATCGTTGGCTTTGTTCCCAGACAACGCCCGAAGTCGGTGTACATGTCATAGTTCTTGATGTTGTTTGCCGAAATGGTGTCGCTTGTCATGCTTTTCTTCATAAGCAGTTTCACTGCACGATCGCTCAGTAGCCATATTCCTATGTCGGTGAGGTAGTAGTGTGTCTGTTGCAGTTTCGCCAGAGTGTCCAATGATGGCTTCTGCAACATACACTCCATTTTGTCTGGCGAATGGTGTGAAGACACAAACACTCCGTGGTCTTTCGCAATGTCGGCATCAAGCCAAAGCCCATAGCACACGATGTCGGCCTCAGGAATGGGTTGCAGGGGCTGTGTGGAGCGTATCAGCACGTCGCCGCTCACTATCATTGTGTGTATGTCCTGGGGTGCTTTGTCCATTATCCGCTGGTATAGTGGCACCTGAAGGTCGAGCAACGTCTGTCCGAGTCGTTGTCCGCGCTCCCATCTGAACACCGGAATAGGAGTGAGAATCTTGCCCGATGGCGCGTAAGCAGGCAGTCGCCGGCTCTGTCCTCCAGCATGCAGCAGCAGTCGTTTCTCCTGGCTCAGCCATTCGTCGAACGTCGTGTCGTTGCCGTTCTCGCTTGTTTCGTTTTTGTATGCCTCGTTCAGCAGCCATGTCGTTCCGCCTCCCGAACCAAGTTTTTTGCCCACGGGATCGTTGGTGCAGAACCACTCTTTGCGATTAAGTCCTGTGATTTCGTGAAAGCAGTTTGTAAGATTTGGCGGTAGAGATAGTAGTTTTTTCATCTCCGTTAATTTAAAATAAGCAACGGCAAAGGTACTAATTATTCCGCAATATTGTAAATTATTCACAGAAAATTCTTACCTTTGCAGCACTAAAATACATCTATCATTACCTATGACTACTAAAAAAGACGGAATGCTAAGGCTGAATGGGGTAAGTTTCTTGCTGCCATTCGCTATGATTACCATTTGTTTCGCCATGTGGGGCTTTGCCAACGATGTCACCAATCCTATGGTGAAGTCGTATTCCACGATATTCCAGATGAGTGTTTTCGAGGGCTCTCTGGTGCAGGTGGCGTTCTATTTAGGCTATTTCGTGATGGCTTTCCCTGCCGCGATGTTCATTCAGAAGTATTCGTTCAAGGCGGGAGTGCTTTGCGGACTCACGCTTTATGCCATCGGAGCGCTGGCGTTCATCCCCGCGAAATCCACGGGAGTGTTCTACTGTTTCCTTGTGGCCTACTTCGTGATGACGTGTGGACTGTCGTTCCTTGAGACCAGTTGCAATCCTTATATATATTGTATGGGTAGCGAGGAGACCGCCACCCAGCGACTTAATTTCGCCCAGGCGTTCAATCCTATCGGTGCCGTTACGGGCACGGTGGTGGCATGGCTCTTCGTGCAGAACCGTCTCGACCCCACCGACAGCGTAACTCGCGGAAAGATGATGGTGGAGAATCCCGCCGCATTTGAGGCCATCAAGGAGCACGACCTCAGCATCCTCATTCAGCCGTACGTATATATCGGGCTTGTGATAATCATGCTTCTCGTGGCCATCCGTCTCACCAAGATGCCTAAGAAGGGCGATGCCGCGTCGAAGAAGTCGCTTGGCAAGGCGCTCTCTGAACTCATCCGTGTGAAGAACTACCGCGAGGGAGTCATTGCGCAGTTCTTCTATGTCGGCGCACAGGTGGTGTGCTGGACTTTCATCATGCACTATGGTCACCGAGTGTTCCACGTGCTGGGCGGCATGAGCGAGCATGAGGCAGACCAACTGTCGTTCCGCTACTATGTCGGAGCACTGATTCTGTTCACCCTCGGACGCTTCATCTGCACCTATTTCATGCGTTTCATCAGTGCTGGCAAACTGCTTATGATACTCGCTATTCTCGCCATTTCGGCGCTGATGGGTGTGATATTCCTCGACAATATATATGGTCTCTATTGCCTCGTGGCGGTCAGCGGTTGCATGTCGCTGATGTTCCCCACCATCTATGGCATTGCCCTGCGCGGCCTTGGCGATAACGTTAAGTTCGGCGGAGCGGGCCTGATAATGTCTATTCTCGGTGGAAGTGTTGTGCCACCGTTGCAGGCAAAGATTATCGACCACGGCGGCGAGATAATGGGACTGCCATCTATCTGCATCTCGTTCATCGTTCCCGTGATATGCTTTGCTGTTATTGCAATATATGGTTTCCGCTCTTTCAAGAGAATGGCGGCATGAGTTGATACCGTGTTACACTATCTTTAAGAAAACAATATAGGCGGTTTTGAAGAGTAAAACCGCCTATATTGTTTAGTAAAATAGCCTATATTGGTAACCAAATCATCTGTTGGAAAGTGGTTAGTCCAGAATCGGTGAGGTTAATCCACATGTTTTTATCTAAAACACTTTTAAAAACCTATTTAATCGGGAATGATTCATTGTTCTAATAATTTATTTAAGTAATATTTTGGCGAATTCGATTAAATTGCCTACTTTTGCATTAAACAAATTTATTATTATGTCTCTTCATCCTACAAATAATAATCTACTGTTGAAAGATATGAACAAAGCAATAATCTTCGTGTTTGCGGCCTTGTTGACGATTAGTTGTGTCGGTAGCCAGAAAACAGCAAGCGAAGATAAAGGAATTCATGTTAATACCTTTTGCTACATCAATGACACGCTGAAACTTGAACCAGTGAATGGTGACTGCATGGCACCATATCCTTTTGGATTCCAGAAGCCCCTTGCTGATTACAGGAAAGATTTTTCTTTCCTTAAAGAGAATAAGACATCCGATTATCAATGCATTCAGAACTATTATACATTTAGCAGTCAAGATAATCAGATCATTCTTCAGGAAGAATCATACGATGATCCGTTTTATACTGTCATTTATGCGAATATTACAGATCCCCGAATTGTCTTGAAGTCGGGAATTCATGTGGGTGAAACAAGAGACAGTGTTCTGAGCAAACTGCACATGAAGGAAGAAGTCCCTAATTTCCACGTGTTGATCGCTGGCTTTTATCACACTGACGACACGACATACTTTTATTTCGATCATGATACGCTGTGTCGTATCAAGATATTATCTGTAGAAAATGTTATTCAGAACCCAGAGCCCTGCGGCTTTATTGAGGCAGGCAGGTGCCGAGGATGGAAAGGTAAGAAATTGTTTGCTGCTAAAGGATCAGAATTTCTCAATCCTGTATGCTATCTGAACGAACAGGGCGACACCATTGTACCCTACGGCAAATATGAGTATTGCGGATTCGACTCGATTGCTCCTATTGGCATCGTGGCGGAACCTCATGTCGGAATCGTTATGATTAACAGTAAGGGGGAAAAGTTGTTCGAGGTAATGACGATAGACAATTTCCAGGCGGATTATGTCCGTGAAGGACTCTACCGAATCTTAGACGATGATGGGAAGATAGGATACGCCGACACCTTGGGCAATGTAGTCGTTAAACCCCAGTTCCAGTGTGCATATCCGTTTGAGGGTGGCCGTGCGCGTGTGGCTTATCATGGAAAGAAGAATAGTATGGATGAGCATAGCGAATGGGAAAGCGATGAGTGGTTTTATATTGACAAGAACGGTCAACGAGTGGATGGCCATTAAGACAATGGTCAATGTCTGACCGGTATTCAGTCTTTGTTAGTTTTACCTATGTTTTCGTAAAGCATTTGTTTTCCCTGTTTATCTAATTCACGCTCAAATCTGGTCTACTCCGAATCGCGAGGATTCTGAGGTTGAAGGACCAGGAAGAAACCCATCGTCTGAAGTCGAATTTCACAAATGTCATCAACTCCATTCTTATTTCACCTCGCCGTTGGGGGAAGCCTCCCCCTACAGGGGCGGGGAAATGTCGAGTATGGCATCTTTCGGAACACAGAATCATTTATAGGGGCTAATTGTATATAGCCCCCTTGTATCCAGAAAGATGCTCTGTCTCGGTGCGGAAAGATTCTGAATGGGGTTTAAGACTGTGCTTGCTGCGGTGCCACCTTGTTCTTCCGTCTTTCGAGGAAGATGCCTATGGCAATGACGATGAAGAGCACCGCATAGGCGATGTATGCTATCGTCTCGGTGTTGTTCACCGATTTCGGCTCGAAAGTCATTTCCACCTTATGGCTTCCAGCAGGCATCTGCAGGGCACGCAGCACGTAGTCGGCACGTCCCACCTCGGCGGGTTTGCCGTCGATGGTTGCTGTCCAGCCGGGATAGTAAATCTCTGAGAACACCACGATGCCGCCCGTCTCCGACTTCACATCGTATGTCAGACGGTTTGGCTTGTACGAGGTGAGCGTCACCGTTGCCTCGCCCGTTTGCTCCTTCGACTGTCCCAAAGCCTTCTCGAACTTCTTGTCGGCCACTGCTTCGTGGCGCAGGTTCATCTTGCCGATGCCGTCCATCTCGCCGTTGGCATTGTCGGCATAGGCTATTTTGTCAACAAACCATCCGTTGCCGTAGCCGTATGGATTCTTGACTGGTGCCGTCTGGCCGCCCTGCACAGGCATGATGAAGTAGCGTGTGTTCAGCATGTTGAGCACCGGGAACAGACTGTCGCCATTCAGTTTAGTCATGTCGCCCATAGCATCGGCTATCGCCGGCATTGTGGCTTGCATCTGTGGTGCGATGTAGTTCTCTATAAGTTCCTGGTAACGGCGCAGTTTCGCGGCGTGATAACCACCGATGCTCTTATGATAATAAGATGTGTTGTTCTCGTTGAAGGTGTTTGTCGCGAAGTTCAGAACGCGGAAGTTGCCCAGCGATGTCTTGTCGCTGAGAATCTGCTCGTCGGTCTGTGTCTTCTCTATTGGTGCCTCGCGCTCCGACTTGCTCACAAACATGTCGTTGTTAAGATAGCGCTTGTCCACCTGCCAAAGGTCGAAGAGGCAGAGCACAAGCAGAGCGATGGTCATCACGGTGGCGCTGAGTTTCTTTGCCTTGAACAGCAAGAGGATGAGCGTTCCCACAACAATGATGAAGAACGAGCGCCAGCAGTCGGCGGTGAACATAGCCATGCGCATCTCGCGGAGGTTGGGAAGCAGCGCGTCGAGAGCCTCCTTCGGGAAACTTGCCAGTGCCTTGTATTCCGCTGATGATATGAAGTCGCTGAAGAAGAAGTTTGGTGCTATAGCGAACAGAAGGCACACTCCTGCCGTCAATGCGAAACTCACGATGACCCACTTCATCTTCTTGCCCAGTGTCTCGGGCTCGTCAACGAGTTTCTTCAGTGCCAGCATCGCGAGCAGCGGGATGGTGAACTCGGCGATGACGAGTATTGATGCCACCGTGCGGAACTTGGAGTACATCGGGAAATGGTCGATGAAGAAGTCGGTGAACGGCATGAAATTATGTCCCCACGACAGCAATATCGAGAGTATTGTGGCTGCAAGCAACGCCCATTTCACGGGCCCTTTCACGATGAAAAGCCCGAGGATGAAGAGCATCAGCACGAAAGCGCCCACATAAACAGGACCGCTTGTTCCTGGCTGTTCGCCCCAGTATTGCGGTATCTGCTGGTAAAGGTCATAGAAATCGCTGTCTGCCTTGCTCATGGCTGTTTCGTTGAGAGCCAGCGGAACGCTTGCACCGCCCTTGGTGTTAGGTATCAGCAGCGTCCACGTCTCGTCGATGCCGTAACTCCATTGCGTTATATATTCGCGGCCAAGTCCGCTGTCTGTCTGGTCGGCCGACTGTTCTTTCACCAGTTCGCTCTTGCCGCGCATCGACTCGTTCTGGTACTGCCATGTGTGGTACAGGTTCGAGATGTTGACACAGATGCCTATGACGGCAGCCACAAGGCATACCCCAGTTGCTTTCAGAAACCTGCTTATCTGCTTCTCGCGGATGGCTTCCACAAGGAAGGCAATGACGAGGAAGGCAATGATGAACAGGTAGTAATATGTCATCTGCACATGGTTAGCCTTCACCTCGAATGCCGTGAATATCGCCGTAACGATGAATCCCCAGAGCAACTTGCCGCGATAGGCGAGCACGATGCCCGCAATCATTGGCGGCAGATAGGCCAGCGCCATCACCTTCCACAGGTGACCGGCGGCGATGATTATGAGGAAATAACTGCTGAACGCCCATATCACGGCTCCCAATGCCGCCATCCACTGACGGAAGTCGAAGGCACGCAGCAGGATATAGAATCCCAACAGGTAGGCAAAAATTAGCCATACGTTCTCGGGCAGCCACAGGTGGTAGGCGTTGATGGCCTGATTCAGTCCGTCGGTGCTGTTGTACGACGGTGCAATCTGGTATGTCGGCATGCCGCTGAACGCCGAGTTTGTCCATCGCGAGTGCTCTCCCGTCTGCTCGTAGTATTCTGTCAGTTCGTGTCCCAGTCCCTTTCCTGCCGACGAGTCGTGGCGGTAGAGAATCTTCCCCTCGATGTCTGCGGGGAAGAAATATGCAAACGAGATAATCACAAACAGCACCACGACGATGATGTCGGGCAAATATTTTTTCAGAGTTTTCATCACTTCTCTTTTTAATAAACATGTCTTTTCGACCGCAAAATTAAATAATTTTCCTGAGATAATGGCTCAATGAGTGAAAAAATAACTATCTTTGCAGCAAAGAATTATGATATGAGAGTAGGTGTAATAGTTGCAATGGAGAAGGAACTGGTGCAGTTGCGCAGTCTTCTCAACGATGAGAAAGTGGAGAAACGGGGTGTCAAGGATTTCTATATTGGCACCATCGGGGACAACGAAATTGTCCTGGAGCAGTGCGGCATAGGAAAGGTGAACTCCGCCATCGGCGCTGCCGAGATGATTGATAAGTTCCGTCCCGAACTTGTTATATCTACAGGTGTGGCAGGAGGGGCTTCCACCGAACTTAACATCACCGAGGTTGTGGTGGCTCGCGAGTGTGTTTATCACGACGCGTATTGCGGTAAGGACTGCGAGTACGGGCAACTGCTGGGCATGCCGGCGCGCTTTGCCGCTCCCGCAGAACTCGTTGACAAGGCGCTGTCTCTGAACGACTTGGCGGGCGGATTGCCTCGCATCCATGCTGGACTGACGGTGAGTGGCGAGTGGTTTGTAGACACCAAGGAGAAGATGCGCAGCATTCTCGACCATTTCCCCGAGGCAATGGCGGTGGATATGGAGAGTTGTTCCATAGCCCAGACATGTTATGTCTATGGCGTGCCGTTCATCTCGTTCCGCATCATCAGCGACATTCCGCTGAAGGATGTCGATGCAGCCATGTACTTCCACTTCTGGGAGCGCATTGCGAATGGCTCGTTCGGAGTGACGAAAGCATTCTTGGAGAGAATATGAGATTTGAGGAGTTATGAATTAACTCCTCTTTTTTTGCTTCATAATAGAGGGATAAAGTAACGTCTGAACAACGCCGCGCACGAACATATAACACAAGAAGGCAAGCCACAAACCGTGATTGCCAAGATACTTAGTGGCGATGAAATATACTAAGAAAAACGTGACGGCGGCAACGAACATCGACTGAAGCATCTGGCGAGAGGCGGTGAGACCGATGAAGATGCCGTCCCACATGAAAGCCGCAACACTGCAGAAAGGCACCAGATAAGCCCACCACACATAACTTGTGGAGGCTTCCACCACCGACGGCTCGTCGGTAAGGAGTCTCAAGAAAGGCTTTCCACCTGTAACGTATGTCACGGTGAACACCGCCGCCGTAATGATTCCCCAGAAAAAGATGCGGCGAACCGTTGTTTTCAAAGCATCGCTATCGCCCGCGCCATAGAACTTTCCGCTCAGTGCCTCGCCAGCATTGGCAAAGCCATCCATAATGTAACTCACCAGAAGATACAACTGCATGAGCAGCGTGTTCACAGCAAGCACCACCTCGCCCTGCCATGAGCCGGCGCTGGTGAAGAACATCATGACGCTCACCATGCACAACGTGCGCAGGAATATGTCGCGGTTGATGCTGAAGAAGGCCTTGTAGGTGATGGGGGAGGGGGGAAGGTTGAAGGTTGAAGGTTGAGGGTTGAGGGTTGAGGGTTGATGGGTGATGGGTGATGGGGACAGGTAGTATCTTAACGGTTGTATGTCCTTGGCAATTGGGTTCTTGCCGAAATAGTTGCGCCAGCATAGGAAGCAGCCCATGAGGAATCCGCACCATTGTGCTATGAGCGTACCTGATGCAACGCCTTCAACGCGAATGCCTAAACCGAAGACCAGCACCAGAGAAACGAGAATGTTAACCACGTTCTGTGTTATAGCAATAACCATCGGTATGCGCGAGTTCTGCATGCCTATGAACCAGCCCGTCAGGGCGAAGAGTCCGAGCGTGGCGGGCGCTCCCCATATACATATATTATAATAGGTGATGGTGAGCAGCCTTACCTCTTCTGTGGGTTGCATTATCAGCAGACCAAGTTCGCGCAGCGGCACTTGCAACACCAGCAGCGCGAGAGCGATGGCAAAGGCTATGGCGATGCTGCGTGCCAGCATGCGAATGACGTTCTCTGTGTCGCCGCGTCCTAACGACTGCGCGGTTAGCCCGCTCGTTCCCATGCGAATGAAACCGAAAATCCAGTAGATGATGTTAAACAGCATTCCGCCCAAGGCGATAGCCCCGATGTATGAGGCAGCGCCCAGATGGCCGGTGATGGCCACATCGACAAGCCCCAGCAGCGGCACGGTGATGTTGCTCACTATGCTGGGCACGGCGATGTCGAGAATCTGTTTGTCTGTCTTCTTCATGTCACTTCCAAAAATCCCCGAGTGCTTCAGGGCTCCCGGGGATTATCATTTATCTTGATTAAGCGTCTTTCATCGCTTTCTTTCTCTGGTCGTGGTCGAGGATAATCTTGCGCATGCGCATCGACTTTGGTGTCACCTCGACATATTCGTCTTCCTTGATGTACTCCAGACATTCCTCAAGGCTCATCACCGTCTTTGGTATCACGCGCGCCTTCTCGTCACTTCCCGAGGCACGCACGTTGGTGAGTTGCTTCGTCTTTGTGACGTTGATGACGAGGTCGTTGTCGTGAACATGCTCGCCAACCACCTGTCCGGCATACACCTCCTCGCCCGGGTCGATGAAGAACTTGCCGCGGTCTTGCAGTTTGTCTATCGAATAAGCCACAGCCGTTCCTGTCTCCATAGCAATCATCGAGCCGTTGATGCGGCGCGTGATGTCGCCCTTGTATGGCTGGTATTCCTTGTATCGGTGAGCCATTATCGCCTCTCCCTGGCTTGCGGTGAGCACGTTGGTGCGCAGACCTATGATGCCTCGTGAGGGAATGTCGAACTCGATGTTCACGCGTTCGGCCTGACTTTCCATCGAGGTCATCTCGCCCTTGCGCTTTGTCACCATGTCAATCATCTTCGAGGCGAACTCCTCGGGCACGTTGATGGTCAGTTCCTCGATGGGCTCGCAGCGAACACCGTCAATCTCTTTGTAAATCACTTGTGGCTGTCCCACTTCCAGTTCGTAGCCCTCGCGGCGCATTGTCTCGATGAGGACAGACAGGTGCAGCACACCGCGACCGCTGACAATCCACGAGTCGGTGGAGTCTTCGAAAGGCTCAACCCTCAGCGCGAGGTTCTTCTCCAGTTCCTTCTGCAGGCGGTCGTTGATATGTCTTGAAGTGCAGTATTTGCCTTCTTTGCCGAAGAATGGCGAGTCGTTGATGGTGAAGAGCATCGACATTGTAGGCTCGTCGATGGCTATTGGCGGCAGCGCCTCGGGATTCTCGAAGTCGCAGATGGTGTCGCCAATCTCGAAGTGCTCCAGTCCTATCACGGCACAGATGTCGCCCGAACTTACCTCATCGGTCTTCACGTGTCCCATTCCCTCGAAGGTGTGCAGTTCCTTTATCTTTGTTTTCTCTATCGTTCCGTCGCGATGTGCAATGCTGATGTTCATTCCGCTGCGCAGAGTTCCGCGATGAACGCGTCCCACGGCGATGCGTCCTGTATATGACGAGTAGTCGAGACTCGTGATGAGCATCTGCGGTGTGCCCTCCAGTCGCTCCGGTCCTGGTATCACCTCGATGATTTTGTCCAGCAGATAAGTGATGTCCTCGGTGGGCTTCGAGTAGTCTTCGCCCATCCATCCGTTCTTCGCCGAGCCATAAACTACGGGGAAGTCGAGTTGGTCTTCAGTGGCATCGAGCGAGAACATCAGGTCGAACACCATCTCATATACCTCCTCAGGACGGCAGTTAGGCTTGTCCACCTTGTTCACAACGACTATCGGTTTCAGTCCTATCTGCAATGCCTTCTGCAGCACGAAACGTGTCTGCGGCATCGGACCCTCGAAGGCATCTACGAGCAGCAGGCAGCCGTCGGCCATATTGAGCACGCGCTCCACCTCACCTCCGAAGTCTGAGTGTCCCGGGGTGTCGATGATGTTAATCTTAACGCCTTTGTAGTTTATTGAAACGTTTTTCGACAGAATTGTTATCCCTCGCTCGCGTTCCAGGTCATTGCTGTCCAGCACTTGGTCGCTTAGGTTCTGTCCTTCGCGGAACAGGTGGCCGGCGAGCATCATTTTATCTACGAGTGTTGTCTTTCCGTGGTCAACGTGAGCGATAATCGCAATGTTCCTAATGTCTTGCATTCTTCTCTTTCTCTTTTAAATCGGGTGCAAAGTTACGGAAAGTCGAGAGCATAACAAAAGAAATTCTTTCTTTTTTTTGCCGAGACGCAGAATTAGAACATGTTTCGCTTGTTCAGAGCAGGAAGTTCGCCATTTTGACGGCAAAGTTTATGGAAAACTGTAAACAACGCCGAATAGCGGCATCGTATATTTCCTCGCATGTCAATGAACGCTTCTTCGCCTGTCGGGCGATTGATGCACCTCTCATGGTGCCGTATGTGTATCATTGGGCGGCGAATGGTATATGTTTGAGGGGGCGGTTGAGCGTTGGACGTTCTTTCATCTGCATCGCTTGGTGAAGCGGCCGCTCTACATCCCGAAGAATGTCGCTTGCTACCGAGGGACGCAGGAAAGCCGAGCGGAGTGATGAGGGTGAGTGGTGGGCGTTGTGGCGGTGTTTTTCTCTGTATTTTCTGTCTTCTCTGTGCCAAAGCTTTTTGCTGTTACAAAGTTACAAAATAATTTTCATTTCTCCAAATTTCGCATGGCTGTAACTGGCGAAAATCCACCAAGAAACTGCCCTTAAACTCTTAAAAATATGAAATTTGGGTAATTATATAGGATTTGACCCTATAAATGAAATAGTGTTTCCAAAGAAGCCGTACTCAATGTTTCCCCGCCCCTGTAGGGGAGGGGATAGGGGTGGGGTCAGTGATATAAAAGAAGATAGGAGGGCATGGAAGATATTGTGTGCGGGCAAAACGCTGACCCCACCCCTGCCCCCAAGGCCTCACCCCTATCCCCTCTCCAAGGGGCGAGGGGGACTTTAGGGGCGGGGAGTCAATAGCAAGGGGTCAAATAGTATATAATTGCCTAAATTTGTGATAACTCACACGATACCAGCACATTGCGCGATTATGTATCGTAGTTTCGTGAAAATTGCGAGGCGGAGTGTTACGCTGTTACGGTGTTACAGTTCTCGAGAAGGGTATTCCAAGCCAAAAATATCTTCTATATTTATATATATTATAATATATATAAATATAGGTATTACTTTAGATTTTCGTACTATTGTTTTTGGAACTGTAACACTGTAACGCTGCAACACATTGTGTGCCATTCTGCCGAATTGCACGTTTTACTAAATAATGTGCTTCATCCTCTGATTCTTGCTAACTTGCTAACAACATGGGAGTTACAGGGGAATTAAAAACATTTGGCAATTATATTTTGGTTTCTTAACGGATTTTCACAAGTTGCGGATGGCTGTTTTTTGGCACTTTGCAGTTTATTTTGTATCTTTGCAATACAAACGTCGGGATGACGCAAAAGGTGCGGAATACCTCGCTGGGACAGCGGGGACAATCTGGGGGCGAATAGATTTTGTGGCCAATGCGGCACCCTTAAGGCTCTACGTAATTTGTTGAAACAAAAATCATATTTATTGCAGAAACAATGAAATCTTTTTCTTATCTTTGCAACGAGAAAAACAACAGATTATGTTTACATACAAATACCCACGGCCTGCCGTGACTGCCGATTGCGTGGTGTTCGCGCAGGTGAAAGACCAGGTGAAAGTGTTGCTCATAGAGCGCGGCGACGAGCCGTGCAAGGGGATGTGGGCCATTCCCGGAGGGTTCATGAATATGGACGAGACGGCCGAAGAGGCTGCCGTCAGAGAACTCAAGGAGGAAACCGGAATAGAACTGACGAAGGTGAAGCAGATAGGCGCTTTCAGCAAGGTCGACCGCGACCCGCGTGGCAGGGTGATTACGGTGGCGTTCTACGCCGTTATAGGCAAGGCGGTGAAAGCGGTTGGACAGGACGATGCAAGGCGAGCCAAGTGGTTCCCCCTGACCAAACTGCCTGCCCTTGCCTTCGACCATGCAGAGATTCTGGCCGCCGCCAAGCGTCTGGCATTCAAGACCGAAGCCCCCAATGCCAATGTGTTCTATCACTAAATTTCTTGCCATCTCCAAATAATGAATATGGAATTCAGGACAAAGATAGACATCGAGCGTTCGGCAAGTCAGATAGCGCCCTGTGCGAGGATGCTGTTCGTGGGCAGTTGCTTTGCCGACAGCATAGGAAGTCGTTTTCGCGAGGAGCGTTTCCCCGTAGTGGTGAACCCCTTCGGCACTATGTATAACCCTGTGAGCGTGTGGCACACGGTGGAGAAGGTGCTGGCGAACGGCGATGCCGGAGAGAAGACGGAATGGGTGTTCGTGACTCTCGGCACCAACCACATATATATATTAAAGGAGACGGGCGAGGTGGTGGACAACTGCCAGAAACGCCCGCAGCGGTTGTTTGACGAACGCGTGATGACGGTTGACGAGTGTGCCTCGTGGCTGCAGCGCGCCGTTGACCTGCTGGCAGAACACAACCCGCAAGTGCATATCGTGTTCACCGTGAGTCCAATACGCTATCGCAAGTACGGCTATCACGAGAGTCAGTTGTCTAAGGCAACGCTGTTGTTGGCGGTGGATAAGGTGCTGGCTCAGAACGCTGAGCGCGGCATGCTGAGTTATTTCCCTGCCTACGAGATTGTGAACGACGAACTGCGCGACTACCGTTTCTATGCCGAAGACATGATTCACCCCTCCCGTCAGGCGGTGGAATATATCTGGGAACGCCTTGTTGACACCTATTTCACCGACGGCGCCAAACGTTATCTCGATGAATGGCGGCCGCTGAAAGAGGCGTTAGGCCACCGTCCTTTCAATGCCGATAGCGAGGAATATCGACTTTTTATGCAAAAAACACGAGAAAAGATAGTGGCGTTATCAAAAAAATATCCTAATTTTGCAGCACTTTAATATTGTAGGTTTCAAGAACAATGTATTCGATAGTAAAAGTAACGACTCTGATAGGAGCACGCAGATATGGAGAGGCTGATGCAAACATCGGGTGGCTGCTCACCGATAGTCGCAGTCTTTGTTTCCCCGAGGCAACGCTCTTCTTCGCCATCAAGACAGAAAGAAACGACGGACATAAGTATATTGACGACCTTTATCGCAGCGGAGTGCGCAACTTCGTGATAGAGAAACTGCCCGACGGCTACCGAGAGACTTATCCAGATGCCAATTTCCTCATGGTGCCCTCAACGCTGAAGGCATTGCAACGGCTCGCCGAGAGACATCGCGACGAGTTCGACATCCCCGTCATCGGCATCACCGGAAGCAACGGAAAGACCATCGTGAAGGAGTGGCTCTACCAACTGCTGATGCCCACCCGCGTGGTGACACGCAGCCCCCGCTCATACAACTCGCAGATAGGTGTGCCCCTGTCGGTGTGGCTCCTTGACGAGCGTACGGAGATAGGAGTCTTCGAGGCGGGCATAAGCATGCCTGGAGAGATGGCTGCCCTGAGTGGCATCATACAGCCTACGATAGGCGTAATAACAAATATTGGACAGGCACATCAGGAGAACTTCTCGTCGCTCGACGAGAAATGCCGCGAGAAGATGAGGCTGTTCCACGACGCCAAGGTGGTGTTCTATAACGCCGACGACCCTGTCATCAAGGCGAATATCAGCCTGCTGAAGTGCCAGACGGTGCCCTTCCGCCCATACGAGGGCGAGATGCCTTTCATCGACCGCGCGTCGAAAGAGAATGCCGGAGCATGTGCTGCCGTCGCCCGTTACTTAGGACTGAGCGACGAGGAGATAGCCGACGGCATGCGACATCTCGAACCAGTGGCCATGCGACTTGAGGTGAAGCAGGGACAACACGGGTGCATCCTGATTAACGACTCGTACAACTCAGACATCAACTCGCTCGACATAGCGCTCGACTTCATGCAGCGACGACAGGACACGAGCCACGGAGCACAACTCTCGGAGACGCTCATCCTGAGCGATATCTACCAGAGCGGAATGTCGGCAGAGACATTATATAAAGAGGTGTCAACACTCGCTAAGGAGCGTGGTGTGAAAAAACTGATAGGCATCGGCGAAGAGATATGCTCGCAGAAAGACACCATCGACATTGCCGAAAAGCATTTCTTCAATACCACTTCCGAGTTTGTGGATAGTGAGGTTTTCGAGAACCTGCACGACGAGATAATACTCGTGAAGGGCGCGAGAAAGTTCGGCTTCGACCATATCACCGAACTCTTAGAGCAGAAAGTGCACGAGACGATACTCGAGGTGAACCTGAATGCTGTGGTGGATAACCTGAACTTCTATCGCTCGTTCCTGCGACCCGAGACCAAGATGGTGTGCATGATAAAGGCCGACGGATATGGCAGCGGTGCCGTTGAGATAGCCAAGACGCTGCAAGACCACCGTGTCGATTACCTCGCTGTGGCTGTTGCCGACGAGGGTGTCACGCTGCGCAAGGCTGGCATCACGTCGAACATCATGATAATGAACCCCGAAATGACGTCGTTCAAGACGATGTTCGACTACGAACTGGAGCCTGAGGTGTATTCGTTCCGACTGCTCGAAGCGCTCATCCGTGCCGCTCGCAAGGAGGGAATCACGGGCTATCCCGTACATATAAAACTCGACACGGGCATGCACCGACTGGGATTCAACCCCAAGGAGGACATGCCGCGGCTCATCGACCGTCTGCAACACCAGAAGGCGCTGACACCACGCTCGGTGTTCAGTCATTTCGTAGGGTCGGACAGCGACGACTTCGATAACTTCTCTGCCATGCAGTTCCGCCTCTTCGACGAGGCAAGCAGTCAGTTGCAGGCAGCCTTCCCGCACAAGATTCTGCGACATATAGACAATTCGGCGGGCATAGAACACTTCCCCGAACGCCAACTCGACATGTGCCGTCTGGGCTTGGGACTGTATGGTGTTGACAGTCGCGACAACCGCATACTGCACAACGTGTGCACACTGAAGACCACAATACTTCAGTTGCGCAACGTTCCGAAAGAAGAGACCGTTGGCTACAGCCGCCGCGGAGTGCTCACCCGCGACAGCGTGATTGCCGCCATCCCTATAGGATATGCCGACGGACTGAACCGCCATCTGGGTCGCGGCAAGTGCTATTGTCTTGTCAATGGCAAGCCCGCTCCGTATGTCGGCAACATCTGCATGGACGTGGCGATGATTGATGTGACGGACATCGACTGCCGCGAGGGCGACACCGTCGAGATATTCGGCGACCACCTGCCCGTCACGGTGCTCAGCGATGCCATCGACACCATCCCCTATGAGATACTGACAGGCATCAGCAACCGCGTCAAGCGAGTTTATTTCCAGGACTAAACTCCCTCTTCCGTTAACGTTTTCGGAAAAAATATCGGTAGCAATATATGAGTTACCGATATTTTTTGTAACTTTGCTGAAAATTTCAGCGAAGTGACTTCGTCTTGGCTAAAAAAAGGAAACAATTCTTTTGTTATGCTCCCGACTTTTCGTAACTTTGCCCTCAAAATCTAAATCACTAAACAAATCAAAAACAAAATGACACCTGTACAAACCTCTAAAATGTCCAATTTCCGTTGGATTATCTGTTTGTTGCTCTTTCTTGCAACAACAATCAATTACATGGACCGTCAGGTTCTTTCACTTACATGGAAAGACTTCATCGCACCGGAATTCCACTGGACCGATGCCAATTATGGAACAATAACGGCCTATTTCTCAATCTTCTATGCTGTGGCAAACCTCTTCGCAGGTAAGTTCATCGACTGGATGGGCACCAAGAAGGGCTATCTCATCGCCATCTTCGTATGGTCGCTGGGTGCCTGTCTGCATGCCGGCTGCGGCTGGGTGGCAATGAAGATGGAGGGCTATCATTCCATCGCAGAGTTGGGACAACTCACTGGCGATGCAGCAGTGGCTCTTGCAACCATCTCGATGTATCTCTTCCTCAGTTGCCGCATGGTGTTGGCACTGGGTGAGGCGGGCAACTTCCCCGCAGCCATCAAGGTGACTGCAGAGTATTTCCCGAAGAAAGACCGCGCCTTCTCAACCTCTATATTCAATAGCGGAGCGTCAGTGGGAGCGTTGGCAGCACCTGCCACCATTCCTCTTCTTGCCCGCGCGTGGGGCTGGGAGATGGCATTCGTCATCATCGGTGTGCTCGGCTTCGTGTGGATGGGCCTCTGGATGTGGCTCTACGAGAAGCCTCACAAGAGCAAGCATGTTAATCAGGCGGAGTTGAACTATATCGAACAGGACACCGACATCGCCGAGGTTCAGGACAAGCAGGAGGCAAAGGAAGAGAAGACCATCTCTTTCTGGAAGTGCTTCACATACAAGCAGACATGGTCGTTCATCGTGGGTAAGTTGCTCACCGACGGCGTGTGGTGGTTCTTCCTCTTCTGGGCACCGGCATACTTCTCCGACCAGTTCGGCTATACCAGTGACTCAACGATGGGTATTCTCCTTATCTTCACACTCTATGCAATCGTGACACTGCTCAGCATCGGTGGCGGATATCTCCCCACATACTTTGTTGAGAAGAAGGGAATGAATCCTTATCAGGGACGTATGCGTGCAATGCTCATCTTCGCCTGCTTCCCGTTGCTCGGTCTGCTGGCACAGCCTATGGGCGCATACAGCGCATGGTGGCCCGCAATAATCATCGGTCTGCTCGGTGCTGGACACCAGGCATGGTCGGCTAACCTCTTCTCTACCATTGGTGACATGTTCCCCAAGAGCACAATCGCTACCATCACAGGTATCGGTGCTATGGCGGGAGGTATTGGCTCTTACCTCATCAACCTCGGTTCGGGTAACTTCTTCGACTGGGCTGCTAAGCACAGTCTCGCCACCGACCCGCAGGGAGCGTTCCAGTTCTTTGGCTTCGACGGCAAGCCCGCTGCCTATATGGTAGTGTTCTGCATCTGCGCCGTTGCTTATCTCATAGGCTGGTGCATCATGAAGGCTCTCGTTCCTAAGTATAAGCCAATCGTAGTGGAGTAAAAACATGAAATGGTTTTCTTATATATAATAAGGTGATTAATAATCCCTTCCTCGTCATTGGGGAAGGGATTATTTTTGTCCTTTTCATTCGTGTTTCGACAGATTTCAAGTGTGTTTCCCCGTTTTGTCGCATATAAGGTTGGTTGTCGCAACAAACGAGGCACAAAAACATGAAAATGTTATGAGCATGGCAAAAATCAACATATCTTTGCAATGTCAAAAGTAAAAAACAACATTCAACAGATAAGAGATTAATAATATAAAGATACATTTTACGTTTTTTTAGGTTAGTAATAATATAGAGTTTAGTTTTTTTCGGCATCATACTTAATTACAAAGACAAGATGCAAAATCCCTTCCCCTGAGGATTCAGAGGGAGGGATTACTTTTTTTTGTTCTGATAAGTCTGTTCCAGCCTTTATTTACTTGCTTGTTACTTTTTCGAAGGTGTACTTGAATTTTATACCGTCATTTGTGTTTCCATTAAGTACAAGAGTATTGCCTTTTAATGAAATAGTTGCGGTAAAGGTTTTGCTTGTTCCTGCTTTAGCTGTCATCTTGTTACCAGAAATGGTGTATGTTCCACTGCCAATGCTTGAGGAAGTTGAAGTAAATGTATTGTCAGCATTTACTACTAAAAAATAACCAACCATGTAGTCATCTACATGTCCTCCGTCCCATTCATCATAGCTATCGACGCATTTCCATGTGCCAATTAAACTAGATGTTTCGGGCACGTCGTCATCGTCGTCGCTTCCACATGAAGTAAGACATAAACTAATCATAGCAACCATTAAAATGGCTGTCAAACCGAATAAATTCTTTTTTTTGTCCATAGTAAATATAATTAAGTTGTGCAATATTGCCATTCTTTATCCGGTACATGCACATCTTTGGGGAGAAAAGAGCGCAGACCTGCCATATTCCTGGTCAGGCTCACCACAAGCCCCCTAATATACTATGGAAGAGTCTACGCTCATAGCGCAACTCCAATGTATATTAGGTTTATCTCTTTTCCTTTTTCGAGGTGGTGATTCGACCAGGAAATTAGAGAAAATGTCGTGTTTTAATTAACACTGTGCAAAGATATAATATTTCTGTGAATAATACAATAAAACATGCAGTTTTTAATTATAAACTAGGAAACTGCATGAATAAATGTCCAAAGAATACTAAAAGTGTCATAAAAGGATCACATCTAAACAGACTATTGATGACTTCTAAATAGGTGTGATTGTTTCAGATATGCAAATACATGTATTTGTGAGGGTAACTCGTAACCAAAGTATTTTCGCCATGCAAGGGCAAAAGATTTGTTGCATATAGGAAATGGATAATTCTTTTGCCCTTTCAGGGCGTGGATATAAGATGCATCTATACCCAGGGCATCGCCCTGGGCTATGTACTTACAGCCCTTTCAGGGCGTTTAAATTCTGAGTGTTCATAACTTCCCAAACTTGAATTAATTACTGAAGTTTCGCAAACTCAACTTCTTTGGAGTTAAGGAGTTGTGGAGTTAAGGAGTTATGACATTAGTTATCTTCTCCTTTTCCATTTGGAGTTATTGAATATTAGGGTGTTGTCTTAACTCCTTCAACTTGCGAAAGTTGAGTTAATTATAATAGTGTTTATTTTTCAGCATCATACTCGATGTAAAGACATGATGCAAAATCCCTTCCCCGCGTATTGGGGAAGGGATTTCTTCTTATTTCTTCTCTTGCCTGTATTCTCCTATCGTTCCGTTGATGGTCTTGCTGACCTTCTTTGCCAATTCTTGGTCGTCGTAGAACTGAAACTTTTTTATGGGATGTTGGTTTAGTGAGGTTTCTATTATTAAACAGTAATTATCCACGGCGTCGTAGGCCGTCACCTGCGTGGTCGTTTTTTGCTTCGCTGTTAGTCCTCCGAGCAACATTCCTGTCTTCCCTCCCAGAATCGCACCTGCGGCAGACCTTGTGATAAGACTTGTCTTGTCAACTTGTGTTGTCTCGACAGTCGGGGCAACGTATGACATAGAGGCGTCGTCGAGTTCAACCCTGCTTCTTATGATGTCTGCAAAATGCAGGACTTTCCCTTTAATGACAATAACTCCTGATTCTTTATAAACACGCAATATGTCGTTCTCGAACTCAATGGGATTCTTTATCGTTTCAGAGCAGGTGCCGTATTTCTTGTCAAACCGAGCGACAAAAGACCTGTAACTGTCCTTTCTCTTTTTCAGGATTTCCGCTTCTTGTTTCTTCTCAAGAATGGTTGCCCAGACATATATAATCACAGCAAGAGCGACTATAACTAATATTATAATCATTAATGTTTTCATCCTTCTTATGCTCGAAAAAACGGTGTTACATCAGCGAGATAAATTTCAGCAGGAGTCTGTTTTACATGAATCCTTGCTGCCTTAGGGCTTCTATAAAACCAGCGGACATCGCTTCGTTGTCCTTCTTTGTGTACCGTATGTCGGTGAAAATCTGAGCAAGCGTCTCCTTGTTGTTTATCTTCACGAACTCCTTGTTCTCGGGCAGCGACTCCTTCTCAGAGTAAAAGCGGTCTATGAGGGCAGGAGTGTAGTCCTGATAGGTTTCGTTGTGGATTATCGACTCAATGGGAAGTCGGTCGGAGAGAGGCGGATTCTCGTCGGGCCATCCCAGTGTTATCGTTGCGATGGGCATCACGAGGCGCGGCAGTCCGAGCACATCAATAATCTGCTTGGGCATATACACCGTGGTGCCGAGATAGCAATAGCCCAGTCCTTCCTCGTCGGCAAGGTTGCAGAAGGTCTGTGTGTAGAGCAGTGCATCACTCGCGGCGTTGATGAATGAGAGGAAATTGTCATATCCGGGCACCGCCTTGCGTTCCTCTGCCCATCGTGATGTGCGGCGGAAGTCAGCGCAAAACGTGAGCACCACAGGAGCACCCGTCACCATCGGCTGGTTGAAGTGTGCCGGTGCCAGTTGTCTTTTCTTCTCCTCAGAGCGCGTCACCACTACGCTGTATAGTTGCAGGTTACCCATTGTCTGGGTGCGTTCTGCCTCCTTGAGCAGGCGTGTCAGCAGTTCGTCACTAACGTCTTTGTCGGCGTATTTTCTTATACTTCTTCTTTTGTTTAGAGATTCCATATTATAAAGTTATGAATATTGAGTTTTAAATTATGAGTTGTAGCGCGACGCGCTATTGTCGTTTCTTGGTTGTTGACGCATTCCTTGAAACACGTTCAGAGTTGAAGGAAGCCGTTTCTCGCCAGTTCTTTTATTGTGCGTTCGATGTATGCGTGTGGCAGCGGAGGCATTTCATGTCCGCAACGCATAAGCATCTGCTTTGTGAAATCGTCGTCCCGCCACTGCTCCCTGATGCCGAACGAACGCGTCTCTGCCGCAACAGCGAGTGACAGTGCGGCCTTCTTGTTGTCTTGCAGGCGGTGAAGGCGTTGTTCAAAAACCTCTTTCTCCACCGTTTCCACGTTGATGCCACAGTCTTGCATGACTCCGATGACATCTGCCACACATTGAGTGGGCGGACAGAATACGTGGAAAACACAGCCCGTGGCGGGCATCTCGGCCAGCGATACCACAGCATTTGCCGCCATATCCACTGGTGTGAACTCTGCAGGCATGCCGAGATTGGGCTTCGGGCAACAGCCGGTCACCGCCACAAGGCGTAGCCAGTTGAGTGAGGCATTTCCCTCGTAGCCTTCTTGCAGCATGCCGTCGGTGAGTCGTGGCGTCAGGTTTCCCATGCGCATTATGCTGCATCTTAGTCCTTTCGCGGCATCGTTCAGCAGCAGGCACTCGGCTTTTCGCTTAGCGGTGGAGTAGGGGTTGCCGTTCTGCATGGCGGTGTTGAGCGTCGATATTTGCACCATTCGCGCGCCGCTACGTGTGCAGATGTCGGCGAGCATTGCCGCAGCCTTCACGTTGACGCTCTCCAACTGTTCCCTCGGAGCGAAGTGTTTCACTATCGCCGCGCAGTTTATGACTGTTGTCTTGCAGTCAGTAACCTTCTCGATGCTCCGCAGTGTCGCGGTGTCTGTCAGGTCTCCTTCCACCACTTCCACACATTCCTCGAAACGACTGTCGTGTTTCGTTCCGAAGTAATGGTTCAGCACACCGAGCAACCTCTTGCGGGCAGACTCCTCGCCCGTGCGCCTTACCACGCACCACACCTTGTTTATATTATGCGCGAGCAGTTCCGCGAGAATATGAATGCCGAGAAATCCCGTCGCTCCTGTTAGCAATACATTGTGCAAAACCTCCTTCTCGTTGCTGTTCAGGCAGGCGTAATTGCCCGCTGCAACCGCCTTTTCAGGCAGGGCAAGGTCGTCGCCGACGATACCGTTACGTTCCTCTTTCCTCTCAGAATTAATCCATTCGGCGAGCCGACGGGCAGTGGGGTGACCGTAGATGTCGGCATATTGCACCTTGATGCCGCGTTTCTCCAGTTGCATCAGCACGTGAACGGCGGTGATGCTGGTGCCGCCGGCACTGAAGAAGTCGGTCTCTGCGCCCAACCGTTCCTTGCCGAGCACCCGGGCAAACACCTCGCAGATGGCGCGCTCGGTATCGTTCTTCGGCTCTGAGTATTCTTCATTGACAGTGATGTCGGGCTTCGGCAATGCCTTGCGGTCAACCTTTCCTGTCGGTGTAAGCGGCAGAGTGTCAGTCTGTTGCATGGTCAGTGGTACCATCGCGGCAGGCACTCGCGAGAGCATCTCCTGCCTAATCGCGGCGAAATCGAGAGGTTTCTGTGCAACGAGGAATGCCGCTATCTGCAATGCTCCGTTGTTATCGGTGAATGTCGTTGCCGCCGCTTCCTCCACGTCTTGACAGTTGCGGAGAGCCGCCTCCACAGCACCCAGTTCCACGCGGAAGCCCCGAATCTTCACCATACCGTCTTTCCTGCCCAAAAACTCCAGTGCTCCGTCCTTACGATAGCGCACCATGTCGCCAGTGCGGAACACGCGGTCGAAGGGCGGTTCGTCGCAGAATGGATTCTTGGTGAATGTCGCCGTCGTCTCCTCAGGCCGTTTGTGATAGCCCTCGGCCACCTGACTTCCCGCAATCCAGAGTTCGCCTAGCGCTCCTATAGGCACCCGTCTGCCGCAAGAATCGACGACATAAAGCCTCACACCCGTTATCGGCTTGCCTATCGGAACATGCTGTTCGCCGTCCTGCATGCGATGGATGGTCACGGCAACTGTGGTTTCCGTAGGACCGTATTGGTTGTATATGTTATAGTCTCGACATGCCTTGAATGGTGTGACGGCCTCTCCTCCCAATACGATATGTCGCAACGAGGAGCATCGTTCGTGCATTGCGAAGAGCCGTCCTATCTGCGTTGGCAAGTCAATTATCTCAATGTGCTCTCTGTCAATGAATTGCGCCACCGCGCGGATGTCGTTTTTCGCCTGCTCGGGAACTATTGCAAGTGTTGCGCCCGACGACAACGTGGTGAACATGTCGGTTATTGAAGCGTCGAAGGCGAAGGTGTTATAAGCCCCGATTACAGTGCCCTCGCGCGGTTGGAAATAGTCGCGATACCACTGGCAGTATGCCGCCACGTTGCTATGACTTATCCTCACGGCCTTCGGCTTGCCCGTAGATCCAGAGGTATAGAACAGGGCGAAGAGGTCGTCGGGCATGATGTCAACGTCAGAGAAATTCCCCTTCGTGTTGCCGCCTATGTTTAAATCGTCATCGTCGATGGTCAAAACAGTGCCATCGAACTGCTCGGTGCGATGCTTGAGAAGGCTCGTCGCAACAAGAATTTTTGCCTCAGAGTCGAGCCATTGCTCGTTTAGCACGGCGTCGGGCGATGCTGTTGAGCATGGCAGATAAGCCGCCCCGGTCTTCAGTACGGCAATGGTGCAGAGCGGCATCGAGATGTCTCGCTTCAGGAGCAGTGCCACCACGTCTCCCCGTTGCGCTCCTTTTGCTTTTAATATTGCTGCCAGGCGGTCGCTCCGCTCGTTGAGTTCGGCGTATGTGAGTCGTCTTCTGCCATCGCTCACCGCAATCGCTTCGGGTGCCGCCTTTGCCCAGTGGTGTAACAGTTCTATAATGTCTTGCGGAGCATCGGGCATGTTCTCCGTGTCGTTGAATGCGTCAATTCGTGCCGTCGTGTCGTCGTCGGCAAGGCTGATGTCGCCCACCGTCTCTGCCGATGCAATGTTGCGAAGCACGTGCTCAAGGCATTTCGCCATTTCGCCAACTATCTCTCGCGAGTAAAGGGCAGCGTTGTACTCAACATAAAGGTCAAGACGGCCCTCCTCGAACCACAGTTCCATGGCGAGTGCCGAGCCCGACATGTTGGGCATTATGAACTCTTTCTTCATCGAGAAACCGCAGAACTGCTGTTGCGGTTGGGTGTTTCCTTGGTATATGAAGTTCACTTCGCCAAAGCCGCCGCATAGTTTTCGCACCTCGCTGAACGGGTGGATGTCGTTCACCATGCACCGTGCCTGTTGCCGGCGCATGTCGCGCATCAGGTCGGCAACGCGCGTCTTGCCGTCCCATCGGGCACCAACGGGAATCGTCTGCACCATCATTCCCACCGTGCGTTGCATGTTCTTGCCGTGGCGACCGTGAAAAACGGTGGAGAAACGCACCTCGTCCTCGCCCGTGAAACAGCCCAGGAAAACGGCGAAGGCGGTGAGACTCACGATGTTGGCACTCTGTCCTGCCCTGTGGCAGATGTCGTGCCATTGCTCCGTTGTTATGTCGGTGTGGAATATCTCGAACGAAGGCATCGGCTCGCTTGCGTCATGTCTGTCGGGCGGCGGCATGCTGCGGAGTGCCGTTCGGGGGAAAGTGGCTTCGTGCCACAGTCGTGCAGCATCGTAGTCGGCAGTCTGCCGCCGCTCGCGTTCTTTGCGGGCAACATCGAAGAGGTTGTCGGTCTCGGGCTGCATCGGCATCCCTTCGTATGCGTCGGTGATGTCGCCGAGCAGTATGTTCATTGAGATTCCGTCGAAAACGGTGTGGTGGAAGTTGGCGAGCAACGACACTCCGCTCTCCGTTTTCAGAATAAGCAGGTGGTAAAGTCGTCCTCCGTCGTAGTCGAGTGGCACCGCGAAGCGACTCACCGTCATTTCTTCCTCAGCATCGCTGGTCACTATTGTCTCCACGATGGGTGCTTCGTCGTCGTGACGCACCATGAGAGGCTCGCCGTCGCTGTTGGTTACGAGTCGCGCCTTCACTATGGGATGGTTGTCAATGGCGCGTTCCGCAGCGGTCTTAAGTCTCTGAATATCAAGGTCGGGGAATGGTCCGAAGCGCATGCAGATGTGGTAAGCGGGCGTGCCGCGATGCACATGACAGTATGTCCATACTGCCTTCTGCGCCTCGCTTAGTTTGCTGCTTGCCTGTCTTGTGCTGTCTTTCTGAGCGTTCTTTTGCATGTTTCCCTTCCCGTTCGTTGTGTGGGTATCGTTTGCAAATTTAATATTTTATTTTGAATAATCATCTTACTTGTGGTTAAAAACTTAGGTAATGATAAACTATTTACCTCCAGTTGCTATTGTCTCCCTGCCCATGTAGTAGAATGATTGACTCCGTCGCTAATGTTTCTCTGCCCCTGTAGGGGAGTGATTGACTTCGTTGCTAATGTTTCCCCGCCCATGTAGTAGAGTGATTGACTCCGTTGCTAATGTTTCCCCGCCCCTGTAGGGGAGGGGATAGGGGTGGGGTCAGTGTCTTTATTCACACACAACTCTCTCCATATCCATCTATCTCCTTCCTCTATATCACTGACCCCACCCCTGCCCCTCCCCTACAGGGGCGGGGAGACATTGGCAACTGGGGTCAAATAATTTATTATTACCTTTCCAATTGATGCCCTTTCGCATTCCCATTGATGCCTTTTCGCATACCCATTGATGCCCTTTCGCATACCCATTGATGCCCTTTCGCATTCCCATTGATGTCCTTTCGCATTCCCATTGATGTCCTTTCGCATTCCCATTGATGTCCTTTCGCATTCCCATTGATGCCCTTTCGAACTCCCATTGATGCCTTTTCGCATGCCCATTGATGCCCTTTCGCATTCCCATTGATGCCCTTTCGCATGCCGAAAGATGCCCTTTGACAATGCGGAAGCATATCATCTGGAAAGTAAAATAGGCTATATTGGGAAGTAAAATAGCCTATATTGGTGAGTAAAATAGGCTATATTGGTTGTCAGTATGATAGTCGTTGGCTCGTGAAGTTTGCCGAAACGGGAAACTTCTTCTGGCATCTTGTTGAAAAAGTTTTCCGTTTTGGAAAACCGCCTCTTTGTTTTTTGTTTTAAAATAATCTGTAAAGTATTTCTTTGTTTCAGAAAAATAGTTTATCTTTGCACCATAATTTAATACACATGTAGGGAAGACTTAACCTGCGCATTACTTATAATCAACATCTTAAAGCAATTATGGAACAACGTAAAACCTATTCTCAAGAGGAAGCATTCAATGAGTCCTTGAAATATTTTAACGGCGATGAACTCGCTGCCCGCGTATGGGTGAACAAGTACGCGATGAAGGACAGTTTCGGCAATATTTACGAAAAGAGTCCTGAGGACATGCATTGGAGAATAGCAAAAGAGGTGGAACGCATTGAGAAGAAATATCCCAACCCGCTCAAGGCGGAAGAGATTTTCGCACTGCTCGACCACTTCCGCTATATAGTTCCTGCCGGTTCGCCGATGACGGGAATAGGAAACAACTTCCAGGTGGCTTCGCTCAGCAACTGCTTTGTAATTGGTCTTGACGGCGATGCCGACTCTTACGGTGCCGTGATGCGCATCGACGAGGAGCAGGTGCAACTGATGAAACGTCGCGGAGGAGTAGGTCACGACCTCAGCCAGATACGCCCCAAGGGTACGCCGGTGAACAACTCGGCACTCACCTCGACAGGACTGGTGCCCTTCATGGAGCGCTACAGCAACTCCACACGCGAGGTGGCACAGGACGGAAGGCGCGGCGCGCTGATGCTCTCGGTAAGCATCAAGCACCCCGACAGCGAGGCTTTCATCGACGCTAAGATGACTGAAGGCAAGGTGACTGGTGCCAATGTGTCGGTGAAGATAGACGACGAGTTCATGCAGGCAGCCACCGAGGACAAGGAGTATGTGCAGCAGTTCCCCATCGATAGCAATGACCTGATGGTGAAGAAGACCATCAGTGCAAAGGCTCTTTGGGAGAAGATTGTCCACAACGCATGGAAAAGCGCCGAGCCAGGAGTGCTCTTCTGGGACACTATCCTGCGCGAGAGCATACCCGACTGCTATGCCGACCTGGGCTTCCGCACCGTCTCCACCAACCCCTGCGGCGAGATTCCGCTCTGTCCTTACGACTCGTGCCGACTGCTGTCGATAAACCTTTTCAGTTACGTTAAGAAGCCTTTCACCAAAGATGCGTACTTCGACTACGACCTGTTCCGCAAACATGTGGCACTGGCTCAGCGCATAATGGACGACATCGTCGATCTGGAGATGGAGAAGATAGACCTCATCATGGACAAGATTAAGCGCGACCCGCAGAGCGACGAGGTGAAAGGCGCTGAGTATCATCTGTGGGAGAAGATTCAGGACAAGAGTTCTAAGGGACGCCGAACAGGTGTGGGCATCACTGCCGAAGGCGACATGATAGCCGCTATGGGACTGCGTTACGGCACTCAGGAGGCCACCGACTTCTCGGTGAATGTTCATAAGACACTCGCCCTTGCGGCATACGGCTCGTCGGTTGTGATGGCAAAGGAGCGCGGCGCATTCGAGATTTTCGACGCCAAACGCGAAGAGAACAACCCGTTCATAATGCGACTTCGCGACGCCGACCCGAAACTCTATGAGGACATGAAGAAATATGGCCGCCGCAACATCGCGTGCCTCACCATAGCACCTACGGGTACCACATCGCTCATGACACAGACAACGAGTGGCATTGAGCCGGTGTTCCTTCCGGTGTATAAGCGCCGCCGCAAGGTGAATCCGGGTGACCAGGGGGCTCATGTGGATTTCGTCGATGAGGTGGGCGACTCTTTCGAGGAGTACATTGTTTATCACAAGAAGTTCCTCGACTGGATGAAGATAAACGGAATAGACACCGAGAAGCGTTACACCCAGGAGGAGATTGACGCTCTGGTGGAGCAGTCGCCATACTATAAAGCCACCGCCAACGATGTTGACTGGCTGATGAAGGTGCGCATGCAGGGCGCTATCCAGAAATGGGTTGACCACTCTATCAGCGTCACCGTGAACCTTCCTAACGATGTTGACGAGGAACTTGTCAACCGACTCTATGTCGAGGCTTGGCGCAGCGGGTGCAAGGGATGCACCATCTACCGCGACGGTTCGCGCTCGGGAGTGATGATTCAGGTGAACGAAAAGAAGAAAAAGACCGAGGAGAAACCTGTGGAGGCAGTGCCATGCAAGCATCCCGAGGTTACCGAAGTGCGTCCTCAGACACTCGAGTGCGACGTTGTACGCTTCCAGAACAATAAGGAAAAGTGGGTGGCTTTCGTCGGACTGCTCGACGGTTACCCATACGAGATATTCACAGGTCTGCAGGACGACGAGGAGGGCATCATGCTCCCGAAGTCGGTTACCAAAGGAAAGATTATCAAGCAGGTCAACGAGAACGGAACGAAACGCTATGACTTCCAGTTCGAGAACAAACGAGGATATAAGACAACTGTGGAGGGACTGTCGGAGAAATTCAACCCCGAGTACTGGAACTACGCAAAACTCATTTCGGGAGTGCTGCGCTACCGCATGCCTATCGACCACGTCATACGCCTCGTAAGTTCGCTGCAACTGAAGAGCGAGAGCATCAACACGTGGAAGAACGGTGTGGAGCGAGCGCTGAAGAAATACGTTTCCGACGGCACCGAGGCCAAAGGTCAGCGTTGCCCCAACTGCGGTCAGGAGACACTTGTCTATCAAGAGGGATGCCTGATATGCACCAACTGCGGTGCATCGCGTTGCGGATAAGTGTATAAAACTACACAACTCCGAAACTTCAAAACTCCCAAACTCCTGCACTCCTATACTTCTAAACTCCTGAGAAAATGACTATAAAAGAGAGTTGGATATCTATTGACAAGATGAGGTTTCACGCCTGTCACGGTGTGATGCCCCAAGAGCGCGTCACGGGAGGCGAGTTCGTCGTGTCGATAGATGTGAAGTGCGACATCGGTCGCGCCGTCATGACTGATGATGTCGCCGATACCATTAACTATGCTGAAATATTCAAAATCGTAAATAGAGAGATGCAACAGCCTTCCTGCTTGCTGGAACACCTGGCAGGCAGGATTGGCGAGTGCATTTTCCGCGAGATTGAAGGCATCAGCGAGATGCGTCTCAAGGTGCAGAAGGTGAATCCTCCGATGGGCGGACAGTGCGATGGGGCTGCTGTTTCGCTTTACTTAATAAATGATAAAACTTTTTGAAAGTTATCGGTTTTTCGCTTATAATATATAATTTTGCACGCAATTAATAAGGTATGCGCAAGAAACTGACATTTGTGATGGTGCTTTTGTTCGGCATTATGGTTACTGTTACCGGTGCCGGAAAGAAGACTTTCACCCTCGTCATCGATGCCGGTCATGGCGGACATGACGCAGGTGCGGTGGGCGCGATGTCAAAGGAGAAGAACATCAACCTTAATGTTGCGCTGGCATTCGGCCGGCTTGTAGAGGCAAATTGCCCCGACGTGAATGTCGTTTACACACGAAAGACCGATGTGTTCATCCCTCTCAACGAGCGTGCAAACATCGCAAACCGCAATAAGGCCGATCTTTTCATATCTGTGCACACCAACGCCTTGCCGAAGGGTAGGGTGGCGCGGGGTTTCGAGGTTTACACCCTGGGAATGCACCGCGCGGCAGACAACCTCGCCGTTGCTAAGCGTGAGAACTCGGTAATATCGCTGGAGAAGAACTACAAACAACGCTATCAGGGCTTCGATCCTAACAGCAGCGAGAGTTACATCATGTTCGAGTTCATACAGGACCGCAACATGTCGAAGAGCGTGGAACTGGCAAAGATGATTCAGAAAGAGGCATGCGCCTCGGCAGGACGCAACAACATGGGCGTTCATCAGGCAGGATTCCTTGTGCTCAGAGCCACATCAATGCCGAGTTGTCTCATCGAGTTGGGATTCATCACCACACCAGACGAGGAGCGATACCTCAACTCCAAGGAAGGCATCGACCGGCTGGCACGCGGAATATATAACGCATTCAGGAAATACAAGGACAAGTACCACGCTGGGATTTCGGCACCGGAAATAGAGGAAAGCGAGCCAACTGTGCACTATGACGTGGCACAGAGAACGCCCGTAAGACAAGCCTATGACGACGCACGACAGCAGGACGCGGTGTCGATGCAGCCCGAACAGCCATATTCACAGCCCAATTCCAACGACCCTATGCCTGTGACGGTCGCTCCGAAAGTAGCGGAAGTGCCGGCAGAGTCGCTCCGCGAGCCGACAGAACGACCACAGACTATGGCCGCTCAGCAGGTGACAGAGACTCCGAGAGTGTCCGAAATGGCTCCTGCAAAACCCTTTCCCGACGAGTCGGAGAAAGGACTTCCTGTGTTCAAGGTGCAGGTGATGGCGATGAGTTGGCCACTACCTCCCGGCAGCAGCCAGTTTCATGGCATGACGGGTTTCGACAGTTACGTCGAGGATAAACTCGTGAAATACACCTATGGGTCGTCAACCGATTTAAATAAGATAAACAGAATACGGCAGCATCTGCTCGATAAGTTTCCACAGGCATTCGTTATCGCCTTCAAAGACGGCGTGAAGATGGATGTCAAGGAGGCTATCAGAGAGTTTAACGCAAATAACAACAAGAATCAGTTATGAAGTTTTTTACAAAAGAAGTGAAGATAGCCATCGTGGCAATCATTGGTCTTATAGTTCTTTTTTATGGTCTTAACTTCCTTAAAGGACTAAGCCTTTTCTCGTCGGAAAACATCTATTATATAAAGTTTAAGGATATCAGCGGACTGGCACAGTCGAGTCCTATCTATGCAAACGGCTACCGTGTGGGAGTGGTTAAGAACGTGCTGTTCGACTATGACAACCCTAACGATGTGAAAGTGGCGGTAGATATTGACGAGGAACTTAAGATTCCTAACGGCTCGTCGGCAGAAATCGTAAGCGACATGCTCGGCAATGTGCAGGTAAACCTCTTGCTTGGCGACGACCGTACACGCCTCATTCATCCTGGTTCCACTCTGCAGGGAGAGGTAAGCGAAGGTGCTCTCGGACAGGTGAAGAAGATGATTCCAACGATAGAGAAGATGCTGCCGAAACTCGACTCCATAATGGCGAGTGTCAACACTCTGCTTGCCGACCCCGCCATTGCACAGTCGTTGCATAACGTGGAGCATGTTACGGCAAGTCTCAACACCTCTACTCGCGAACTGAACACACTCATGGCGCAACTCAATCGCGACGTGCCAGGCATGACACAGCGCGCAAACAAACTGATGGACAACACCAACGCAATGGTGGAAAACCTGAACAAGGTGGATGTGGAACAGACAATGCGCAAGGTGAACTCCACGCTCGACAACGTGGAGCAGTTCACAGCGCAACTCAACAGCAACAATGGCTCGCTCGGACTGCTCATGCGCGACCAGTCGCTTTACAACAATCTGAACGCCACAATGCTGTCGGCCGACTCGCTGCTCACCAATCTCCGCGAGCATCCGAAACGCTATGTTCACTTCTCTGTGTTCGGGAAGAAGGACAAGTAGTGAGAGTCTGAATCCCAAAATAGTATTTATGCGCTTTTTATCTATAATATTTTAGGGCAAAAAATAGCGTTAATTAAAATTGGTCTAAATAGGAGACTTTGTGCCGATACACTTTAGGAAAATTCTCTCAAGCATTATAAATCAGTCATTTTCGCAACTTCTCATGTCTCTTTAAGATGGCTTTTCGTATTTAGCGTTGATTGGATATAATTGTCATAAAATCAAATACTTGGACATTTGCAAATGTTTTTTTTAGAAGTTACAGATTATAAAAATCATAAAGGCTATAAATTAAACGATTTAAGGCAATATTCAAAATAAATTATAAAATCACACATTTGCCCATTTCAATTAAATTTGCGAAATTTGCACTCGTGAAACTTCTACATGCCTTTTGAGCGATGTCACCTTCACGACATCGGGTCAACGAGAGAAACAGAAGACTAACCGAGGAGGCTTACCTCCATATATTTAAATAGTAATTAATGACAAAGAGAACTAACGCTCTCTGGGACGAAACGCTCCGACTGATAAAGGAGAATGTCTCGGAACAGCAATTCAGCGCACTGTTTAAGCCGATGGTTCTCGAGAGTTTCGACGAAAACTCGAGGAGAATATTGGTGAAACTGCCCAGCATGTTCGTCTATGAATATGTTGAGGAGCACTATGCTGACTTGCTTTTTAAGGTTCTCACGCGCACATTTGGTCCTGGTTTCCAACTCAACTACCGCATTCTTGCCGACAAAGAGCACGGCAAGACCAATGTCATCGAGTCTGAGCCAGTGGCTAATATCGACCAGCAGCGACAGCGTTCAGGGGTCAACCAGTCGCCTACTATACTTGATGCGGTGCAGCCGCAGCAGATAGACTCGCAGTTGAATCCGCGCCTCACATTCTCTAATTTCGTAGAAGGCGCAAGCAACAAACTGCCCCGTACCGTAGGTCTTTCTATCGCCGAGCACCCGCGCACCACGTCATTCAACCCCATGTTCATCTTCGGTCCCAGCGGCTGTGGCAAGACACACCTTATTAATGCCATAGGCGTGCGCACGAAGGAACTCTATCCCCAGAAGCGTGTTCTTTATGTTTCGGCACGCCTGTTCCAGGTACAGTACACCAATGCGGTGCTGAAGAACTCGCTCAACGACTTCATCCGCTTCTATCAGACCATTGATATGCTCATCGTGGATGACATCCAGGAATGGATGAGTGCTGCCAAGACGCAGGACACGTTCTTCCACATCTTCAACCATCTCTTCCGTAACGGCAAGCGCATAATACTTGCTTCCGACCGTCCGCCGGTTGACCTCAAGGGAATGCACGAGCGCCTGCTGACGCGCTTTGCATGCGGACTCACCGCGGAACTGGAGAAGCCTAATGAGCAACTTTGCATCGACATACTCCACCGCAAGATAAAGCACGACGGACTGAACATCCCAGAGGAGGTGGTACGGTTTATCGCCCAGACTGCCAACGGCAGCGTTCGCGACCTGGAAGGAGTGGTTAACTCGCTGATGGCATATAGCATCGTGTATAACCGCGACATCGACATGACACTGGCAGAGCGCGTCATCAAGCGCGCCGTTAAGGTGGACGACCGTCCTCTTACCGTTGACGAGATAGTGGAAACGGTGTGCGATTACTTCAACGTTTCCACCACCGCAGTGAGCAGCCGCAGCCGCAAGCGCGAGCATGTAATGGCCCGTCAGGTGGCGATGTATCTCACTCAGAAATACACCAAGATGCCAGCATCGCGTATAGGACAACTTGTTGGCGGCCGCGACCACAGCACCGTGATTCACAGTTGCGCCCAGGTGGAGAAACGACTCACCACCGACAACAGTTTCAACGAGGAGATTACAGAGATAGAAAAATCATTTAAATTGAAGAAATAATACTCATCCCTTACTTTACATTCCAATCTTTTTGGAGGAGGTTAGCAGTTGATGCCAGCCTCCTTCTTTGTTATATGGATACCGTTTAGACACCAGTGGCTTCGCCATTGATATCAAACCGCGGAACAAAGTTAATAAGATTGTTGAACAAAGTTAATAACATTGTCGAACAAAGTTAATAGGATTGTTGAACAAAGTTAATAACTTTGTTAGCCGTTTCGATATGAATTGATTATCAAGTAGTTACAAGTGACATTCCGAAAGGGCATCGTTGAGTGTCACTCCTGTGCTTTCTTATTCCCTAAAAAAATATAAAAGAAGTGGCGGATGCATTGTTGTTTGATGGGAAAAGTGTAAATTTGCCACTAATAAACAACTGCTGTACTATAACTGCAATAACGATTCAGCAAATACAACTATTATAACCTATATTATTTATGAAGACAAAATCTATTTTACTTTCTGCCTGCATGATGGCTGCATTGTCATCTAATGCACAGGTAATCATCGACATCGATGGTGGCAATCGCGGCAAGGTAATCAGTCCGATGCTTTATGGCATCTTTTTCGAGGACATCAACCATGCTGCTGATGGCGGTCTCTATGCCGAGTTAATCAGCAACCGCTCGTTTGAGGACAATGCAAAAGGTCCTGACAACTGGATGTTCAAGAGCGAGACGGGCTCGTCTATCAATGGTCAACTTCAGAAAACCGACCTACTGAATGACGTTCAGCATCAGGCTCTTATGCTTGAGGTCAAAGCATCGAAGGAGCATACGGCACGTCTGCAGAACGAAGGCTTCTGGGGCATCAACGCCGTTCAGGGTCGCAACTACAAACTGTCGTTCTGGGCAAAGGGCAAGTATAACGGCTCTATCAGGGCGAGACTGGTGAGCGCCGACGGCAAGACGGTGTATGCCGACACTCCTGTTGAGGCTAAAATCAGCAACAAGTGGACCAAGTTTACAGCCGAAATGAAGAGCAATGGCAACGACGAGAAGGCAGTCTTCGAGTTCGTTTTCGATGGCAAAGGCGGCATCAGTCTTGACGTTGTGTCGCTCTTCCCGCCGACATTCATGAACCGTGAGAACGGTTGTCGTCCCGACCTGGCCCAGATGTTGTATAACCTCAGGCCAAAGTTCATGCGCTTCCCCGGCGGTTGTTTCGTGGAAGGGCAGGAGAGTCCGGAAAATGCCTTCCACTGGGAGAAAACCATCGGCCCGATAGAGGAGCGCGAGGGACACCGCAACGTGAACTGGGGCTACCGCACCACCGACGGTCTGGGATTCCACGAATATCTGCAGTTGAGCGAGGACCTCGGTGCCAAGCCGCTCTATGTGGTTAATGTTGGTCTGTGGCACGGCGGTCTTACTCCCGTTGACAGCCTGCAACCGTGGATTGACGAGTGCATGAACGCTCTGGAATATGCCAATGGCGACGTCACCACAAAGTATGGAGCCATGCGTGCGAAGAACGGTCATCCCGCTCCGTTCAACATCGAGTATCTGGAGATTGGCAACGAGAACAACCAGCCGGATGCCGCTGCCCAGAGCGACCATTACTACGACCGCTATCGCCTTTTCAAGGAGGCTGTGCTCAAAAAATATCCTAAGATGCACCTCATCGGCAACGTTGTGGCATGGGGCGACGACAACCCGAAGTGGGAAAGCAGCGAGACGGTGGAACTGCTCGACGAGCATTACTATCGCAACCCTGCATGGTTTGCTGACAACTTCCATAAATACGACACTTACGAGCGCGGCAAGGCGAAGATATATTGCGGCGAATATGCTGTTACTCAGGGCTTCGGCAAGGTGGGCTCGCTGAACGCCGCTCTGGGCGAGGCTGTCTTCATGATGGGTATGGAGAACAACGGCGACGTGGTGGAGATGGCAAGTTATGCCCCGATTTTCGTCAACGAGAACAATGTGGCATGGCAGCCCGACATGATACGCTTCAACTCTGCACGCGCCATGGGCACCCCGTCGTATTATGTTCAGAAACTGATGGCCGAGAACGTCGGCACCCGTGTGCTCGCCGTATACCAGCAGAACCCTTACGAGATGAAGGGTGAGGCAGAGCAGAAGCCCGAGGCTGTGAGCGTGGGATTCGGCACGTGGGCTACCCAGGCATCTTTCGACGACATCAAGATTACCGTTGACGGAAAGGTGATAAGCGACAACTGCTCGTCGATGTCAACGTTCAAGGCAGTGCGCGGAACATGGAACAGCGACGGCGGCATGCTCAACCAAACGGCTGACGGAGAGTCGTGCATCGCAGTGAACAACACGAAGTTCTCGCCTAAGAAGTACACCATGACCTGCCGTGCCCGCAAGAACAGCGGCAACGAAGGTTTCCTCATCGTCTATAATTATGTGTCGCCAGACAACTATAGTTGGTTCAACCTCGGCGGATGGAACAACACTCAGCACGGACTGGAGCAGATAAGCGACGGCGGTAAGGCGCAGATGGGCACCAAGGCAGGCTCTGTTGAGACGGGACGTTGGTATGACATACGCATTGATGTGGATGGCGACAGCGTGGCATGTTATCTCGATGGCAAACTGATGTTTGAGAGCAAGGCTAGCAAGAACGTAACACCGGGACTGTTCACATCGGCTGCTTTCGACGAGGTAACTGGCGAAATGATTGTAAAGGTGGCAAATACCAGTGCGACAAGCACCACCGCCGACCTGCGCCTGAAGAACTTCGCTCCTCGCTCGGCACGTGCCATTCGCCTGAAGTCAGCCAACGGTAAGGACGAGAACACCCTCGACCAGCCAACAGCGGTTTATCCTGTAGAGGAAACGCTCACTGCGGGCAAGAACGGCCTTCTGCTCGATGTGCCTGCCTACTCGCTGAGTATTGTCAGGATTAAGAGATAAGATGTAGATATAATAAATAAAAGGAGATAGAGGACAACACCTGCACGATAATGGCAAGGCTGTTGTCCTCTATCTCTTTTTGCTTTCCGAAATATTCTTTTTGCTTACTCTTTTTTCATCATCTTTTGCCACTTTCTGTATCCGAGAATGGCGATTACGACGTAAAGGCCATAAAGAAAAGCCTTGAACGGAATACCTTTCACTATGTAAAGGTAAGTGCAAATCAAGTCCACCACAATCCAGCATATCCATTGCTCTACATACTTGCGCGCCAAAGCCCAGAGTCCCACGAAACTCAGCGCGTTAGTGAAGGCATCCAGCAAGGGCACTGTTGAGTTTGTCCACGTCACCAGTACAAAATAGGTGGCAGCCCAGATGACCACAAAGGCCAACAGGGTGGGGAGATATATACGTAGTGGCATGTGTGTGATGGGCATCTCCTCTCCTTCGCCCTGTCCCTTTTTCTTACCGAATTTCCATACGGCATAGCCGTAGATGGCCGCTATGGTATAGTAGGCAGCCATACCGGCATCACCATATAGTCCGTGACTATAATATAGGTAAATGTCCAGAGCCGGCATGATGATGCCTACCAACCATAGGGCGATATGTGCTTTGTATTCAAGCCATATATAGAGCAGGCCCAACACCGTGGTAAAGATGTCGAGACCATGCTCTATGATAAACGGATACAGGTCCATGTGCAATTAGAATTTCAGCGTTATGCTGCCCATGGCTGTGAAACCGGCAGCGGGAACGAATCCTATCTGATAGTAGCGGTTGTCGTTGGGATGGCCGCCGCTCTCGCATATAGCGCTATAAACCCATCCTCCCTGAGCGTAACGCTTGTTGAAGATATTGTTCAGATGAGCACCGAAGGTAACCTCTTTCATTCCGAGGAATTTGCGTGCCACGTTGATGGTGTATGTAACGTTGGCGTTCATCACCTCGTATGAGGGCAGCGAGCGGTCTTTGTTCTTTGTGTTGTCGAGATACATGCGGCTCACATACTGTGAGTGGAGCACTGCCTGCAGTCCCTTGTAATGGAAGTTGATGAAGGCATTGGTTATCTGCGATGGCGAGAAGGCGAGAGTGGAGTTGTCGTAGTGTATGGTGGTTCTGACATTTTTGCCCTTGTCCCAGTCTTCAATCATCTCGTCAAAGTCCTTTATCTTGTTGATGCTCAGTGCGCTGTTAGCCTCTACAGAGAGCCATGACGTGATGTCGCAGCCTGCGGTCAGTTCCATACCCAAGCGGTAAGAGTCCTTGATGTTTGTGGTAAGGTTCTCGCCGATGTCACTCTGCTGTCCTGTCTGTACGAACTGGTTCTTATAGTCCATGTAGTAGAGGTTGATGCCCAGGTGGTAATCGGCTTTGTTGTAAGTGTAACCTATTTCGAAGTCGGTAAGGCTCTCTGCCACGGGAGCGGGATAACTGCCGTTGTCGGTGAAGTTGTTGCGCTCTGGCTCGCGATGGCTCAAAGCCACCGAGGCGTAGGCGCTGTGTCCGCCTTTGTGGAAACTCACACCAGCCTTCGGGTTGAAGAAGTCGTATTTCTTGTCGATGTCGAGTTTCTGGTTGTAATATCCGCTTTCCTGCTCGTAGAACTTGTCGTTGATGCCGTCGGTCTTATAGGTGACGTGGCGGTACTGCATGTCGGCGAAGACATTGAACATATCGTTGATTCGGTATGAAGCCTTCAGGAAAACGTTGCCGTCGAACTTGTTGGCATCCGAATCGTAGTATTTGTGTTTGCCCTTGTTCAGTATTGCGTTGCTCAGTTCGTTGTCGGCTGCGTATGTGACATATCCGAAGTGGTTGCCGTCGAACTGCTGTGCCGACAGTCCTCCGATGATGTCCCAGTCAGCGTCCTTATAGTTGATGTTCCACACTGCGCCGTAAGTGTCCTGTGATAGTCCTTTCTGCCTTACGAAGTCGGTCTTCTTCAGTTCTGTACCATCTGCCTTGGTGAAGGCCAGTCCAAACTTCGACAGTTTGTTGTTGGGGCGGAACTCGTCGTAGTATCCGTAGCCGTGGGTGTAGTGCAGCGAGCCGCTCATCGCCCATTTGTCGCTGATGTCCCATGCCAGAGACAGTATGTTGTGGTTCTGCCAGAAGTTATCGGTGGTCTTGCGCCACAGAGTTCCGTCGTTCATCTGATATCTCTTGGTGATGTATTTGCCGTTGGCATCCTTGGCGAAGTTGCCGCTTTCGTCATACACAAGGCCCTCGTAGAGTGAGTTGAAGCGTCCGAGTCCCACCTTATACATGTCCTCGTAGGTCTTGATTCCTGTGTTTGCGCCCCATGTTCCGTCCATCAGGCTCAGGTCGTCGTCGCCTGCTTTCACTCCGCTCCATGCCTGACCAGTCTTCTCGAAGTTGCCGATGTTCTTGTAGCGGATAACGAAGTTGCGGTCATACCATGCCAGTCCGCCATAGTAAGAGCCTGAGCGCCCTTCTGTTCCGTGAATGAAGCCGTCGGTGTTAGTCTCGTTATATGCTCCGTCGAAGATGAAGTGGTTCCACAGCAGGCCTGTTGAGAACGATGCGCCCACGTTGAATGTGTTGTACGAACCATACGAACCCTTCAGTTCGAACGATGGTGCATGTGCAGGTGTCTTTGACGACAATGCAATGGTTCCTCCGAAAGCGCCGTCGCCGTTGGTCGATGTTCCCACACCGCGCTGTATCTGTACCGAGCCGAGCAGCGAGGCATAAGAGTTCATGTTAGCCCAGAACACGCACTGGTCCTCAGGTGAGTTCAGGGGCACTCCGTCGAGTGTGACGTTGATGCGCGAGTCGCCAGCGCCGCGGATGCGCATATACGATGTTCCCGTGCCCATGCCGTTGTCGCTCCATGCCAGCACACCAGGAGTCTGCGAGAAGAGGAAGGGCAGTTCCTTTCCTGTCTTGGCGAAGTCGGCCAGTTCCTTACGCTTGATGTTTTCTACAGCGAACGGTGCGCCCTTTTGTGCTTTCACACCGCGCACCACCACCTCTTGCAACTCCTCCATGCGCAGCGAGTCGGTCTCGGTTTGTGCCTTTGCCTTCTGCGTGCAAAGAGACATTGCTGCAAGCGATGCAGTCATCAAAATAATCCTTTTCATTTTTACCTTAAACTAAAAAAAAATTAATGTTTAAAGGGGATTGCCAATTGCGATAACAATTGAGCCTGTCGTTCATTCCTACGCCAGCATTACCCGGATCAGGTTTGAGGGTTTAATCTCAGCCCGCCCACGGCGGACACCCCTTAACTTACACTTTGTAAATCGGGTGCAAAAGTATATAAAAATCTTAAAATAACCAAATCCTGACTGTGTAAAGATATGTCATTTAACCATCATAGGATAAAATATCATACAAAATGTTTGTTTTCTAGGATGAAATAGTGTATTTTTGCAAAAACTAAATGATTACCGTTGCTTCACGAATGATATCTAAACTCGCTCATCACAGAAGGCTGTTGCATAGGAAAAGCACTCTGCTCTTCTTATGCCTCCTGATGACGGCACTGCCGTCGGCGGCGCAAACGTCGGGGGAATCGGTGTGCATGCAGCAGAAAATCGAGGCTGTCCGACTGCCCGACCTCAACATTCCGCGTGCATCCTCCATTGCGTTTTTTGCCAATGGCGAGGTGGTGCTGGTGGGTGGTCACACCAATGGTTTCGTTCCTACTGCCACCGCCGAGTATCTTAAAGACGGCAAATGGCATCTTGTGAAGACTGCATACGAACACGACGATGGTCTGTATGTCCCGCTGGAGTCGGGCAAAGTGCTCATCGGCGGCGGTCACGAGAAAAGTCTTGGCATAGGACAGACTTTCCCGACAGAGTATTATAATCCCGTGGAACATAGTTTTGAGGGCTTCGGTTGCCTCGACACCAAAAGGGCCTTGGCGCAGGCGTTGGAACTGGACAGCGGCAAGGTGGTGATTGCCGGCAACTGGTATGCCGATGATGCCGTTGAGATGTTCGACGGCAAAGCAACATTCTCTCATGTAAGGAAACTCGCACCGGGATTCGTGTCGCCTTATATCTTCCAGATTTCTGCCGACAATGCTGTGATATTCGGCAGTCAGGACATTCATGGGAAACCAATAAAGTCCGACTCTGTCTATCTTCTGAAAGGAGAGCCTTTCAGTGTTCCGCTGTTCAAAGATTGGCATCCTTGCATGCCGTTTAACAGACTTTGTGCCAGCAATAGTTTCGTCGGAAACAAGCAGAAGGGCATCTATGCATACCTCTTCATGGTGATGAACGATGAGGGGCAGATGGCAGTTGCAAAGATGGAAAGCACGAAGGGAGCGGAAGTTCCACGCTTTTCGCTCTTGCCCGCCAAACAAACCATTCCCATGAAAAGCCAGTGGGGGAGTGAGATAGTTTACTATGGTTCGGTGATTGTTGACGACAGGGCAGGCAAGGGATATGTTATAGGATTTGACAAGGACTGTCGTTACTATGTGTTATGTATAAATAATGTACGCGCGGAGAAAGACATCACGCTCACGCTCTGTTATACCGAGCCGTTGACGGATATCGGCGACGGTGTGCCAGTGCTCACCGGCGAAGGAAATATCGTCGTCGCTGGCGGCATTACAGGTTCTAATTTCTATCCTAAGTCCACCGCGTATATGTTGTGTTTGGGCGAAAAGAGCGAGGCGCAGGCCAGCGGAACGGGCTGGCTGCCTTGGATAGTATTGACCGCAATGGTCCTGCTTGCAGCCTTGCTTTATGTGCTTCTATGCAGAAAGAGAACGGATGATAATCCCGCAGAGACGCCCGACTGTTGCGACGAGAGCGAGAAACACCTGTTCCAACGCATCAGTACGTTGATGGATAATGAGAAACCATATTTACGCAGCGACCTGAAACTCTCTGATGTCTCGGCACTGCTCTCCACCAACAGCCGCTATGTGTCTGAGGCTATAAGGAACCAGTGCGGCAGTTCGTTCACGCAGTTTGTCAACGGCTACCGTGTGGAGCATGCCAAACGGCTGATGCGTGAGAACCCCGACCGCAAGATTACGGAGATAGCGGTGCTCTCGGGTTTCTCCGGCGAGTCCTCCTTCTTCCGAACTTTTAAGACGTTCACGGGACTCACACCGAAGGAATGGATAGCACAGAACGGCTAAATACAAGTAAATCGACTGCCAAAACATGAATTGGCAGTCGATTTTCGTTTTATGGTAGTCTTTGAATTGTTTTTAGTTATACCTTTGTGAAAAATACAACAATTCAAACAATTGAACCATGAAAAAAATCCTATTATCAATCATTGCGCTATGCTGCACAATGGCTGTGGCGGCGCAGAATGAAATTATGACCGCCGTGCTTCAGCATGGTAGCGACGTGAGTGTCTTCACGGGCGCAAATGCCTTTGTCAACGCAAATGCAGCCGCAGCCGACGGAGATGTGATTACTCTTTCGGCAGGCGCGTTTAACGTTTCAGACATCAAAAAGTCCATTACCGTCTATGGCGCAGGCTTCGAAAAGGATGAGGCAACCTCGACGGAATTCACAAAAATCAACGGCCAGTTGAATCTCGGAGTCTCTGGTGGAGAAACCCTTGCCGATGTGCACTTGGAGGGAATATATTTTAACAGCCATGTCAATACGAATGTTTCGTTAGAGGGTTTCGTAATGGAAAAGTGTTATGTTAACGGCAACGTCAACGTAGGTGAAAACTCGAACACGATGATAAGGAACTGTGTCATTACGGGGGCTATCGCCGGAGGCGACAAAATGGCCAACAACTGTATCATACAAAACTGCTATGTTGGAGGTGCCATAAACACATTTAACGTGAGCAGCAGCGTCAAGATAGACCATTGCATCACTTGCAATTTCGTGGGGCCTTACTTCTGTACCAACAGCATTTTCACTTATTATTGGGTCGGTGCTTATTATGACCGTGCTGCATTTGCCAATACAGAAGGAGCGGTTGTTCACAACTGTATCTTCAGGAATTTCGATTATAACAATCAGGACAAGAATGATTTCCAAAATTGTTATGCTGTTGACATCAATAACATCTTCTCTGATGCGACAAATGCTAACTATTCCGCCGCCCGGACCTACGAAATACAGCAGCCCACGACATGGATAGGAACCGATGGCCAAGAGATAGGCATACGCTACGGATGGAGCAAGGTGCCAGGAACTCCGGTAGTGAAGAACCTCGATGCCACCGTGGCCGGTACTGACCTCAACGTGGTGTATGAGGCCGAAGCAAGATAAGAATAACCAATAACTGCAATAGCATGAAAAAGATTCTTTTATCAATCGTTGCACTCTGCTGCACGGTGGCAGCTGGGGCGCAGAGCACTGACCAGATTAGTGCTATACTCCAGAAAGGCGATGCGACAACAGTCTATTACGGACAGGATGCACTCAAGAGTGCTTGCGCTGCCGCAGAGGACGGCAGTGTGATAACTCTGTCGTCGGGCGTTTTCAATGAACCTGGTACTGTTCAGAAATCAATATCAGTTTATGGAATAGGTTGGGAAACAGATGCTGATGGCGTGATTCCAACAACCATTAATAGGCTTACTTTTCAGACTGGCAATGATGAAACCAGTCTGAGTAATATTGTACTGGAAGGCGTTTACGTGAAAACCATTGATGTGAAACAAACCGACGGAATGATTATAAGGAAGTCACGTTTTGATAGTTTCAACGTGAATGGAAATAACGCCAAGAATATTACAGTGACTCAATGTTATGGTGGTAACGTAGGTTGCGGCAACGTTGATGTATATGGTCTTACTTTCACCAACTGTTATCTGACAGGCCGTGTGACAAATGTAAAGGTAGGAAGTCTTGTCTTGTTCGACCATTGTATCATGACTTATTCTAACTCATATAACTGGAATGACTATTCTCATTCGAGGGCCACTTATACCAATAGTATAATAACCCACAGGGGTGGTTCTACAGACATAATCACAGCCGGTGCAACGGCAAAGTATTGTATTTTTGTGGTAGATGGACTGAATGCCAATGTCCTTTCGGAAAACAACAAGTTTAGCGTTGACATAAACAATATATTCTCTGATGGTGGCACTGGTGTTGACTACACAGCCGAACGTACATTCACTTTGACTGACCAAGAAACATACAAGGGCAATGATAATAATCCTATCGGTATTTATGATTGGGTAAAAATACCTGCCATACCATACGTGAAGAACCTGAACGCTACAGTTGATGGTACAGATCTTAAAGTTAACTATCAGGCTGGAGTAAGATAAATTATAAACACGGAAGACTATGAACAGAATTAGATATCTGCTGATAGCGGCTACACTGGCGATGACATCCGTCGCAACAGCACAAAAGAGTGTCGTCGAACGCCAGTATTGGATTGACGGCAATATCGCTGAGGCTCAAACCTTGGCGGAATCTCCCACCAGTATCGGCATTGGGGATTTGAAGCCCGGACTGCACTCGCTGACCGTCCGCGTGAAGGACAGTGAGGGATTGTGGAGTTCGCAAGTGGCCAAGTATTTCATCGTTCCGTTTGCCCCCTCCAGCGCTACCAGCAAGACAATCAGGGAACACCAGTACTGGATTGACGGCAAGATAGAGGCAAGGGTAACACAGGAACAACAGCCCTCTACCATCGATATCGAAACCCTGAAACCGGGCCTGCATTCGTTCACGGTTCGTGTAAAGGACAACACCGGAATGTGGAGTTCACAAGTGGCAAAGTATTTCATTGTGCCTACGGCGGAAACCAGTGTGGGTGATAAGAGCATCGTGCTGCATCAGTATTGGATTGACGGAAAGTTGGATGCCATCGTCTCATCAGAAACGCAGCCTTCACAAATCCCCATCTCAACGCTGAAGCCTGGCCTGCACTCGCTTACCGTTCGCGTGAAGGACAATACCGGAGTGTGGAGTTCGCAGGTGGCCAAATACTTTATTGTTAAAGATGATGACTCTGTGGAAGAGGCCACCATTACACGCTATATGTATTGGTTCGATGAAGAGACGGCTGACTTCAAGACCGGGTCGCTCAGCGCGGCATCGGGAACGATGGACATCGACATTAGTGACGTGGAGGCCGGCACCCATACCCTGTGGTGGCGCTGCGGCGACTCTAAGGGTGCATGGAGCGAGCCGCGCTCGGTGACTTTCGAGAGCCGTAGTTTCTACGACTACACCGTTCCGGCATCGGGAGTGGGAACGTTCTCTGCCGATGTCAACCTGACATTGCCCGACGGACTGCAAGCACACTTCTGCACCTATCTGAAAGAGGTGGACGAGGGACTGGCAATAAAGATTATCAGCATCGACGGCAACGTCATATCGGCCAACACCGGTATGCTGCTTAGCGGAACGGGCGGTGAGACCTACCGACTGAGGTACACCGCAGAAGCGGGAGCAACCAACGAAAGCAACCGGCTGGTGCCCGTTGTGGAGTCGGTACACGTGAACGCCACCGACGGACAATACACCAACTATATGATGAAGGGCGGGCGGTTCGTCAAGATTCTCGATGAGGACGAGTCTGTCATGATGCCTGCACACCGTGCTTATCTGCCATTGCTCACCAGCGAGGCAGCGGGAGCCAACTTCATCGGCATTGTGTGGGATGATGATACAGTGACGGGACTCGATGGGGTCGGTCAGGACAATAATAGTAATCCTAATCTCGACTGCACCATCTATAACTTGCAGGGACAGAAGGTTGACCATCCCACACGAGGCATCTATATCATTAACGGAAAGAAAGTCGTAATAAAGTAAACAATGAAAAAAATATATATATCACCGGAGACAATAGAGGTGGCCTGCTTTGGCAACACCCTCCTCGACCTCGGAACCACCATACCTGTGGATACGAGCGGCGAGGGTGCCAGCCAGAGCGGCGCCGAGGGCAAGAGACATCATGATGTTGTTGACGACGATGATGCTGAGCCTGCCGACAGCATCATCAAGTATCGCCGCGACCCGATGGACTTCATTCCAAAGACGTTTACGAAGATTTGGGACGACTGAGTTGTGCTCCGAAAACGCCGTTTGTAACTATCTGGTTCCCAATTAGATACAAATGGGGTAACAAAGTTAATAACTTTGTTCAACAATCTTATTAACTTTGTTCAACAATCTTATTAACTTTGTTCAACAAAGTTATTAACATTGTCTCGCGGTTTGGCATCAGTTGTAATCCCGTTGGACATCTCTTGCTTTTCCTCTTGCTTCTTTCGGCGAGATATAATAAAAGAACTAAATATTATTACACCCTCCTGATGGGTTAGTGTTCTGAAAGATGCTGTAAGAGGGGAGAGGGGTGGGGTCAGTGATATTAAGTAAAGAGATAGAAGGATGTGAAAAGTCGTATGCGGATAAAAGACACTGACCCCACCCCTGCCCCCAAGCCTCACCCCTAACCCCTCTCCAAAGGGCGAGGGGAACTTCAAGTGGCGGGGAGTCATTAACGATGGGGTCAAATAGTGTATATTTGCCTAAAAAAAGTGTGTCAGGATAGTTCTTTATTCCTATCCTGACACACCTTTGTAGTGAATGTCATGCAGCCTTAGTCCTTGCAGTCGCCCTTACCGCAGTTGGGATCGTGTTTCTTCTCCTTGCCTGCTTCGGGTTTCATCTTGCCTGCGGTGAATCCGAGGCCCACGATGGCGCGCTGAATGTCCTTCTTGGATGTTTTCTTGGTGTCGAAAGTCACTACCATGTCCTTTGTCACTTCGTCCCATTCGGCGGTTTTCACTCCGTCGATGGCCTTGGCTGTGCTTATGATGCGCTTTCCGCAACGCTCGCAACGGCCGTTCACCTTGAATTTCACTGTTTTGTCTTTTGCCTGTGCTGCACCGCAGATGATGATTGCTAAGGCAGCGATGATAATCTTCTTCATTCTTTTTCTGTTTCTATAAGTTTCTGAGTTTTATTACTTTTAGTTGACAAGTAAACGAGTTGACAAGTTGACGAGTTGACAGGTAAACAAGTTATTTGTTTAGGGAATTTGACAATTAACTTATCAACTCATTAACTTATCAACTCATTAACTTATCAACTTGTCAACTAATCAATTATGAATTACACTTCCACGGCTTCAACTGCTTGAAGAAGTCGTTGCCCTTGTCATCAACGAGGATGAAGGCAGGGAAGTCCTCAACGGTGATTTTCCATATTGCCTCCATGCCGAGTTCGGGATATTCCACGCACTCGATGCTCTTGATGCTCGACTGTGAGAGCACTGCTGCCACACCTCCGATGGTGCCCAGATAGAATCCGCCGTGCTTCTTGCAGGCATCGGTCACCTCCTGTGTGCGGTTGCCCTTGGCAATCATCACGAGTGATGCGCCATGATCCTGGAACTCGTCAACGTATGGGTCCATACGGTTGGCTGTGGTTGGTCCCATAGAGCCGCAAGGATAACCTTCGGGAGTCTTTGCTGGTCCAGCATAGAGTATTGGGTGGTCCTTGAAGTATGCTGGCATCTCCTCGCCGGCATCGAGACGTGCCTTGAGTTTTGCGTGTGCGATGTCGCGTGCCACGATGATTGTTCCCTTCAGGTTGACGCGTGTCGATACAGGATATTTTGTCAGTTCGGCACGAACGGCGTCGATGCCCTTGTCGAGGTCAATCTCAATGCCCTTCGTTCCCTCGCCAGGACGGCGATACTCCTCGGGGATAAGTTCTGTTGGGTTGTCGTCCATCTTCTCGAGCCAGATACCGTCGGCATTGATTTTCGCTTTGATGTTGCGGTCGGCCGAACAACTCACGCCCATTCCGATGGGGCATGAAGCACCGTGGCGTGGCAGGCGGATTACGCGGATGTCATGAGCCAGATGCTTGCCTCCGAACTGTGCGCCGAGTCCTATCTTGTGTGCTTCGAGCAGCAGTTTCTGCTCAAGGTCGATGTCGCGGAATGCGCGTCCTGTCTCGTCGCCTGTGGTTGGCAGGTTATCGTAGTACTTTATTGATGCGAGTTTCACTGTGAGCAGGTTCTTCTCTGCCGATGTACCGCCGATGACGAATGCAATGTGATAGGGTGGACAAGCGGCTGTACCGAGTGTCTTCATCTTCTCAACGAGGAATGGCAGCAGCGTGCCTTCGTTCTGTATGGTAGCCTTGGTCATGGGGTAGAAGTAGGTCTTGTTTGCCGAGCCACCGCCCTTTGCCACCATCACGAAGCGGTACTCGTCGCCCTCAACGGCCTCGATGTCTATCTGTGCCGGCAGGTTGCAGCGGGTGTTCACCTCGTCGTACATGTTCAGTGGAGCGTTCTGTGAGTAGCGCAGATTGTCCTCGGTGAAGGTGTTGTAAACACCGAGCGACAGTGCCTCTTCGTCCTCGAATCCTGTCCACACCTGCTGTCCCTTCTCGCCGTGTATGATGGCGGTGCCGGTGTCCTGGCAGAAAGGCAGTATGCCCTTGCATGCTGTCTCGGCGTTGCGCAGGAACTGCAGTGCCACATACTTGTCGTTCTCCGATGCCTCGGGGTCGCTCAGTATTGCAGCCACCTGCATGTTGTGCTCGCGTCGAAGCATGAATTCCACGTCGTGGAAAGCCTGCTGTGCGAGCAGAGTGAGTGCTTCCTTAGATACTTTCAGAATCTTGTGTCCTTCAAATTCGCCTGTGCTTACTCCCTCTTTTGAGAGCAGGCGATACTCCGTGTTGTCCTTTCCGAGTTGGAACATCGGAGCGTACTTAAATTCAGGTTTGTTTGCCATAATGTTTCTTTTTTATTTATAGTTGCTTTAATAGGTATCTTCGCTTTTTAATATCCGAAAACCTCCTCGGTGGTGAGGCGTTTCACGGGTGCTATCTTTTCGAGAGCCTCCATGTCGAGAGCCTTCTCGTCGCCGAGAATGATGTAGCGGTACTCCTTGTTTGCTATGAGTTTCTTCTCGTAGTTGACGATGTCCTGCAGAGTCACCTTGGGCAGGTCTTGATAGATTTTGCTGTTCAGGTCGTAGTCGATGCCCAGTCGCTTGGCGTTCAGATAACTGTAGATGATGCTCATCTTCGTGGTGCGCATGCTTGCCAACTGCTTTGTCAGAGCGTCCTTCGCGATGTTGAAGCCGTTCTCGCTGACAGGCATCTCGTTCAGAATCTCGTTGTAGTGGTTGATGCAGTCCATCATCTTGTCGTTCTGCGTTATGATGTGTGTCATGAACGACTCCTTGCGTCCCTTAACACTCGGACGGTAGTAGCGGGCATAGGCATTGTAGGCAAGTCCGCGTGTCTCGCGCATCTCCTGGAACACTATGCCGTTCATGCCGCCACCGAAGTACTCGTTGAAGAGTGCGCACACTGCTGCCTCGTCGGGATTCCAGTCGCGTCCCTCGTTGTGGTACATGCGCATGTAGATGTTTTTCGCGTCGTATGGAGCCAGCAGCACTTCGTTCTTTGTTGCTGTCTGCTGCAGATAAGGATTGTTCTGCGGTGTGGTGGCGAAACGTTTTGCCGTGCTGTGCTGTTTCTTGACGTTGGCGGCAACGGTTTTCTCGTCGGCAGGACCGTAGTAAAGCACGCTGTGCTCATACTGTGCCAGATTCTTCAGCAGGTCGATGAACACCTGTGGGTCGGTGTTCTTCAGTTCCTGTTCCGACACAAGGTCGCGGTAGGCGTTGTGTTCGCCCTGAGTGCCGTAAAAGTAGAGTTGTGAGAAGTAGGATTGCTGACTCTTCTTGGCGTCGTCGCGTCTTTTCAGAGTCATCTCTACCAGTTGGTCGTATGCCTTCTTGTCAGCCTTTGCGTGCATGAACAGGTCGTCGAGCAAGGTCATTGCCTGCGTCATGTTCTCGCTGAGTCCTGACAGACTTACGGTGATGTATTCCTCGCCCACGCTGATGCCCCAGTCGCATCCAAGTTCATAGAACTTCTGCTTGATGTCGGTCGCTGTGAGGCGGTCGGTTCCGAGGTACTGTATATAGTCGGCTGCCACGTCATAACGTTTGTCGGCGCTCTGTCCGAACTCATAGCGGTAAGCGAGGTTGAACAGTCCGTTGGTGTTGTTCTTGACGTAATAGAGCGGCATGCCTTTCTTCATCTCCGATGATGAGAAGTCGGTCTTGTAATCAACGAACTTTGGCTGTATCGGCTCTACCTGTGAGTCCTGAATGTCTTTCACGAACTGGCTCATCTGGTCGCGGTTCGCCTGGATAGGGGTGATGATAGGCTTGTCAATCTTCTTCTGCAGAGAGTCGATGCCCTGTTTCTTGAACACGGTGACATAGCCGTCGGTAAAGAACTTGTTGGCAAAGGCCACCAGTTCGGGCTTGGTTATCTTGGAGATGCGGTCGATGCGGCCCACCTTCTGCTTCCAGTCAACCTCGTTGATGAATGCATCGACAAACTGGTCGGCACGTCCCGCATTGCTCTCCAATAGTTGGTAGTAACTGCGTTTCTTGTTGTTGATGATGCTTGTCAGCAGGTTGTCGGGGAAGTCGCCTTTCTTCAACTTGTCAATTTCACCGAGCATCAGGCTCCTCACCTCTTCAAGACTCTGTCCCTGCTTTGGTGTTCCCATCAGGAAGAAACCTCCGTGGTCGTGCATCAGTTCGGCACCGCCCATTGCACGCTGCACCTTCATGGTCTGGTTCAGGTTGAGGTCGAAGAGTCCTGCGCGTCCGTTGCTCAGCACGTCTTCCAGCAGTTGCAGTGTGTCGGCCTGCAGAGCGTTGGCTTCCTTGGCTTGCCATGCCATCCATACCTGTTCCGCTTCTTGTCCGATGACGGTGGAATCTTTTGGCGCGGTAATTGGAGTAAGTGGTGCGAATGTAGGCTGTTTCACATCGTCGCCCGGTACCCATTTGCCGAAATACTTATTGATGATGGCGATGGTCTTTTCGGGGTCGAGGTCGCCAGCCATACATATTGCTACATTATTGGGGCGATACCATTTGTTGAAGTAGTTCTTGATGTTCACTATCGACGGGTTCTTCAGGTGCTCCTGTGTGCCGATGGTGGTCTGCGTTCCGTATGGGTGGTTGGGCCACAGCATCTTGCTTATGGTGTAGAAGAGTTTCCTCTGGTCGGAACTTAGTCCGATGTTGTATTCCTCATACACAGCCTCCAGTTCGGTATGGAAGCCGCGGATTACCATGTTCTGGAAGCGGTCGGCCTGAATCTTTGCCCAGTTCTCCACCTCGTTGGCGGGTATGTCCTCGGTGTAGCAGGTCACATCGTTGCTGGTATAGGCGTTTGTTCCCTCAGCACCGATGGCTGCCATCAGTTTGTCGTACTCGTTGGGGATGAAATACTGTGCCGCCAGTTGCGAGATGCTGTCAATCTCGTGGTATTTCTGCTTGCGCAGTTCGGGGTCTTTGATGAGGCGGTATTCCTCGTATCGCTTCTCTATCTCGTCGAGCAGCGGAGCCTCAGCCTCAGGGTTGTTAGTGCCGAACTGCTTGGTGCCCTTGAACATCAGGTGCTCTAGGTAGTGAGCCAGACCTGTTGTCTCTGAAGGGTCGTTCTTCGAGCCAGTGCGCACGGCGATGTATGTCTGAATGCGCGGCTTCTCATTGTTTACAGAGAGATAAACCTTCAGTCCGTTGTCCAGCGTGTAGATGCGTGTCTGCATCATGTCGCCAGGTACGGTGACATATTTAAAAACCTGGGCCTTTATATTTAAAGGTAAAAAGGTAAAAAGGTAAAAAGGTAAAAACAGATAGAGGAATCTTTTCATTTTTCCAATAATTTATTAATTATGTTTATAGTTGTTCCGATAATGGTATTGACATCGTTTGTTAAAGAATCAAATTCTTGCTTAGAGAGGGTTTCAGATTCATAAAGCAGTTCTAACCAGTATTGTTTCACTGGCCTCTTTGAGTGATATTTTAAGTTTGTTGATGTAGTCTGCATCACTTTGAGCATAAAAACTTTCAGCAATATTTGCCCCGATGCTAGTTCCACTCCTATATATTTGTTTTGAAATGACGAACTCTTTCTTTTCGTCTTGCAAATAACGGAATAGTTTAATAATCCTAAGAGCAAATTGTTTACTTAGTTTATATATGACATTCTCACTCATTTGTTTTCTATTAATATTTTACTTTTTTACCTTTTTACTTTTTTACTTTTAAACTATTTTTCGTAATCTATTTCGTGATCGAGGCTGTTGATGAAGTTCTCGTAAACCTCTTCCTCAACGTCGCCCATCTCAAACTCCTTGCCAGCATCCTTGCGAATCTCGGCAATCCATGCGCGGCGAGCCTTGATGTAATCCTCGCGGATTCGCTCGATGTCTGCCTCCGTGATGTGGTCGAGACCATAGTAGTCGAGAATCATGCGGTAGGTCCAGGCCCATTGATACTCGCGGTAGTGGCTGTCAATCTCGGTGAAGCGGTCGAGCACCTGCTGGATGTCTGAGAGCGAACCGTTCTTGATGTCGTCGATGAGACGCTGCTCCTCGCTCTCTGGCAGCAGCAGACCAGAAAGGTCGTTCCACTTGCCCAGTCCGATGGTTGTCGTGGGGATGCCGAAAGCACCGCGCTTCAGCACGCGTTTCATCACTGCTCCCATATAGATGCGCAGTGCGATGTCGTAGTATTTGATACCCTTGCGGAGCGACGAGCCCTTGATGAGATACTCGTGATAAATATATTCCGACACGTCTTTTCCTGTTGATTCCTGCAGATTCTCCAGAATTTTCTTGCCCCTGAGAATACCACCCACTGAGAATGGCGAGAGCCAGTCGAAGTTGACGATACTCTTCTGGCAGTCCTTCGGTCGCATGTCGCGTTTCGGCCATTTGCGTATGTCGCGGTAAAGACCAACGGTGGTGATGTTGCGTCCTGGCACCAGATACATGTCGTCGTTGTATGAAATGAGGTATGAGAACGGCAGGTCGCGGGTGTCAGGATGGTGCATCAGTTTACCCATACACACCGAGAACGTACCGATGTTTGCCGGCATCAGCAGATAGGCGCCACTGGCAGTCTTCGTTCCGCGTTCAAGTATTCCGTAGTGCATTGGTCCCATCTTATATGCGTGGTTCGAGAAGTTGGTGTTAGAACCAGCATTATAGAACGAGAACTGTCCGCCGATGAGCAGGCTCGACTTGTGGTGACTTGCCGAGAACGGACCGCAGAATGCTGCGCATGCTTCGCCGTTAGACATGTATGAATTGGCGAAGAACACACTTGCCGATGCGGTGAAGCCGTTGCTTATCTGGCATGCCTCGCCCACGAAGCAGTCCTGCATCTTGACGCTGTTGATGATGCTCGAGCCGTCGCTTATAATTGAATTCTCACAGATAACGCCCGTGCCGATGTACACGCTGTTGTTTGGCGAACTCATGATGGAGCAGTCGCTGAGGCGTGACGCACCGTCAATCTCGGCAGCATCCTTAATGATGGTATTTGTGATTTCCTTGGTGTTCACTATCTTGACGCAGTTGCCTATGGTGCCGCGCTCAGGCATGTGCAGCCTGATGTCCTCGTCAACGAGGCGGCGTATGGCATCCTTCACCTCTTTGTCGCGGAAGTGCTTCACCATGAATGCGGCAAACTGAGAGTTGAGGTTGCCAAAGAGCACCACGTTGCCGTCGCCCACCTCGTTGAGCACCGACACCAGGTTGCCCTCGCCGTAGGTTGCTCCCTCGGTGGTCTCCATGGTGCACACGTTAGAGATGTAGCACTCGTTGCCTATGGTGTAGTTGTTTATGAAGTTGCCGATATTCTCTATCAGACAGTTGTCTCCAACCGAAACATTGCGCAGAGTGGCGTTATATACTCCAGAGTGTTTGAAGAAATCTTTGCTCACCTCGATGTTCTTCTCGAAGACACCCAACTTTATCTCGCCATAGAATGTGGTTCTTTTGACGTACTTGGGGATGAAGTCTTCGGCCACTTCAATGGCAGACCAGTCTTCAGCCCAGCAATTGTTATTCTCCAGAATCTCAATCTCTTCCTCAGTTAGTTTGCGATAATCGTCCATATTTGTTATTTTTAATGTTTATTCCTTCATTTCTCGCTCAACGCTCGACGCACAACCCTCAACCCTCAACGCTCCGCTCAGCCCTCATACTGCTCGTATAGGAAGTCGTTGTAGGGATATTTCTGCACATGCAGTTGCTTCACCTTTTTATATAATGTGTCGCGAAGCATGTCGATGTTCTGTTTCTCTCTTGCCGAGATGAACAGGCAGTCGTCGTTCATCTTCGCCATCCATGTCTTCTGCAGTTCGTCAAGTGTGATGTTCTCCTTTGTGGGCGGTGTCAGGTCGTCGGGCTCTTTCTCCACCCATCGGTATGCGTCAATCTTGTTGAAGACAATCATCTGAGGCTTGTCGGCGGCGCCGAGGTCCTTCAGAGTGTTGTTCACCACCTCTATCTGTTCCTCGAAGTCTGGGTGCGATATGTCCACCACATGCACCAGCAGGTCGGCCTCGCGCACCTCGTCGAGTGTCGATTTGAACGAGTCAACGAGGTCGGTGGGCAGTTTGCGGATAAAACCCACAGTGTCGGCCAGCAGGAACGGCAGATTCTCCACCACCACCTTGCGCACCGTGGTGTCGAGAGTGGCGAAGAGTTTGTTCTCGGCGAACACCTCGCTTTTTGCCAGCAGGTTCATCATAGTAGATTTCCCCACGTTGGTATATCCCACGAGAGCCACGCGGATGAGTCGTCCGCGGTTCTTTCGCTGTGTGGTTTTCTGCTTGTCAATCTCCACGAGTCGCTGCTTCAGCAGGGTAATGCGCTGCAGGATTATACGGCGGTCCATCTCCAACTGAGTCTCTCCAGGTCCGCGCAGTCCCACGCTTCCCTTGCCGCCTCCCGAGCCAGAACCACCGCCTTGGCGCTCGAGGTGGGTCCACAGTCGTTGCAGTCGTGGCAGCATATAGCGGTATTGCGCCAGTTCCACTTGCGTCTTGGCGTTAGCCGTCTGCGCCCTCATGGCGAAAATGTCGAGAATCAGCGAAGTGCGGTCGAGAATCTTCACCTTCAGTTCCTGCTCGATGTTGCGTATCTGCTTTGCCGAGAGTTCGTCGTCGAAAATCACCATGCCCACTGGCTGTGGAACGTTCGCGTCCTCTGGTGTTTGTGAAATCTCAGAGAACTCCGACTGTTCCATGAACTCGTCGTAGGCGTCTTGCTGTTCCTTTATGTATTGTTTTATCTCTTCGAGTTTTCCCTTTCCGACGTATGTTGTCTGGCTTGGCCCGTTCACTTTTTGCGTGAAACGCTTCACGGTAATCGCTCCAGCCGTGTCGGCAAGGAATTCCAGTTCGTCAAGATATTCCTTGGTCTTCGCCTCGTCTTGCTCTTTCGTTATCAGACCCACAAGCACTGCGGTCTCGGCCTTGACCTCGGAGATGACAAATTCTTTCATTCGTAATAGAAGTTTCGTAAACTCAACTTCGTTGGAGTTAAGGAGTTATGGAGTTAAGGAGTTATGACATTAGTCAACTTCTCCTTATTCCATTTGGAGTCGTTGGAAATTATGGTGTTGTCTTAACTCCTTAACTCCATAACTCCTTAACTCCTTCTACTAGCGAAAGTTGAGTTGATAATATATTGTAATTACGCCACAAAAGTAATAATAAATATCCTAAGTGCCAAAAAATGCCGCGTTTTTCTTGTCAAAAAGAACGGCGTGACGCGGCGTTTCTTTGTAAACGTTTGCGTAACTTTTTTCAAATTTTTCGCATCTTTATTTGATTTATGTCAATAATTCCATTACCTTTGCACTCGTGAAATCCGAATTTTCAGATTACATGCTACATAATAAAACAGACTGCTAAGACATTCAAAAATGCAAGGGAATTGCTTCGACGAGAGGTCGAAGCAATTTTTTTTATAAAAAAATGTTCAAAATATTGCGAGTTTTTTGTAGAAATATTACTTTTGCACCGAATTATAAAACGAAATTGTTATGAGACTTATCATCGAATCGGATTACAAGAGATTGTCAGAATGGGCTGCCAATCATGTCATTGAAAGAATTAACGCATTTAAACCAACCCCTGAGAAACCTTTCGTTCTAGGTCTTCCTACAGGCTCTTCGCCCGAAGGAATGTACGCAGAACTCGTAAAAGCCTATAAAGAAGGACGCGTGTCGTTCAAGAATGTGCTTACATTCAACATGGACGAGTACGTCGGACTGCCAGAGAGCCATCCTGAGAGTTATCACTCGTTCATGGCACGCAACCTCTTCGACCACATCGACTGCCCGAAGGAGAACATCCACATACTCAACGGCAATGCTGCCGACCTTGAGGCAGAATGCGCTCACTACGAGGAGATGATTGCAGAGGCTGGCGGCATCCACCTCTTTATCGGAGGTATCGGTCCTGATGGACACATCGCTTTCAACGAGCCATATTCATCTCTCGCATCACGTACCCGCGTGAAGACTCTTACCTCAGACACCATTATCGCCAACTCACGCTTCTTCGACAACGACGTGAACAAGGTGCCTACACGCGCTCTCACCGTAGGCGTGGCAACAGTGATGGATGCTGACGAGGTGATGATTCTGGTAAACGGACACCACAAGGCACGCGCACTGCAGGCAGCAGTAGAAGGACCAGTGACACACGCATGGACCATCAGCGCACTGCAGACACACCGTCACGGCATCATCGTTTGCGACGAGCCGGCAACAGACGAACTGAAGGTTAGCACCTACAAATACTTCAAGGACATAGAGAAGGACAATCTCTAAACTCCTTCACCAACTATCAAGGCAAGCATCTTCCAGCATGAAAAGTGCTGAAGATGCTTGTTCTATATACCAACAGACTAAACTTGCTGACCATTTGCATTTATAATTCAAGTATCACATGCTTAAGTAGATTTGGCATCTTGGTGGGTAAATCAACCCCTGTCGCATAGCAAAATAGGCTGTTTTATTCAGTAATATAGCCTATTTTACTTACCAATATAGCCTATTTTGCTCAGTAATATAGCCTATTTTACTTTTCAAGAGGAATGTAAGCGGCTGATAGAAAGAGACGACTGCCACAGCGAAAAGCCAGCGTGTTTTGGCGCGTAAAAGAGGTGCCGACACGTTAAATTGAATTAATCTGCCAATAAAATGTTGAAAAGCGTGTGCTATTTGGAAAAAAATGTGTATTTTTGCACGCAATAAATTTTAAGGTACACTAATTATATGTCATCATTTGTTGCAGATAAAATCGTGATGGACGGTCTGACATTCGACGACGTCCTTTTAATTCCCGCTTATTCAGAAGTGCTGCCAAAGACGGTAGAGTTGAAAACCATGTTCTCAAGGAACATCCAACTGAACATACCGTTCGTGACGGCGGCAATGGACACCGTGACCGAGAGTGCAATGGCTATTGCCATAGCGCGCGAGGGTGGTATCGGTGTAATACATAAGAATATGTCTATCGACGCGCAAGCGCGCGAGGTGGCTATCGTGAAGCGTGCTGAGAACGGCATGATTTACGACCCCGTGACAATTCAGAAGGGCCGCACGGTGAGTGATGCTCTCGACATGATGGCCGAATATCACATCGGTGGCATCCCTGTTGTTGACGAGGAGGGACACCTGATGGGCATCGTCACCAACCGTGACCTGCGCTTCGAGCGCCGTCTGGACAAGAAAATTGACGAGGTGATGACAAAAGACAACCTCGTGACGACCCACCAGCAGACCGACCTTAACGCCGCAGCAGAGATTCTGCAGGCAAACAAGATAGAGAAACTCCCTGTTGTTGACAAGGACAACCGACTGGTGGGACTTATCACATACAAGGACATCACCAAGGCCAAGGACAAGCCGATGGCTTGCAAGGACAGTAAGGGCAGACTGCGCGTGGCTGCCGGCGTGGGTGTCACTGCAGACACTCTCGACCGCATGCAGGCGCTGGTTGACGCTGGTGCAGACGCCATTGTCATCGATACCGCTCACGGACACTCGAAGTCGGTGATAGAGAAACTCGTTGAGGCAAAGGCCTCTTTCCCCAATGTTGACATCGTTGTGGGCAACGTGGCAACAGGTGCTGCAGCCAAGATGCTCGTGGAGAACGGTGCCGACTGCATCAAGGTGGGCATTGGCCCTGGCTCTATCTGCACCACACGTGTCGTTGCCGGTGTCGGCGTTCCTCAGTTGAGCGCTGTCTATGACGTGTATAGCGCACTTCAGGGAACGGGTGTTCCACTCATTGCTGACGGCGGTCTGCGCTATTCGGGCGATGTGGTTAAGGCTCTCGCCGCCGGAGGTAGTTCGGTGATGATAGGCTCGCTGGTGGCTGGAACCGAGGAGAGTCCTGGCGACACCATCATCTTCAACGGACGTAAGTTCAAGAGTTATCGCGGCATGGGCTCGCTGGAGGCTATGGAGAACGGCTCTAAGGACCGCTATTTCCAGTCGGGAACCAAGGATGTCAAGAAACTGGTGCCAGAGGGCATCGCCGGTCGTGTGCCTTACAAGGGAACATTGCAGGAGGTGATTTACCAACTCACCGGAGGTCTGCGCTCGGGTATGGGCTACTGCGGAGCGGGAACCATCGAGGCGCTTCACAACGCTAAGTTCACCCGCATCACCAATGCTGGTGTGATGGAGAGCCACCCGCACGACATTACCATCACCAGCGAGGCACCAAACTACTCGCGACCAGAATAAGAATAGAATATAGAATATCATCGCAATGAAGAAGACTTTTCTTTTGGCAGCCATGCTTCTGGGATGGGGCATGACGTTTGCACAGAGCGACGACCCCGTGATAATGACCATCGCGGGCAATCCCGTGAACCGCTCAGAGTTTGAGTATTCTTACAACAAGAACAATGCAGAGGGCGTCATCGACAAGAAGTCGGTGAAAGAGTATGTTGACCTCTTCGTCAATTATAAACTGAAGGTGCAGGCGGCTCTCGACGCTCGTCTGGACACTCTCAGTTCGTTCCGCGACGAGTTCCTTACCTATCGCGACCAGCAGGTGCGTCCGTCGTTCGCCACTGACGAGGCGATGGAGCAGGAGGCACATAAGGTTTATGATGCCACATACAACCAAATAGGTCCCGACGGACAGGCACAGGCGTCAATAATTCTGCTCAAACTCAGCCCCGACGCATCGCTGGCAGAGCAGAACAGGCAGAAGGCGCGCATCGACTCTATCTACAGTGCACTGCTTGCAGGTGCCGATTTCGCAGAGTTGGCACGCAAACACTCTGACGACCAGGGGACTGCAATGCGCGGCGGACAGATGCCTCCCGTCACTCGCTCGCAGTTGCAGGAAGACATGGCAAGCCAGATATTCGCACTCAAAGACGGCGAGATGAGCAAGCCGTTCCTCCTTCCCATGGGTTATCTCATAGCGAAGATGAACAACCATCGCTACCTCCGCCCGTACGAGGAGGAGCGCGAGGACATCATGAAATGGATGGAGAGCCGCAACCTCCGCGATGCGGTGGCAGAGCGCCGCGTTAAGGAACTGGCTGCCGAGAAGTTCGGGCTGAAGGACAGCATCGACCATCTCAATGCAGAGCAGAAGGCTCAGGTGGATGCCGAAGTGAAGAGTCTGCTCGACCAGCGCACCGAAGAACTGTCGGCCGCCGACTCTGACATGAAGAACCTCATCCGCGAATATCACGACGGATTGCTGCTTTATGAAATCAGCAACCGCAACGTATGGGAGAAGGCTGCTGCCGACGAGGCAGGGCTGCGCAACTTCTTCAAGAAGAACAAGAAACGCTACAACTGGGACAAACCACGATATAAGGGTATGGCTTATCACGTGAAGAACGAGGCAGACAAGAAGGCTGTGGCTAAGTGTGTCAAGGGACTGGCTTTCGACCAGTGGGCAGACAAACTGCGCACCACGTTCAATGCCGACTCGGTGATTCGCATCCGCGTTGAGAAGGGCATATTCAAGGAGGGCGACAATGCCGTTGTTGACAAGATGGTGTTCAAGAAAGACACCACGCTGACGCCGATGAAGGATTATCCCATCGACGCTGTCTATGGCAAACTGCTCAAGAAAGGACCAGAGAGTTATGAGGATGTTCGTGGACTGGTGACCGCCGACTATCAGGAAGAGATGGAGAAGGCATGGGTCAACGAACTGCGCAAGCGATATACAGTGGTGGTGAACGACGACGTTCTGGACACCGTAAACAAACATAATTGATGAGAACATCACATAGAATAACACTTGCCGTGGTGGGGCTTATGGCTCTCTCGGCAAGTATCACGGCACGCACCGGACTGTTCGCTAAGGGTAGCCGCAGTGACGTCAGCGCGGCAGACACTGCCGCTGCGGACACTGCCAAGGCTCAGGTAAAGGAGCAGCCGATATACGAACCTTCTGTTGTTGACGAGGTGATATGGGTTGTCGGCGACGAGCCAATACTGAAGTCTGACGTAGAGGTGATGCGTCTGCAAGCCGAGATGGAAGGCGTGAAACTCAATGGCGACCCCGACTGCGCAATCCCTGAGATGATAGCAGTGCAGAAACTCTATCTGCACCAGGCGGCGATAGACAGTATCGAGGTTACAGAAACCGAGATAACACAGGGCGTCGAGCAGCAGTTGAACTATATGATCAATGCTGCTGGCGGAAAAGAGAAACTGGAGGAGTACCGCAATCAGACCATGACTCAGATGAGGGTGCAGATGCGCGACGAGTATCGCGACCGCCAGTTGATAGAGAAGATGAAGGAGAAACTTGTCAGCGACGTGACGGTTTCGCCTGCCGATGTTCGTGCTTTTTTCAAGAACATCCCTGAAGACAGCGTTCCCTTCGTGCCTACCGAGGTGGAGGTGCAGATAATCACGAAACAGCCGAAGATAGAAACCGAGGAACTGAACCGCGTGAAGGACCTGCTGCGTTCTTACACCGACCGTGTCACTAAGGGCGAGACAACGTTCGCCACACTGGCACGTCTCTACTCCGAAGACCCAGGCTCGGCACGTCAGGGTGGTGAGATGGACTATGTTGGTCGTGGTATGCTCGACCCGGCATTCGCCAGTGTGGCGTTCAACCTCACCGACCCGAAGAAGATTTCGAAGATTGTGGAGACAGAGTTCGGATTCCACATCATTCAACTTATTGACAAAAGAGGCGACAAGGTGAAGTGCCGCCACATACTGCTGAAGCCACACGTGAGCCGCGATGCCATCGACAAGGCGCTCGGCAAACTCGATTCTCTCGCAACGGACATCCGCGCCGAGAAGTTCACTTTCGACGAGGCTGCGTCTTATGTCTCTGACGACAAGGACACAAAGAACAACCACGGACTGATGGCAAACTACTCTGAGTCGGGCCGCACATCGCGATTCCGCATGCAAGACCTGCCTACCGAGGTGGCACGTGCCGTAGAGGGATTGCAAGTGGGCGAGATATCCAAATCGTTCCAGATGGTGAACGAGAAGGGCAAAACAGTGTGCGCCATAGTGAAACTAAAGTCAAGAGTGGAGGGACACCGCGCCACTATCACCGAGGATTTCCAGGTTATGAAGGACGTGGTGCTCGCTAAGCGCAAGGAGGAATTCCTGAAGACGTGGGTAAAGGAAAAACTGAGAAACACCTATGTCAGGATGAACGACCGTTACCGTGACTGCAAGTTTGAATATGAAGGTTGGATAAAATGACCGCATTGAATAAGATAAGACAGATGTTCGGCGGGCATAGAATCATTTTCTTAGTGATTCTATGCCTGTTCGGTCTTTGCGCCATGAGCAAAGGCCCAAAGAAACATAAGAGGCGCAAGACCACCGACGAGAGGGTCTATCTTATACATGCCGACGTGCTGCACTATGACCAGTATGGCTCGAATGCCCCTGGCGCACAGGTGCTTAACGGCAATGTGAAGTTTCGACATAAAGGTGCAACGCTCTCTTGCGACAGCGCTTTCTATTATGAGAAAGAAAACTCTTTCGAGGCTTACGGACATGTGAGGATGACGCAGGGCGACACTCTCACACTTACAAGTGAGGAGGCCTATTACGACGGCAATGACCAGATGGCGGAGGCACGGTATAACGTGGTGCTGAAGCATCGTGGCACAACGCTCTACACAGACAGTCTGAACTACGACCGCCTGTATAACGTGGGCTACTTCTTCGAGGGCGGCCGCATGGTTGACAAGAAGAACACTCTCGTTGCCGACTGGGGCGAGTATAACACGGAGACGCACGAGGCGATTTTCAATTACGACGTGACGCTGCGCAACGAGCAGTTTACCATTTATACCGACACTCTCCACTATGACACACGCACTTCGCTGGCCCATGTCGTTGGACCTTCGCGTATCGTATCGGGACAGAACACAATAAACACCGAGTCGGGATACTATAACAGCAACACCGGACAGACGCAACTTTACGGCAGGAGCACGGTGGTGAACGAGGCGAAGGAAATGACCGCCGACAGTCTTTTCTACAACGAGAATACTGGCTTTAGCGAGGGCTTCAACCATGTGGTGTATGTGGATAAGGAAAACCAAAACTCGCTCGACTGCGACTATTTCTGGTACAACGACAGCACAGGAGAGGCACTGGCAACAGACAGGGCACTGCTGAAAGAGTTTTCCCAGAAGGACACTCTTTATGTACATTCCGACACGATACGCATGTTCAGTTATAACCTGAACACCGACAGCGTCTATCGTACAGCACATTGCTATAACAGGGTTCGCGCGTACAGGACCGACATTCAGGCGGTGTGCGACTCGCTTGTTTACATTACCAAGGACTCGTGCATGACGATGTATAAGGACCCTATAGTGTGGAATATGGGAAGACAGATGGTGGGCGAGAAGATGGAGGTGTTTATGAAGGACTCCACCGTTGAGCGTGCTCATGTTATAGGACAGGCTTTCTCCATCGAGATGCTGCACGACAGCATTCATTACAACCAGGTGTCCTCGCGCGAAATGTTTGCTTACTTCGACAACGGAGACCTCAGAAAGACAGAGGCCATAGGCAATGTGCGCACCGTTTATTACCCCATTGACGAGAAAGACAGTTCGCTGATACTTCTCAATTACCTTGAAACAGACACGATGAGGATGTTCCTCGCCAAACGCCAACTGGAGAAGATATGGACTTCAAAGGCTGAGGGAACGGGATATCCAATGTCGCAGATACCACCGGGAATGGAGAAACTCACCGGATTTGCCTGGTTCGACAACATCCGTCCTGTAGATAAGTACGACATCTTCAACTGGCGAGGCAAAAAAGAAGAGGAGGTGCTGAAGCCTCAGACTCGTCATGCGGCACCGTTGCAACAGATAAAAGACGGAAAGGTTGAGACACTGAAAGGCGAGGAGATAAAACTATGATGTGGTTCGGTCAGCGCAAGCCTCGCCGTTTCGAGCACCGCATGATATATGCAGACGACAGGAAGAAATTCCTCGGCGAACTGGAGCAGAGGGCGAGGGAAGAACTCGGGATGAGTGAGAAGAAAACTACGACGCCCGATTTCCATGCCGCATTCACCAGTGAGACATCTCATCTGCGGCGAAAGGAGGCGCGGCAGTCTCATGGACTCCTGATTGTCGTCACTGCATTACTGGCGATAATCGCTGCCGTCTTGTATCTTCTTGCCCGTTGACTCCTGCCTTTTCGCTCTACCCGAAATGGACACTTCCGTGGCAAGGCGGGGAAACAACTCTTAACTTTAAATTTCAATGAGTGATATAATTCAATTACTACCAGACAGCGTGGCCAACCAGATTGCCGCAGGCGAGGTGATTCAGCGTCCCGCCTCGGTGGTTAAGGAATTGGTGGAGAATGCCATTGATGCCGGAGCGACAGTGATAAATGTCGTTGTGGTTGATGCTGGACGAACCTCGATACAGGTTATCGACAATGGCAGGGGAATGTCGGAGACCGACGCACGACTCGCCTTTGAGCGCCATGCCACGTCGAAGATACGCAAGGCTGACGACCTCTTTGCCCTGCGGACAATGGGATTCCGTGGCGAGGCATTGGCTTCCATCGCTGCTGTGGCGCAGGTGGAACTGAAAACGAGGATGGAGGACGACGACATTGGCACGCATCTCTCAATCAGTGGGTCGCGGGTGGTGGCACAAGAGCCTGTTTCTTGTCCCGTCGGGAGCAACTTCTCTGTGGAAAACCTCTTCTTCAACGTGCCTGTAAGGAGGAAATTCCTTAAGTCGAACACTACCGAACTGAACAATATTCTCAGCGCTTTCGAACGCATAGTGCTTGTCTATCCGGAGGTTAGTTTCACGTTCCATAACAATGGGGTAGAGGTGTTTAACCTCAAGGCAAGCAACACACACCAGCGAATCATCGATGTCTTCGGAAAGAAAATCAACCAGGAACTACTGCCGATAAGTGTTGACACCACCGTTTGCCGCATTTCGGGATTCGTCGGAAAACCAGAGTCTGCACGTAAGAAAGGGGCTCATCAGTATTTCTTTGTTAACGGCAGATACATGAAACACGGGTTCTTCCACAAAGGAGTGATGCAGGCGTACGAACGGCTGATTGTGACTGGCGACCAGATTCCGTATTTCATATACTTCAACGTGGAGCCAGAGAACATCGATGTGAACATCCATCCCACAAAGACCGAGATAAAGTTCGACAACGAGGTGGCGATATGGCAGATACTGACCGCTGCCGTTAAGGATGCACTGGGACGTTTCGGTGATGTCACAGCCATCGACTTCGACGTGGAGGGCAAGCCTGATATTCCTGTGTTCTCGCCAACCGGCGATGGGTTTAATGCACCGAAGGTGGATTACAACCCGCAATATAATCCGTTTAAGGAAAGCGGGCAGCAGGTATATCGCCGCAATTACGTGCCAAAAGACTGGGAGAGTCTTTACGAAGGACTAAAACCCAACTCGTCGGAACAAAAGGATTTTTTTGACGTTGAGCCACCTTCTGCCGAGGGGATTATAGAGGAAAAGGCACCAACCCACTATCAGTATAAGGGGCGTTACATCATGACAGCCGTTAAGTCGGGGCTGATGATTATAGACCAGCATCGCGCGCACGTGCGTATATTATATGATAGGTATATGCAGCAAATGGCAAGCAGCGGACATAGTTCGCAGAAGATGCTTTTCCCCGAAGTGGTGCAGTTCCCTCCTTCAGACATCGTGATGCTGCAGAAAGTGATGCCCGAGATGGAGCATCTGGGCTTCGAACTGTCCGACCTCGGCGGCGGCAGTTATGCAGTCAATGGCGTACCGACTGGCATCGAGGGCGTGAAAATAGACTCGTTGATAAAGGACATGGTGACCACGTCAATGGAAAGCGGCTCACTCGACACCGACGCAATCAACCATTCGCTCGCCTTGAGTCTGGCACGAAATGCTGCAATACCGCTGGGGCAGGTGCTAAGCAATGAGGAGATGGAGACAATAGTAAACGAACTTTTCACCACTTCCAATGTGAACTACACGCCAGACGGAAAGTCTATCCTCTGCATTCTAAAACAACATGAAATTGAACAAATGCTTGGATAATTGCCGAAAAAACACTCAAAAACGACGAAATGATTGTGTTTTTTTAGTTAAAAAGTGAAATTTCTACAAAAAATGTATTGCAGTTTAAAAATAATTACTAACTTTGTACCCAAAATTGGAAGAGAGGAATCCTTACGAGGACTTAATGTTATTATCAATAATAATTTTTAATTAGTTATGAAAAAGTTTTTAATTGCACTGGCATTCGCCACAGTTTCTGTTGCAGGTTATGCACAGGACACAGACGCTAACCTCAAGTACAGCGTTGCAACAAACTCATTCTGGAGCAACTGGTTCATCCAGTTAGGCGGACAGTATGACGTATTCTACTCAGGACAGGAGCACGGTAGCAACCTCAACTCTGCTCTTTTCAAGAACTTCCGTGGTAACTTCGAGGCTTCTGCAGCCATTGGTAAGTGGTTCACACCAGGTCTCGGACTCCGTGTTAAGGCTTCAGGTATCTGGGGTCGTGCCGTAGGTCTTCCTTATCCATATGCACAGCGCGTTGCTGGTCAGTTGTCTGACGAGGATCAGAGCCATGGCTTCAAGTTCTGGACTGGCCAGGGTCAGGTATTGTTCAACCTGAGCAACATGTTGCTGGGCTACAATCCTAACCGTGTTTGGAACTTCATTCCATTCGCAGGTGGTGGTATCGCTCGTAACTGCACCGCTAACCGTTACTCAATGGGTCTCGGTGTTGGTATCTTGAACGAGTTCAACATCTCTAAGCGCGTTGCTCTTAACCTCGAACTCGGTTGGAACCGTTGGGAGTCTGACTTCGACGGCGTTTACCAGAACCTTGACGAGGGTCGCCGTGGTTGGGATTCTCACGATAACGTACTCTATGCTGAGGTTGGTTTGACAATCAACGTTGGTAAGGTAGGTTGGGATCCAGTACCCGATGTTGACGCTATCCGCCGTGGTTATGAGGCTCGCATCGCTGACCTCAACAACATCATCCGCGACCGTGACGCTGAAATCGACAGCCTGAAGAAGATCAAGCCTGAGACAATCACAGTACACGATCCAGCATCTGAGCGCTTCGTTGCTACTCCTATCTCTGTATTCTTCAACCTCGACAAGACCGAGATTGCTGAACTTAAGGACCTCGTAAACGTACGTGCACTTGCTGACTACGCTAAGGAAACCAACAGCAACCTCCTCGTTACAGGTTATGCTGACAGCGCAACAGGTACTCCAAAGCACAACCAGTGGCTGTCTGAGAAGCGTGCTGATCGCGTTGCTGGTGAACTCGTTAAGATGGGTATCGCTGAGAGCAAGATCCGCAAAGAGGCTAAGGGTGGTGTGAAGATTCTGTCACCAATCAGTTACGACCGTCGTGCAACTGTTCAGGTTACAAAGTAATCACTTGACTACATTTAGTTAAACAATAAACGGAGTGCTTCCCCACATGAGGAAGCACTCTTTTTTTGCAATTATATACTATTTGGTCCCATAAATGAAATAGTGTTTCTAAAGATGCCGTACGCATTGTTTCCCCGCCCCTGAAGTCCCCCTCGCCCCTTGGAGAGGGGATAGGGGTGAGGCCTTGGGGTTAGGGGTGGGGTCGGTGATATTAAGGAATAAGATAGAGGGACATGTAAGAAGTTGTGCGGACAAAGACACTGCCTCCAACCCTGCCACAAAGTCTCATCCCTCGCTCAATCGAAGGACACATACAACGCAAGAACCCCTCTCTAAGGGGTGGGGGTAAATTAAAAGGGAGGGGAGTTAATAGCAAGGGGGCATATAGTATATAATTACCCTTTTATTTGATATAGTTATACTGTCTGTCCGCATCAACCTATAAGTATCTCAAATACAGCAAAGGTCTAATTGCGTATAGTTTTACTCTCATTTTTTTTAGAACATTCTTAGAAATAATCGAAAATATTGAGCCAAAAGTTTTGCCGTTACGAAAAAAGATAGTACCTTTGCACCGCTTTTCAGGCATGAGGGCGTTTAGCTCAGCTGGTTTAGAGCATCTGCCTTACAAGCAGAGGGTCGGCGGTTCGAATCCGTCAACGCCCACAAAGATAAGGATTTCCGTTCCGCAAGGGATGCGAAATCCTTTCTTTTTTTGCCCGTATGAGATGTTCCTTTCTATCATGTTGGATATCAACAAGTTACAAAACGGCTAACAAAGTTAATAACTTTGTTCAACAATCTTATTAACTTTGTTCGACAATCTTAATAACTTTGTTCAACAAAGTTAATAACATTGTTCCCTCGTTTGGCATAAACAGAAAAGCCGATAGATATTAATGCCTTTCTGGATGGGTAACTTTTCCGTCCATTTCTTTGTTTTATTGTCTTTCTTTTGTACCTTTGCATTGTGTTGGCATTGCAATGATGATGCTATTTGCTGTGAAAACTTTAATTATTGGAAAACACATGAAGCGTTTGTTTGTTTATTTCCTGCAAGCAAGACTTTTGCTCGTCTTGTTCTTTATTATGGGTGTCACTATGATGTCTGCTCAGGAGTCACATCATTCCTGGGAATCGCTGCTCAATGACGTAATGTCTTTGGAGGACGGTGAGAGCCTGTCGTGGCAGGAGACTTATGACATACTATGTGATTTAGAACAGCATCCCATTGACCTAAACAACGCGACTCGCGAGGATCTCGAGGCAATTCCCTTCCTCACAGCGCAGCAGGTAATGGATATTTGCGAGTATCTTTATAAGTATGCGCCGATGAGGTCATTGGGCGAATTGGCTATGATAGAGTCGCTCGACTATTATCAACGCGAGTTGCTTCGACACTTCGTGGTACTGGGAGATGTAAAGCAGGCTGGCTTCCCCACGTTAAAAAATATGGTGAAACACGGCAGTCATGAGGTTGTGGCAACGGCAAAAGTGCCTTTCTACAAAAGAAAGGGCGATGACGACGGCTATCTGGGTTCCCCATATAAGCACTCGATAAAATATACTTTTAATTATGGACAATATGTCAAGGCGGGGTTGCTCGGGTCGCAGGATGCAGGCGAACCCTTCTTTACCAAGGGCAACTCGCTGGGTTATGATTTCTATTCGTTCTATCTGCAGATACGCAAGTTGGGACGGCTGAAGAATCTTGTGGTCGGGCGCTACAAGGCGAGGTTCGGCATGGGTCTGGTGCTCAACAATGACTTTCTCCTCGGCAAGATAGCGTCGTTGCAGCAACTGGGGAACACGGAATATAATGTCCGTGCGCACTCGTCGCGCATGGAGGGCAACTACCTGCAGGGCGCCGCAGCGACAATCAATGTGGCTCGGGGACTCGATGTCACGGCGTTTGCCTCATTCAGGTATATTGATGCCACGCTGAACAAGGACTCCACCATCTCTACCATTCTCGACGACGGCTATCATCGCACGCAGACGGAAATGGACAAAAAGAATAATTCGACAATCACGATGGGCGGAATGAACATCAATTACCGTAGAGGCGGATTTCATGTGGGCGTCACTGGGGTGTACTCTCATCTTTCTCGCGACCTTCAGCCGAACACTTCTGCAATATATAGACGGTACTATGCGGCAGGGAACAACCTGTGGAATGTGAGTCTAAATTATGGTTTTGTGTCTCATAGGCTGCAGTTGTCTGGCGAGACGGCAACGGGCGACTGCGGGGCAATGGCTACACTTAACACCCTCTCTTATCGCGTTTCGGGCGACTTTGACATTATGGCTTTGCAGCGTTTCTACTCTAAAAAATATTACTCTCTCTATTCTGAAAGTTTCAGCGAGGGCGGACGAGTGCAGGACGAAAGTGGTTTCTATGTGGGAATGAACTGGCATCCGTCAGCGAGATTCCGACTGCTCGGATATTTCGACTTCGCTTTCTTTCCCTGGCCTAAGTATCAGGCGGCTATCGCATCACATGTTTACGATGGATTCTTGCAGGCTACGTATAAACGTGGAGCATGGAACCTCTTGGTTCGCTATCGACTGAAAATCAGGGAGAAAGACAACGAGGCGAAGACCGCACTCGTCAATAGAACCGAGCAGCGGGGTAGGGTGGCGTTGGGATATGACGGCGGAATGTGGACCGCCACCACTCAGGTAGATGTCGCTCACGTGGCATATAAGGAAAAGGATTTCGGCTGGATGGTGAGCGAGAATGTCGCCGTAAAACCTCTGCAGTGGCTTCTGCTGGCTGGAAATGTCGGGTATTTCAATACCGACAGTTACGAAGCACGTATTTACACCTATGAGAAAGGGCCACTTTATACGTTCAATTTCCCGTCGTTCTATGGCAAGGGCTTACGCTACTCGCTTTTTGCAAGGGCTGATTTCTCAAGAAAAGTGATGATGATAGCAAGAGTAGCAACTACAAACTATTTCGACAGGAACACTATAGGCTCCTCCTATCAAATGATTAACCGCTCCTCAATGACTGACCTCGAATTGCAACTGCGACTGAAGTTCTGAACTCGTAGTATTATATTATGTACACGCGTACATTTATATTATATATAGTGAGTTTGTGGTCCGTCATAACGTAAAAAGAGGTCTTATAATGCGCCGAAATGAAAAAAAATGTTATTTTCGAGAATTTTCCCTCGAAATATTTGGAGCGTATTGATATTTGTTGTACCTTTGCACTCGCTTCGCTCCTAAAAATGGTGTTGAGGCGATTAAAAAGAAAGAGTTCTTTGACAGATTTCATAAGACAGAGAAGTAGTACAAGAAGCGGGGTGTCGGGCTTGAATGCCTGATGTCCCTGGTGTAATGGAAACCGTCGATCCCGGCCATGTGTCGGGGATATGTACAGGTGCCTTTATAGCCGATAAATGTTGATTGTACCGGATAGGCGTTCTGAGAACAGACAAGACTTCGCCGTCCTGCGTTTCTTTCGGGATTCGCGGGTCTGGCGTGAGATAAAAGAGATTTTTACAATGGAGAGTTTGATCCTGGCTCAGGATGAACGCTAGCTACAGGCTTAACACATGCAAGTCGAGGGGCAGCATGGGAGTTGCTTGCAACTTCTGATGGCGACCGGCGCACGGGTGAGTA
>Ga0256404_1000786_pt1 | contig 81143 bp, 59 predicted proteins | sample RumenRJG_01DNA_FD_185990 | JGI IMG/M metagenome (GOLD analysis project Ga0256404, IMG submission 185990) | Bovine rumen microbial communities from Lethbridge, Alberta, Canada - RJG_01 | ecosystem: Host-associated > Mammals > Digestive system > Stomach > Rumen | place: Canada: Alberta | collected...
CGATAGCCTCGGCCGGGCCGCCGCGGCACTGCCGCAACGGTACCATGCCCCTACGGGGCGTAACGGAAGCCCCCGGCTATGCCGGGGGAGTGTCACTTTGCTTTGCGTACTTTTCCTGGAGCGGCGATTGCGCTGCTTCATTTCGCTGCTTCGTCGCGCTGCTTCGTCGCGCCGCCTCGAATCCCGATATCGCCCTCTCCGCAAATCGCTCTTCACAAAGTCGGTATGATGAGATATAACGTTATATGACGTAATACAAAGAAGCACGAACGAGCGAGAGGAGCCGCCATGGCGGAGGGCGAGAAAGGCCTGCGCACCGAAGGGAAAGGCGCGCCCAAGAAGAAGAAATTCCAGCTGCCGCACGTCTACACGATCATCTTTTTGCTGATGGTCGTCTTTGCCGTGCTCACGTGGATCGTGCCCTCGGGCCAGTACGAGCGGCAGGTCGTGCAGACCGCGGCAGGCGAGAAGGAGGTCGCGGTCGCCGGCACCTACACGCCGCGGGACAAGGTGTACACGGACCCGGAGACGGGCGAGACCGTCGACCTGCGCACCAATGTCCAGCAGCTGCTGATGGCCCCCACGCAGGGCATCCAGGCGGCGGCCGACGTCGTGGCGTTCGTCCTGCTGATCGGCGGCTCCTTTGCCATCATCACCAAGACCAACGCGATCAACGCCGGCATGAGCCACGTGATCGGCAAGCTCCGCCACAGGGACTACCTCATCATACCCATCATGATGACCCTGCTGTCCATCTGCGGCACCACCTTTGGCATGTCCGAGGAGGCCCTGCCCTTCTACGCGATCATCATCCCCATCATGATGACGCTGGGATATGACTCCATGACCGCCTTTCTCATCTGCTTCATGGGTCCCAACATCGGTTACATCGCCTCGACGCTCAACCCCTTCAACGTGCTGATCGCCCAGGGTATCGTGGGCATCGAGGGCAACCCCCAGCTGTGGCTGCGGTTCGTGACCTGGATTGTCTTTACCGCGCTGTCCGTCGTGTGGGTCATGCGCTATGCCCGCAAGGTCAAGGCCGACCCCACGTCCTCCATCACCTACCAGGACGACAAGGCCAAGCGCGTCGAATTCTCCGTGCAGGACGACAGCGTCGCCATGCCCTTTACGGCCCGCCAGCGCGGCGTCCTGATCGTCTTTGCCGCCGGCATGGCGCTGATCGTGTGGGGCCTCATCACCCAGGGCTGGTACATGGACGAGATCTCGGCCGTCTTCTTTGGCATGGGCGTCCTGAGCGGCATCGTCGGCGGCCTGAGCGAGCGCGAGATGGCCGAGGAGTTCGTGAAGGGCCTCGCCGACTTCGCGTACGCCGCGGTCATCATCGGCCTGGCCCGCTCCATCCTGGTGATCGCCGAGAACGGCATGATCATCGATACGATCCTCGACGCGATGGCGACCCTGCTCGCCGGCGTCCCGGCGCCCATCTACACCACCCTGCTCTACATCGTGCTGGGCCTGCTGTCGCTGCTCGTGCCCAGCTCCTCGGGCCTCGCCGCGCTCACGATGCCCATCCTGGGGCCCCTCACGCAGCTGATGGGCGTGAACCCCGAGGCGGCCGTCACCGCGCTCTGCCTGGCCAACCAGACGATCAACTCCATCTCGCCCACGGCGGGCATGACCGTGGCGGGCCTCTCGGTCTCCAAGATCAGCTTTGGCCAGTGGTGGCGGACGTGCTGGAAGTTCATCCTGCTGATCACGGTGCTCGGCATCGTCGTGACTGCAATCTCGGGTCTGTTGCCGGCGTAGGGAAGAGAGATTTGAAGTTCTTCTTCCAAAACATCATATAACGTCATATACTGACTAAGTAGGACATTAAGTAAGACAAGAAGCAAGACAAGAAGCAAGACAAGAAGCAAGACAAGAACAAGACAAGCAACCCAAGGCGCGAAGACGTGCCCGGCATACGAAAGGATCACGCATGGACGCAAAGACATACGCACAGCAGGCACTCGACAAGGTGGGTACGGTCGGCCAGGTGTACTGGGTGGCCTGTGGCGGCTCGGTGATCGACCTGTACCCGGCGCACTGCCTGGTGGAGCAGCACAGTCCCAGCATGGAGAGCGGCATCTATACGGCCGCCGAGTTCACGGCGCTGCCGCCCGCGCGCCTGGGCGAGCACTCCGTGGTCGTCACCTGCAGCCACTCCGGCGGCACCCGCGAGACGGTCGAGGCCTGCCAGCTGGCCGCCGAGCGCGGGGCGACCGTGCTCGCGATGACCAACAACGCGGGCTCCAGGATCGACAACGGCCAGTGGCCCTGCTGGATCTACCAGTGGGAGGACGCCACCCCGCAGCTGGAGAAGCCCGCGGGCTTCACGATCGTCTTTGCGGCGGAGCTCATGCGCCTGCAGGACGGCTACCAGGGCGAGGAGGCGCTCGTCCGCGGCATCGGCCAGCTGGACGGCATCATCGCCGCCGCCAAGCCCCGCGTGGAGGCCGAGCTCGGCCCCCGGTTTGTGGAGCTGTGCCAGAGCCACGACTTCCTCTACATCCTGGGCTCCGGCCCCACCTTCTCCCAGACCTACGGCTTTGCCATCTGCTCGCTGATGGAGATGCAGTGGCAGAACTGCAGCTACATCAACTCCGCCGAGTACTTCCACGGCCCCTTTGAGTGCACGGAGGAGGGCGTCTTTTACTTCCTGCAAAAGACGGGCGGTGCCACGCGCCACATCGACGAGCGTGCCGAGGACTTCCTCAAGACCCACACCGGCGACCTGATGGTGCTCGACTCGCTCGACTACGGCATGGACGCCGTGGACGCGGACGTGCGCACCTACCTGGACCCGATCTTCTTCTACGAGATGAACGTGTCGCTGCGCGGGGTGCGCGGCAAGGCGTTTGACCACAGCCCCGAGTACCGCCGCTACATGGGCAAGGTCGAGTACTAGAGGGGAAACGATGGAAGAGCTCAACGTCAGCGTATGCGGGTTCGGCGACAACGTCGTCGACGTGTACGAGCATGTCCGCACCATGTACCCGGGCGGCAACTGCGTGAATTTCGCGGTCTATGCCAAGAAGGCCGGCGTCGCGCGCGCGTCCTACATGGGCTTCTTCGGCGACGACGACCGCGCCGAGCATGTGATCTGGAGCCTGCACGAGGAGGGCGTGGAGACCGTCAAGTGCAAGCAGCTGGTGGGCGAGAACGGCTACTCCTGCGTGTCGATCGCGCCCGACGGCGACCGCATCTGGGGCGACTTCAATCAGGGAGGCATCCGCGGCGAGACGAGCTACGTGCTCGACCGCTTTGACATCGAGTACCTGTGCCAGTTCGACGTGGTGCACACCGGTAACTACTGCTACACCGAGCGGCAGCTGCACAAGATCCACGAGGCGGGCATTCCCCTGTCCTTCGACTTCTCCGATGACTCGACCTGGGAGTACTACCAGCAGGTCGCGCCCGACGTGACCTACGCCTTCTTATCCGCCTCGGGTCTCACCGAGGACGAGACCCGGGAGCGTCTGGCACAGGTGCACGAGCTCGGGCCCGCCTGGGTCAGCGCCACCCGCGGCGTGGAGGGCTGCTATGCCTACGACGGCAAGCGCTACTACCGCCAACCCTCCAAGCCCGTGGAGCACATGAGGGACGCGATGGGTGCCGGCGACTCCTTCCTCACGGCTTACCTGGTCAAGAGCATCGACCTCAAGAAACGCGGCGTCTCCGACGAGGAAGCCAACGTGGCGGGGCTCGACTTTGCCGCCTCCTTTGCGAGCGACGTGTGCTGCTCGTGCGACGGCAGCTGGGGCCACGGGCTGAAGTACTAGGCTAAGGGGGCGCAGGATGGAGAAGGGCGAGGTCAGGAGTGTAGCCGCGGTTGGTTTCTGCTGTGCCGACGTGTACCGCGACCTGGGGGTGTTCTATCCTACCGGCAATGGGATCGACTGGGGCGTGCACCTGGCGCGCATGGGCGTGCCCGTCTCGGCCGTGAGCGTGGTGGGTACCGACGAGTACGGGCGCAGGATGCGCGAGGCGCTCGCCGCCGAGGGGATTGACACCAGCCACCTGCGGGTGGAGGAGGGCGACACCTGCGTCATGCTGATGGGCCTCAGGAACGGGACCGACCGCGTGCACCTCGAGGAGATCGAGGGCGTGATGGCGGACTACGCGCTGACGCCGGAGGACGACGCCTTTGTCCGTAGCCACGACATGTTCCACACCGACCTCTTTGGCAACTGCCTCGGCTACCTCAAGCCCTGGCACGAGGTCGGCATCAGGAGCGTGATGGACTTCTCCGTCTTTAGCGAAGACCCCGAGTACCACTGCGAGGACTACTTTCCGTACGTGGACTACGTCTTTATGAGCTACGACGGGGATGACTACCAGCACATCAAGGATTGGATCGCGCACGTGCAGGGCTACGGACCGCAGGTCGTGACCGCCACGATGGGGGAGCGCGGGTCGGTGAGCTACGACGGCGAGCGCTACTACGAGTGCGGCATCGTGCCGACCGAGGTGGTCAACACGGTCGGTGCCGGCGACTCGTACATCGCGGGCTTCACGTACGGACTGATCCAGGGGGAGGACATCCCCAGCTGTCAGCGGCGCGGGGCCGAGCTCTCGAGCCGGGTCATCACCAAGTTCGAGCCGTACTGACGGCAGGCAAGCCGCACGACGGACAGACACGAGCGCAAGGAGTAGCACATGGTCATCGATATGAACGTCCACCCGCTCCTCTACCAGGCGATCTACGACGACGAGACGTTCGCAGACTGGGAGCGGGTCTTTGGCATGGGGCTCATGGGCCCGATGGACTACGACGAGATCTTTGCCGAGATGCGGGTCGGCGGCATTGACAAGAACGTCCTGCTGCCCCTGGACCTGACGACGACCGAGGGCCTGTGCCTGGCCACCAACGAGCAGTGCGCGCAGATCGTCGCCGACCACCCCGGTCGCTTCATCAATTTCGCGAGCGTCGACCCCAACCGGAGCGATGCCGCCGACGTGCTCGAGCACGCCTTCCGCGACCTCGGTGCGCGCGGCATCTCTCTGCACCCTGCCAAGCAGCGCTTCTGGGCGACCGACCCCTGCATGGAGCCCGTTTTTGACCTGTGCGAGCAGTACGACCGCCCGATTGTCTTCGACGCGGGCCTCTCCTGGGAGCCCAACGCCCCAACCAAGTACGGCCACCCGCTCGCGCTGGAGGAGGCCATCATGCGTCACCCGAAGGTGCGCGTGTGCCTCTCGCACTTCGCGTGGCCGTGGGTGCGTGAGATGGTGATGCTCATGCTCAAATACCCCAACTGCTACACGGAGTGTTCGGTGCTCTACCTCGATTCGCCCGAGGAGTCGATCGAGCGCCTCTTCACCGTGGACATGGGGCCGCGGTGGTTCCAGCGCAGCCTGTGCCACCAGGTGATGTTTGCCAGCAACACGCCCCGCTTCCGCGCCTTCAAGATCCGCCGGGCGATCGAGCACCTCGGCCTGCCCGACTATGCGCACGACGCCCTGCTGGGCGGCAACGCAGTCGAATTCTTGGGCGGCGTCGAGAGCAGCGCCGCCGAGATGGGCGCCGTCGTGACCTCGAAGGAGGAGTAGACATGGTCAAACTCGAGAAGCGCAGCTACCTCACGACCGAGGTCTCCCAGATGATCAAGATCACCGAAGACGTGCACCGCATGGTCGAGTCCTCCGGCATCACCGACGGGCTGGTGGCGGTGATGAGCGCGCACACGACCTGCGGCATCATCGTCAACGAGGGCCTGCCCTGCGTGGAGCGCGACCTGCAGGACATGCTCGAGGGCATGGTCCCGCTCGACGCCCCCTATGCACACGCGCATTTCCTGCCCAGCTACGGTGCCACGGGCAACAACTCGCAGGGCCACCTCAAGCAGACGCTCACGGGCAACAGCTGCATGTTCCCCGTGCAGGGCGGCAAGGTGGTGTGCGGCGGCGCGCAGGATGTCTACCTCGCCGAATTCGACGGCCCGCAGCGCCGTTCCGTCTACTTCGAGGTCATCGGGGAGTAGGGCTTTCTAGCGGGCCTGTTAGCAGGGCCTTCTAGCGGGGCCTTCTGGCAGGGTCTCCTAGCGTTCGTGGGAGGTGCCGCTCCGCCCAGTCGCGCACAAGTTGCCATTTTTGCCGCAATCGTGTCAAATGCCAGCGTTCATGTACGACGTACCCGCTGGGCCTGCCGTCATTCGTACATGAATGGCGGCATCTGGCAGAAGAAGGGCAGGAGGGCTCCGTTCGTGTACGGATGCCGGCCGGTCCATCGGCCGGGGCGGCGTAGCGCCCGCATCAGCCCGGCGGGCAGCGCAGCGCCCCCCGCCGGCGTACGTGGCGACCGGAAGCCGCCACCCCGTCAGCTGGGCGGGGAGCGTAGCGATACCCGCCCAGCGTACGTGAGACAAGCGAGTACAATCCGCCCGCAAGCAGGGCCCGGCGCAGCGACCCCCTCGATGCAGACAGAAGGGGAGGGTCCGTCTTGCGTCAGCCGACTATCGGCCGCGAAGCCCGTGAGGCTGAGGCAAGACGGACCCTCCCCTTCGTCGGGTCCAACCGAGGGAGCCGCTACTCCAGCTCGAACGCACCCGTGTAGAGCTGGTAGTACGTACCCTTGGCCGCGATCAGGTCGTCGTGCGTGCCGCGCTCGATGATGCGGCCGTGGTCCAGCACGATGATCACGTCGGAGTTGCGGACCGTGGACAGACGGTGGGCGATGACAAAGGTGGTGCGGCCCTCCATCAGCTTGTCCATGCCGCGGGCGACGATCTGCTCGGTACGCGTGTCGATGGAGCTCGTGGCCTCGTCCAGGATCATGACGGGCGGGTCGGCGACGGCGGCGCGGGCGATCGAGAGCAGCTGGCGCTGACCCTGCGAGAGCGACTCGGCGTTGTCGGTGAGCATCGTGTCGTAGCCCTCGGGCAGGCGCTCGATGAAGCTGTCGGCGCCGGCGAGCTTGGCGGCGGCGATGCACTCCTCGTCGGTCGCGTCCAGGCGTCCGTAGCGGATGTTGTCCATCACGGTGCCGGTGAAGAGGTTCACGTCCTGCAGGACGATGCCCAGGGAGTGGCGCAGGTCGGCCTTCTTGATTTTGTTGATGTTGATGCCGTCGTAGCGGATTTTGCCGTCGGCGATGTCGTAGAAGCGGTTGATCAGGTTGGTGATCGTGGTCTTGCCCGCGCCGGTCGCGCCGACGAAGGCCACCTTCTCGCCCGGCAGCGCGTAGAGCGAGATGTCGTGGAGCACGAGGTGGTCGGGCGTGTAGCCAAAGTCCGTGTTGACCATCACGACCTCGCCGTGCATGGGCACGTAGGTCAGGGTGCCGTCCTCGTGCGGGTGCTTCCAGGCCCACATGCCGGTGCGCTCGTCGGACTCGACCAGCTTGCCGTTCTCGTCCTTCTTCACGCGGACCAGGGTCACGTAGCCGTCGTCGGTCTCGGGCTCGGCGTCGAGCATCTGGAAGATGCGCTCGGCGCCCGCGAGTCCCATGACCACGAAGTTGATCTGGTGGGACACCTGGCCGATGGAGCCGGCGAAGCGCTTTGTGAGGTTGAGGAAGGGGATCACGATGGAGATGGACAGCGCCATACCCGAGATCGAGAGGTTGGGCGCGCCTACGGCGAGCAGGATGCTGCCGGCCAGCGCGACTACGACGTAGGCCAGGTTGCCCAGGTTGAAGAGGATGGGGCCCAGCGTGTTGCCGTAGATGTTGGCGGCCTTGGCGGCCTCGAAGAGCGCCTCGTTGACCTCGTCGAAGTCGGCCTGCATAGCCTTCTCGTGGGTGAAGACCTTCACGACCTTCTGGCCGTTCATGGCCTCCTCGGCGAAGCCCTCGGCGCGCGCGATCTCCTGCTGCTGCTTGAGGAAGAAGCGCGCGGACTTGCCGCCCATGTACCGGGTGAGCCAGCCCATGAAGGCCAGCATCACGATCACGACGGCGGTCAGGGGCACGGAGTACCAGATCATCAGGAAGAAGACCGAGATCATCGCGACGGCCATGGTCAGCAGGTTGGGCAGCGCCTGGCTGATGAGCTGGCGCAGGGCGTCGACGTCGTTGGTGTAGTAGCTCATGATGTCGCCGCGCTGGTTGCGGTCGAAGTAGCTGATCGGCAGGTCTTCCATGTGGTCGAACATCTTGTCGCGCAGCTTCATCAGGGTGCCCTGGGTGACCACGGCGCCCAGCTGCAGCTGGATGGTCTGGGCGGCGAGCGCGAAGGCGTACAGGAGGATGAGGCTCAGCGCGATGTGCATGACCTGGGGCTGGGCGGTCGCCCAGTCGCCCGACTGCCAGCACTGGTTGACGACGTCGATGGCGCGCTGGAGGAAGACCGAGGGGAAGGTGGAGAGGAGCGACTGCAGGATGATGCAGACGATCATGACCACGAGGTGCACGGGATAGAAGGAATAGACCAGCTTGAGCACGCCCATCAGGACGGTCATGGTGCCGGCCTGGGGCCCCTTGCCATGGCCCTTGCCGTTCTCGGACAGGGAGCCGGGCTTGGGCGCCTTGGAGTAGCGGGCGGGGTCGTTGGCGGCGCTGATGCGCTCCTGGGCCGCGGTCGTGGGCTCGCGGGTCAGGTAGTCGGTCATGGCGTGGTCGGTGGTGTCGCGCATGCCCTTGGAGGCGGCGTTGCCCGTGTAGTTCTTCTTAGTCATGCTGCTCGACCTCCTTTCCGTCGGCGGCGGCGTCTGCGGCGGCATCGGCCTCCTCGGCGAGCTCCTCGAGCTTCTCGTCGTGGCTCGCCTTGTTTTGCGTGAGGTAGATGTCGCGGTAGATCTCGTTGGTACGCAGCAGGTTCTCGGGCGTGTCGAAGGCGTCGATGTGGCCGTCGTCCAGGACGATGATGCGGTCGGCATCCTCCACCGAGCTGGTGCGCTGCGCGATGATGAACTTGGTGGTCTCGGGGATGTAGCTGCGGAAGCCGGCACGGATCAGCTTGTCGGTCTTGGTGTCCACGGCGCTTGTGGAGTCGTCCAGGATCAGGATCTTGGGCTTCTTCAAGAGGGCGCGGGCGATGCAGAGGCGCTGCTTCTGGCCGCCGGAGACGTTGGTGCCGCCCTGCTCGATGTAGGTGTCGTACTTGTCGGGCATGAGCTGGATGAACTCGTCGGCCTGGGCGAGCTTGCACGCCTCCACGAGCTCCTCGTCGGTGGCGTCGGGATCGCCCCAGCGCAGGTTGTCCTTGATCGTGCCGCTGAAAAGCACGTTCTTTTGCAGGACGACGGCCACCTGGTTGCGCAGGGTGTCCAGGTCGTACTCGCGGACGTCGTGCCCACCGACCTTCACAGAGCCCTCGGTCGCGTCGTAGAGGCGGCTGATCAGCTGGATCAGCGTGGACTTGGAGGAACCGGTGGAGCCGATCACGCCGATGACCTCGCCGCTCTTGACATGGAGGGTGATGTCCTCCAGGGCGTTGCGCTCGGCGTCGGCGGAGTAGGAGAAGCTCACGTGGTCGAAGTCCACGGAGCCGTCGGGCACGTCCATCAGCGGGTGCTCGGGGTTCTTGAGGTCGGACTCCTCCATCAGCACGGAGCAGATACGGCGGGAGGACTCGTCGGCCATCGTGATCATCACGAAGACCATCGAGAGCATCATGAGGCTCATCAGCATGGAGAAGCCGTAGGTGATCAGGGCCGACATCTGGCCGACCTGCATGGCTTGTCCGGCGCTGGTGACGATGGCGCGCGAGCCGAAGTAGACGACGAAGGTGTAGACGATGTCCACGCACACGGTCATGATCGGGCCGTTGAGGGCCAGGATGCGCTCGACGTGCAGGAAGTCGTGGTAGATGGCCTCAGACGCGACGTTGAACTTCTGCTTCTCATAATCCTCGCGGACGTAGGACTTGACCACGCGGATGCCCGAGACGTTCTCCTCGACGGAGTCGTTGAGCGCGTCGTACTTCTTGAAGATGCGGTGGAAGATGGGCATGACGCCGATGGCGATGCCAAAGAGGCCGACGCCCAGAAGGATCGAGACAAAGACGTAGATGACCGCCATGGGACCGCCGGTCATAAAGGCCATCACGATGGCGAAGATGATCATGAGCGGGCTGCGGATGGCCATGCGGATCAGCATCATGAAGGCCTGCTGCACGTTGTTGGTGTCGGTCGTGAGGCGCGTGACCAGCGAGCTCGTGCTGAAGCGGTCGATGTTGCTGAAGGAGAAGGTCTGGATGTTGGCGAACATGTCGTGGCGCAGGTTCTTGGCAAAGCCCGCCGAGGCGATGGAGCAGGTGATGCCGGCGCCGGCGCCGCACAGAAGCGAGACCAGGGCGAGCGCGATCAGGATGGCGGCGTAGCGGCCGATCACGTCGAGGCCGCGGCCCAGCTGGATCGCGTCGATGAGCTGCGCCGTGATGAAGGGGATGATGCACTCGATGATGACCTCTGCGATCACGAGCACGGGCGTCACTTTGACGTATTTGGTGTACTCGCGGATGCTGCCAGCCAGCGTCGAGAAGATCGTCCTCAGCGGGAGTTTCTTCTCAAATTCGCTATTGCTCATGTACTGCCACCCTCTCCCTGTCTTCAATCTCGCGCCAATGCGCCGCGACGCGGTCGAGCATCCCGATCAGCGTAGCTTGCTCGTCCTCGCTGAGCGGGGAGAGTGCGTCGTTCTCGAAACGGAGCCTGTACGCCTCTATATCGGTCGCCTTCGCCGTGCCCGCTGCGGTCAGGCGGACCATGCGTTGTCGGGCGTCGGTCTCGAGCGGGATGCGCTCGATCAGTCCCTCGCCTTCGAGTTTAGCAAGCACCTCGGACATCGATGCCGAAGCCGTGCCGCCGATCTCCTGCAGCTCGCGCTGGGTCAGGCTGCCGCCGGATTTCAGCAGGCGTATGAGCACGTACTGCTTGCCGGCGCGGCCTCCCGCATGCACATGCAGGAAGTGGCCGAAGTAGCCGAAGTCATGCAAGACACGCTTGCCGACGCTGCTTCCCTCTGTTGTTTCAAGCATGGATTGATACCTCCTAACGGTAGTACAGGAAAAATGTTAGGCACCTAGCGAATTAATGTCAAGGTACCTTGTGAAATACTTTAGGTACCGAACGAATCATTCATACTTGAGGGGAGGACGGCTCGAGGCAAGAAATGAGCGATTATTTCTTTTTGCATGGGCGAAAATGAAGAAAAAAGAGCGTAAATGACCGTTTAATGGAAAATAACTACCATTCACGGAGAATAACGAACAAATATGAGCGAAGTTGACCGAATAAGAGCATACTAGCAAGTAACGAAACGGAAGGAGGGATGTATGCTCGCTCAGGAACGTCAAGATCGCATCGCGCAGCTGGTCGATGACCGCGGTAGCGTATCGGCGAGCGCCCTCGTGGAGGAGCTTGGCGCCTCGCCAGCCACTATCCGCCGCGATATAGAGACCCTGGCCCGCGCCGGTCGCGTGATCAAGGTGCACGGTGGCGCGACGGCCGTCCACAACGTGGTCTACGAGACCTCGGACCGCGCGATGGATGAGAAGTATCCCCTCTATATAGATGAGAAGGACGCTATCGCCACCTACGCCGCCACGCTTATCGAGCCCGGAGACTTTGTGTACGTGGACGCCGGCTCGACGACCGAGACGCTGGTTGACCACCTCGGGCCTTCCGCCGCGGGCGCCACCTTCGTCACCAATTCGATCGTTGCGGCGCGCAAGCTCGTGCGCAAGGGCTACCGTACGCTGATGACCGGCGGGGAGCTCAAGGCGTCGACGGAGGCCCTCGTGGGGCCCGAGGCCATCGCGGGCATCGAGCGCTATCATTTCACCAAGGGCTTCTGGGGCACCAACGGTGCCACGCTCGGGCAGGGCTTCACGACACCCGACATCAACGAGGCGCAGGTCAAACGCACCTCGATGGAGCGCACGGGCAAGAGGTACGTGCTCACCGACGCGAGCAAGTTCGGCACGGTGGCGCCCGTCACCTTTGCGGAGTTTGCGTCTGCTACCGTCATTACCAGCGGCGGGGTGGACGAGATGTATCAGCAGCAAGTCAATGTAGTGGAGGTACCCGCATGATCTACACCGTCACGTTCAATCCCGCACTGGACTACGCCGTGGGCGTCGAGCACCTGAAGCTGGGCGCGGTCAACCGCACGTGCTCCGAGAAGATCCTGCCCGGCGGCAAAGGTATCAACGTCTCGATCGTGCTGGGCAACCTGGGCCACGAGTCGGTGGCGCTGGGCTTCGTCGCGGGCTTTACCGGCCGCGAGATCGAGACGCGTACCGAGTCCTACGGCGCCACATGCGACTTCATCCACGTGGCCGAGGGCCTCTCCCGCATCAACGTCAAGATCAAGAGCGACGAGGAGTCCGAGATCAACGGCATGGGCCCCAACATCACGGAGGCCGACGTCGCCGAGCTCATGGCCAAACTCGACCGTCTCGTCGAGGGCGACGTGCTGATCATCTCCGGCTCCATTCCCACGATGCTGCCGTCCGACATCTACGAGCAGATCATGGCCCGTCTGGACGGCCGCGGTATCCGCATCGTGGTCGACGCCGAACGCGACCTGCTGACCAACGTGCTGCCGTACCACCCCTGGCTCATCAAGCCCAACAACCACGAGCTCGGCGCCATCTTCGGCGTGGAGCTGCGCACGCGCGACGAGGTCGTGCCCTATGCCAAGAAGCTCCAGGAGCGCGGTGCTGCCAACGTGCTGATCTCCATGGCAGGGGAGGGCGCGGTGCTGGTCGCCGAGGACGGCACGGTGACGGGCGGCCCCGCCCCCAAGGGCACGGTCGTCAACTCGGTCGGCGCCGGCGACTCCATGGTTGCGGGCTTTGTGGCCGGCTATCTCGAGAAGGGCACCTATGAGGACGCCTACAAGATGGGTGTGGCGTGCGGCAGCGCATCTGCCTTCTCCTCGGAGCTCACGACCCGCGCCGAGGCCGAGGCGCTGCTTGCGACGCTCTAACCAGGCACTCCGGCAGACGGACCTCGTGCTCGCCGGGTCGGCGGCCCACAGGCACTGCTGGAGAGGCACGGGCACTACTTCCATATGTGGTAATTCCCAGACGCGGGGAAGCGGCTGGTAAGGATGGATCTGCGAAGGAAATCGCAGAGGGAAGGGAAAGAAGACATGAGGATTGCAGACCTGCTCAGTCCTGGTGCCATCAAGATCGATGGCGCGCCCAAGGACAAGGCCGATGCCATCAACCAGCTCGTCGAGCTGATGGTAGGCCAGGGCAACATCAACGACGAGGAGACCTACAAGGCGGCCGTCCTTGCTCGCGAGGCGGAGATGTCGACGGGCGTCGAGAACGGCGTCGCCATCCCGCACGGCAAGTCTGACGGAGTGAGCAAGCCGGGCCTGGCCGCCATGACCGTACCCGCCGGCGTCGACTATGAGTCGCTCGACGGAGAGCCCACCACGCTCTTCTTCCTGATCGCCGCGCCCAATACCGAGGACAACGTGCACCTGCAGGTGCTGGCCTCCCTCTCCCAGCTGCTGGTGGATGAGGGCCTGTGCGACAAGCTCCGTGCTGCAAAGAGCGCCGATGAGTTCCTGGGCATCCTGACCGACGCCGAGGACGCGCAGTACGCCGCCGAGCAGGACAAGAAGCGCGAGATCGCGCAGAACGCCGGCAAGTTCGAGGTCCTGGCCATCACCGCCTGCCCGACCGGCATCGCCCACACCTATATGGCGGCCGAGTCCCTCGAGCAGAAGGCAGCGGAGATGGGCGTCTCGATCAAGGTCGAGACCCAGGGCTCCGGCGGCGCCAAGAACGTGATCACCGCCGAGGACGTCAAGGGTGCCAAGGGCGTCATCATCGCCGCTGACAAGAACGTGGACCTCGCGCGCTTTGCGGGCAAGCCCGTCTACAGCACCAACGTCACCAAGGGCATCCAGGAGCCTGAGATGCTCATCAACAAGATCCTGAACGGTGAAGCCCCCGTCTACGAGGGCAACGGCGCCGCGGCGCCCGCCGAGGACAACGGCGACGGCATCGGCCACGAGATCTACAAGCACCTGATGAACGGCGTTTCCCACATGCTGCCCTTCGTCATCGGCGGCGGCATCATCACCGCTCTGGCCTTCCTGGTGGACATGGGCGCCGCCGGTACCGCGGCGTACGGCTCCTCCACGGTGGTCGCCAAGTTCATCAAGACGATCGGCGAGGAGGCCTTCGGCCTGATGCTGCCGATCCTCGCCGGCTATATCGCCATGTCCATCGCCGACCGTCCCGGCCTGGCCCCCGGCTTTGTCGCGGGTGTCTTCGCGAAGGCGGGCTACAGCCTGGGCTTCGTCCAGGCGGCCGTCGCCGGTGACGCCGATGCCGCCGCTGCCGCATGCGTCTCTGGTGGCTTCATCGCCGCGCTCTTCGCGGGCTTTGCCGCAGGTTACTTCATGCTCTGGTTCGAGAAGGTCTGCGAGAAGCTGCCCAAGTCCCTCGAGGGCATCAAGCCCATCCTGCTCTACCCGCTTGTCGGCATCTTTGTCATGGGCGCCGTCATGTTCCTGCTCAACCCGATCTTCGGCGCCATCAACACCGGCCTCAACAACTTCCTGAACGGCCTCGGCGGCGCCAACATCGTCATCCTTGGCGCGGTCGTGGGCGGCATGATGTCGATCGACTTCGGCGGCCCCTTCAACAAGGCCTCGTACGTCTTCTCCACGGGCCTGCTCGCCGATGCGACCCTGGGCTCCACCGGTCAGATCGTCATGGGCGCCTGCATGGCCGGCGGTATGGTGCCGCCCCTGATCATCGCCCTCTCCACCATGATCGCCAAGAACAAGTGGAGCAAGGCCGACCGCGACGCGGGTCTGGTCAACTGGATCATGGGCCTGTCCTTCATCTCTGAGGGTGCCATCCCCTTCGCAGCTGCCGACCCCGGCCACGTCATCCCTAGCTGCGTCGTCGGCTCCGCTGTCGCTGGCGCCCTGTCCGCCATGTTCGGCTGCTACAGCCCCGCGCCTCACGGCGGTGCCTGGGTCATCGCGGTCATCGGCAACCCCGTGATGTGGCTCGTCGCCCTCGCCGCGGGTACGGTGGTCGGCGCGCTGATCCTCTCCGCCTGGAAGAAGCCGGTGGAGGAGCAGTAAGCCGCGGACGGCAACCTGCTAGGTAGGCTTCCGCTCGGTGGTAGGTCTCCCGGTCAATAGCAAGCGTCCTTGTGTGGGGCGGGTTCGCCCGCCCCACACGTGTGTCAAAGGAGATAGCAAGATGTCTGAAACCGTTGCAGCACCGCACCTGAACTGGGGCGTCCTGGGTTGCGGCGTGATCGCGCACGAGATGGGCGACGCGCTGGCGGCCGAGGGCCGCACGATGGCCGGCGTGGCCAACCGCACCCGCGAGAAAGCCGTGGCCTTTGCCGAGCAGTACCGCATCCCGACCGTGTACGACAGCTTCGACGAGATGCTGGCCGACCCCGCCATCGACGCCGTCTACATCACCACGCCGCACAACACCCACATTAAGTACCTGCGCCAGGCGCTGGCCGCCGGCAAGCACGTGATGTGCGAGAAGTCGATCACGCTCAACTCCCGCGAGCTCGACGAGGCGATGGCCCTCGCCCGGGCCAACGACGTCGTGCTGATGGACGCCTGCACCATCCTGCACATGCCGCTCTACAAGGAGCTCGCGCGCCGCGCCGCTGCCGGCGAGTTCGGCCGCGTGAACCTCGTACAGGAGAACTTCGGCAGCTACAAAGACTACAACATGAAGAATCGCTTCTTCAATCCGCGCCTCGCGGGCGGCGCCATGCTCGACATCGGCGTGTACTCCTTCACGCTCGCGCGCCTCTTCCTGGAGAGCAACCCCAACCAGTGGGTGTCCCTCTCCAACCCCGCGCCGACCGGCGTGGACGAGATGGACGGCATCGTCGCGCGCAACGCCGAGGGCCAGATGGTGGTGCTCTCGCTCACCATGCACTCCAAGCAGCCCAAACGCGCGATGATCAGCTGCGACAAGTGCTACATCGAGATCATGGAGTACCCGCGTGCCGACGTCGCGACCATCACGTGGACCGAGGACGGCCACACCGAGGAGGTGCGTGCCGGCGAGCGCCCGCGCGCCCTCAGCTACGTGCTGTCCGACCTGGAGGCGGGCGTGGCCGACCGCGAGCTGGGCAAGCGGAACCTCGCCGTCTCCTCCGACGTCATGCACCTGATGACCGGCCTGCGCCGCGACTGGAACTTCTACTATCCCGAGGAGCTCTAGTCTCGTGTGATGGCGCGCTTGCACGGTGCGCTGCGCCTACTTGCGCAGTTGTGGCGCACGTGTCTGCCTTATCGGCTCATAGTCACTTTGGAGCGGCCTCTGTCGGGGCCGCTTTCTTTCTTCGTTCGTGCTACCGAGATAACCGGATTGCGCACTTTAGGACTCCCGGTACGCATATCAGGACTCCCAATACGCACTTTAGGACACTCAGTACGCATCAGCCCATCCAAGCGGGTCTATTGCGAGCTAGTAAGACTTTGATGCAAGTCGTCTACCTTGGGTTTTTCGGAGCAGGCAAAGGGAGGCTCGACGGCACGCGACCAAGCAGCTGGATTCTCGCGTACTGAGTGTCCTGATATGCGTACCGGGAGTCCTAAGGCGCGCATTGGGAGTCCTAAACTGCGTATTCGTACTCCCGTGACAGGCGATGCATGACAGGGATGCATGACAGGGGACGGGGGTCTGTCACACGTGACGGGGGACGGGGACTGTCACATTGCCGAGATGGGCCCGCCCTTCTTGACCAATCATGGCGCGAAATATGCGGATTGTGCCACGAGTCCCCGCGCGACGACAGACGACCTACATTCAGGGTGTCTGAATGTCGTACAAGGAGGGCGTGACGTGGGCGTGTTGCTGCGGTTCATCAAGAAATTCCTGAGGGGCTTCGGGGCGCTGCTGGGCGGCCTGATGGAGCTGGTCTGCATCCTGGCCGTGGTGCTGGGCATCGCGGTCGGACCCCTCTTCGCCAACGCCATCACCATGTACACGGGCGCAAAGGACTACAAGGTGGAGGGCGGCACCGACGCCACCTACTTCGCCTCCGACTACACCGACGCCGACGAGCAGTACGACGCGGCCGCGCAGCTGGCGCGCGAGGTGGAGGCCGGCGGCATCGTGCTGGTGCGCAACGACGACGTGGCGGACGACCCGGCGCTGCCGCTCGCGCGCGGCTCCCGCGTGACCCTGCTGGGCCAGGACGCCGTGGACTTCGTCTACGGCGGCGCGGGCTCAGGCTCGGTGGACTCCTCCAAGGCCGACACCCTCAAGCAGGCGCTCGAGCAGGCGGGCCTCGAGGTCAACCCAACCGCCTGGGACTTCTACGAGGAGGGCCCCGGCAAGGATTACCGCAAGAAGACCCCCGACGTCACGGGCAGGGGCGACTACGCCGTGAACGAGTGCCCCGTGAGCGAGTTCACCGACGAGCTGCGCGACAGCTACGCGGACTATCCCGATGCCGCCGTGGTGGTCATCGGCAGATCGGGCGGCGAGTCGTCCGACCTGCCGGTCAGCTACCTGCAGCTCACGACAGAGGAGAGGGACCTGCTCCACGAGGCGCGTGCCCATTTCGACCGCGTGGTCGTGGTGCTCAACACCGCCAACCCCATCGCGTTGGGCACCCTGGCCGATGCGGACGCCGTGCTCTGGGTGGGCTCGCCCGGACAGGCCGGCATCGACGCCGTGGGCGACGTGCTGGCCGGCCTCGTGAACCCGTCCGGACGCCTGGTGGACACCTACGCCTCCGACCCCGCTAGCGCGCCGGCCATGCAGAACTTCGGCAACTACCTCATCGCCAACGGCAACCAGACGCACGACTTCCTCGACCCGGACACCATGCCCTACGCCAAGTACCTCTCGTACTCCGAGGGCATCTACGTGGGCTACCGCTACTACGAGACCCGCTACGAGGACAGCGTGCTGGGCCAGGGCAACGCGGGCGACTTCGATTACGCGAGCGAGGTGGACGCCCCCTTCGGCCATGGTCTTTCTTACACGAGCTTTGACTGGGCCAATTACACGGTGGACAAGACGGACGATGGATACGTGGCCTCCGTCGACGTGACCAACACGGGCGACGTGGCTGGCCGCGACGTGGCCGAGCTCTACCTCCAGCGCCCCTACACCGATTACGACCGCGCCAACGCCATCGAGAAGCCCGCCGTCGAACTGGCCGGCTTCGCCAAGACCGAGCTGCTCGAGCCGGGCGAGACCCAGCACCTGACGATCACCGTGAAGCAGGAGCAGCTGCGCACCTATGATTCGTGGAGCGCGGGTACCTACATTTTGGAATCCGGCACGTACTACCTGGCCCTGGCCCGCGACGCCCACGAGGCCACAAATGACGTGCTGGCCGCCAAGGGCAAGACCGCGGCCGACGGCATGGACGCCACGGGTGACGCCGCGCGTGCCTACTCCTGGGACATCGCAGGACAGCAGGACGGAAAGAAGGACGCTGCCCTCGCGGCCGATGTCGACGACACCAAGACGGACGATGCTGCTGGCACCGATGCCACTCCGAGCGCCGATACGAACGTCTTCTCCATGGCCGAGACGGGCAAGGAGATCCACAACCAGTTCGACTCCGCCGACCTGCGTACCTGGGACGACGGCTTCACCTATCTCTCTCGCGCGGACTGGCAGGGCACCTGGCCCGAGACCTATGCGGGCGGTAGCTGGACGGCGCCGCAGGCCTTCATCGACGCTATGGAGGTGGCACAGCCCGCAGGCGACACCACCGAGCCTGCCGGCAGCGCAGCCAACATGCCCGTCTTCTCCACGACCGACGAGCAGTACGGCCACCTCTCGCTGGCGTCGCTCGTGGGCCTGCCCTACGACGACGCCCGTTGGGATGCCCTGATCGGCCAGATGAGCAAGCAGGAGCTCTGGAACCTGGTGCGCCAGAGCGGCTATGTGAGCCTGGCCATCCCCAGCATTGACATGCCCCTCGTGACCCTCAAGGACGGCCCGGCGGGCATCTCGGCGACGCTCACCGGCGGCGGTGTGGACTGCATGTCCTATCCCAACGAGATGGTCCTGGCCTCCACCTTCGACACCCAGCTCGTGGAGCAGATGGGCCAGATGGTGGGCGAGGACTCGCTGGCCTCGGGCGTGGCGGTGTGGTACGCGCCGTCGATGAACATCCACCGCACGGCGGCGAGCGGCCGCAATTTCGAGTACTACTCCGAGGACCCGCTGCTCTCCGGCGCCATGGGCGCGGCTGAGACCCGCGGCGTCCAGAGCAAGGGCGCCGTGGTCACCATCAAGCACTACGCCCTCAACGACGAGGAGACCAACCGCTACGGTGTGGCCGTGCTGGCCAACGAGCAGTCCATCCGCGAGCTCTACCTGGTGCCCTTCGAGATGAGCGTGCGCGAGGGCGGGGCAAAGGGCGTGATGGCCTCCATGAACCGCGTCGGGCCCACCTGGTCGGGTGCCACCGAGGGCCTTATGACCGGCACGCTGCGCGACGAGTGGGGTTTCACGGGCTTTGTCACCACTGACCAGGCGACCTTCCCGACCTTTGAGTACTGTGGCATCTACCAGGGCCTGGGCGCGGGCACCGATATGTGGCTCAACGACGCCGACCTCATGAACAACGACGACGTGAACGCCATCTCCGTTGCCGATTGGGCCAACGTCCGCCAGGCCGCCCATCGGATTCTCTACACCTACGCCAACTCCAACGCGATGAACGGCATCTCGGCCGACGCGCGCATCACGGCCTCGGCGGTACCTCAGTGGCGTTTGCTCCTGCTCGCGCTGGTCGTCTTTGCGGGTCTTTTGGGTTATGCCTTCGCCAAGCTCTTCCACGTGTGTACGCGGACGCGCACCCTCTGGCAGGTAATTCGCAAGAAGCCGTGCAAGAAGCCCAGCCGTAAGGCGCGCAAAGCCCAGGCGGAGGCGTAGGTATGGCATCGCGTGACAGGGGACACGCGTGACAGGGGACGGGGGACCGTCACATTCGAAAGGAGTCAGCATGGACGACAAGCGGGTATGTGTGGTGACCGGTGGCGGCTCGGGCATGGGCCTGGAAGCGGCCAAGATCTTGGGCCAGGGGCGCGTGGTGGTGCTCACCGGCCGCACCGTTGCGAAGCTCGAGCACGCGGTGGCCGAGCTCGAGGCGGCCGGTGTCGAGGCCCATGCGCACGCCTGTGACGTGTCGCAGCGCCAAAGCGTGCGCGAGCTGGCGGAGCATGCCGCCGGTCTGGGGCGCGTGACCAACGTGGTGCACGCGGCGGGCGTCTCACCCACGATGGGCACGCCGGAGCAGATGGTGCGGATCGACGCGCTGGGCACGGTTTATGTGAATCAAGAGTTCGCGAAGGTCATGGGGCCCGGCAGCGTGATCGTGGACGTGGCCTCCAACTCCGCCTACGCCCTGCCCAAGCTGCTCATCAACGAGAAGATATACCGTCTGGCAGAGCAGGACGAGGACGCCTTCATCCGCCGCATGCTGAAGAAGGCAAACCTTGCCAAGAGCGACTACAACAAGTCGGGCTTCGCATACGCCCTTTCCAAGAACTTTGCTGTGTGGTATGCGCAGAAGTCGGCTTTTGACCTCGGCGAGAAGGGCATCCGTGTGGCTTCGCTTTCTCCCGGTCTCATCGCAACCGGTATGGGCAAGGCAGAGGCCAGCCACGGTGACGGCATGCTCAAGTACGGCGCCGAGCGGCGCATGGGTACGCCCGAAGAGCTGGGCTTCGCTTTGGCTACGCTTGCCGACGAGCGCAACGGCTACCTCGCGGGCGTGGATGTGCTCGTGGATGGCGGCTGCACCAATGGCAAGCGCTTCCGTAAGTAGTCCGTTAACCGCGCCGAGAAGGCCGTCGAATACGCACATCAGGACACCGAGTGTCGGCCTAAGCCGCGTACTGAGTGTCCCGAACAGCGTATTCGCATGCGTAAGGAAGGCTTCGGCGCCGACAAAATGCGGAGAGCGCGCGATGACCCCTAGAAAGGTGTGACTGCCGGGTAAGGCTATTCCGCGGCGGCGATGGTGACGAGGAGCTCGCGCAGGACGGCCCCGGGGGCGACCTTGGGCAGCGTGTGCTCGGCGCCGGACACGATGACCTTGCGCGCGCCGGGGATGGCGGCGGCGATTCGGGCGGTCTCCGCCGGCGGGATCTCGTCGAGCGCGCCGGACATGATGCAGGTGGGGCAGGTGATGCGCGTCAGGCTGCGTGGGTCGATGTGCGGCTCGACCACCATCAGGTGCAGGAGCTCGGCGGTCCATGCGGCCTGTTCGCGGGTGGGGGCTGGTGTGCCGTCCTCGTAGGTGACGGTTGTGGTGCCTGATGCGATGGACTGAGCAACCAAGCCGGACTGGTCAGGCTGCGCGGACTGTTCCGATTGCGCGGACTGCAGGAACTGTGCCCACGCGGCATACGCGCGCGAGACCTCCTCGAACTCGTCGTTGCCGGGCAGGCCGTCGGGCGAGAGGTTGGCGCCCACCGCGGTAAGAGACGCGACGCGCTCGGGATAGTCGCGCGCCATGAGCAGCCCCTCGATCGCCCCGTCGGAGAAACCGAGCACGTGCGCGCGGGCGACCCCGGCGGCGTCGAGCACCCGGACGGCGTCCTCGGTCATGAGTTCGTAGGTGAGCGGGGCCGTGCCGCGGGTCGAGCGCCCCTGCGCGCGGGAGTCGACGGCGACGACCTCGCGGCCGCACGCGACGACCGCCGTGATCAGCGTGCCGAAGATGCCGTGCTCCTCGCCGTTGCCGTGCAGCATGAGCACGGGGTAGCGGGCGGGGACGGCCGCGTTGAGCGTGACCGCCGCGTCGGCTGCCGGCGTATAGCGGAAGGCCTCGATACGCGCGCCGTCCGGCGTGTCGACGCGGAGCGGCTGCGCGGGGAAGAGGGGCAGGTCGTAGGGTCGCGCGATGTGGCGCGGCGGCAGTGGGGTCGAGGTCTCATGTGGCGGCAGCGAGGTCGCCGCCGGCGTATCGCCCGTGGGCTGCGGTGCGGTCATCGCTACTTCTTCTGGGTGGGGTGCTTCTCGAAGAAGTCGAAGCGCGGCGGCAGCGGCACGATCAGGTGCTGCTCGGGCGTCTCGCCCAGCACGGCGGCGAGGCCGGCGGGGTCGTCGAAGGCGTGCTCCCAGGAGAAGAAGAACGCGGGCTCGAACCCGAAGTGGCGGCAGATCTCCTCACAGCCGGTGGGGGCGGCGGGGTGCATGAGCAGCGTGGTCGTGCGCAGCGCGGCGAAGGCGTCGGCGAGCGCCTGCTCGTAGGCGGCGTCGTCGCCCGCGGCGGCCTTGCTGGCGTCGCCCCAGCGCTTGTTGGCGGCGCGGGCGAAGTCCTCGGCCACGGCCAGGGCGCCGTGCGCGTCGAAGACGGACGCGGCGCGCTCGAAGGCCAGCGTGGCCTCGCGGCAAGCCTCCTGCACCTCGTCGTGCGGCGCCACGGCGGGCAGGTGCCCGTCGCACACGTTGGCGGCGCCGTAGAAGCAGCTGCGCGCCAGGCGGTTGAAGATGTTGGTGAGGAAGGCGGACTCCTTCAGCGCCGGGTCCACGACGCGCGGGTCGTCCTTGACCAGGACGTCCGCGCCGGTCTTCTTGTCCTTGTGCGAGACGGACGTGTCGAAGGCCTTGGGCGAGAACGACACGGCCTTTTGGTCGAGCGCGAGCGACAGCCAGTGGCAGCGCAGCTGCTCGGGCGTGTAGTAGTCCAGCAGCTCGGCGGCCATGGGCGGTTTGATCGCGCCGGAGCTGGAGGCCTTCTTGTTCATGAAGAGGATGTGGTAGTTGGCCACGGGGGTGTCCTGGAAGAGGCCCCAGTCGAGCGCCTCCCACATCGCGGGCTGTACCACGCAGTAGAAGTAGATGTTGTCCTGGCCGATGAACTGGTAGACCTTGGCGTCGTCGGCGCACCACCAGTCGCGCCAGTCGTCGGAGGAGTAGCGGCCCGCGCCGGACTCGGCGTCCAGCTTGAGCACGGTCTGGACAAAGGAGATGGGCGCCCAGAGGCTCTCGGGCCAGCACCACACGGTGAGCGCCTGGCCGGCGGCCGCGGCGGCGCCGTCGATGTCGGGTGCGGGGACGCCCCAGTCGATGTTGCCGGTGATGCGGAAGGGCAGGAGCGTCTTGCCCGTGCGGAAGCGGATGTCGGCGGCCTCGAGCACGCCGCGGGCCTCGTCGCGGTCCTCCCAGCCCTCGAACTCCACGGAGAAGGAGGTCGCGTTGCCCTCGGCCTCGTGCAGGGTGTGGGCGGGCAGTTTGTCTTCAACCTCGTCGAATGCGGTGCGGAACTTGGTCTGGATGTACATGACGGGCGCGGCCAGCGACTCGCGGACCGTCTTGGTGACCACGGCGCGGACCTGCGGGTCGAGGTCCCACTCGTCCATCAGCTCGTCGAGGACCTTGTGGTACTGCGGCAGGTCGAAGTACCAGTTGGCCACGGGGCGCAGCTCGGGCGTGGTGCCCGTGAGCTGGCTGACCGGCTCGATCAGCTCCTCGGGGTCGAACTGGTGGCCCAGGTCGCACTCGTCGGCGTAGGCCTTCTCGGACTTGCAGCCGCGCACGGGGCAGCGGCCCTGTACCTGGCGGCCGTTGAGGAACTGATGGGCCTCGGTGTCGTAGAACTGCAGCGTGGAGCGCTTGACCAGCACGCCCCGCTCATATAGGCGGCGGATCACCCGGTCGGAGAGCTCGGCGTGGACGGGGCCCGCGGGCTCCAGGCCCGAGCCGGCGAAGAGGTCCAGGCTGATGCCGTAGGCGTCGAGCGCGGACTTCTGCAGGTCGTGGTTGGCGCGCACGTAGTCGACGATCGTGCCGGTGTAGCCCTCGGACTCGACCTTTTTGCGGTAGCCCTCCATGATGGGGGAGCCGTAGCAGTCGGTGCCGGAGACAAAGATCACGTTCTCCGGCCCGATGCGGTCGCGCAGGAAGCGCGCCGTGAAGTCGGCGGGCACAAAGACGCCGCCGATGTGGCCGAAGTGCAGGTTTTTATTGCCGTAGGGCATGCCGCCCGTGATCACGGCGCGGCGGGGAAAGACGGGACGGCCGGTGGTATCGGCGGCGCGACCGGCGCCATCGGAGGCGAGGTCGGCGGGACGGGTGCTGGTGTCAGACATGCGTGCTCCTTGCTTGCAGACGTGAACCACGACAGTATCCCACAAACCGCAGCTCATGGCGCGCGGCGCGCGGGTGCCGACGCAGCTGTGTATCAGGAATTAACGTGTAGCGCCAGCCCGCAAGATTGAATGCGCTGGTCCGGCGCGCGGCACTACATATCCGGCGTCAGTGAGGGCAGCGTCGCCATGGAAGAAGAACCATAGCTCGGGGCCGACGTGTCGGGGGAGGCGCCGAAGGGCGAGCTGGAGCCCGTGTCGGGGGAGGTGCCAAAGATTGCGTCGGGCGAGGTTCCGGGTGCGTACCCGAGCGGCGCCCCTGTGCCGTCGACGGCCATCACGGTGCAGTCGGTCGTGCCGGCGAGCTTGTCCCGGGCCGCCGGGCCGTCGGCGAGCGCATCTGCGGACAGCGCGACGGCGTGGGCGCCGCTGCGCACGGGGCAGTTCTCCTGGTAGGCCTCGAGGCGGTGGAGCAGGCGCTCGGCGCTGGGGCGCGAGTCTTGCGCGATGCTGATGCCCGAGACGATCGCGTCGCACAGTTCTTGTTCCTCGGGCATGTGAGGCGTGAGGGTCGGGACGGGTCTGCCGATTTTTGCCTGGTAGGGGTCGGTGTCGGGCTCCGCCGCGAGCCGGTAGGGCGTGTGGCCGCAGTAGAGCTCGTAGAGCACGGAGCACAGCGCGTAGACGTCGACCTTGTGGCTGCGGCGCAGCTCGGTCGCGTTGGGCAGGTCGCGGGCGAGCATCTCGGGCGGCGCGTACTCGGGCGTGCCGCGGCGGGCGACGCCGGTGAGCGCCGTGAACGAGGGCAAATTGGGGTCGGGGACCGCCGCGCTGCCGAGGTCGATGAGGCAGACGTCAAAGTCGCAGCTCGCGGCCTGCGCGGCCACGGTGCGGCTCTCGGTGCGCAGCATGATGTTGCGCGAGGAGATGTCGCGGTGGGCGAGGCCGGGGTAGAGCCGGTCGGCGGCGATCAGCGTGCGGAGCACGGCGATGCCCAGGCTCGAGACCGTCTCGCCCGTGCAGCCGAGGTCGCGGCCGTCCCGGTCGAGCTCGTGGGGGAGGCTCGGCGCGGCTCGACGCAGCGTGACGCCCTCGACCCATTCCATCACGATCAGCGGCGCGCCGCCGGCCAGGCCGAACCCGAGCGGGCGGGCAAAGCCGCGCAACAGCGAGACGGCGCGCTGGGCGCGGTACTCCTCGCGCAGGATCGAGATGACGACGTTGCGGGTCTGGGCGGCGCGGTCGGGGTCCATGTCCTCCCAGATGGGCCAGGGGCGCTTGATGCCCAGCGTCTCGCCTGCGGCGTTGTGCGCGCGGCAGACGGCCGCGTTGCCGCCGGTGCGCACGAGCGAGCTGCGCTCCACGTAGAGCGTGCGGAACCGCCGGTCGAGCGCGTCGGTGTTGCGCGGCGACATGGGAAAGGCGGGCTCGAACTCGTCGAGCGCGAGCAGCTGGATAGGGCTGCCCGCCTGCGGCGCGTCCGCCCTGTGTGTCCCGTTGTCAAACATCGAGCCGCCTCGTCCTGCTTGCCGGCCGTGCATGTGCCGCCGCGTGCCCGCGCTGCCGTGCCCGCGCTGTCGTGCCCGCGCTGCCGTGCCCGCGCTGCCGTGCCCGCGCCGTGCTGTGCACGCCCTGCCGCGCCCCGCGCCGTATCAGATTACACAACAATAATACGTGATGCGGTACGATACATCTGTCCGTCTTCGGCGGGGAGCGCCTGCCCGTCTGCGGTGGCCCGCACCCGTCTGCCAGGCGGAGTGCGCTGCCCGTCTGCGGCGGTCCGCGCTGCCCGCACGTTCCGTCTTGTCCGGAAAGGATAAAACATGTTCGGTACTATCTTGATGGTGATTTTGCTGGTGGTCATCGCGGCCGCCGTGCTCTCGACGGGCTATGTGGTCCGCCAGCAGCACGTGGCGATCGTCGAGCGGCTGGGCAAGTTCCAGGGCATCAAGGGCCCGGGCTTCCACGTGAAGGTCCCCTTTGCCGACCGCACCTATGACGTGGACCTCATGACCGAGGACCAGCACATGACCTTCGACGCCAAGACCTCCGACAACGTGACGATCGAGCTCGACGTCTCGATCCAGTACCACGTGGAGGGCTCCGACGAGGGCGTGTGGAAGAGCCGCTACACGCTGACCGACCCCGTGAGCCAGATGCAGGACTACCTGGCCGACGCCCTGCGCAGCCAGATCCCCAACCGCAGCCTGGACGAGGTCTTTTCCGAGAAGGACTCCATCGCCGCCGCCATCGACGAGGCCGTCGCGGCCAAGATGCTCCAGTACGGCATCGTGCTCGTGACCACGCTGATCACCTCCATCCGCCTGCCGCGCGAGGTCCAGGAGTCGATGAACCACATCATCGCGTCCAAGAACAACCTCGAGTCTGCAAAGAACGACGCCAACGCCGAGAAGGCGCGCACCGTCATCGCCGCCCAGGCGCGCGCCGAGGCCATGGCCGCCGAGGGCCAGGGCATCGCCGACCAGCGCGTGGCCATCGCCCGCGGCATCAAGGAGTCCATCGACACCATCAAGGGCTCCGAGCTGACCGAGGCCGACGCCAACCGCCTCTTCGAGTTCACGCAGTGGATCGACATGATGCGCGGCTTCGCCGAGAAGGGCGCGAGCACGGTCGTGCTGCCCAACGACTTCAAGGAGTCGGCGTCGCAGTTTGACGAGTTCCTGGCCGCGCGCGAGACGCCGCGCCCGGGCTACACTCCCGACCAGCGCAATTAGGGCCAGCGGCCGCGGCGTGCGGTGCACGGTGCAGCCCGGCCCGCAGCTCTAGTCCCCTGGCAGTCCGGCGCATACCATGCCGCCCGTCCGGCACGCGTCCGCCCAAGTCCGCGCCTGTGTCGGGTGAGCCCTGGGCCATCCACGCGACACCGACTGGCGGCTGGAACACATCAATAGAATTAACCAACTACCTGCGAAAACGTTCGTCTTCGCAGGTAGTTTGTTTGTAGCTCCAATCGTCATTCGGCGTCGCGGAAGGCGGGAGTACGGACCCCGCGCGACACCAGATGGCGGTGGTGCCGATTCGGTCCGCGCCATAGCCCGAGCGACGCGGCACAATCGGCAACCCACGCGGCCGGCCAGGCGGCACCTCCGCGCGGCCGGCTGCGCGGCCGGCCAGGCGGCACCTCCGCGCGACCGGCTGCGCGGCGGCTTCGCATTACCGGCTGTTTTCTCGCGGTTACGCTGAATGGCGGGGAGTCGTGCGAGGCCACGGTTGGCCAACTTCGGGAATTCCTCGCACAGACGCCCCTTTTCTGGATTTTGCACGTGAAAAGGCGCGGTAGTGCGGGATGCGTCGGGCGGGGCGTCTTTGGAACTTCGCACGGGCGGCGGCTTTTCCGCGGGGAGGGGGGAAACGGGGCGGTGGTGCGAGACGGCCTCCGGGCACCGGTGCTTGATACCCCGACGGGAACGCCTCGCCACCCGGGCCAACCTCGCACGGGCGCCATGGATCCCGCAAAGCCGCAGGGAAGGTTCCGGTTGTGCGAGGGACGAGCAAATACCGCGGCGCCGGCAACCCCCGCTATCGTCGCCAGCGGGTACCTCTCCGGAGGACGGCCTCGCACCATCGGTGTCTTTTGCCGGACTTTCCCAGAAATGAGGCGGCGGTGCGAAAGGGGGACTGGGGCGGCAACATGACGGTGGGCGGTTGGCCATGCCCGCGTGAAGCCGCGCTCGCCGGAAACCGTCCACGTGTGCGAAGAAGCCATGAGCGGCAGGCTGCTTGGCTGGATGTCGCGTGCCCATGGTGTTGTCGGGGAGGTTTCCCGTCGGTGCTTATTTCGGGGAGTTCTCGGGAAAGAAAAACATCTACGCAGGTCAGCGCGGCGGCGTGAAATGCCGAAGGCTGGGCGTGCTTTGCAATTGGGTGCACGTGCTGTCAACCTAAGCATTGCACGGATCGGCGCAAGCCAAACGCACGGATAGATGCCAGCGCGCGTGGATCGGAATGGGCGCACAGGATCGGTGCAAATGCACGATGAGCGCGTATCGCATGAGGGTACGACGGACCGAAGAGGGGAGGCGGACGTGGACGCGAAGAAGAGCCAGGACGCGCAGGAGATCCTGGATGCGAAAGAGATCCTGGGCGCGCAGGAAATCCTGGACGCGCGGGCGAGCGTGGACGCCGGGGAAAGAAAGCCCCTCCTCCTGCACGCGTGCTGCGGCCCGTGCTCCCTCGAGCCAGTCCGTCTGCTGCGTGAGCAGGGCTACGAGCCCACGATCTGCTGGACCAACCCCAACATCGCCCCCGTGGCCGAGCACGACCTGCGGCTCCGCACGCTGCAGGCGTGGGCGGCCGAGGTCGCGCACGTGGACGTGATCGTCGCCGGCGACGACCGCGCCGCCTGGGAACGGGGCGTCGCTCCCGCCGGCTGGGACCGCCCCCGCCGTTGCCGCGCCTGCTACGCCCTGCGCCTCGCCGAGTCGTGCCGTGTCGCACGCGAGCGCGGTTTCGAGTACATATCCACGACGCTGGTCGTCTCGCCGTACCAGCTCTTCGACACCTGCCACGACGTGCTCTTCGCCCTGGCCCCGCGCTTCGGGCTCACGCCGGTCTGGCAGGACTTCCGCCCGCAGTACCCCGAAGCGACGACGCGTTCGCGCGAGCTGGGGATGTACCGGCAGAACTACTGCGGCTGCCGCTTCTCGGCGGTGGAAGCGGCCGTCGACCGCCAGCACGCCCGCGACGCGCGCAAGGCCGCCCGCGACGCGCGCAAGGCCGCCCGCGCTCAACAGCGTGCGGCAAAGAAGAACGCGCAGGCTGGCACCCAGCCGGACGCGCAGGTCGGCGCCCAACCGGACGTGCAGACCGGCGCCCGAACGGACGCGCAGACAGGCGCGCGCGTCAATCAACACATCACAGTCTGACGGAGGACGGCTGTTTCGATGGGACTCAAGAGGGATCGCAACCACAAGCAGACCCACAGTCTCGCTTGCACCATCGCAACAAGCCGCTTCTTCGATAGGCCGAACCTCATACGAAAGAAGGTCGCTACCATGGAAAACGCGACTAACAATAACATCAATGTTGCAAACAACAATACGAACGAAACGAACGGTGCGAATAGCACGAACGGCGTGAACAGCGCGAACGCCGCGGATAGCACGAATGGCGCGACCGCCGCGACCGCCGCGACCGCCGCGACCGCCACCAACGGCACGATGCTCCAGGCCTTCTCCTGGTACATGCCGGCGGACGGCCGCCACTGGCGCCGCCTGGCCCGGATGGCGCCGACCCTGGCCAAGATGGGCATCACCGCGGTCTGGCTGCCGCCCGCGTCCAAGACGGCCGACGGCGACCACGGCGTGGGCTACGGCGTCTACGACCTGTGGGACCTGGGCGAGTTCAAGCAGTGCGGTTCGGTCCGCACCAAGTACGGCACCAAGAAGGAGTACCTGGCCTGCGTGGCCGCGCTCAAGGCGGCGGGCATCCAGGCCATGGGCGACATCGTGCTCAACCAGCGCTTCGGCGGCGAGGAGACCGAGCACGTCCGCGCGGTCGAGGTCGACGGCTCCGACCGCAACCGCCCCGTGGGCGAGGAGCAGACGATCGCCGCCTGGACCCGCTTCCGCTTCCCGGGCCGCAAGGGCGCCTACTCCGACTTCACCTGGGACTGGACCTGCTTCCACGGCACCGACTGGGACGAGGACGCCCGCCGTAGCGCCGTGTACCTCTTCGCCGGCAAGCACTGGGACGACGACGTCGACCACGTCGACAACGGCAACTACGACTACCTCATGGGCTCCGACGTGGACGTCAGCGACCCGCGCGTGGCCGAGGAGCTCACGCGCTGGGGCGAGTGGTACATCAGCGAGACCGGCGTGGACGGCCTGCGCCTCGACGCGCTCAAGCACATCTCCCGGCAGTTCTACCGCACCTGGCTGGCCGAGATGCGCCGCCGCAGCGGCCGCGAGCTCTTCACGGTGGGCGAGTACTGGTCGCCGCGCCTGCAGGACCTGGTCGACTACCTGGGCCCCGACAAGCCCATGAGCCTCTTCGACGTGCCGCTGCACTACAAGTTCTTCTTCGCCTCAAACAGCATGGGGCAGCAGGACCTCTCCAAGCTCTTCGACGACACGCTGGTGGCCACGGACCCGATCCACGCCGTGACCTTCGTCGACAACCACGACACCCAGCCCGGCCAGGCGCTGCAGTCGACGGTCGAGGCTTGGTTCAAGCCCAGCGCGTACATGGCGATCCTGCTGCGCGAGGCGGGGTACCCGTGCGTCTTTTACGGCGACCTCTTCGGCATGCCGACCGAGGACGAGGACGCCGACCCGGTGCCGGCGGTGCGCGAGCTGCCGCTGCTGATGGAGGTGCGCCAGCGCCTGTCCTACGGCCCGCAGCACGACTACCTCGATAGCGACAGCCTGATCGGCTGGACGCGCGAGGGCGAAGACACACATGAGCGCAGCGGCCTGGCCGTGGTGCTCACGGACGGCACCGGCGGCGAGAAGCACATGTACGTGGGCACGCGGCACGCGGGCGAGCGCTGGAGCGCGCTCGTGGGCGCCAAGGTCGACGTGATCATCGACGACGAGGGCTATGGCGACTTCCCGACGCCGCCGGGCACGGGCAGCCTCTACGTCGACTCGGCCGCGCTGCCGCTGCTCTCGCACAAGCGCCGGGTCAAGGCCGTCACCGACTTCCCGGGCTTTGTCCTGCCGCAGGTCGACGAGGGCGCCGAGCCGACGCCCGCCAGCTCGATCGCGGCGGCGCGCGGCCTGCGCTGGTACCGCGGCGGCAAGAAAAAATAACGGGGAAGACGAACTGCCGCGCCGCCAGCCCGCATCTCGCGCCGCGGGCGCTGCCGTGTCGCAGCCGCACACCCCGCACCCCGCGTGCGGGCACTGCCGCGCGCCGTACCGATGGGCTATCATGTGGCAGTTGCCACGAAAGGGGAACTATGGCCAAGGACTCTACAGCCAAGGACGCCGTCACCGGCGCCAGGGGCACCACCGATACCGCCATCGGCACCAAGGGCACCGTCGGCACTACCGACGCGTTGCTCGCGATGGCTCGTTATTCTTACCAGCAGGAGAAGGACCGCTCCGTCGAGCTGCGCTCGCTCGCGATGGGCCTGCTGACCGTCGCCGCGCTCGTCGCGGTGGCCCTGGCGGTGCTCTCGCCGCGGGTGCTCGCGTACTTCGACGCGTACCTCGAGGGCTGGGTCGAGAACGCCCTGCTCATCACCATCGTCGTTCTCTTCGGCCTGGATGTGGTGTCCGCGATCCTCTCGATCACGGCGATCATGCAGATCGGCCACGAGACGCTCGCCACCCCGCAGGAGCTGCGCGCCCGCGCCTCGGTCGCCGACATCGACGGCACCGACGGGTCCCAGCGCACCTTTATGCACGACCTGACCGGCTCGCTGCAGGCGCCCTTCGACGCGCTGTGCGGCCGCAATTTTGCGATCGCCAACCTCGTCCGCACGTCCGAGTCGTTCCTGCTCGCGACCTTTGCCGCGACGCTGGCCGCCGCGATCGTCTTCCTCATCCTCTGGTTCGTCTTCTAGGTTTGGCTTTTAGGAAAGAAAAACATGCGCACCGATGACTTTGACTACGACCTCCCGCAGGAGCTGATCGCACAGGAGCCCGCCGAGCCCCGCGACTCCTGCCGCCTGCTCGTGCTGCACCGCGGGGACGGCTCGCTGGACGACCGCCGCTTCTACGACATCCTGGACTACCTGGAGCCGGGCGACCTGCTCGTCGCCAACAAGACCCGCGTGATGCCTGCCCGCCTGATCGGCCACAAGCGCCGCACGGGCGGCCTCGCCGAGACGCTGCTGCTCAAGCGCCGCGAGGACCTGGACCCGCTGGGCCATGTGTGGGAGTGCCAGGTCAACCCGGGCAAGCGCCTGAAGCCGGGCGCCGTGATCGAGTACCGCCCCGGCGGCGCGCACGCCCCCGAGACCGCGCCGGTGGTGCTGACGGGCGAGGTCCTGGACTTCATGGAGGCCAACCGCGGCGGCCGCATCGTGCGCTTCACGCCGGCCGAGGGGCTCACGCTGGACGAGGCCATCCACCAGGCCGGCCACGTGCCCCTGCCGCCCTACATCACGCAGTACGAGGGCGATCCCGAGAAGTACCAGACCGTCTACGCGATGCACGAGGAGCACTCCGCCGCCGCGCCGACGGCGGGCCTGCACTTCACGCCCGAGCTGATCGAGCGCATCCAGGCCGCGGGCATCGGCTGGGCCACCGTGGAGCTGGAGGTGGGCATCGACACCTTCCGCCTGGTCACGGAAGACGATCCCACGCAGCATGTGATGCACACGGAGCGCTACCACGTGCCGCAGGAGGTCGTGGACGCCGTGCATGCCACCAAAGCCGCAGGTCACCGCGTGATCGCCGTGGGCACCACGGCCGTGCGCTCGCTCGAGAGCGCCTACGACCCCGAGGCCCCCGTCGCCGAGCCGCCGATGGTCGCGCGCCGCTTCGAGGACGCGCCCGACTCCGCCGCCGCCCTCGGCCGCGGAGACATCGTGGCCCGCGCCAACGCCACCACTAACCTCTACCTGATGCCGGGCTCCACCTACCACGTGGTCGACGCGCTGATCACCAATTTCCACGTGCCGCGCTCGACGCTGGTCATGCTGGTCTCGGCCCTGGCCACGCGCGAGCAGATCATGGCCGCCTACCGGCACGCCGTCGACGAGCGCTATCGCTTCTTCTCCTTTGGCGACGCGATGCTGATCGAGTAGCCCGGCGAGAAGGACCGAAGAGCAGGACGATGGCTCGTGAACTCCGGCAAATTGCGCCGAGCGATGCCGGCGAGTCCCCGCCGGTGAGTCCTGCAGTCCTACCGTCACGCGTACATGTCGTCGATGCCTATCAGCGTCACGCTGCTTTCGCGCACAGCGGGCGTGAAGCCACCCAGGGAGAATAGGACGAGCCCCGGATTCCTGACGGGGAGTAGGGCCACCTTATCCTTCAGCTCGGCCAGCTCGCCTGCGCCCACAGCCTGATTGCGGAATTTGCATTCTCCGACAAAGACGATCTTGTTGCCGTCCTTGCCCACGAGGTCCAGCTCCACTTGGCGAAATCCGTCCGGCTCTACCTTGAAGCTATTCTGGTACTCCTCGATCGTCGTGGCGAAGTAGGGGAATTCCGCGGTGCCCATATGCTCGAAGCAGTACTGCCGCGCCATCGACTCAAAGACGGGACCCATGTGCTCGTGCAGGTGATCACGCACGCGCCTCTCGTAATAGAGTTGGCCGCGCCCCGCGTTGATGAGGCTCGCCGCGGGGCTCACGTGGGCGAACCAGAAGGCAACCATGGGGTCGCTCACTACATAATACGGCCGTCCGCCCGTGGTGCGGCGCTCCACCAGCTCCAGGCTTACGAGCGTCCGCAGGTAGTAGGTGACGTCCTTGAGTCCCGCGTAAGAGGCGACCTCGCTGTACTTGGTATGACCGGTCGCGATGGCCATGAGGACGGAATTAAAGGCGGAGGGGTTCGTCCGGTCCGCCGTCACAAGCGACTGGATCTGCTCCGCCGTGAAGTAGCCCGAGCTCGAGTAGAACTGCTCGACGATGTTGTCGTCGAGGCTCTTGGTGTCGTCGAACTGCTCGAGATACTTGGGCACCCCGCCCGTCAGTCCGTAGACGATGGCTTTCTGCTCATTGCTGTAGCGGGGCACGAACTGACCGGACTCCCGGAATCCCATGGGGTGCAGTTTGAGCTCCAGCGTGGCGCGCCCGTGCAGGGGAGCGCTCTCGCCCACGACGTCGTCCCTCATGAAGCTGACGAGCGACCCGCACAGGATGAGGTAGAGCTGGGTGCCCTTCCACTCGTGGTCGACAAACCGCTGCAAGAGGGAGTTCATGGAGGCGCAGGCTGCCGCCAGGTAGGGATACTCGTCGATAAGCAGCACGATGCGCTCATCTTGTGCCGCTCGCGCGAGATAGGCAAAGACGGCCTCGAAGCTGTCGAAGCTTACGGTACCCAGCATCTGCGGCTCGAGGGCGGTGAGGACCGTCTCGCCGAAAGCCCGGAGTTGTTCGCGCTCCCCACGCTGCAGGGCGACGTAGGAGACCGCCTTGCAGTCGCACCCGTCGATGAATTTGTTGATGAGCGTGGTCTTGCCGACGCGCCGCCTGCCGTATACGACCGCCATCTGGAAGCCGGGCCGCTCGTAGCGGTCTTTGAGTGCGCTGAGCTCCTGTGATCTGCCGATGAAGGTTCGCATGGTACCTCCCGCAGTTGACTTCTGCTTCGTTTCTCCGCACCGACCTCTTCTGGGTGACGCTATTTTACAAAAAGATTTTACCTAAATCTATTTCGCCTAAACGTATTTCGGTGAAATCGATTTCGGTAAATATTGCACAAAGAAAAGCGCTGTTCCTAGACTGCGGGAACGGCGTTACTGTCAGGCGGCGTTGGCGCCTCAGCGAAGACGCCTCCGTGAGGGCGGCTTCGTGAGGACGCCTCCTACAAAGCGTTTACTTCGCCAGCACGATGAAGTAGAAGATCAGCGCCACGATCACCACGATCGCCACGGCCATCGCGATGAAGATCAGACGCTTCTCGCGCGTCTTGTGGCGCAGCTCCTGCTCGTAGCTCTGCAGCTTGTCGGCCTCGGCGGTCTGCTCGGCTAGCTCCTTCTGCGTCGCCAGGATGCGCTGCTTGAGCTGCGTGGTGATCTCGGGCGTGGAGTGGATGTCGTTGGCCTCGTCGAGGACCGCCTGCGCCTCCTGCTCGCGCTGGGCGGCGTCGCTGATGTCGGCCTTGCTTGTCTTGATCTGCTCGTCGCATTCGGCGATCTGCTTCTTGAGCTCGTCCTGCTCGGCCATGGCCCGCTTGTACAGCGTGTCGAACTCGTCCTTGCGCGCATTGGCCTCGCCCTTGGCCTCGTTGGCCTGGCGCTCGGCGACCTCCAGCGACTGCTTGGCGGTCCACAGGTGCGTCTGGGCGTTCTCGACCGACTGCTGCGCCTCCTGGGTCTTGGTCACCACGTCCGCCTTGGCGGCGTCGAGGCGGGCGTGCGCCGCGACGACCTCGCCGCGCAGCTTGGAGACGGCGCTGGGGGAGGAGCCTGGGTCCTTCTGCAGGCGGTCGAGGTCGGCCTGCAGACGGCGCAGGCGGTCCTGCGCGGAATCCACGTTGCGGTTGGCCTGCGCGATCGTCTGCTCGCGCCGCTTGGTGGCGTCGGCGGCCTGGCTCTCGGTGGCCTTGGCCGCGCGGCGCGCCTCGGCGAGTGCGCGCGAAGCGTCATCGGCCGTGCCCTTGGTCGACTCCATGATGCTGCGGTAGGGGCTGAGCTTCTCCTCGTGAGCGGCTTTCATAGCGGCCAACTGATCGTTGAGGTCGGCCTTGCGCGCCGTGGCGGCGTCGCCCTGGGCGCGCGCCTGCTGCGCGTCGGAGCGGGCGGTGTTGATCGCGGCTTGCTGCAAGCGGGAGATGCGGTCGTAGTTCATCTCGATCTCGGTGCGGTGGGAGAGTTCGTCGCGGTCGTCCTCCAACGATTCCTGCAGGTCGGCGATCTGTTTGCGGGCATCGTCGCTCTTCTGCGAGGCGTCGCGCACCGCGCGCATCGCGTGCAGGCCCTCCATAAAGGACGTACCGGCGCTCTTGGCAACCCCCGCCACGGCGTTGCCCGCGCGCACCAGCGCGTTGTCGCCGTCGGCCATGTCGGGGACCTGGTCTGCCGAGGGCGTGCGGTGGGGGTCGGTGGGCTCGTCGGGCGTGAGGTCGACGACGGGAGCCTTCTGCGCACGGTTCGGTGCGACCGCGGCCTGCTGTGCCGGAGCCTGTACGATCGGCGCCGCCTGCGGGGCCGACGCCTGCGCCGCACCAGCCGCCTGCGGAGCTGCCGCCTGCGCCGCGGTTTCGACCGTTGGCGTATTTGTCAAAACCGCCTCCGCCGGCTCGTCGAGCTCGGCATCCACGGCCGCCGCATCCGCCTGCGCCGTCTCAGCAGCCGCTGCCTCAACGGGTGTCTTATCCGCGGAAATCAGGTCATCTACCTCGGGATTTGCACCCGCGGGCTCATCTATGTCGTTGGCGTCGATCGGTGCGTCTGCCATGAGGTCCCCCTTCGGTCTCGCAAGGTGTATCAAATACTAGCCCTACGCACGCAACATTCTGCCGCAACTTTCCGCGTCGTGTCGGTGATGTTTGCTAGAATACTTTCATGTCCAGGTAATGGCGGGGCGTATGCCCCCAAAAGAAGGAGAGCAGCATGGTTTCAGCACAGACGACGATCACCAACGCCACCGGCCTTCACGCTCGTCCCGCGTCGGTCTTCGTCAGCGAGGTCAAGAAGTATCAGAGCAAGGTCACCATCCGCAACGTCGACAAGGACAGCGCTCCCGTCAAGGCCAACAGCATCATGATGGTCCTCGCCGCTGGCCTCGGCACCGGCACCAAGGTTGAGATCGCCTGCGACGGCCCCGACGAGCAGGAGGCCCTCGACGCCCTGATCGCCCTCATCGACAGCGGCTTCGGCGAGTAAGACATTCGCGCAGCTAGCGGCTGCAGTTGCAGTCGCGCGGCGGCCTTAGACGCAACCGCGTGACCGCAGACGGTCGCACATACGCACGCACAAGCCCGGCGCTCCCGCGTCGGGCTTTTTGTGTGCCTCGATGCCTAGCTGCTGGGCCGCCCATTGGCCAAGCCGCTCCTCGGCCGAGCCGTCATCCCGCCTGCCACCCATCTGGCGACGGGGAAGGGCTGCCGCAGTCGGTCATGCATCGCAGATCCTCGCGCGCCGCGGGTCATCGACCTGCCCAAACGACGGGGAGGGCTGCTGCGGTAAAAAACTACGCAATCGCCGAGAGAAAAAGACGCAGAAGTGCGTGTTTTACGTTGAGGGTTGTGCCTCCAAACGCACACTTCTGCGTTTTCTTTCTCAGCGATTGCGTATTTTTCCGCACCCCATCAAGCCCCAATGGTGCCATCCGGCGCTTTTGGTGGCACGAGTAATGTGAGCTGCAACGAGGCATTCGCTTTAATAACGCAATGAAGATTATGCGTTGCAATTGTAGGTTATAAACCTACAATTGCAACATGAATAAAACGAATCACAGAGAACAGATAGCCATCCTCTCGGAGTCCGAGGGGATATTCACCACCGCCCAGGCGGAGCGCTCTGGCATCCCGCGCGACGCGCTGCACGACGCGGTGGAGTCTGGGTGCCTCGAGAGGGTCCTCCGTGGTGCCTATAGGATGGTCGGCTCCGGATCGTCCTATACTGATGAGCTCGCCGCGGTGTGGAAGCTCACGGACCCCGCGAGATTCTCCCACGAGCGGGTGCAGCCGGATGACTGGGACGGGGTCGTTGTGGGCGGGTCCACTGCCGCATCTCTGCTCGAGATCGGCGACTTCTATCTGTCGCCTTACCGTCTCTACGCACCTCGGCGGGTCAACTCGAGGAATCCCATCGCGCGCTTCTCGAGGCGGGAGGTGGAGCGAGCCGACGTGTCCTTCGCAAGCGGGCTGCCCGTCACCCGCCCGGAGCGCACGATCGCTGACCTCGTGCTCGACGACGAGGACTCATCCCCGGTGGCGGATGCCCTGCGCGATGCCGCGTACGATGACCGGGAGTTCGATTTCGAGAGAGTGAGGTCCCTGCTCGTGGAGGCTCTCGGCCCGGTGAGGGGCGAAAGGGCATACCGTGCACTCTTGGACGAGTCGGGAATTGCTGAGGAGGGGAGGGAAGAGCGATGAGGTACGGGGACCCCTACACCTGCCTATCCGCCCAGTACTGTCCGCGTCAGGTTATTTGCCGCCTACCGATACCAAGCGGTATAACTTCAGCATCGGAACGAGCGCGCTAGGAGCAAACATGCCCGATAATGCGAATCTCCCTCAGTTCAAGTACCACCCCAACCTCTACAAGCTCGGCATCCTCGAGGAGTTCCACGGCACCTGCGAGTGCTGCGGCAAGGAGGGCGACCTCTTCTACCAGGGGATGTACACGAGCGAGGACGTCGACTACATCTGTCCTGACTGCATCGCCTCGGGCAGAGCTGCCCAGAAGTTCGGCGGCACCTTCATCGCTGACTGGGACAAAGTCGACAACCCCGAGGCGGTAGACGAACTGCTCCACCGCACGCCCGGCTACCTGAGCTGGCAGGGTGAGCATTGGAAGGCGTGCTGCAACGACTATTGCGCCTATCTTGGGCCGGTGGGCACAAAGGAGCTCGAGGAGCTGGGAATAGCAGACGACCTGTTTGAACCCGACGGCTCGTTTGAGGGCTTGGAGGGTGCACGTGCCGATCTGACCAAGGACGGCTTGCTATGCGGTCACCTTTTCCGCTGCCTGCACTGCGGCTCCTACAAGCTGGTTGTAGAGGCGGGCTGAGTGCTTTGACTATGTCGCATGGTCACAGTGATGATTGCGGGCGAGGGGTCAGATGCGGTCATCGGGTAGCGCTGGACGACGCAGCGCGATCCGCGCGCAACACCCCGCCGACGTAGTCCGCCAGCTGCAGGCTCAGCTCGTCGATGGGCATGTCGCCGTACTCACCGATTGCCCAGCTGTGCAGCACGCCGAGCACCGCGGCGATCACAAAGTCAAAGGTGACCAGTTCCCGCGGGGAGAGCTCGCGCATGCGCGTGAGCGCCACATTGCGCATGCTCATACCGTTCTCGGTCGGCAGCGCGACCACGAGTGCGCGGTAGAGCGGCAGATTCCGATCGAAGTACCGCCCGAGCTCCAGCATCACAGGCGCGAGATCCACGTTGTTGTCCAGCGGGATGTGCTCGCACGCGTAGTTGATGATGCGGTCGGTCATCTGCCGCAAGAGCTTCACGCGCAGGTCCTCGATGTTGTCGTAGTGGGCATAAAAGGTCGAACGGTTGATGTCTGCCTCCCGGCAGATCATGGCCACGGTCATGTCCTCCGCCCTGCCCTGTTTGACCAGACGGACAAAGGCCCCCTCGATCAGCCGTAGAGACCTGGTGGCGTTCCTGTTGTGCTTAACCGCGCCCACGCTCCGCTCCCATCCTCGTGCACGCACCCAGCATTTTCATCCGAAGTGTCGGAATACCGACCTCAAGAATAAAAAAAATGATTGATATGGTCAAACGCAACCGACTAAGCTGCAGATACAGGCGGTAAACGGAGAGTTTGCCGCAGACTGTCGGACTTACGGAGAGGGGAGTCAACATGGCAGAGATCAGTCGCAGGAATTTCATCGGTGGTGCGGGGCTCGCAGCGGCGGGGGCCTTCCTCGCGGCCTGCAGCACCGGCACGGCACCGCAGGCGGGTTCCGCGGAGCAGCCGGCGGGCTCCGCGCAGGGCAGCGCAGCCGGCGCCCCGGCCGACGGCCCCGCGTTCACCCAGATCAGCTTCCCGATCGTCGTCGAGATCGCCAAAAACACCTACACCATCTCCGAGATGGGCATGGACAACGTCGCCCTGATCGTCGGCGACGAGCGCGCGGTGCTGCTGGACACCGGTACGGGCATCCTCGAGTGGGACCCCGTGATCAAGTCCATCACCGACAAGCCCTACGACGTCTACCTGACCCACGGCCACGTGGACCACGCCGGCGGCATGCGTCAGTTCGACAAGATCTACATGCACGAGGCCGACGTGGACGGCGCCCGCGAGATCACCGCGGACGAGCGCCGCAACTACGTCAAGATCATGATCGCCCAGTCCGGCACCCTCTACGCCATGACCGAGGACAGCGTCATCGAGTGGGACAACGACCCGGAGATCGTGACCGTCAAGGAGGGCGACACCATCGACCTCGGCGGCCGCACGCTCGAGATCTACGACACCCCCGGTCACACGCCCGGCTCCATCAGCTTCCTCGACCGCACGAGCGGCATCATGTTCACCGGCGACGCCTGCAACACCAATACCCTGCTCGTCCCGGGCGGCGGCGACTGGTTCGTCGAGAATCAGAAGACGACCGTCTCCACCGAGCTCGAGACGGCCAAGAAGCTCCGCGACCTGCGCGACTCCGGCGCCTTCAACCGCAACTACAACGGTCACATCGGCTACGCCCAGTGGCTCAACGCCTTCACCTCCATCTACGACGGCTGCATCGACGACTGCATCACCGTCTGCGAGGGCGTGCTCGACGGCTCCATCAAGGGCGAGGAGCAGCCGAGCTTCGACGGCTCCACCACCAACCTGGTCGCCAAGCAGGGCGCCATGCAGATCCAGTACATGGACTGGCAGATCGCGTAGTACCTACCAAGGCGGACGTGCCGACTACACGTCTGCCGTCAGCACCATCCGTACGAAGAAGCCCGGCGCACCCGCGTCGGGCTTCTTCTGTGACTCGCATCTCGACATCCACCGTGACGCGACGCTACCCGAATATCTCCTCTACACCTACCAGCCGCACGTTGCCCCGTCGACGCGCCTCCGTCTCGCACTCGCTCGTAAAGCCCGACTTCGAGAAGACGAGCATCCGCATATCCGTGGCATCGGCATCCACCAGCTCGGCACGCCCTGCCAGCACACCGATTACGTCCGACCCCACAGGGGCGGTCTCCCACTTGCACTCACCGACCAGCAGCTCGTCGTCTAGTCCCTTGGCCACTACGTCCACGTCGGTGCGCTCGCGTCGCGCTGGGTCGGTACCCCACCAGGAGCCGAGCGCTCGTGGCAGCATGTCGATCCCGCCACATGCCATCTGGCAGCGCACCCACTGGCGGCACACGACTTCGAAGACGTGCCCCACGTAGGTGGAGAGGTCGCGCCTCACGATACGCCTGGCAGCCTCCGCTTCCATCCCCGTGTCTACGAGCGTGCCGTAGCGTGGGACAAAGGTGTGCCAGAAACGGAAGAGGTTGTCCGTGAGGTAGTAGCGCACGTCTTTCCTGCTGTGAGGGCCGACGGGCTCAAAGCGCCCTACGATACCGAGTTCGGAGAGGGATTTGAGATAGGTGGCCACGGCCGAGCTGCTCATGCCGCACGCGCTTGCAATGTCGTTGGCACGCGTGTAACCAGAAGCCACAGCGTCGGTCACGGCGTTGTAGAGCGCTGGGGACCGCACCTCCTGCAGGAGGAAGTTCTCCGGCTCGGCGTAGAGGAAGCGCCCCTGGCCGAGCATGCGGTTGCCGATGTTCCACTCCGTGGTGCGGGTCGCGTCGAGCTGTTCCAGGTAGAGCGGCACCCCGCCTACGAGCGAGTAGAGCTCGACTGCCCGTACGGGGTCTGCCTCGGGCAACATGTGCGCCGCGTCCATCGCGTCGAAAGGTTCGACTCGAATCTGCGCCGTACGGCGCCCGTAGAGAGGGCTTTGGTGGCCCAGCACCTGGTGTTCCATGAAGCTCATCGAGGATCCGCAGAGTATGAGCATGAGACGGGAGGAGCTGTGGTTCCTGTCGATAAGCTCCTGCAGCAGTGAGGGGACCTCAGGGTTCGAAGCCGCCAGATAGGGGAACTCGTCAATCACGAGGACCAACCGCTCGTCCTGCCCGCGTTCAAACGCAGCACGCAGGGCGGCATCCATGCTGGGAAAGACGGGCGTGGCGTTTGAGGGGGATCCGGCCGTGTTGAGGAGCACCTCGCTCAGCAGCTGGAGGTTGCGAGCGGCAGACGTCTCGCGCGCGGTGAAGTAGACCACGCGGGGCTTGCTGGCGCTGAACTCCTGGAGCAAGCGGGTCTTGCCTACGCGCCGTCGCCCGTAGACAACGACCATCTGGAAGGTGCTGCTCGCGTAGGCGTCCTCGAGGATGCCGAGCTCTTTAATCCTGCCGACGAACATGGGACTCCTCCCCATAGTCTGTGATTGCTAAAGTATACATTAGTAATGTGTACCTGAGCAATCGACAAGCCAAGAAGGACTTACACCGCGCGGCCCATCTCGTACGCCTCCGCGAGCTCGGGGCGGCAGGCGGTGTCGCCCGGCTTGTCCACGCCGCCGCAAAAGACGGTGCCGCGCAGCGAACACTCGGGGTAGCAGGCGATCCACCCGCCCAGGCCGGCGATCGCGCGCTCGGGCGTGGCGGGGTCCGTCTCCGCCGCGCTCATCAGCAGGTACACGTCGCGGAAACGGTAGTCCTTGGGATACATCGGGTTCAGGCGGTCGATCAGGGTTTTCATCTGGCCGGACATCTCGTAGTAGTAGATGGGCGTGGCCCAGCATACCACGTCAGCCGTGACGACCTTCTGCTCGATCTCGACCGCGTCGTCGGCGATCACGCAGCGGCCCGTCTTCTGGCACGCCAGGCAGCCCCGGCAGAATCCGATCTGCTTGCCCGCAAGCGACACGAGCTCCACGTCATTGCCCGCCTCGCGTGCGCCGCGCGCGAACTCCTCGGCCAGCGCGTGCGAGTTGCTGCCGCGCCGCAGGGACGCCGAGATCACGATGACCTTCTTCGCCATGGTGCCTCCGATGCCGTCGATGCGATGGTGCCGCATGCAGCAGGCGTTTTGCCCGCTTGTAGCCTGTAGGTAAACATGCAGCTAGGCTGCAGATATAGTGTGCCGTACCGCTCGGCGCAAAGCCAATGCCCATGCCGCACGGCTGGCATGCCGCATGGGCATAGGTACGCCCCGCTAAGACAAACGTACTCTCAGCAAACAGAGCCGCTACCTGCCCGACTCAGACCTGAGCATCTCCGCCAGCCGACCCACAGACTCATCGCCGGTGAGGCCATAGAGGTCCTCGGCGATGTCGGCCGCCTCGTCGACTCTGCGCTCCTCACGTAGCATCAAAAGCAGATCGGCAAGCGCGTGCAGAGTCCCCATGTCCGGAACGAGCGGGCGCCCGTTTTCCTCGAGGATTCGGACGGCGGTATTGCCATCCATACCCGTGAAATCCTTGCCGTACTTGGCTTTGATATACATCAACTCATTCGCAGCAGAGTCGGAGCCTTCGAAGATCAAACTCCCAATGAGGTGCGCCGCTGCGAGCTCCAGCTCGCCCCGCTCGATTTCGACGAAGGCCTTCTCCCGGTGCCATTTGGCCATGTCCGACGCATTGGCGACGAGGGGATAGGCAACGTCAATCGCGGCGTCGCATGCGTCGATGTCGCCCAGGCGTTTATAGTCCTCGGCTAGCTCGAACCGCAGACGGGCGCTCGCCGGATTCCAGCGGATGGCCTTCTCAATCCACTCCACGGCCTCCGCGTAGCGCTCGCATTCGTAGAGGCAAGAGCTATAGACAAAGAAGACAAGCGCAATGGGCTGCGAGACCCCATGAGGCTCGCGTTCCTCGTTCGTATGCGCCTTCCACACGAACAGCTCGGACAGCGTGTCAAAGTCGAAGTAGACGCTCTCAGTGTCGTCGGCGTACCATCCGCCCGCGATGAGCTCATCGAGTTTGTGTACTTGCGGCTCGAGCACCCGGGCTGCCTCCTCGCAGCGACCAGACCTGCCAAGACGATCAGCCTCATCCAAGGCCGCTTGGAGCTCCGCCCCGTCATCATCTATCGTCTGCGAGAATGCATCCTTTTGATCCCCGGGCAGAAGTTCCCACACCATGCGTCCGCACTCGCGGGCGATCTCCTTGGCAAGCGGACTGTCCTGATGCGCCTGCGCCTGACTCAGAAGATAGTCGATGTCGTGCTCGGCCTCGCCAGTGAGACCGGCGCGGATCTGCTCCATGACCACGTCAAAGTCGCTCATTGCCTACTCCCGTTTCTATCCAATTGAGGTAAGAAGACCTAGGGGTTGAGGAGTGCCGTCCAACGCGACCCACCAATCTTCATTCTCTTACAAACCGTGCACCAAGAAGACCGTCACCTTGCAGGAGTACACCCGCCAGCAGAAATCAGCATCCGCCGGCTCACCGTCCTGTCCGGTGCAGCTCGAGTCGCGCACGACGCATGCCAAGACGTCGCCGGGCCTCATTTGCTCCAGCGTGTCGAAGAAAAGGCCCTGATCGTATTCGTGAAACGGCGAATAGGGTAGGAGGGTGCCGTCGCGCCAGAAGCCAAAGCCGAGGTCTCTGATCTCGTTCCAGTTCTCACTGTCGTCCAGACGGACTCAAACGTGTAGCTGGTATCACGTAGAGGAATATCGTCAGCTCTCGTCTTTGAAGAAATCCCACGCCTCAATCTCGTCTGGGGTCATCCTGCGAACTGTCGGCTCCGCGTCCGTAATCACATCGAGCAGATGATCCTCGCAGTAGATGCCGTAATGGGTAAGGGGGCCGGGATACCTGTCGTTCGCGAAGGTGAAGCTCCCCAGGCTGTCGAGGAGGCGTGAGCGTGTGAATCGGACGAGGTAGGTACCCTCGCGGGTCTCGTAGTCGTCCCACGTGGTGTAGGACTCGTCCCGCTGCATGAAGAGGACGTAGCCGTCGAACCGGACCTCGTAGACGACGCCCTCCTCGGTGTAGACGGGCTTCGAAGAGTAGATTATCTCGCGCGGGGCATCGCCCCGTTCGGAATCATCGCATGCGGACGCTGGCCAGTCGTCCAGGTCGATATCCACACCAGGCTCGCCCTCGACGCTCGGGCTGATGAATACGCGCAGGTCGTGTTCCAAGTTGTCGACAAGCCCAAGCATGAAGGGGGCGATAGACCCGCCGAGTTCCTCGTTTCCGCTCCCGAAACCGATCATAGCGCCTCGTCCCCCTCCTCGCTCTGCCCTCATTTTACAGACACACAAAGATGGGGGACATGCCGAGTCCCCGGCATGATGACAGAATGGGAAGCTATGGGCGATGAGGAATCGCAGAAAGTCGAACGACCGCTTACGGGAAAACCGAAAGACATCCCAAGTCTGGTTTGTAAGATTGTTGGGACGGGCTGCTGGAGCAGTGTTGCAAAAAAATTGGGATCCTACTGAATCCCAATAAAGCCTCCTACGAGGCGCCCTTACGGGCTTTGAGGGCTGAGCCTTTATTTTGACTCGCAACGCCGTTTTGGCTGGTACCAAAACACATATATCGTAGCGCAAGGGAAAGAGGGTTGCAATGAATCTCAGAGGCGCCGAAGGGTACAGCATCGGACTCGACCTGGGCACAAACTCGGTTGGCTGGGCGGTCGTCGGCCCTGACGGTCGCATACTGCACGTCAAGGGCAAACCGGCATGGGGTGCACGTATCTTCTCCGGCGCGGACTCTGCAGCCAACAGGAGGATGAATCGCAGCCAGCGCCGTCGCTATGCGCGCAGGCGTCAGCGCATCGATGCCCTGCAGTCGTTATTTGCAGGGGAAATGGACAAGGTAGACTCGGAGTTTTTCATACGCATGAATGCCTCCTATCTGCGCCCGGACGACCCCGATAGCCATCGCACCGCGCACGAGCCGAACCCGCTTTTCAACGGCTCGGATTTTACGGAGCATGACTACTATGAGAGGTTCCCTACAATCTGGCATCTCCGGAAGTACCTGATGGAGGCTGAAGGAAAGGAGGACATCCGCCTCGTCTATCTCGCGCTACATAACATCGTGAAGTATCGTGGTAACTTCCTTTATCAGGATCAACCGAGCCTTAACGCGAAGAACGCCGATATGAGTCTGGCGTGCAAGCGCCTTAGCGAGGCATTGACTAACCGGGCAGAGCAGCTCGGTCTCGCAGGCATCGCGGCTGACCCCGCGGAGATTGAGGCAACTTTCCAAAAAGGTGCCCACGCGCGCGAAATCAGCGACCAGTTGGGCAAGCAGGTCATCAAGACACCGGGCGTTCCGAAAATGGCTGCTGCCATAGGGAAGGCCTGCGCTGGTTATGTAGCCAATTTCGTCGAAGCTTTAGGTCTCGAAAAGGATGAGGTGGGCGACGCGAACAAGTTCTCGCTTGCCGATGAGGAGAAGGTAAATGACTTCGACTGCCCAGACGATGCCGTCGAGCTCTTTGAAGCACTTCGGGCTGTGCACTCTTCGTATGTCCTGCAGGAGCTCCTTTCCTATGCCCCGGGGCAGACAATATCCAACCAGTTTATAAAGCAGTACGAAGCCCATCGCGATGACTTAAAGGCGCTCAAACAGCTCGTACGCAAATACTGTCCTGACAGATATGCAGAGTTCTTCCGTGGCCCGAAGTTCTCCGACGGTGCTTATGACTTCAATCGGGTGGCTACCCCGAGCTATACGGCCTACATTTTGGGCGAGAAGCTCTGCAATAAAAAAGGTTGTAACCACGATTCCCTCGTCAAGGCCATACGGAAAATGCTCGATCCCGAAAAGGTCGTGGGGCTGACGAGCGACCCCGTGTTCCTGGAGATCAAGGACCGGCTCTTCGCAGAGGATAGCGACTTCCTAAAGAAGCAAAAAGTCCGTGATAACGGCGCCATTCCTTACCAGCTGCACCTCGAGGAGATGGACGCAATCATCAAGAACCAAGGGCGGTTTTATCCGTTCTTGATTGAACATCGGGACGAGATGGAGCGCATTGTGAGCTCTCGTATCCCGTATTATGTGGGCCCACTCGGTATCAACCCTGATCAGGGAGCCCCCTTCGATACCAATCCGGTGGACCCGACGCGTAAGTTCGCGTGGTCGCGTCGCCAGCCCGGAAAGGAACACGTGAGGGCCTACCCCTGGAACATCGACGAGGTCATAGATAAGGACGCCACCGCCGAGCTCTTCATCAGGCGTATGACGGGCACGTGCACGTACCTGTATGGCGAGTCCGTGCTCCCCAGTCACTCGCTCTTATACGAGGAGTTCTGCGTTCTCAATGAACTCAACGGAGCGCGATGGCGTATGGCGGGGAGCGATTGGGAGCGATTCGATCAAAAGGACCGCGAGGGCATCATCAATGATCTTTTCAGACAACGTGCGACTGTCCCGTACCGCGCCATCTCTGATTGGATGCGCCGCAAGCACGGCCACGAGGGCGTGGAAGTCCGCGGCGGGCAGAAGGAGGAAGGTTTCGCGTCCAGTCTGGACTCATACCGCTTTTTCAAGGGTGTTCTCGGCGTCGACGATCTTGACGAGTCGCTCTACCCGATGATCGAGGACCTCGTGCTCTGGTGCACGCTCTTTGAGGATCGCGACATCCTTCGCCGAAAGGTTGAGCAGAGATACGGCAATCGCCTTAGCGAGAAGCAAATCGACAAGATATGCAAGAAGCGATTCACGGGATGGGGCCGACTCTCTAGGAAGCTACTGGTCGAGCTCAAGGTGGACGACCCACAATGGGGCACAATATCCATCATGGACGTCCTGCGCTATGGAAATCCTTACAACCATGGTCGGACCGTCATTTTCCAAGAGGTCATCAGGGACCGTGATCTCGGGTTTAAGGATGCCGTCGAGCGAGAGAACGAGGGTAAGTCCAAGGACATGAAGCTCGACGATTTGCCCGGCTCACCTATGCTGAGAAGGCCTATAAATCAAGCGCTTCGCATAGTTGACGAGCTCGTAGGCATCGCCGGCCATGCACCTGCGCGCATCTGCATCGAGGAGACGCGCGACGACGACCTAGAGAAGCGTAATTCACGAACGACAACTAGGGAACGCGCTCTTCGTGATGCCTATAAGAAGTTGTTGGAGGAGGTGGAAGGCGAGCAGCTTCGTGCCGCCAAAGAGGATGACAAACAGCTCAAAGTCGACCTTGATGAGTACAAAGGCAAGCTAGATAGCGAGCGGGTCATGCTCTACTTCGCGCAGAGAGGCAAGTCGCTTTATTCGGGAAAAACGCTCGATATCAGGAAGCTGTCGTCGTATGAAGTAGACCACATCCTCCCCCGCTCCTATATCAAAGACGATAGCCTGGAGAACAAGGCGCTCGTATTGCATGACGAGAACCAGCTGAAGTCTGATGACCTGCTGTTAGATGAATCTATCAGGCGCAAGATGGCAAAGACTTGGGAGGCTTTGCATGCGGCGGGACTCATGGGCGACAAGAAGTATCGCAATCTCATGAGGGATCATATCTCAGACAAAGCGATGGAGGGCTTTATCAACCGCCAGCTTGTGGAGACCAGCCAGGTCGTAAAATTCACCAGGCTGCTGCTCGCGCAGAGGTTCCCGGATACACAGATAGCGACTGTACGGGCCAATACCTCACACGGAATCAGGGAAAACGCTAATTTCCCCAAGTGCCGCATCGCCAATAACTATCATCACGCTCAAGATGCCTATCTTGCGTGCCAGGCATCCCGCTTCGTGAACATATGCTATCCAGACTGGGAGAACGGTATCAACTTGAGCTATGTGCGTAGACAGTTCCACAAGCTCGCGGAGGAGCGGGTCGGGTCCAACAAGCTGCCCGGCCGCTCTGGCTTCATAGCTGACATGTTCATGCGGCAGCAGCCGGATGAGGAAACCGGCGAGCTGATATGGGACGGGCCCGCGGAGATCGCGGCGATGCGCAAGGAGTTGTACTGCAAGCAGTGCTTCGTTACCCGCATGCCGGAGATACGGTCGGGGGCTTTCTGGAACGAGACGATTTATTCGCCGCGCGATGCCAAGAAGGGTGAAAACCTCGAGATCTCTCTCAAGAAGGGATTGGATCCGCATATATACGGTGGCCCCTCCGGTAAGGACTACGCCTATTTCTGTGCCTTTGTGGCTAGGAACAAGAAGGGGAAGGACGAGTACTATCTCGCAGGCGTGCCGCTCTACCTTGCCGACTCGGTTGCGGATTCCAAAGAGGGCGCTATGGGGTTTGCCCGTAGCGTCGTCAAACCTGGAAGTAGCGATATCCGAATCATTCGTGCCAGAGTCCCATTCATACAGAAATTCGAACTCGATGGGGACGAGCTGTACATCGGTGGCTACAAGCAAGTCATGCCCGCGCGCGAACCCTCATTTAGCTTCGAAGACTACTCAACCCTTTGTAAGGTTGATGACTGGCTCCGGGACGGGAAGATAAGCGGGTCAGAGCTTAGGTTGTCAGATGATGATCTCACCCGCATTTACGATGTCCTAGCGGAGAAAATAAAAAAGAATTGCTCTCGTCTCTACTCATTGCTGAAACTCAAGGAACTGCGTCCCTCGTTTGCTGTGGCAACTATCGAGGACCGCTGCAGCATTATCTCGACTCTCATGCAGATGGGTACCGGCAAAATCACCATGGCTGACCTTGAGCCCATCGGCGGTAACAAGCACTCTGGATATATACAGCTTACCTATACGAAGAATCTGGGCGAAATGACCTTCATTGACACCTCAGTTACCGGAATTTTCGAGCGTCGTCAATCTGTGAAAGATATCTTACATGGGCTTTAGAACGGTCTGCATCGAAAACCGCTCGCGCCTTTCTTACGCGAGCGGCTATCTTGTAGTGCGGCAAAGCGACAAGGATACTAAGGTCCATCTTGGGGAGATAAACCTGCTAGTAATTGCTACTACGCAAGCCTATGTGAGCACTTACCTAATGTCGGAACTCACCAAACACAAGATTCCGGTTGTTTTCTGTGACGACAAATCATTCCCCATCGGAGAGTATCTGCCTCTTTATGGCTCATACAACAGCGCAGGAAGAGTGGCAGACCAAATAGGCTGGACGGAGCCGGCAAAGAAGCGTCTCTGGAAGTATGTGGTGAAGCACAAGATTTCTCGGCAAGCCGATATGCTGAGATACTGCGGGCACGATGAGGAGGAAACAGTTCTCAGGAATTACGCGTGCTCCGTGAAGTCAGGAGACGCCGACAATCGCGAAGCGGCCGCCGCTGCCCTATACTTTCCCACCTTGTTCGGTAAGGGTTTCAGACGTGACCAGGACATACCCGTAAACGCGAGCCTCAACTATGGGTACTCGTTGCTGCTTGCAAAAGTGAGTAGGGAGATTGCGTCGCGTGGGTACCTCACGCATGTCGGGATATGCCATAGGGGAGAGCTCAACCAGTGGAACTTGGCATGCGATCTCATGGAACCTTTTAGGGCCTTTGTCGACCGGACTGTAATAGACGAAATCGGACTTGATGAATTCGGAGGCGAAGCGAGGCACACTTTGCTCTCGATGTTTAACAAGACTGTTGGTGTCAATGATGGCAACTACAAGTTGGGCTCTGCGATATCGATGTACGTTGCGGACTGCCTTTCGGCACTTGAGAAGCGCATCGATCCGTCAGATATCATCTGTTACTCAATGGATTAACGTAGGCATGGGAGAACGGGTGAGGTTCATGAGGTTGGTTCTTTTCTTTGATCTGCCCGTTGAGACGCCGAAGAATCGCAGGGACTATCGACACTTTGTCAAATTCCTAGAAAAGGAAGGGTACCTCAGGCAACAGGAGTCGGTATTCGTAAAACTTGCAATCGACGATCGCGTTGCCGAAGCTTCATACACAAGACTCGAGCAGAACAAGCCCCCCGAAGGGATCGTTCAGATGCTGAAGGTCACTGAAAAACAGTATGCCGGCATGAAGACTATCGTGGGTGATATGGCGAATAGTGCGGTACTGTCGGATACAAACGACCTGGTAATCTTATGAACTTGAAATTTGACAGGATTGATAGAGAGATCCAGATAAGCAGCTCGGCAATCACAACGGTCGAAATCATTGATCGCGTCGAGTTCTCACGTATCGTTGAGTCACTTTTGAGTGAAAGAGGTCTTGAAGGCATCGAGCCCTACATGTTGACCAGTGACGAGGGAGTGGCAATCAAACCGAAGAAAGCGATGATCCTCTGCTCTTCTTTGCCGGACTTACCCTTTACGGACAGGGTATTGATTGCCAATCTATATGAGAGAATTGCCCGAGAAATCAGGGACCAACCACAACTTGACGTCAAGATAAGAAACGTAGCAGCGAACCTCCGCGAGGAGATAGCTGATATCCAGTATGAGCTTCTTGGTTCATACGCATATTCGTCTGTGTGGGCAAGCGAGGCTTTTCTAAAAGCATTTGCATTCTGCCCAGATGTAAGCGAAGGCGATGGTTTCTTGGAGAAGTGCAAGAAATTCGTGGGGCTCTGCGCGGATGCCGCCCCACAGTTGCCGATTTGCTTCGTCAATTTAAAAAGTTTTCTGGATAACGATAGCTTGGATTCCCTCTATGAGTTCATTTTTTCTCTCGGAGAGGCTGTTATGGTTTTAGAATCGTGGCATGATGAAAACGAACACAGCAGAGAACATAAAATAGTCGTTGACCTGCAGTTCCTTGAAAATTGAATCCGGATAAACCAGCCTTCGAACATCCTCTTGCAACAGGGATTTTGCTCATTGCGGTTTTGGAGCAGCGTCGTTTTGGCTGGTAGTTAGACACTACGACGAGCGTGAGTGGCAGAACTTCGGTTTTGGAGCAGCGTCGTTTTGGCTGGTAGTTAGACGCCGCCAGACGCGTGGACCCCGCTGGGACGGTTTTGGAGCAGCGTCGTTTTGGCTGGTAGTTAGACCTACTGGGCGAGGACTTCAATGAAGGCTGGTTTTGGAGCAGCGTCGTTTTGGCTGGTAGTTAGACCGGAATGTGTCGCGCAGCTCTTTGGCTTTGGTTTTGGAGCAGCGTCGTTTTGGCTGGTAGTTAGACTACACGAAGAGCGAGACGTACACCAAAGAAGTTTTGGAGCAGCGTCGTTTTGGCTGGTAGTTAGACTCGGCGAAGTCGCTAGCCATTTACGATCTGGTTTTGGAGCAGCGTCGTTTTGGCTGGTAGTTAGACTCTTTTCAGTGAGATACATAGCTTTATTAGTTTTGGAGCAGCGTCGTTTTGGCTGGTAGTTAGACGGTGTCCAGCCCCTTGTACACCGTGATACGGTTTTGGAGCAGCGTCGTTTTGGCTGGTAGTTAGACCAACGCCTACCGCGACATGACCTGCATGGGGTTTTGGAGCAGCGTCGTTTTGGCTGGTAGTTAGACCTTCGGCAGCGAGTCGGTCAAGGCGTTGTGGTTTTGGAGCAGCGTCGTTTTGGCTGGTAGTTAGACGGAGCAGATGCAGCTCGTGCAGTGGGCGCGGTTTTGGAGCAGCGTCGTTTTGGCTGGTAGTTAGACATGACGGGTAGCGCTTGGACTTCCCCGACAGGTTTTGGAGCAGCGTCGTTTTGGCTGGTAGTTAGACCGAGCTGTCGCAGGGTTTGAGGGAAGGTACGTTTTGGAGCAGCGTCGTTTTGGCTGGTAGTTAGACACGAAAACCCTGGGTTTTAGAACCCTCGAAGTTTTGGAGCAGCGTCGTTTTGGCTGGTAGTTAGACCGCGGACTTTACCTCGTCGGCGAAGGCCGAGTTTTGGAGCAGCGTCGTTTTGGCTGGTAGTTAGACTAGATACAAAAATGCCCCCATCGCCGTGAGTTTTGGAGCAGCGTCGTTTTGGCTGGTAGTTAGACTCGACCCTCACGCTCACGACAGCGTCACCTCGTTTTGGAGCAGCGTCGTTTTGGCTGGTAGTTAGACCCAGCTCCGCTGGCAGGGCCTGCGCGACGGGTTTTGGAGCAGCGTCGTTTTGGCTGGTAGTTAGACGGCAACGCCGACGCGGACTTCGCCGTGCTGGTTTTGGAGCAGCGTCGTTTTGGCTGGTAGTTAGACACGTACGGCGGCGTCTGGTTGAAGCGCCAGTTTTGGAGCAGCGTCGTTTTGGCTGGTAGTTAGACCCTCCTCATCTCTATTGGACGAGGAGTGGCGTTTTGGAGCAGCGTCGTTTTGGCTGGTAGTTAGACCAACGCAAAGCTGGAAGGTACATCGGAGAGTTTTGGAGCAGCGTCGTTTTGGCTGGTAGTTAGACTGGTCGACCTCGCCGAACCACTGGTAGGCGTTTTGGAGCAGCGTCGTTTTGGCTGGTAGTTAGACCGGCAGCATCCCCTGCATCAAAGTTGGCCGGTTTTGGAGCAGCGTCGTTTTGGCTGGTAGTTAGACTGGGCTACCGAGGGCAACCTCGGATACGAGTTTTGGAGCAGCGTCGTTTTGGCTGGTAGTTAGACCGATCAGCGCGACCATGAACACGAAGAACAGTTTTGGAGCAGCGTCGTTTTGGCTGGTAGTTAGACCTAGCCATGACCAGCCCCACTCGTGGTGGAGTTTTGGAGCAGCGTCGTTTTGGCTGGTAGTTAGACGACCATAAGCGGGCAGCTCAAGTCCGGCGAGTTTTGGAGCAGCGTCGTTTTGGCTGGTAGTTAGACTAAAGTTTGGGCGTTCAACGCCATTACCAGTTTTGGAGCAGCGTCGTTTTGGCTGGTAGTTAGACCGCCGACCAACCTTCTGCCGGGGCGCGTCAGTTTTGGAGCAGCGTCGTTTTGGCTGGTAGTTAGACGCGACTGTCACCTGTTCTACAACCACGACAGTTTTGGAGCAGCGTCGTTTTGGCTGGTAGTTAGACGAAGGTCATGCGCGAGGTGATGGGCCGCGGGTTTTGGAGCAGCGTCGTTTTGGCTGGTAGTTAGACACTTCATCTGTCGCAAACAGACACGATTCGGTTTTGGAGCAGCGTCGTTTTGGCTGGTAGTTAGACTGGACGAGCAGAAGGTCATGGCAATCGCAGGTTTTGGAGCAGCGTCGTTTTGGCTGGTAGTTAGACGTGCGCGTTCGCCGCGTTGTAAGAATCCCCGTTTTGGAGCAGCGTCGTTTTGGCTGGTAGTTAGACAGCCACGCCGGGGCGCGCCCGAGCCACGCGTTTTGGAGCAGCGTCGTTTTGGCTGGTAGTTAGACGATTAGCGGCGACACAAAGCCGCACAAAGAGTTTTGGGGCAGCGTCGTTTTGGCTGGTAGTTAGACGCGAGTGGGAGGAGGCGTAGATGGCAGACAGTTTTGGAGCAGCGTCGTTTTGGCTGGTAGTTAGACGCACCCGTCCACGGGGACTATATGGAGGAGTTTTGGAGCAGCGTCGTTTTGGCTGGTAGTTAGACCCAGATGCTTGCGACGGGCAGGGTCGACCAGTTTTGGAGCAGCGTCGTTTTGGCTGGTAGTTAGACGGAGTTCTTGTTGGTCGAGCCGGACTTGGCGTTTTGGAGCAGCGTCGTTTTGGCTGGTAGTTAGACCTCAAAGTCGTTTTCCTCCACGCCCCACGCGTTTTGGAGCAGCGTCGTTTTGGCTGGTAGTTAGACCATGTAAAGACGCTCTCGGTCGGAATACGGGTTTTGGAGCAGCGTCGTTTTGGCTGGTAGTTAGACCAGACCGTCCAGCGTGACGCGGGCAATCGCGTTTTGGAGCAGCGTCGTTTTGGCTGGTAGTTAGACTACGCGGTCATCATGGCTGCACACATCCTGTTTTGGAGCAGCGTCGTTTTGGCTGGTAGTTAGACCAGGTCCACGGGTAGCTGTAGTACTTGCTGTTTTGGAGCAGCGTCGTTTTGGCTGGTAGTTAGACTGCATCTCGCCCATCGTGCCGACCTCGTGGTTTTGGAGCAGCGTCGTTTTGGCTGGTAGTTAGACACGTTGATATCATCAGTGGTGAGGTCATAGGTTTTGGAGCAGCGTCGTTTTGGCTGGTAGTTAGACCCTCATCGGCGTCGGTGACGCTGGCGAGAGGTTTTGGAGCAGCGTCGTTTTGGCTGGTAGTTAGACAACGCCTATGCGGTGGACGAGGACGGCACGTTTTGGAGCAGCGTCGTTTTGGCTGGTAGTTAGACCGCAGCCGCCGCCAAAGTCACCATCCCGTTGTTTTGGAGCAGCGTCGTTTTGGCTGGTAGTTAGACCGGAGGTGAGGGCCAATGCCAAACCGCGAGGTTTTGGAGCAGCGTCGTTTTGGCTGGTAGTTAGACAAGCTCGTCCGCCGCAAGCTCGCACACGCGGTTTTGGAGCAGCGTCGTTTTGGCTGGGAGGTAGACCGGAGGTGAGGGCCAATGCCAAACCGCGAGGTTTTGGAGCAGCGTCGTTTTGGCTGGTAGTTAGACAAGCTCGTCCGCCGCAAGCTCGCACACGCGGTTTTGGAGCAGCGTCGTTTTGGCTGGTAGTTAGACTAACCGAGCTTCAGGTTGTCGAGCATCGTGTTTTGGAGCAGCGTCTTTTTGCTGGTAGTTAAGCTGTAAAGGATGGGCGACTTGATAAGAGACTCTATTGGGCTAGCGATAGCGTAGCCGTTGTGGGCTAAGCTAGGTCAGTCGGATAAAATCGGTGAGACCGATTGCGTGAATTCTTTGTACTCGTCATGGCTTGCATACTGCGTCGCCGTTCCTCTTCCCTCCCCTCGGGAACAAGGTAAACATACTCGGCATCTACCAGGAGCCTTTGGGGCTTGTTGTAGAGCCAGTTCGTCTTATCAATGCTCTCCTCGAAGGGTTGAACGCTGGGGGACTTGGCCGCGCGGAGCTTCGCAGGGAGAGCGTCGGTCAGGTCGTCGTTAAACTTGCCCACGGCCTTGCCGCCGCCTCTCCGTGTCAATCCCAAGTAATGAGCGATCTGCAATCTCATATGCGCGATCCGTGGCCTCGCCAAGACCCTTGGGCGTTGCACGGATACCGTCTGTCACGCGGAGGGAAGGGCGTTGTACAAGTTGCACCTATACTTGTGGTATCCGTTGTCGGAGTGAGAGGAGAGGCTCATGAGCACTTTGTTCGACAAGACATCGATCGGCAGCATGCACCTCAAGAACCGCATCGTCATGGCACCTATGGGTACCACGGGCGAGGCGGACGGCGCCTATACCATGGACGGCGTCTACTACTTCGAGGAGCGTGCCAAGGGCGGCACCGGACTCATCATCACCGGCGCCAACGTCGTCTCCACCAAGTACGAGCCGCGCCCCTGCACGGAGCTCAGCAACTTCCATCACGTGGAGCGCCTGAACATGCTCATCGACCGCTGCCACCACTGGGGCGCCAAGGTGTGCGTGCAGCTGAGCCCGGGCCTCGGCCGCCAGCAGTTCACGGACCCCTTCACGCCGCCCTACTCCGCTGGCGCGTGCAAGTCCTTCTGGTTCCCCGAGCTCACCTGCAAGCCCTTCGCCAAGGAGGACATCGCCTACCTGGTGCAGCGCGTGGGCTACTCCGCCAGCCTGGCCGTGGCGGCCGGCGCGGACGCGCTCGAGCTCCACGCCTACGGCGGCTACCTGCTCGACCAGTTCCAGTCCGCCATGTGGAACGACCGCACCGACGAGTACGGCGGCCCGCTGGAGAACCGCATGCGCTTCACGCTGGAGTGCATCGACGCCATCCGCAAGAACATCCCTGCCGGTATGCCCGTCTTCGTCAAGTTCACGCCCTACCACGGCGTGCCCGGCGGCCGCGAGCTGGACGAGGGCATCCAGATGGCCAAGATCCTGGAGGCCGCGGGCGTGGACCTGCTGCACGTGGACGTGGGCTGCTACGAGGCCTGGTACAAGGCCATCACCACGGTCTACTCGGATCAGGGCCACCAGCTCCCCATAGTCAAGGCCATCAAGGATGCCGTGAGCGTGCCCGTGCTCGGCCACGGCAAGCTCTTTGACCCCGCCCTCGCGGAGAAGGTCGTGGAGGACGGCACCATGGACTACGTGGGCCTGGCGCACCAGATGCTGGCGGACCCCGACTGGGCCAACAAGGCCAAGGCCGGCCACTTCGACGACATCCGTCCCTGCATAGGCTGCAACGAGTGCCTGAAGGCGGGCTTCTCGGGCAAGCACTACTACTGCGCCGTCAACCCCCAGTGCTACGCGGAGCGCGACTACAGGCTGCCGGCGCCGCTGCCCGGCGAGAGCCGCAAGGTGCTCGTGATCGGCGGCGGCCCGGCCGGCATGGAGGCCGCCATCGCGGCTGCCGACCGCGGCATGAAGGTGACCCTGTGGGAGAAGTCCGCGCGCCTGGGCGGCAACCTCTGGGCCGCAGGCAACCCCACCTTCAAGCACGACGTCCTGCGCCTCATCGACTACATGCGGACCCAGGTGCTCAAGAAGGGCGTGGACGTGGTCTTTGGCAAGGACCCCACGGTCGACGAGATCGTGGCCTTCGGTGCCGACAAGGTCATCCTGGCCGCCGGCTCACACTCGCTCGTGCCGCCCATCAAGGGCATCGAGTGCGCCAAGACCTCTGACGGCTACCTGCTGGGTACCGAGAAGCCCGGCAAGCACGTGGTCGTGATCGGCGGCGGCCTGGTGGGCTGCGAGACTGCCGCCTACATGGCGGAGACTGCCGAGGACGTCACAATCGTGGAGATGCTGCCCCAGATCCTGATGACGGCCGACGACTGCCTCAACAACAGCCAGAATCTGCACGCCATGATCGCCGAGCGCGGCATCGTATGCGAGTGCGGCGCCAAGGTGACCGAGGTGACGCCCGACTCCGTGACCTTCGAGCGCGACGGCGAGGAGCATGTCCTGCCGGCCGACACCGTGATCGTGGCCGCCGGCTACCGTCCCAACAACGCGCTAGCCGACGAGCTGGACGGCCGCGTGGCTGACCTCGCGGTCGTGGGCGACGCCGAGCACCCGCGCAAGATCATCAACGCGGTGCACGAGGCGTATCACGCGATTCGGGTCATGTAGGGCTCTGCGCGAGCGCGCCTTTGACACGTTAAGGTCGTTCATTCAATTACGAGGAAGCTAGTAAGGCAAAATAGATTAGTCAGCCGGAAGGTTTGACTTCCAAGACGCCGGGGGTTATCCCTCACAAAAACGAGGCCGGGAAACTGGCCTCGTTTTTTATCCAGAGAATGATGGACCAATCGTGAGAACAAGTGGGTCGAGTAAACGGCTCATCGATCCACTGCCTCTTGTCTACCCAGTCACATACCCTGACTTGACAATATGACCCTTTTGTTGCAAACACGCGATTTTTCGTCCCGCGCTGGCGCCTCGGCGCAGCAGCACGGCCCATCTACCTGCACCTTTGCAAACTGGCCGAGTGCGGTAAGAACCCGGGTTTTGCCCGCACTCGGCAACCAGGGCATCTAGCTCGGCTTTTACCGCAGGCGTTTTCGTCCTTTTGCAACAAAAGGGTCAGAATGTCAAGTCAGGGTCCTCGCTTCTCGCAATGGAGGCCGTATTGGCCGGGACCACGTGGCTTCTACCTGTACAGCGCGAACCACGCAGCGTGCGACTTAATCGACGTGATATTCGCCGGGCCGACCTGCTCCCTGGCGGGGCGTGATTCGCCTGACGCTGAAGCCCTAGAATGCTCCTTAAGACTTATGATGTGGGAGCCATGCCCTCCCACACTCGCAACCATATCCGCCAGCACTCGCACCGACACCAGCGGAGGCACCATGAGCACACTCATCGTCTATTTCTCGCTCGAGGGCAACACCGCATACATCGCGGACGAGCTCGCGCGCCGACTCGAGGCAGACACGCTGCGCCTCGTGCCGCGCGAGGCGTACCACACGGGAGGATTCAAGAAGTACTTTTGGGGCGGCAAGAGCGCGGTCATGAGCGAGGCGCCGGAGCTCGAGCCGTACGACGTCGACCCTGCCGGCTACGACCTGATCATCCTCGGCACGCCCGTGTGGGCCGGCCGCTGCACGCCGCCCCTGCGGACGTTCCTCACACGGCACAGGCTCACCGGCAAGCGCGTCGCGGCCTTCGCCTGCGCGAGTGGCAATTCCCCCATGCGCGCCTTCGACCAGCTGGCCGAGCTGGTAGGCGCGCCGCTCGTCTTCACAGAGCTCTTCCGCGACCCGCGTGAGGGCAAGGATCCCTCCGTCGAGCAGAAGCTCGACCGTTTCGCCCGCGAGGTCTCCTAGGCGCCGTCGCGCTCGATTCCTGTTGCGACAGCCGCGCCATCGCCTGACGTCGATCTCCCTGGGGCGGTGACGCCAACTGCCAGTCGGCGTCAATCGATGGCGCCGACTGGCAGTTGGTGTACATCAATTACATTAACAATCTATCAGCAGAAACACACGTCATTGCGGGTAAACGAAATTCGACGCCAACCGCCAATCGGCGTTAAAGGCCGTCGGAAAACCAGTGGAATCGATGCTGCCGACGACGCCGGCTGGCGGTTGGTGTCTCGGCTTAGCATGGATTCGTACGGCGGAGAGGAGAGTGCTAGCCAGACGACACTGCTAAACAGAGCGGCCGCTCAGCATAACGGCAGGTCAGGCTACATGCACGGCAGCTTACTGAGTCTTATGCCGTTAAGCCTCATCCTCGCACTGGCTGAGGTCCAAGTTCCACCAAGGCTCGTCCTCGTACATATCCTCACGGCCTTGATGCATGATGTCATCTTTTTCGGTGCGCAGTCTGTTGACAAAATATTCCATGGCCATCTTATGCGTCCCGAGATGCGCCTGCGTGTTGATACCAACCGACTTGAGCTCTTGGCCTAGTTTGACAATCTCTGCGATGCCATTGCTGTCGCTCGGTGGGCATTCGACAATGGGGCATCCAGAAGCTACTCGAGCCCTGATTTCCGAAATCGGAAGACCGGTTGCTTTGCGAATAACAGCTATGCCTTTTACATCTATCGTGGTACCTGACACCTTGATGCTTGCAGTCAGACTCATTGCGCGCTCCTTATTCGCTGATTTTCTTAATGCGTCGGCCGGGAAGGCTGTTGCGGTAGTTGCCTCCGTGCCAGCCTTTTAGATGCTCTAGATGTGTTGCTGGATACAGTATCTCGCCTCGATTCGCCAGGTGAGGGTAGAGCCTTGCTGCATACGTATGATGCGTCTCGATGCGCTTGCCTTTCCATTTTGGTCGGCGTCCTTCGAGTATAGCTAGCCGATCTTCAGGCGACCAATTTCGAGTCGGCTCCTTTCCAGAGAGGATCCTATCGGCTTCCTGTGCCCAGAAATCTTGGATTCCGGCGTTCTTTCTGTTGCCGAAGCGTTTATCCCACATGTATGCTTGATATTCTTCCCTCGTCGCGGTTCGGTTAATGATTTTTGCCTTGATCGCCTTGCGCTTCTTTGCGCTAAGTTCTTTCCGCATTATTGGATGCGGATTGAGATCTAGACTCTTGGCGCGATCGGCAACTATGGATTCGGCGTCTCCGTAGAAGGACTCCTCACCGGATGTATTGCGGAAGAGGCCGGAAGATGGTTTAGACATGAGCATCAACGCCTTTATACGCGATGGCGGTGGTGCTGTTATAACAGCACTTATGCCAACCGCGAAAAGTGTCCTGCTCTGCTGCGCAGAGTTGGTACGCATGTCCCAGCGAGACGCTATGACCCCAATGGTGGGTGGGGTTGGGATTATCAAGTAGTGAGAAGGGCTATCGAAGGGTAGTGAAGGCGAGAGGTGCAATTGTCTTCTGCGAGTAAGGCTGGATGCACAACTAGGGCTATGGGAGGGCAGGGCGGTATGGACATCACGATGCTCGGCACGGGAAACGCGCTTGCGACGGAGTGCTACAACACCTGCTTCGTGATCGATGACGGTGGCAGATTGTTCATGGTCGATGGCGGCGGCGGGAATGGCGTGCTCCGCCAATTGCGGGCGGCGGGCTTTGATTGGATGGGCGTGCGGGAGATCTTCGTGACGCACAAGCACATCGACCACCTGCTGGGCATCGTCTGGATGATGCGGGTGATATGCCAGTCCATGGACCAGGGGGTTTACGAGGGTGAGGCACACATCTACGCGCACGACGAGGTGATCTCGCTCCTCCGCTGGCTGGCGGACGAGCTGCTGGTGCCCAAGCAGACGCGATTCATCGGTGACCGCCTGCAGCTCATCCCCGTGGTCGACGGCGAGCAGCGCATCATCAACGGGCGCAGGGTGACCTTCTTTGACATCCACTCCACCAAGGCAAAGCAGTTCGGGTTCTGCATGGAGCTCGACGGGGGAGAAAAGCTGACCTGTTGCGGCGACGAGCCGTGTAGCCCCTACGGTGAGCAGTACGCGAATAATAGTGCGTGGCTCTTGCATGAGGCGTTTTGCCTGCACGCGCAGGCGGACGTCTTCAGGCCGTATGAGAAGCACCACTCGACCGTCAAAGACGCCTGCGAGCTGGCGGAGCGGCTGCATGTGCGCAACCTGCTGCTGTACCACACGGAGGACAGCAATCTGGCCGAGCGGAAAGCGCGGTATGCGGCGGAGGGGGAGCGGTATTTCTCTGGCAAGCTGTGGGTGCCGGACGATCTGGAGACGATAACGATTCAATAAGGCGTGGATGCTGGCGGGCTCGCTGGGGGTCGATGAAGGGATCGCCAGGGGTTGTTGCGCTAGCTGCTTACCATAATGGGTATAGTAATACTGCATTTAGGTATTTATTATACTTAAAGGAAGAGTTATGGGATCCAGAGGCATCACAGCGCTCGATAACATCGCAGCTTCCCAATGGGGGATGTTTACCGCCGCCCAAGCGCGTGCCGTTGAGGTGCAGAGTCATCAAATCACGTCGCTCGTACGCGAAGGTAGGGCGGAACAGCTCTCATATGGCGTCTATCGATTTGTGTCGAGTGCCGAGGTGGCTGACCCCGATGTGAAAGCGGCATGGCTCTCCCTCAAACCGGAGATGCTGGCGCCTGATCGTCTTGCTTCACAGCCCTATGACGCGGTCGTTGCGGGTAGGACAGCGGCACACGTGCATGGGGTGGGGGATTTCTACGCGACCCCCTATACCTTCATCGTGCGCAAACGCCGTCAGACGAGGCGCGCCGACCTGCAGGTCTGGACGCGGTCGCTGGACGAGTCGGATGTGACCATGGCCGGCACCCTCCCCGTGACTACGCTTGAACGGACGTTTGCCGACCTTATCCTTGCGGATGAGGACCCCTCCCTGGTGGACGACGCAATGCAGGATGCGGCTCGTGCAGGCAGGGTCCTGGACGAGGTCCGACTGGGGGAGCTCCTCGGCCCTGCCGCTAAGCGCAACGGCTACGCGTCGGGCCCGGCTTTCGCGGCGGTGCTCATTGCGAGAAACATGGCTCCGATACAGATGAGAAGCTCAGTGGAGAGCGCCCTTCTTGCTATGAAGCACCTCACGAAACCCACGGGCGCCGTGTCTGCCGCGGCTCAGATAGACCCTCAAACGCAAGCTACCGTCGATGACCTGCTCCGTGCCTTCTCGTCGGAGCTCGCATCGGAAGCACCCGCGTCGAACAAAGGCAGAAAATAGGGGGTGACTGAACCATGACCATGGAGCAGCGATACAAGACTCCGCAGGCTCTCGATGCCGTTGTCACGCAAGCCGCAAAGTCATCCCCGCAAGATACGGGTAGGGCGAAGTCGGACTTTCTGTACGATCGCTTCCTTGAGCGCGTCTTCAGCGAACCGAATCCTCGTTTTGTACTCAAAGGGGGACGTAGCATCCTTGCACGCACCCTTGACGCTCGCCGCACGCTTGATGTCGACTTTGCTTACAGGGGAGAGGACCTCGATGCCGCAGCCGAGGAGCTGATATCGCTCGCAAGCAAGGACATGGGTGACTTCTATACGTTTCGTTATATCGAACGCAAGAGGGTCGCAGAAGGCCAGGAGTATCGACACGGATATAAGCTCAGGTTCAACGTTTTCTTTGGCGCCACGCGCGATATGGGAAACATTTCCGTGGATTTAGTCGCGGGCCCAGTGGTTGGAGAAGGTGCTGACGTTATTGCGCCTGTGAATCGGCTGGCAATCAAAGGCCTCTCTGCTTCTGACTATCTTGTTATCCCTGTTCCTCTCGCAATCGCGGACAAAGTGTGTGCCACTATGCAGACTTATCCCGATGGCGCGCGCTCAAGTCGGGTCAAAGATCTGGTTGACATCGTTATCTACGCCCTTGCGGAGGAGATTGATGCAGACGACCTTGCAAAACAAATCAAACGCGAGGCTCGTCTGCGCGGTATGACGCCGATCGCCGAGTTCGAGGTGCCGCAGGAGTGGCATGACCTGCCCCCGCGAGGTAAGCGTTATGCGAAGGACGCCCGTAGTGCCAACATACCTGCGGAATATTGCGATATCGACGCCGCTGAAAAGCTCGCAAAGCTGCTCATCGATCCTGCTTTGTCGGGAACGGTAAAGGGCAAGCGGTGGAATCCGTCCGCCGTCTCATGGTGCTAGCCGCCTGTCTCCGCTCGTCTCATGGCGCTTGGCCTCTTATACACAAGGTGTGTCTGAGACTGGCGGGGGGGTGCCGTTTGCGCATGGAAGCCTTTCAGCTTCTGGCGAAGAGTACGCAATTGCTGATCGAAAAGGACGCAGAAGTGCGCGTTTGGAGCGCTGAGCACCGTCTCCAAACGCGCACTTCTGCGGTTTCTTTATACGCCGGTGCGTATTTATTGCTGGCGTACGCGCGCAGGATGACGCGCGCATGTGAAGGCGGGTAGGTGAATGCGGGTAGGTGAATGCGCAGACAGGGGCGCATATGTGGGCATACGTGTGCTCTCCGCTGCGCTTGCCTCAGCCGATTTCGTGTGGAGCTGGCACGACTGATCCCTGCTTTCGACGGTGATAGGACCTCTCTTCGAAGAGGGGTCCCGTAAACCTCGTGGTGGGCGGTGGTGCTGGCGAGTGTGGCGCTGCGGTATGCGATATGTCGCTTGCCAAGCGACCACATCGCACGTTGGGCAGGCAATAATCGTTGCAGATAGTCGATGCGGGGCCCAGCTAGAAGCGGGGATGGCATACGGATGGAGGCAACCATGTGCTCGACGGTGAGTGTCAGTTCTTCTTACTCGGAGGGGTTCGCGCCGGACGTCATGAGGGTGGAGGTGACGATCTCGGGCAAGACCGGGTCGCGCCAGGCGTCTGCGAGCGCGTTCAACTGCCTGCGGCGCGACGTGATCGACGCGTTGGCGGGCATCGGCGTCAGCGAGGGCGAGGTGAAGAGCGGGTACTTCGGCGTCTCCGCGCTGCGGGACGACGACGGTGAGTTCACGGGCGAGTTTGGGTACTACGGCAGCCTGAGCTTCGGGACGGCGTGCGCGCAGGAGCGCTACGACGAGGTGTGGGCCGCTCTCGTGGGCGTGGACCCGCAGGTGAGCTTCGACTGCGACTACGACCTTTCGGACTGGGAGGGCGCGAGGGAGCAGATCCTGCGCAAGACGGTGGAGATCGGGCGGCGCCGGGCCGCGCTGCTGGCCGATGCGGTCGGCTGTGACCTCGGCCAGATCGCCTCTGTCCGCAACGACGTGCGCGCGAACGAGGCTTACTACGACATGGCGCCGGTCGGTGCGCGCATGATGGCGGCGTCGGAGGCGGAGGCGCCCGAGTTTGTGCCCGAGCCGATCGACGTGAGGTGCAGCGTGGAGCTCGCGTACGAGCTGGTGCCGCGGGTGCGCGGGTAGGGGATGACGGTGGCGGCCCAGGCGGATGGTCGTCGGGCGGTGGCGGTGTGGCGAACGATACGCGGGTAGGAGGCTTGCATGGAATATGACGTTGACTACGACTACCACTACGAGCTGAGCGACGGTGGTTTGCGCATCATCCCGAAGGGGACCGTTGTTGTTGGCGGGCTGTACGTCTTGCCGAACGGGCGCTATATGCCGCCCGGCATCTACCGCGATCCCGGGAGCGGCATGGACATCATCTATGAGCCGTGGGCGCTGTCGCCGTTTCGCGGGCTGGTCGTGGACGGTGCGGAGGATGCGGACGGCGAGGACGGTACGGACGGTGCGGAGGATGCGGACGGCGAGGAGGATGCGGACGGCGAGGGCGACACGGACGAGTAGTCACGAAGTTGATGGATGAGCGGGACGGAGGAGAACGAGTATGGCAATCGGATTCGACGAGGCGCTGGCACGCGCGCGCAGGGTTAAGCATGGCATCAATCAGTACATTGAGCACAAGGATACATTCATCTTTGGCGATGGCATCAGGGAAATCGGCGGGAGCGGACCCGTCGTGGTGCTCAAGGACAGCGGTGATTGCGTGAACATGCCCTATTACGTTAGCACCAGTCATGATTTCGAAGTCATCAGTGAGGGCAGGATCTAGCCGCGGCGGTGCTGCCGGCTGTATAGGTTGAACGACCCTGCCAAACGGCAGGGTCGTTCAACCTAGGGACCACGATCCTCCATCTTGCCTAAGCCTACTCAGACTTACGCTGCTCCATGTCGGCGCGGATCAGGTCCTTGATGTAGCCCTGCTTGTTGGGCTGGGCGTCAAGCCACGCGAGGATGTCCCTCTCCGACGGGTAGAAGCGGACGCTACGCATCTTGGTGTTTGCCTTCTGGTACTTTGCGGTCGCGCGTTTCTGGGCTTCGGACACCGCCATGGCTAGGCCCTCCTCTCGAGCAGGGCCTTGGCTATCTCGACGATGGCGACGCCGACGGCTGCGGCTGCCACCGACTCGATGAACTCCATTTGACTTCCCTCCGTGCCGTATAGAGTACGTTCAATTCGATCGAAGCCGGAACCCTGCCCTTTTGTTGCCAGCTCCACACCTCATGTGCTCTGGCTGGTCACCGTGGTTGTGGAGCTGCCTTATTGTTGAACGGCCTCGTCAAACGTGTGGGTTCGTTCAACATGTATGCCTCATCGTACATCAAGACGCTACATCAAGACGCTACATCAAGACGCGGGGCGGGCTACCTTTTTGCTCCATGGGGGCATCTCGTGTGCGAATTGGCTGGGATGCGCTGTGAGAATTCATACACCAGACGGCTGCCCATGAGACCGCTGGGTCGCTGCGGTGCCGATCGTGTGCGAACCGATTGGGCCAGCGGCTCTCGATTCGCGCGCGAGATGGCCTATTGCGCGCCATAAGGCGGGGCAGGGCATCTGGTGTACGAATGTCTTATCCTGCCGTCGCTCCGGTGCCGCTGCAGCGTGCGTCGACGAGAGCCATTTCGTACACCAACGGGCGCGCGGACCCTTCATTGGGGCCTATGGGCAAGGTCATGTGCGATGTCCTGACCCGGATCACCAGGAATTTGATTCGGAGCTATGACGAGCTGGATGGTCTTCGTACACGAGACGGTATCTCGTCCTTCGGAAAGGCGATACTGGGTGATTTGTGTACGAACCCGTGGGCTGAGCCGCTGGAGCCGAGCTGCTGGGCTTTTCCGATTGTATTCACCGTGGGCTGAATGGTCGAACTGTATCGTTGAACAACGCTGCTAGACGGCAGAAACATTTAATGCCGGAGCGCTGCCCGTCACATGAGGTGCGCCCCGATTCCGATACGCCATCGGAAGGGGTCCGATCCTTACGGCTAGCACGCTCGACGCCATCGGAAGGCCTCCGGCTCTCCAAAACACCATCGGAACGCGCCCGATTTCGCCAAATACCATCGGAAGGGGTCCGATTTCACGATACGCCCGCGTGCGACGCCATCGGAACGCGTCCGCCGTAGCAAACCTGCAGGTCGCGCCGAATCGGAGGCGTTCCGATGGTGTTTGAGAATTAAATCGGAGGCGTTCCGATGGCGTTTGGGAAAATCGGAAGCGTTCCGATGGCGTTTCCCGACTGACGGACTCGTTCCGATGGCGTCGTGCCGCATGCCCCGTGCGCCGCGCACCTACATCACACGGATGAGCAGCATGTAGACCGCTGTGCCGACCACCATGGGGGCCAGCATGTCGCGGCGCCAGGTGTAGAGCAGGGCGACCGCGGCGAGCGAGATTAGCTCGGGCAGGCCGAAGGTGCCGCTGGTAAACGCCACGTTGCGCAGGCAGTAGACCACCAGCAGGCCAAAGACCGCCGGCGGCAGCGCGTGGCCCAGGTATTGCACCACAGACGGGACAGGCTTGCCCTCCGAGAAGAGCACGTACGGCAAGAAACGCGTGGCCACCGTGCCCGCCACCGCCAGCGCCACCGTGATGATCATCTGTGTGTTAGTCATCGCGGTCACCTGCGTTCTGCTGTGCGGCGGGGGAGGCAGTCGTGGCGGGGGAGGCGCCCGAGACGGGGGAGGCGCCCGAGACGGGGAAAGTAGCCGAGGCAGCCGCCGCGGCGGCAGACTCGGCCTCAGCCGCAGGCGCCGATGCATGCTGACGAGCCTCGTCGCGGGCGACGTTGCGCCGCATCTGCGGGGTGTTGCGGGCGGTGAGCAGCGCGGCCAGGATCACCACCATGGACGGCACGATGAAGTGGTCGGGGCCGAAGACCGCGAGACACCCCGCGGAGCCCAGCACGCCCACCAGCTCGGAGATGTGGTCGCCCGCCCAGCCGCGCACGCGCGTGCCGTCGGCGAAGCACTGCTGCAGCAGGATTACCGCAAACATCGCGGTCATCACAAAGTCCAGTCCCGTGAGGTCCACCGTGATCAGACTGCCGCACAGGGCGCCGATGCCCGCGCCGGCCACCCAGTACATCTGGTCCAGCAGCGACACCCAAAAGTAGTACCAACCGTGGTCGATGCCCTCGGGGATCTGCGCCGCGTAGTTCACGGAAAACGTCTCGTCGCTGGTGGTGTAGATGAGATAGGGCTTTTTGGCACCCACGCCGCGGTAGCGACCTAGCATCGAGATGCCGTAGAAGAGGTGCCGTGCGCCCACCACCACGGCCGTGACCAGCGTGGAGACGGGGTTGAAGGGGGAGGCCAGGATGTCTACCAGCAGGAACTCCAGCGAGCCCGTGTACACGACGAGCGCCGTGAGCACCGGCAGCCAGGCGGGGAAGCCCGCCGTCACCATCAGCATGCCGTAGGTCATCCCCAGGAAGACGTACGCGGCGCACACCGGCAGCGTGAGGGGAAACGCCGCGCGCAGCGCCGCCAGCCGGTCGTGCCAGGGGATGCGGCGGCGGGAACCGTCGTGGACGCCGGAGTCGGTGCCGGCGTTCGTTGCAGGGCAGCCGCAACCGGCGTACGGGCGGCGGGTGGGTCTTTCTGATTGCATGGTGCGTCGCCTACCAGTCGCGGGAGGCGGGGAGGGCGTCCCAGCGACGCACGAAGTCCCCGTAGGTGCCGGCGATGATCGCCTCGCGGGCCGCGGCCATCAGCTGCAGCAGATAGCTGATGTTGTGGATGGAGAGCAGGATGCCGCCCGTCATCTCCTTTTGTTTGACGAGGTGGTGGATGTAGGCGCGCGTGTAGCCGCCGGTGCACACGGGGCAGTGGCACTCGGGGTCCAGCGGGCCGTGGTCGTGGGTGAAGCGCGAGTTTTTCAGGTTGATGCGCCCCTCGCTGGAGAAGGCGGTGCCCATGCGGCCCGTACGGGTGGGCAGCACGCAGTCGAACATGTCGATGCCGCACTCCACGCCGTGCACGAGCGTGGTCGGGTTGCCCACGCCCATCAGGTAGCGGGGCTTGGTGCGCGGCATGTAGTCGCTGACCAGCGGCGCGAGCGACTCGAACATCGTCTCGTGGTCCTCGCCCACGGAGTAGCCGCCGATGCCGTAGCCCGGGAAGTCGCCGCATTCCTCCAGGTGCCGCAGGCTGCGCAGGCGCAGGTCCAGGTGCATGCCGCCCTGCACGATGCCAAAGAGCGCCTGGTCGGGGCGGGTGTGCGCGGCATAGCAGCGCTCGGCCCACAGGCTCGACAGCTCCACGGCGCGCTCGACGAAGGAGCGCTCGGCGGGATAGCCCGGGCACTGGTCCAGCTGCATGCAGATGTCGGCGCCCAGCTTTTGCGCGATCTCCATGTTGTCCTCGGGCGTCCAGTGCACGTAGCGGCCGTCGTAGTCCACCACGCGGAAGGTCACGCCGTCGTCGGAGAGCTTCACGTAGTCGCCGTGGCTGAATACCTGGAAACCGCCCGAGTCCGTGAGGATCGGCCCGTGCCACTGCATGAAGTCGTGCAGGCCGCCCATCTCGGCCACCAGGTCGGCGCCGGGGCGCTGCGAGAGGTGGTAGGTGTTGGCCAGCAGGATCCGCGTGTGGATCTCCTTCAGCGTGGGCGGCAGGATGCCCTTGACCGTGGCCTTGGTGCCCACGGGCATGAAGATGGGCGTGGGCACGTCGCCGTGCGGGGTGTGCAGCACGCCGGCGCGGGCGTGGGTCGTGGGGTCCTCGGCGATGATGTCGTATTCAAACAAGGTGCGTTCCTTTGCTGTGGTTGCGCGGCGCGTGCCGGCGGGCGGCGTGGGCGCGGAGCGGCGCTGTCGGCCGAGCGGCGGGCTGCGCGGGCGCGTGCGGTCAGGCACCCATATTAGCCGACAAATGTCCGCTCGCGAAACTCCGACGCACGCGGCACGTCGTGTCCGCAAACACTGGTAAACTGGACTAGTCAAAAAGCTACGGGGCGCACGCCCGGGAAGTCGAAGTACAACATGGCACGCAAGGACGAGGCGTCGGAGCCCAAGACGGGCTTCGACAGCTGGAAGCAATCCGCCGACGCGGATACCCGCAAGAAGAAGAACCGCAAAGCAGCGCACGGCGCCGATGCGAAGACAAGCGGCGCGAAGACGAACGGCGCACGTCGCGGCCCCCAGCGCAAGCGCAGGATGCCCGCCGCGATGCGCCGGCACGCCTTCACGCTGGTCGCGCTCGTGGTGCTGCTGGCGGTGTGCGCCGTGGGCTTCTACCCGCCCGCGGAGCGCATCACCCAGGGCCTGGACATCCAGGGCGGCGTCTCGGTGATCCTGACCGCCTCCAAGACCGACGGCTCCCAGCCCACCGGCGACGAGATGGCCACCGCCACTAGCATCGTCCAGCGCCGCGTGAACTCGCTGGGCGCCTCGGAGGCCACGGTGCAGCAGCAGGGCACCAACTCCATCCTCGTGCAGATCCCGGGCGCCACCGACGCGGACACCGCGGTCGAGACCATCGGCAAGACGGGCAAGCTGGAGTTCGTCCGCCTGGACGAGATCGGCGACGCCGACGCCCTCGCGCGCCTGAGCGGCGCCTCCGCGACCGACGTGCCGCTGGCCGAGGGCACCTACACGCCCTTTATGGACGGCTCCTACATCGAGTCGACCTCGGTGGCGCAGGCCGGCTCCAGCGCCTCGGGCGCCTACGCCGTCAACATCAAGCTCAATGGCGAGGGCTCCAAGATCTTTGCCGACGTCACCACGGAGCTCGCGCCCACCAACGGCCGCATCGCCATCGTGCTGGACGGCGTGATCCAGTCCGCGCCGGCGGTGCAGGAGCCGATCACCGGCGGCCAGGTGTCCATCACGGGCAACTTCACGATCGACGAGGCCCAGCAGCTCAAGACCGTGCTGGACTCCGGCTCGCTGCCCGTGAACCTCACGTACTCCGAGAGCCGCGTGGTCGGCCCGACGCTGGGTCAGGACTCGCTCAACCAGGGCCTCTTCGCCATCGTGCTGGGCGTGTCGATCGTGATCGTGTACCTGTTCGTCTTCTATCAGGGGCTGGGCCTGCTCACGATGGGCTCGCTCGTCTCGTACGGCATCATCTACCTGGGCATCCTTGCGCTGCTGTCGCACTACGGCGCCTTCTCGCTCACGCTGCCGGGCCTTGCTGCCACGGTGCTCTCGATCGGCTCGGCGGCCGACTCGTCGATCCTGGTGCTCGAGCGCTTCCGCGAGGAGATCCGCATGGGCCGCTCGGTGCGCCAGGCGTCGGTCTCCGGCGTCAAGCACGGCATCGCGACCTCGCTGGACGCCGACGCCGTCACGCTGGTCACGGCGCTCGCGCTCTTCTTCGTGGCCGTCGGCTCGGTCAGGGGCTTCGGCCTCACGCTGATGCTGGGCGTGGCGTGCGACCTGATCACCATGTTTGCCTTCAAGGCGCCCGCGCTGCGGCTGCTCGCGCCCTCCATCGAGGCGCACCCCGGATTCTGGGGCGTGAGGCACGACCTGGAGGAGGCGCAGGCGCGTGCGGACGCGCGCACCGCGACCCGAGACGGGGGCGCTACGGCCCGAGACGCGCGTGCCGGGAAGGGGGGTGTGGCCCATGCGTAGCCACTTCGCTCACGAGATCAACTTCATCGGCCACCGCCGCGTGCTGCTGACCGTCTCCGCCGTGCTCTGCGTGCTGTCGGTCGTGGGCATTATTGCCCGCGGCCTGGTATTCGGCATCGAGTTTCGCGGTGGCACCGAGATCGACTTCCAGTCCACCGGCGACATCACGATTGCCCAGATGCGCGACGCGCTGGCGTCCGCGGGCGAGGCCGAGGCCACCGTGCAGACCGCCACGAGCGAGGGCGAGGCCGGCTTCCTCGTGCGCTCCGACACCACGGACCCCAACACGGCCAACGCCCACGCGGCGGCCGCGGCCGAGGCGCTCGGCCTCACCAAGGCCAACTACACGGTGACCACCATCGGTCCCGACTGGGGCGCCGACACGGTGCGTTCGTCTTCCATCGCGTTCCTCGTGTCGATCCTGGCGATCATCGCCTTTGTGTCGCTGCGTTACGAGTTCAAGATGTCGATCACGGCGGTCGCCGCGCTGGTGCACGACCTGCTGATCATCGTGGGCGTGTACGCCTGGACGCAGGTGCCCATCACGCCCAACGTCGTGGCCGCGCTGCTCACGATCATGGGTTTCTCGCTGTACGACACAGTGGTCGAGTTCAACCGCATGAACGAGAACGCCCGCCGCGGCGGCGATCCCGATCACCGCACCTACTACCAGATCGTCAACTTCTCGATCAACGAGGTCATCGTCCGCACCATCAACACCACGCTCACCACGCTGGTGCCCATCACGGCGATGTACTTCCTGGGCGGCACCACGCTGCGCGACTTCGCCTTTGCCATGCTGATCGGCGAGGTGCTGGGCACCTACTCCAGCTTCGCCGTGGCCTCTCCGCTCCTCGCGATGTGGAAGACGCGCGAGCCAAAGTGGGCAAAGATCGAGAAGAAGTACGGCGCGACCACCGCGACACCCGTCGGCGACAAGACGGCCGACGGGGCTGAATAGCCATGGCGGGGCTTGCCGACAGTAGGCGCTGGCAGGTACTGACAGGTGACGTGACGGCTGAGCGGCGCCTGGTGGCGGAGCTTGGCGTGACGCCGCTGGTGGCGCGCGTGCTCGTGGCCCGCGGCGTCACCGACACTGCGGCGGCGCGCGCCTTCCTGACCCCGTCGCTCGAGCGCGACTGGTGCGATCCCCTCTGCATCCCCGGCCTGCGCGAGGCGACCGACCGCCTGGAGCGCGCCATCGGCCTGGGCGAGACGGTCGCGGTCTTCGGCGACTTCGACGTGGACGGCATGTCCGCCGCCAGCCTGCTCTCCATCGGCCTGACCCAGCTGGGCGCGGACGTGCACGCCTTTGTGCCCGACCGCTTCACGGAGGGCTACGGCCTCTCCGAGGCGGGGCTCGACCGCGTGGTGGAGGCCTGCCACCCGCAGCTGGTCGTGACGGTCGACAACGGCATCGCCGCAGCCCGCGAGGTCGAGGCCCTGCTCGCGCGCGGCATCGACGTGGTGATCACCGACCACCACGAGCCCGCCGACCTGGTGCCCCGGGGCGTGCCCGTGTGCGATCCCAAGCTCGACCCCGCCTGCCCCTCGCGCGAGCTGGCCGGCGTGGGCGTGGCGCTCAAGATCGTGTGCGAGCTGGGCGCGCGCCTGGGCATGCCCGACCTGTGGCTCACCCTGACCGACCTGGCCTGCCTGGGCACCGTGTCCGACATGATGCTCCTGCAGGGCGAGAACCGCGCGCTCGTGGCCGACGGCATCGCCCGTATGCGCACCACCACGCGCCCCGGCATCGTGGCCCTGGCCGCGACGGCGGGCTGCGACCTCTCGGCCATCACGGCCGACAACCTGCCCTTCACGCTCGTGCCCCGCCTCAACGCGGCGGGTCGCATGGGCCAGACCGACATCGCCTTCCGCCTGCTGCTGACCGACGACGTGGCCGAGGCGTCCGCGCTCGCGGGCCGCCTCGAGCAGATCAACACCGACCGCCGCTCCATCGAGGGCGAGCTCTCCGACGCGGCCGTCGCCGAGGCCGAGCGCACCTGGCACGGCGAGCGTGCCGTGGTCGTCGCCGGTCGCGGTTGGCACGAGGGCGTCAAGGGCATCGTCGCCAGCCGTCTCGTGAACAAGTACCATGTGCCCGCGATCGTCTTCTCCATCACGGAGGACGGGGAGGCGCGCGGCAGCGGCCGCTCCGTCGGGTCCGTGGACCTCTTCCACGCGGTCGAGCAGTGCGCCGACCTCACGATCCGCTTCGGCGGGCACGAGGGGGCCGTCGGCGTGACGGTCGCCGCCGACATGGTCGACGCCTTCCGCGCGCGCCTGCAGCGGGTGCTGGCCGAGCTGCCCGCCGAGCAGTTCGAGTCCACCGGCGAGGTCACCGCGCTGGTCGGGCTGGGCGAGCTCGACGTGCCGGCGATCGACGCGCTCGAGGTGCTGCAGCCCTTTGGCCAGGGCAACAAGAAACCCCTCTTCGGCGTGCGCGGCGTGACGATGCGCAACCGCGCCCGCGCGGGCATGGCGGGGGCGCACCTGCGGTTCGTCGCGACCGACGGCCTCGCGCAGGTGCCGGCCATCATGTTCCGCGTGCCCGATGTGGAGCGCGCGGCGGCCGAGGACGGCGTCGTGGACCTGGTCTTCGAGGCCGTCAACGAGACCTGGCAGGGCCGCACCAAGGCCAAGCTCATGGTGAAGGACATCCTCTACCGCGACGGCGATGCAAACGTGACAGGGGACGGGGGAGTGTCACGCGCCGTGACGGGGGACGGGGGAGTGTCACACGACGGTGCGACCACCCCCACACGCGCCGACCTCGCCCGCCTCCCGTACGACCAGCTGACGGTGACGCTGGTCAGGCGCCTGATCGGCGACCACGACCTCCTGCCCGCCCAGGCGCAGGCGCTCGACCGCCTGGCGCAGGGGCGCTCCACGCTGGTGGTCATGGCGACGGGCCGCGGCAAGTCGCTCGTCTTCCACGTGCACGCCGCGCGCGAGGCGATCGCCCGGGGCCATGCGTCCGTCTTTGTGTACCCGCTGCGCGCGCTCGTGACCGACCAGGCCCACCACCTGGGCGACGCGCTGGCCGAGCTGGGCGTGGGCGTCCGCACGCTGACGGGCGAGACCGGCGCCGGCGAACGCGTCGCCACCTGGGCCGCGCTGGCCGACGGCACCGCCAGCGTCATCCTGACCACGCCCGAGTTCCTGGCGATACACGCGGGGGAGTTCGCGCGGTCGGGCCGCATCGGCTTCCTCGTGGTCGACGAGGCGCACCACGTGGCCGAGGCGCAGGGCCGCCGCACGGCCTATGGCGCGCTGCCGCGCATCCGCCGGCAGCTGGGCGACCCCGTGACCCTGGCGCTTACCGCGACCGCCGACGCCGACACGGCCCGTGCCGCCTGCGGCCTGCTGGGCATCGACGAGGCGGACGTGCTGGTGGACGCGTCGGTCCGTACCAACCTCGAGCTGCGCGACTGTCGCGACTTGCGCGACCGCGACACGGCGCTGGCGTCCCTGGTGGCGCGCGGCGAGAAGTGCATCATCTACGTCAACTCCCGCGAGGAGAGCGTGAACCTCGTGCGCACCCTGCGGCACGCCGTGGGCGACCTCGCCGACCGCATCGCCTACTACAACGCCGGCGTCCCGCGCGCCCTCCGTCTGGAGACCGAGCGCTGCTTCCGCGAAGGCAGACTCACCTGCATCGTCTCCACCAGCGCCTTCGGCGAGGGCGTCAACGTGGGCGACGTGCGCCACGTGGTGCTGTACCACCTGCCCTTTGACCGGACCGAGTTCAACCAGATGTCGGGCCGCTGCGGGCGCGACGGGCGGCCTGCCTGCGTGTGGCTCTTCTTCTCCTCGGACGACGCCCGGATCAACGAGCACGTCCTGGCGGCGGCGAGCCCCACGCGCGACGAGCTGGTGGCACTCTACCGCGCGCTGCGGGCGTGCGCGGACGGGGACGGACGCGTGACGCTGACCGACGAGGACCTCGCCCAGGCCGCCCGACGGGTCGATCGCCGCTGCGCGCTCGACGCTCGCGGGGCGATGTGTGGCGTCGCGGTCTTTGCTGAGCTAGGATTTGCCCGTGTCGAGGGGGAGGGGGACGAGCGGACGATCGCGCTCGTGCCCGCGCCGCCCCACATGGATCTCGAGCAGTCCATCCGGTACGCCGAGGGGCAGCGCGCGTGGGAGGCCTTTGCGTCTTTCCGCTCGTGGGCCTTTGGGAGCGATGCCGACACGCTGCTTGCGGGTATAAACAGACCGATCGTGCCCGGCTTTGGACATGCCGTGGCGAGCGAGTAGGGATTGAGTATGAGCGCTGAGCACAAGGCGGCCGTTGCCGCCGACGAGACGGATGCACGACGACAGACACCGGCGGCCGCTGCGGAGCCCGCGGGTCCCATGACGGACGCGACGCCAGCGGCTCCTGCCGCCACCGAGCCCGCGACCCCCGCGGCCGCACCCGCTGCGCCTGCAGCGTCACCCGCAGAGCAGATCCCGCAGGCGGACAACTGGCGCGTCCTGCAGGTCTTTTGCATGGAGCAGTTCGACTCGGACGCCTACCGGCGCATCGTGTCGGCCTACAAGTTCGCGGCCGAGTTCCACCGCAACCAGCGCCGCCGCTCCGGCGAGCCCTACATCAACCACCCCGTCGAGGTCGCGCTGATCCTGGCCCGCGACCTGCACATGGACGAGGAGTCGATCTGCGCCGCGCTCCTGCACGACACGGTGGAGGACACGCCCGCGACGCTCGACGACGTGCGCCAGCGCTTCGGCGACGGTGTGGCCGAGATCGTGGACGGCGTCACCAAGCTCACCTCCATCCACGTGGACTCGATGGACGAGAAGCAGGCGCTCAACCTGCGCAAGATGTTCCTCGCGATGTCCAAGGACATCCGCGTGGTCATCGTCAAGCTGGCCGACCGCCTGCACAACATGCGCACCCTGGCCGCCATCCCGCCCGACCGCCAGCTCTACAAGGCGCGCGAGACGATGGACGTCTACGCGCCGCTGGCCGACCGCCTGGGCATCAGCTCCGTGAAGTGGGAGCTCGAGGACCTGTCCTTCTTTTACCTGTATCCCGAGGAATACGCCCGCGTGGCCCGCATGGTGCAGGACAGCCGCGCCCAGCGCGAGGAGGACACCGACGACGCGATCCGCCTGCTCGAGCAGGAGCTGCGCCGCGCCGGCATGGACGAGTTCCAGATCTTCGGCCGGCCCAAGCACCTGTGGTCCATCTACCAGAAGATGACCCGCAAGGGCAAGGAGTTCTCCGAGATCTACGACCTGGTGGCGCTGCGCGTGCTCACGCACTCGGTCTCCGACTGCTACACGGCGCTCGGCGCGGTCCACTCGCTGTGGCACCCGCTGCCCGGCCGCTTCAAGGACTACATCGCGATGCCCAAGCCCAACGGCTACCAGTCGCTGCACACGACGGTCATCGGCCCGGACGCGCGCCCGATCGAGATTCAGATCCGCACCTACGCGATGCACGACCAGGCCGAGTACGGCATCGCCGCCCACTGGCTCTACAAGCGCAACGGCAACTCCCAGGGCCAGATGGACGCCGACGACCGCAGCATCGACGCGCAGATCAACTGGATCCGCCGCAGCCTGGACTGGACCGTCGACGACGATATGGGCGACCCGCACGAGTTCCTGACCAACCTCCGCATCGACCTCTTCGAAGACGAGATTTTTGTCTTCACGCCCAAGGGCGAGGTCATGAGCCTGCGCCGCGACTCGACGCCGCTCGACTTTGCCTACGCCGTCCACACCGAGGTCGGCAACCACTGCGTGGGCGCCAAGGTCAACGGCGTGGTCGTGCCGCTGGCCACCAAGCTGGAGAGCGGCGACCGCGTGGAGGTGCTCACCAACAAGAACGCGCGCCCCAGCCATGACTGGATGAACATCGTCGCCACGCCCTCGGCCCGCGCCAAGATCCGCAAGTACTTCACCACGCTGTCCAAGACGGACGACGCCGAGCGCGGCCGCGGCGACTTGGCCCGCGAGCTGCGCAAACGCGGCTACGGCATCGCCAACCGACGCACCATGAAGGCGATCGAGGAGGCCTGCGGAGCCTTTGACTTCCGCGAGCCCGACATGCTCTTTGCCTCGATCGGCACCGGCAAGACCTCGCTGCGCGCCGTCGCCAACCGCGTGCAGGAGATCCTCGAGCGCGACAGCGCTGCCAAGAAGGCCGAGCAGACGGCGGCCGAGAAGGCCAAGCGCGAACGCGAGCAGGCGATCATCGAGGATAGGCCGCTCGCCCGCGCCGAGCTGCTCAAGCGCCGCAACGCCAGCGACAAGAAGCGCCGGGCCAACTGCGGCGTGGTCGTGAAGGGCGACCCGGACCTGCTCGTGCACCTCGCACACTGCTGCAACCCCGTGGCCGGCGACGAGATCGTGGGCTTCATCACGCGCGGGCGCGGCGTCAGCGTGCACCGTGCGGCCTGCCCCAACGTTAAGGGCCTGCTCAACCACCCCGAGCGCATGATTCCCGTGGAGTGGGACACCTCGGGCGCCACAGAGTTCCAGGTGGAGATCGTCGTGGAGGCCACCGACCGTATGGGCCTGCTCAAGGACGTGACCGCCGAGCTGGGCGATTCCGGCGCCAACATCCTCTCGGCCGCCACGCAGACCTCGTCGGAGGGTATCGCGCGCCTGCGTTTCCTGCTCGCGATCTCGGACGCGTCGCTGCTCGACGGCCTGCTGCGCAACGTGGGCCGCGTGCCGTCGGTCTTTGACTGCCGCCGCATCATGCCGGGCGAGGGCAACAACCAGATGAAGAGGCGGACGAAGTAATATGGCCACGACCAACCTGCCCCAAAACCGCGTCGCGCTCGAGAGCGGCGACGAGGTGCGCGTCTTTCTCACCAGTCCGCTGCCTACCAACACCTACGCCTGGATCTCGGGCGGGGAGTGCCTGGTGGTGGACCCGGGCTCCGACGGCGACCTGCTCGCACAGGAGCTGGCCGACGTGAAGGTGACGCACGTGGTCGCCACGCACGGGCACAACGACCATGCCAGCGGGGTGGGGGAGCTCGTGAGCGCGACGGGTGCCGACTTTGCGATGGCCGAGGGTGACGTCGACTGGGTGCTCGCACATGCGGGCCGTCCCGACCATTGGGGCCGTGCGTACGGGTCTCCCTGCCCTCGGCCCGACCGCTTGCTCGCCGAGGGCGACACGGTCTCGGTGGGTACGGCCGTCTTCACGGTGTATGCGGCGCCGGGGCACACCCCGGGCGGCATCGTCCTGCTGGGCGGCGGTAGCGCCGAGGGGTATTGCTTTGTGGGGGACTCGATCTTTGAGGGCTCGCACGGCCGCACCGACCTCGAGGGCGGCGACGCCGCTGTGATGGATGCCACGCTGCACCGTCTGGCTGGGATTATCCCCGGCGACACGGTCCTGCTCTGCGGCCACGGCAACGCGACCACGATGGCCCGCGAGATCGCGACGACCCCCTTCTACCGGTAGGATTGATTTAACCCTCGTTGGACGGACTGGTGCCCCCGGGCGCTAGCGTACGGCATCTCGCATGGCATCTTGTCTCCAGAGGAACGTGATGCCTTCCTGTCAGAACGTGATGCTTTCCTGTCAGGCGGAGCGTTAGCGGGGTATTTGCTATACGGGGTGGTCCTATTGTGCGGCATTGGGGCGGCCGTGCGGTGTTGTGCTGTCCAATTTGTGCAGCCTGTTACAGTGCAACTAAGCGTTTGGCGCTGCGTATCGCTCGGAAAAGAGTTGATAGATGTCAGATAACCCTTATGGAGAGATAACCGCAGCCCAGGACGGTCGATCAACCCCAGACATTCCGCCTACATCTCGGATAATGAGCATCGAGTACAGCCTCGTTCGTATCATCGACCCCGCCTCAAGCGGAGATCCCATTGTGCTTTGCCGAGGGCTGGATGGTGTGTGCAGGTACGCCACCCTGAGTGAGTGGCGGGCAGGTTCAAGATATTTGGAGCTGGGTTCGCTTCCGCCGAGTTGTGCAGCGGCGACGCTTGCTACGGTCGTTACAACGCATAGCTCGAACAGGGACAAGCTTGCCCTCTTCCGTCTGCTTTTCGCTGGCAGGGATGACGTACACGCGGAAAGCTATCACGACAAGAAACGCAATCACATCTCCTACTCGCCCGCTTGCGCAAATTTCTGGAAGCGAGGCACCTGCCCAAAGTGCGTTAATCGGTCTGCGCGTTGCGCGATCTGCGAGAATCGAGCCTTTACTCCGCTGACAGACAGGCTCGTCATCGGCCATATGAAAGGCGATACCCGCTTAGACCGAGGTGTTATCGGCATCTATCCGCTTGTGGACAACGACAAGACGCATTTCCTCGTCGTTGATTTCGACGGGTTTGGTTGGCAGCAGGCAGTTTCTACTTTCATTAGTGTGTGCAAAGGATTCAATCTGCCCGTCGCGATTGAGCGGTCTCGCTCTGGCGATGGTGCGCATGCATGGTTCTTCTTTTCCGAGCTCGTGGACGCAGCTATGGCAAGGAAGATGGGCGCTGCGCTCCTCACTAGGGCGATGCGACGGACGGGGCGCATATCGTTTGATTGCTATGATCGCATGCTGCCAAATCAAGACAGTGCCCCTAAAGGTGGTTTCGGTAACCTCATCGCTCTACCGTTCCAAGGCGCTGCGATGGAGCAGGGAAACACCCTGTTTGTCGACGAATTGTTCAACGCCTATCGCGACCAGTGGACTTACCTTGCATGCTTGCCGAGAATGACGGGCAGTGACATCGAAGCAGTATTGGCTAAGCTTGGAAAACATGAGCTGGGTGTATTGCCAAAGATTGGCGAAGAAAGCACTGATAAAAAGGACGAAGCCCTCGCCGTGTCGCCGTGGCAGTCTCGTTTGGACGTCGGCTTGGGGCAGCAAGACGTTCCAGAATCCATCGAGCTCGTGAGGGCGAATGGTGTATATATCCCGAAGGCAGGCCTGTCGGCTGCAGCTTTGGACGCGCTGCGGCGTCTTGCTGCGATGGCCAATCCGCAGTTTTACAAGAAGCAAGCTATGCGGCAGTCTGTTTACGGGACGCCTCGATTGCTGCACTTCGAATACGAGACAGACGGCTGGCTTCGCTTACCGAGGGCATGTGAAGCACAGGCGGTAGCGACACTTGCATCATGCGGGTCCAAAGTGGTGGTGAAGGATGAGCGTTACGGTGGGCGCCTCATCAAGGTGACGTTCAATGGGACGCTGAAGGATGAGCAGGCGCGCATTGTAGACGAGATGTGCGTGCAAGAAGACGGCATTATTGTCGCAGAGACCGGCTTTGGCAAGACGGTTGTTGCTGCCGGAATCATCGCGCGCCTCAAGGTCAACACGCTTATCGTTGTACCTACGACCGCATTGCTCTCGCAATGGCGCGACCGCTTGACAGAGTTTCTCGAGATTGATGAAGAGCCGCCGATACACCTGACCCAAAAAGGTAGAAAGAGCCGTCGGCAAATGTCGGTGATTGGAACAATCGGTGGTGGCAGGAAGATGCCGAGTGGCATCGTTGACATTGCGCTTGTTGGCTCGCTGTTTGAGAAGGGCGACGTAGAGGGCACCCATCTCGTGAGCGATACCGTAAAGGGATATGGACTTGTTATTGTCGATGAATGTCACCATGCGGCGGCGCCGAACTATACAGAGGTGCTGTCTGAAGTCTGTTCTCGTTACCTTTTTGGCATGACCGCTACTCCCAAGCGCAGCGATGGGCTCCAGGGGATTATGCATTTCCTGCTCGGTCCTATCAGATACAAAGCCGTTGCCCAGAACCGATCGTACTCGCGGCTCCTCTGTCCTCGCTTTACGAAAACTCGCCTCGATGCAGATGCGACGAGTGACTTTGTAAAGGTGATTGACCACGTCTGTACCGATGACGCCAGGACAGCGCTCATCGTCGATGATGTGGCTAATGCGTGGAAGGGCGGGCGCACATCCCTTGTCCTCACACGGCGTATCGAACATGCTGAGGCGCTGAGTACAGCGATAGCAAAGAAGGGCTGTCCGACTCAACTGCTCACGGGAGGTGGTTCGGCCAAAGAGCGCCGCGAGAAACTCAAAAATCTTTCGAGCTTCAGCCCCGGCGCACCGTTTGTGCTCGTCGGTACGGACAGCTATCTCGGTGAAGGCTTCGACGAAAAGCGGCTCGACACGTTGTTCGTTGCGGCTCCGGTGGCGTTTGAGGGTCTTGTCGCACAATGTGTAGGCAGGATCCAGCGAGACTGTGAGGGCAAGACAGACGTTGTTGTCTATGACTATGTAGATGAGTCGATTCAAATGCTCGACCGAATGTTTCGTCGCCGCCTGAAGGAGTATGGAAGACTGGGTTACACGATCGGCGCTTCCGCGGCAAACGATATTCGCGGTGAGTTCATTGGACGTGAGAGCTACCTGCGGCGCCTCGACGCAGATATTAGGAATTCAGAAGAGTCGATAGTCATTGCGAGCTCCGATATTCATCTCAAGCGGCTCGATACGGTACTAAACCTTCTTAATGATGCGAAAAAGCAAGGGAGGAAGGTCACGGTTCGGCTGCGGAATCCAAATCCCGACAACGCGCGAAACGCGCAGCGTGCAGAGCAAGCACTCGATGCGTGTAGGCGAGCGGGCGTCGACACGCGCCTCGTCAACAACTGTCCGAACCTTGTGGTACTGGACGGGCGAACGGCGTGGTATGGAGGTCTGGCGCCACTCGCTTTTCCTCGAGAGGGCGAGCAAGCCTTGCGTCTTACAGATTCTGCCATTGCTCACGACCTTGTGTTGGCCCTTCTCAGGGAAACAATGGACACCGAGCGTCGGCATAACGTTTCTGTTGGTTTGACCTAGAGAGAGGGTCTCCCTAACCTTCGGATTGTCGAGGTTCGAAGAGGAAGGGAGACCCATGTCGAATCTTACCGTACCGGGCGCCGTGTCGGCGCTCT
>Ga0256404_1000787_pt1 | contig 81134 bp, 78 predicted proteins | sample RumenRJG_01DNA_FD_185990 | JGI IMG/M metagenome (GOLD analysis project Ga0256404, IMG submission 185990) | Bovine rumen microbial communities from Lethbridge, Alberta, Canada - RJG_01 | ecosystem: Host-associated > Mammals > Digestive system > Stomach > Rumen | place: Canada: Alberta | collected...
TGATGAGCGAGGTGGCCATGTTGGAGAGCATGGCGACGCGATGGGCGTGGGTTCTTGACAGATGATTTACTTTGCAACCGTGTCTCATATTGTTTTCTTATTCTTTATCAAGTTTATACTTTGCAACATTCATACCGAATTCGAGGTTCTTGGAGGCGACCAGGTTTTCGAGTTCGGTGAGGGACTTCTTGCCGAAGTTGCGGAATTTCAGCAGGTCGGACTTGTTGAAGGCGACGAGCTCGCCAAGGGTGTCGACTTCGGCGGCCTTGAGGCAGTTGAGTGCGCGGACCGAGAGGTCGAGGTCGATGAGCTTGGTCTTGAGCAGCTGGCGGATGTGCGACGTGGTTTCGTCGAACTCTTCCTGGACCGGCTTGGTTTCGACCTCGAGGGTGATGCGCTCGTCGGAGAAGAGCAGGAAGTGCTGGATGAGGATGGCAGCGGCTTCCTTGAGGGCTTCCTTGGGATGGATGGAGCCGTCGGTCTCGATGTCGAAAGTGAGCTTCTCATAGTCGGTGCGCTGCTCGACGCGATAGTCGTCGACGGCGTACATGACCTTCTTGATGGGTGTGTGGATAGAGTCGACGGCGATGACGCCGATGGTGTCGGCGCTTCGCTTGTTCTCCTCGGCGGGGACGTAGCCACGACCCTTGTCGATGGTGAGGGTGATGCTGAGCTCGGTTTGAGCCTCCATGTGGCAGATTTCGAGCTCGGGGTTGAGCACCTGGAAACCATTGAGGTAGTTGTTGAGGTCGCCGGCCTTGAAGACGGTCTGGTTCTTGACCTTGAAGGAGAGCTTCTCGTGGTCGGTATCCTCCAGCTGTTGGCGGAAGCGAATCTGCTTCAGTCGCAGGATGATATCGGTCATGTCCTCGACCACACCGGGCAGCGAGGAGAACTCATGGTCGACACCGTCGATTTTGACTGAAGTGATAGCATAGCCTTCGAGCGAAGAGAGAAGGACGCGACGCAGGGCGTTGCCGATGGTAGTGCCGTAGCCGGGCTCCAGCGGGCGGAATTCGAACGTACCGCGGAAGTCGTCAGCCTCAAGCATGACCACCTTGTCGGGCTTTTGGAATGATAATATTGCCATTTTATATCCTTTCTTTCTTTGTTATTACTCGTGCCCGACAGCGTTCGGTGTCAGGCTACTGTGCCGATACTATTACTTGGAGTAGAGGTCAACGATGAGCTGCTCGTTGATGTTCTCGGGGATGTCGGCGCGCTGGGGGAAGTTGACGAACTTGCCGCTCATGCTGTTGCCGTCCCATTCGAGCCAAGCAAAGTTGTTGGCGCGCGAGGCGAGGGAGTCGGTGATAATCTCGAGCGATTTGCTGCGCTCGCGGACCGAGATGACATCGCCTTCTTTCAAAGAGTAGGAAGGAATGTTGACCACGTTGCCGTTGACGGCGATGTGGCGGTGGGAGACGAGCTGGCGGGCCTGGGCGCGGCTGCGGGCGATGCCGAGACGGTAGACCACGTTGTCGAGACGGGCCTCGATGAGTTTCATCAGTTCCTCACCGGTGATACCGCCACGACGGGAGGCTTCGGCGTAGAGTTTGCGGAACTGGCGCTCGAGGATACCGTAGGTGTACTTGGCCTTCTGCTTCTCCTGCAGCTGGATGCCGTACTCGGAGAGCTTGCCGCGGCGGCGGTTCTGGCCGTGCATGCCGGGAGCGTAGGGGCGCTTCTCGTAGTTTTTGTCCGGGCCGTAGATAGGCTCGTGGAACTTTCTTGCGATTTTGGTCTTGGGACCTGTGTATCTTGCCATTGTTAAGTCTGTTTCTGTTTAAGATTAATAATTACACGCGACGACGCTTGGGGGGACGGCAACCATTGTGGGGCAGCGGGGTAACGTCGGTGATTTCCATCACCTCGATGCCGCAGGTGTTGATTGCGCGGATTGCAGATTCACGTCCTTGACCGGGTCCTTTCACAAAGACCTTCACTTTTCTTAGGCCCAAATCATAAGCAACTTTGCCGCAATCTTCCGCAGCCATCTGGGCGGCATACGGAGTGTTTTTCTTCGATCCGCGGAAGCCCATTTTTCCGGCAGACGACCAAGAAATCACTTGACCGGCGTTGTTCGTCAGCGAGATGATGACGTTGTTGAAGGATGCAAAGATGCATGCTCTTCCCTGAGGTTCAACTTTTACGACTCTTCTTTTGGTCGGTTTTGAAGTTTTTGCCATTTGTTTTTTGCTTGATTTACTTTGTTTCTTTACTACCAACCGCTCCTGATGTCCATGATTCTAATCCGCGGCTGGGGCGCTACAACCATTACTTACTTGGTAGCTTTCTTCTTGTTAGCGATAGTTTTCTTCTTACCCTTGCGAGTGCGAGCATTGTTCTTGGTGCTCTGGCCGCGGAGGGGGAGACCGATACGGTGGCGGACACCACGGTAGCAACCGATGTCCATCAGTCGCTTGATGTTCATCTGTACCTCGGAGCGGAGGGCGCCTTCGACCTTGTACTCATCATTGATGATGGTACGGAGGGCGTTCTGCTCGTCGTCGGTCCAGTCCTGCACCTTCTTGCCCTCGTCGATGCCGGCCTTGGCCAGGATCTCTTTGGCGGTGCTACGTCCGATACCGTAGATATAGGTCAAACCTATCTCTCCTCTTTTGTTCTTGGGTAAGTCAATACCTGCAATACGTGCCATAGATTGTCTTTATTGTTTTTAATTATCCTTGTCTTTGTTTGAATTTAGGATTTTTTTTGTTGATCACATAGACCACCCCGTGGCGGCGCACCACCTTGCACTCGGGCGATCTTTTCTTTACGGAGACTCTTACTTTCATGTTGTGTAATTATTAATCTTGTTTGTACTTCTTCTTATTTGTGGCGGTAAGTGATACGGCCCTTGGAGAGGTCGTAGGGCGACATCTCAATCTGCACCTTGTCTCCAGGGAGAATCTTGATGTAGTGCATACGCATCTTTCCCGAGATGTGGGCGATGATTTGGTGTCCGTTTTCAAGCTCGACGCGGAACATGGCGTTGCCGAGCGATTCGAGGACGGTGCCGTCCAGCTGTATGGATGCCTGTTTTGCCATTCTTTTTTCTACTTACCGTGTGTGCGTTTGTTTCTTATTTGTTTTCTATAAAGTCAAAAGTCGTGAGGATGTCGGGGCCGTCGGCGGTAATGGCCACCGTGTGCTCGAAATGAGCCGCGGGCTTGCCATCCTTGGTGCTGCAGGTCCAGCCGTCAGCCTTGGAGAACTTGACGTTCTTCGAACCCATACATACCATCGGTTCCACAGCGATGACCATGCCCTCCTTGAGCAGAGGGCCGGTGCCGGGGGTACCGTAGTTGGGCACATTGGGCGACTCGTGCATCTTAAGCCCTACACCGTGGCCGCACAACTCACGGACCACAGAGTAGCCGTTCTTCTCGCAGTGCATCTGGATAGCATGGCTTATATCGCCTACGCGATTGCCTGCCTTGCACTTGTCCAGTCCTATGTACAACGCCTCCTTGGTAACCTTCATCAATCGGCTCACTTCGGGCGACACCTCCCCCACCCCGAAGGTGTAGGCAGAGTCGGCCACATAGCCGTTAAGCGAGATGACGCAGTCTATGGAGACATTGTCGCCCTCCTTAATGAAACGCTCGCCAGGGATGCCGTGCACCACCACATCATTGACCGATATGCAAAATGCCGACGGAAAACCTTCGTAGCCCTTACAAAGAGGAATGGCGCCATGGTCGCGGATGTACTGGTCGCCAATCTTATCGAGAAAGGCGGTGGTAACACCCGGGTGTATATGACGGCCCACCTCCGCGAGGGTTTTCCCGAGGAGGAGGGCGGCGTCACGAATGAGCGCAATTTCTTCTTTGGTCTTAAGGAGAATCATTGTTCGCGCTAGGGGTTAAGCTTGGATAGACATGGATGAACGACCTTTGATGCGACCCGTCTTGGTCAAGCCATCGTAGTGGCGCATCAGGAGGTGGCTCTCGATCTGCTGCAGAGTGTCAAGCACAACGCCAACAAGGATGAGCAGCGAGGTGCCGCCATAGAACTGAGCGAACTGGGTGTTCACTCCGAACAGACGTACAACGGCGGGCAGGACAGCCACAATGGCCAGGAAAATGGAACCCGGAAGGGTAATCTTCGAGAGGATGCCTTCTAGGTACTCGGCGGTCTTCTTGCCAGGCTTTACACCGGGGATGAAGCCGCCATTCTTCTTCATATCCTCGGCCATCTGATTGGGATTGATGGCGATGGCAGTGTAGAAATAGGTGAAAATCACCACGAGGATACCGAAGACCACATTGTACCAGAAGCTGTTGTAGTCAGCAAAAGCCAGCCAAAACTTCGAGGGAGTGTCATTGTTGAAGCCCATGAATGTGATGGGCAGGAACATGATGGCCTGGGCGAAGATAATGGGCATAACACCGGCGGCGTTGACCTTGATGGGGATATACTGGCGCACACCACCATACTGCTTGTTGCCGACAATACGCTTGGCATACTGGACGGGGATACGACGGGTACCCTGAACAAGCAGGATGACCAGAAGGATGACCGCCAGCAACACCACGAGCTCGAAGAGGAACATCACAAGACCGCCACCCTCAGTCAGGCGCGAGGCGAACTCGGCCGACAAGGCGAAAGGCAGACGGGCGATGATACCAATCATAATCAGAAGCGAGATACCGTTACCCACACCTTTGTCGGTGATTCGCTCGCCGAGCCACATGACAAAGAGAGTGCCGCAGATCAAGATAATGATGCTGCTGACCCAGAAGAACAGGGAGGGGCCGCTGCCATCAAAGGGGTGAAGGGCGGTGGAGGAGGCATTGAGCTGATACATCATGTTGGTGATGTAGGCCGGAGCCTGAAAACCTGTTACCAGAACGGTAAGACCTCGTGTGATTTGGTTCAGTTTTCTACGGCCACTTTCACCTTCTCGCTGCATTTTCTGGAAGCGGGGCACCACCATCACCAACAACTGGATGACAATCGAGGCCGTGATGTAGGGCATGATACCCAGTGCAAAAATAGATGCATTGGAGAATGCTCCACCCGAGAACATGTTGAGAAGGCCCATCAAGCCCTCAGAACCCTGCTGGCGCAGAGCCCCGAGCTGTGAGGGGTCAACACCTGGCAGCACGACATAAGAGCCTATGCGGTAGATGAGCACCAACCCAAGGGTATAGAGAATCCTCTTCCGCAGGTCTTCTATCGACCAGATGTTTTTAAGTGTCTGTATAAATCGCTTCATTGTGTTTTAGCTTGTTTTATTCAATAACGGTTGCTACACCGCCCTTGTCCTCAATAGCCTTCTTGGCAGTTGCCGAGAAAGCATGGGCAGAGACGTTGACAGCCTTGGAGAGCTCGCCGCGGCCAAGAATCTTAACGCGGTCCTTGCCGGAGATAAGTCCATTCTGCTTCAGCACATCGACGCTGAAGTCAGTGATGTTCTTTGTCTCGGCAAGGGCATTCAGCGTGTCGATGTTGATACCGACATACTCAACGCGATTGATATTCTTGAAACCGAACTTGGGTACACGACGATAAAGGGGCATCTGACCACCCTCGAAACCGACCTTCTGGTGGTAGCCCGAGCGAGATTTGGCACCTTTGTGACCGCGAGTGGAAGTACCACCTTTACCGGAACCGGCACCACGACCGATACGCTTGGAGTGCTTGATGGAACCTTCTGCGGGTTTGAGATTGCTTAAGTTCATTATGCTGTTTCCTTTCTTTTTACTGGTTAGATTTCTTCAACGACGATGAGGTGCTTGACACGCTCAATCATACCCTTAATTTGAGGAGTGGCAACAACCTCACGGGTATGGTTAATCTTTCTCAAGCCGAGAGCTTCCATCGTACGCTTCTGACGTGCAGGACGGCCAATAATGCTTCTGACCTGCTTGATTCTGAGTTTCTGTTCTGCCATTTCTTGGGTCTCCTTTTTTTAGCCGTTAAACACTTTGTCAAGAGAAATACCACGCAGCTGGGAAACTGTGTAGGGGTCTTTCATCTGAAGGAGGGCATTGATGGTGGCCTTCACCACGCTGTGGGGGTTCGAAGAGCCCTTGCTCTTTGCAAGCACATCCTTCACACCCACACTCTCCAACACGGCACGCATGGCACCACCGGCGATAACACCAGTACCGGGGGCAGCGGGCTTAAGGAAGACCTTGGCTCCACTATACTTGCCACACTGCTCGTGGGGGATAGTACCCTTCAGCACAGGGATACGGATGAGGTTCTTTTTGGCATCATCGACACCCTTCTGGACAGCGGCTTGAACTTCCTTGGCCTTGCCAAGACCATAGCCGACAACACCATTCTCATTGCCAATGACAACGATGGCTGCAAACGTGAAGGTTCTACCACCCTTGGTTACCTTGGTGACACGATTGATTGCAACAAGACGATCCTTGAATTCAATCTCGCTTGACTTTACTCTTTTGATATTTACTTCTGCCATGACTTTTTAGAATTTTAAACCACCTTCTCTTGCACCATCAGCCAGGCTCTTCACTCGGCCATGGTAGAGGTAACCATTACGATCGAACACAACGGTATTGATACCTGCAGCGATGGCACGCTCGGCCAAGGTCTTTCCGACCTTGGCAGCGACCTCACTCTTGGTGCCACTCTTCTCGAAGCTCTTTTCCAAGGAAGAGGCAGCGGTCAGGGTTACGCCTTTCACGTCGTCAATCACCTGAGCATAGATTTCTTTATTGCTCCTGAACACAGACAGACGGGGCATTTCTTTCGTTCCGCTGACTTTGTGGCGGATGCGGAACTTAATCTTTGTTCTTCTTATATCTTTTTTTGTTGCCATGATGTTTCTTTTAGGGCATATCGCCCATTCTTGCCTTATTAAACTTTATTTAGCGGCAGCCTTACCAGCCTTCTTGCGAATTTCTTCACCCTGGAAGCGAATACCCTTTCCTTTGTAGGGCTCGGGCTTGCGCAACGAGCGAATCTTGGCAGCGGCCTGACCCAAAATCTGCTTGTCGCAGCAGGTCATGGTAATAACGGGATTTTTACCCTTTTCCGTGACGGTCTCAACCTTGATTTCAGGAGCAAGCTCGAAGAAAATCTTGTGGGAATATCCAAGATCCATCTCCATAACATTTCCATTGGCCTGCACCTTATAACCCACGCCAATCACTTCCTGGACGGTCTTGAAACCTTCACTAACACCTTTAACCATATTGGAAGCGAGCGCACGATAAAGACCATGCATGGCCTTGGTGCTCTTCTCGTCATTGGGACGAGTGAAATTCAACACACCATCCTCAACTTTCATCTCAATTTGAGGATTGACCTGCTGATGAAGCTCACCAAGCGGACCTTTAACCGTCAAAACGTTGTCATCAGAAATCTTAACTTCAACACCTTTAGGAAGGTGGATGGGCATTTTACCTATTCTAGACATAATTTCTCCTCTCTTGATTAGCTGATGTAACATAAAACCTCGCCACCGACATTGAGCGTACGAGCCTCCTTGTCGGTCATGAGACCTTTCGACGTAGACACAATAGCGATACCGAGACCATTCAAAACTCGGGGCATATCACTGACGGACACATACTTACGCAAACCCGGGCTGGAAACTCTTTTGAGATCAGCAATAGCCGGCTGCTTCGTCAAGGGGTGATATTTGAGCGCTATTTTAATAGTTTGATTGTGGGAACCTTCATTCTCAAACTTATAGTTCAGAATGTAACCCTTCTCAAAGAGAATTTTGGTAATCTCTTTTTTCAATTTAGACGCAGGAATTTCAACCACGCGATGTTTTGCACTGATGGCATTTCTCATGCGGGTCAAGTAATCTGCAATAGGATCTGTTACCATATTGTTTTTTGATTTTAAGTTTTGTAGTATTGGTTTAACCAACTTGCAAAGCTACCATTATTCCATTTACCAACTTGCTTTCTTCACACCAGGAATAAGCCCAGACACTGCCATCTCCCGGAAGTTAATACGGGAAATTCCGAACTGGCGCATGTAACCCTTCGGACGGCCGGTCAATTGACAGCGGTTGTGCTGACGGATGGGGCATGCATTCTTGGGAAGTTTCTGCAAAGCCACCACTGCCTGCTCCACCTCCTCGGGGGTACCGGTGCGGACAATCTCTTTCAGAGCAGCACGCTTGGCAGCATATTTAGCAACCATTTTTGCTCTTTTGCGCTCTCTTGCCTTAATTGATTCTTTCGCCATTATGCTTGTTTTTGTTGATTTTTGAACGGTAAACCAAATTCCTTGAGCAGAGACATGGCCTCTTTGTCGGTATTGGCCGAAGTAACAAATGTAATATCCATGCCCTGGATACGATCAATCTTATCAATGTCAATCTCAGGGAAGATAATCTGCTCAGCAATGCCAAAGGTGTAATTACCCTTGCCGTCAAACCCCTTGTCGTTGATTCCACGGAAGTCGCGGATACGGGGGATGGAGGCAGTAACAAGACGCTCGAGGAACTCATACATGCGTTCGCCGCGAAGAGTAACACGGACACCGATAGGCATGCCACGACGCAACTTAAAATTGGAGATATCCTTACGGGATTTAGTGGCAACAGCCTTCTGGCCCGTAATGGCGGTCATCTCTTCAATTCCCTTGTCGATTACCTTCTTGTCTGCGATGGCTGCTTTGCCAAGACCTTGGTTAAGGGTGATTTTTTTCAGACGAGGAGCCTGCATTACAGTCTTATAGCCATACTCCTTCATGAGAGCAGGCAAAATCTCCTCATTATACTTAGTCTTCAGTGCGGGTATGTATGCCATTATTTAATCTCCTCCCCAGTTTTTTTTGCGTAACGGACAATTTTACCGGATTTCTCGTCTACACGACGACCAATCCTCGAAGGAACCTTGCCGGCCATTACCATGAGATTTGAGATATGGATAGGGGCCTCTTGTTCTACGATGCCACCCTGCGTGTTGCGAGCATTGGGCTTGGTGTGTTTTTTATTCACGTTTACCCCCTCGACGATGGCGCGATTCTTTTCGGGATACACTTTCAGAACCTTGGCGACTTTACCTTTGTCGTCACCAGCGATAACCTGAACCATATCCCCTTTCTTTACGTGCAATTTCATTGTTTTCAGCTTTCTTTTTTATTATAACACTTCGGGGGCGAGGGAAACAATCTTCATAAACTGCTTCTCACGCAATTCACGACCCACAGGGCCAAAGATACGGGTGCCGCGCAACTCGTCAGAAGCAGTGAGCAGCACGCAGGCATTGTCGTCGAAGCGGATGTACGAACCATCATTGCGACGAATCTCTTTTTTGGTGCGCACCACTACTGCCTTGGACACGCTACCTTTTTTCACATTGCCGGAAGGGAGAGCGTCTTTGATGGCCACAACAACGGTATCTCCGATAGAGGCATACCGTTTTTTGGTACCACCCAGAACGCGGATACAGAGTGCACTCTTGGCACCGCTGTTATCGGCAACTGTCATTCTGGTTTCTTGCTGTATCATTTCTTTTTACTTTTTCTTAATCGAACTACTTATTTGGCTTTCTCGACGATCTCAACCAAACGCCAGCACTTGTTTTTGCTCAACGGACGCGTCTCCATGATGCGGACCGTATCACCAATATTGGCCTCGTTTTTCTCGTCATGAGCCATAAACTTCGTGGACTTCTTCACGAACTTGCCGTACTTCGGGTGCTTAACCTTGCGCTCGACAAGAATCACGATAGATTTTTCCATCTTGTTGCTGACCACAACACCGATTCTTTCTTTTCTTAAATTTCTTTCCATCTTAGAATTGGTTTTTCAATTTGCCACTTTACTTCTTGTCAGCGATTTCACGAGCACGGAGTTCCGTAAGATAGCGGGCAATGTTTTTTCTACTTTCTTTGATTTTGTTAGGATTCTCGAGCGGCGAGACCGCGTGAGTCAGAACCATCTTCTGATAACCGGCGCGTTCTGCATCAAGCTTTTCCTTCAGTTCGGCAGTCGAGAGCTCTTTTAATACGATTTCATTCTTCATGACTGTAGGCTTCTAATTATTCTTCAATATAGTCTCTTTTCACGACAAACTTTGTCGAAATAGGGAGCTTCTGAGCAGCGAGACGAAGAGCTTCCTTGGCTAAATCCATGGGGACACCCTCGCATTCAAAAAGCATGGTTCCCGGCATAACACGAGCCACGAAATACTCGGGAGCACCTTTACCCTTACCCATACGAACCTCATTGGGCTTCTTGGTGATGGGTTTATCCGGGAAAATGCGGATCCAAATCTGACCCTCACGCTTCATGTGGCGCGTTACGGCCTGACGGGCGGCCTCAATCTGGCGACCAGTGATGAAACAGGTCTCGAGAGACTTGATGCCGAAGGTGCCGAATGCCAATTCATGTCCACGAAAAGCATTGCCCTTGATTTTGCCCTTCTGCTGCTTTCTGTATCTTGTTTTTTTAGGTTGTAACATTTCTCTTCTTATTGTTTAATGTTCTGCAATTAACAATTGCCTAACTCAATTATTTACTGCTGTTGCTTCGATTACCTACGCGGCGGCGAGGAGCACCTTCGGGGCGACGGGAACCGCCGACACCACCCATACGATGATCCTTCTGTTGTCCACCGACTGTGGAGGGGACCAATTCGGGTTTTCCGTAGATGATACCTCTGCAAATCCATACCTTGATACCAATACGGCCATACGTGGTATGGGCTTCAGCATTAGAGTAGTCTATGTCAGCCCTGAGGGTATGCAGGGGGGTGCGGCCCTCTTTGAAATGCTCGCTTCGGGCAATCTCAGCTCCACCGATACGGCCAGAAATAGAGACCTTAATGCCTTCAGCACCAGTGCGCATCGTCGAAGTGATAGCATTCTTGATAGCACGACGATACTGAATACGGCCTTCAATCTGTTTGGCAATATTCTGGGCAACGAGCACGGCATCCATTTCGGGGCGCTTTACCTCGCTGATGTTTATCTGAACATCCTTGCCAGTCAATTTCTTGAGCTCTTCACGCAGTTTGTCTACCTCCGAGCCTGCGCGTCCAATTATCAGACCTGGACGAGCGGAATTGATGGTAACCGTGAGGAGTTTCAAGGTACGCTCTATATAAATTTTAGAGATACCTGCCTTGGCCAAACGAGCGTTGAGGTACTTGCGAATCTTATCATCCTCAACAAGTTTCTGTTCGAACTTTCTTCCGCCGAACCAACTCGAGTCCCATCCACGGATAATACCTAGTCTGTTTCCAATTGGGTTAGTTTTTTGTCCCATTGTTGAAATTCTTCTTTTTATTATTTATTTTCTTCTGTTTCTTTTTTTGCCACAGGAGCATCTTCGAGGCGGCTGCCGAGAATCATGGTGATGTGGTTGCTACGTTTGCGGATACGATAGCCACTACCCCGGGGGGCAGTGCGCATACGCTTCATAGTACGACCTTCATCCACCATAATCTGCTTCACATACAGCTGAGCATCTTCCATGCGGGCGCCCTCATTCTTGGCCTGCCAGTTGGCGATGGCGGAAAGGAGGAGTTTACGCATCTTGGGAGCGGACTCTCTGGGATTGTACTGCAGAATACCGAGGGCTTTCTCAACGTCAACACCGCGAACCAAATCGGCGACAAGGCGGGTTTTACGAGGCGAAGTCGGATTATTCAGCAACTTAGCCATGTAAATGGTCTTGTTGGCTTCCTTACGTGCTTCGGCACTATTATGTTTTCTACGTCCCATTTCTTTTCAATGTTTACTTTTTACCTTTATCTTTAGATCCTGCATGGCCGCGGAAGATGCGGGTGGGAGCGAACTCGCCAAGCTTGTGACCCACCATGTTCTCGGTGACGTACACAGGGATGAACTTGTTGCCATTATGCACGGCAATAGTCTGACCCACAAAGTCGGGCGAAATCATCGAAGCTCTTGACCAAGTCTTGATGGTAACCTTCTTGTTGGACTGCTGCGCCTCGATTACTCGTTTTTCCAGTTTGTGGAAAATATAAGGACCTTTCTTTAATGAACGACTCATTGTTTCTTCTTTTTACTGAGTTACTTCTTTCTTCTTTCGACGATGTACTTGCTCGACTGTTTCTTGGGAGCGCGAGTCTTGTAGCCCTTGGCGGGGATACCCTTGCGGGAGCGGGGATGTCCACCGGACTGACGGCCTTCACCACCACCCATGGGGTGATCGACGGGGTTCATCACAACACCACGGTTGCGCGGGCGGCGACCCAAATGGCGGTTGCGACCAGCCTTACCACCAACCTCGAGGTTGTGTTCGGGGTTACTGACGATACCAACCGTGGCGCGGCATGCCTGAAGAATCATGCGCATCTCACCACTGGGCATCTTGACAATGGCGTACTTGTCATCACGCGACATCAGCTGTGCATAGGCACCTGCGGAGCGAACCATTTTTGCACCTTGACCGGGGCGAAGCTCAATGTTGTGGATAAGGGTACCGAAAGGAATTTCGGCAAGCAGGAGCGTGTTGCCGATTTCGGGGGCAGCGCCCTTACCGGACATCACAGTCTGACCAACCTTGAGGCCCTGGGGGCAAAGGATGTAGCTCTTCTCACCGTCGGCATAGCAGACGAGAGCGATACGGGAGCTACGGTTGGGGTCGTACTCTATGGTTTTGACAACAGCGGGAACGCCATCTTTGCAGCGCTTGAAGTCGACAAAACGGTACAGTTTCTTGTGACCACCGCCAATGTAACGCATGGTCATCTTACCCTGATTGTTGCGGCCACCGCTCTTGCGGATACCGAACACAAGGCTTTTTTCCGGCTTGGAAGCGGTGATATCGTCGTTGGTAACAACGAGTTTGTGGCGCTGACCGGGGGTTGTGGGTTTAATTTTCTTTAAAGCCATTTTATTTGATTCTTATTGGTCTCTTATCAGTGGACCTTGACTATTATTACTTTTTCCGTAATTAGATGTTAGCGTAGAAATCGATGCTGTCGCCTTCGGCAAGGGTAACGATAGCCTTCTTGAAGGCATTGGTGCGGCCCGTGAGGAAACCGGCCTTGGTGTAGCGCGATTTAACCTTGCCCGAATAGTTCATCGTGTTGACATCGATAACCTTGACGTTGTAGAACTGCTCAACGGCATTCTTAATCTGGATTTTGTTGGCACGCTTGTCGACAACAAAGCCATAGCGGTTGTGAGCAGGGGCAACGGCAATGCCCTTCTTTCGCTGGATGCGGGTCTGCACAGGATTGGCCGCAGCCTCGGTGAGGCGGGTCATCTTTTCACTAATCAGCGGTTTTACTATAATGTTCATCATTTGTTAAACTTTCTTAAATCGTTATACTCACAAACCTTATTTTGTTGCCAAAACGCGGTTGATTTCGCTCAATGAACCCTCACAAACGACAATATTCGAGGCATTAACAATGTCGTAAGTGTTTAATTGCGACACGTTTACAACCTTTACGTTCTTGAGGTTTCTAGCGGACAAATATACGAAATTATTTTGATTCTCAAGCACAAAAAGTGACTTTTTGTCATTCAATTTCAGATTATTGAGAACCTCGATCATCTTTTTGGTCTTGGGACCCTCGAATGCAAAGTTCTCCACAACCGTCATTGCATTGCCGTTAGCCTTGTAGCTGAGGGCGCTGCGGCGAGCAAGACGCTTGACCTTGATATTGAGCTTGAAGCGATAGTCGCGGGGCTTGGGTCCGAAGATGCGGCCACCACCGACAAAGACGGGGCTCTTCAAATCGCCGGCACGGGCACCGCCGGTACCCTTCTGGCGTTTCAGCTTGCGGGTGCTGTGTGCGTTCTCGCTGCGCTCTTTGGCTTTGTGTGTACCCTGGCGCTGGTCGGCAAGATACTGTTTGACATCGAGGTAGATGGCGTGGTCGTTGGGCTCGATGGCGAAGATAGAATCCTCGAGGTTGATGGTTCTACCTGTTTCGTTTCCGTTGATGTTATAAACTTTTAACTCCATGTCTAATTAACTCCATCTTTCAAGTTTGACAATAGAACCCTTGGGGCCAGGCACAGAGCCCTTGACCAGCATGAGGTTTTTCTCGGCGATGATTTTGACCACCTGAAGGTTCTGGACCTTGACGCGGTGGTTGCCCATCTGACCGGCCATGCGCATGCCCTTGAAGACGCGCGAAGGATAGGAGGATGCACCGACCGAACCGGGGGCGCGCAGACGGTCGTGCTGACCGTGGGTCTTGTCGCCGACACCGCCGAAGCCGTGACGGGTAACAACACCCTGGAAACCCTTACCTTTGGAGGTGCCGACGACGTCGACAAACTCACCTTCCTGGAAGACCTCGACGGTGAGCACTTCACCGTGTTTCTTCTTGTGGCCCTCCTCGAAACGGGAGAACTCAGCGAGGTGGCGCTTGGGGGTGGTGTTGGCTTTGGCGAAATGACCACGCATGGCTTTGGTGGTGTGCTTCTCGCTCTTCTCGCCAAAAGCGAGCTGGATGGCCTCATAGCCGTCCTTCTCAATGGTTCTGACTTGTGTAACGACACAAGGACCAGCTTCAATCACTGTGCACGGAATCTGCTTTCCGTCGGCATCAAAAAGACTGGTCATTCCGATTTTCTTTCCGATTAATCCTGACATTGTTTAGTTTGGATTCTTTAATTTGTTAGACGATTCAGCTTATCTTGTGGACATTGGCTGATTAAATTCACACTTTGATTTCTACTTCGACACCGCTGGGGAGCTCGAGTTTCATGAGAGCGTCGATGGTCTTGGTACGATCGTTGATCTCGATGTCCATCAGACGCTTGTAGGTGTTGAGCTCGAACTGCTCACGCGACTTCTTGTTGACGAAGGTGGAGCGGTTGACGGTGAAGATTTTCTTGTTGGTAGGCAGGGGTATGGGGCCATTGACCACTGCACCAGTCATCTTAACGGTCTTCACAATCTTCTCAGCCGACTTGTCGACGAGGTTGTGGTCGTAAGATTTGAGCTTGATTCTGATTCTTTGACTCATTGTTTTTATTTTTTAATTATTTTTGTTCTTAAGGATGGCATCCTGCTGGTCGCGGGTAACCTCGGCGTAGTGCGAGAACTCCATGGTGGAGTTGGCGCGGCCGGAGGTGATGGTGCGAAGCGAGGTAACGTAGCCGAACATCTGCTCCAGGGGCACCTTGGCGTGGATGGCCTGGACACCGACTTTGGCGCTGATGTTCTCGAGCATGCCGCGGCGGCGGTTGAGGTCGCCGGTTACGTCGCCGACATAGGCGTCGGGGGTGAGCACCTCGAGCTTCATGATAGGCTCGAGCAGGACGGGATTGGCTTTGCGGCAAGCAGCCTTGAAACCAATCTTGGCACAGAGTTCGAAGGAGAGCTGGTCGGAGTCCACGGGGTGGAACGAGCCGTCGATGATGCGTACCTTCATGCTGTCCATGGGGTAGCCGGCGAGGACACCGTTCTGCATGGCCTCCTTGAAGCCCTTTTCGAGGGCAGGGATGAATTCCTTGGGAATGTTGCCACCGCGGACCTCGTTGACGAACTGAAGTCCCATGACACCCTCGTCGGCAGGACCGATCTCGAAGAGCACGTCGGCGAACTTACCCTTGCCACCGGTCTGTTTCTTGTACACCTCGTGGTGCTGGACGGTGGTGGTGATAGCCTCCTTGTAGGCCACCTCGGGACGACCCTGGTTGACATCCACGCCGAACTCGCGGCGCAGGCGGTCCATGATGATGTCGAGGTGCAGTTCGCCCATACCGCTGATGACGGTCTGGCCGCTGACCTCGTCGGTCTTGACGCGGAAGGTGGGATCTTCCTCGACAAGCTTCATCAAAGCGTTGGTCATCTTGTCCATATCGGCCTGCGTATGAGGCTCGACGGCGATGGAGATAACAGGCTCGGGGAACTTCATCGACTCGAGGATGATAGGATGCTGCTCATCGCAGAGGGTGTGCCCGGTCTTGATGTCCTTGAAACCGACAGCGGCGCCGATGTCGCCGGCCTCGATGCGGTCGAGGGGGTTCTGCTTGTTGGAATGCATCTGCATGATACGCGAGATACGTTCCTTCTTGCCGGTGTTGGCATTGTAGACATAGGAACCGCTCTCGAGCGAACCGCTGTATACGCGGAAGAAGCAGAGGCGTCCGACGTAGGGGTCGGTGGCAATCTTGAAGGCGAGGGCCGAGAAGGGGGCCTTGACGTCCACCTTGCGGGTCTCGTCCTTGTCGCTCTTGGGGTTGATGCCGCTCACCTCAGGCTTGTCCATCGGGCTGGGCAGGAAGGCCGCCACGGCGTCGAGCAGGGTCTGCACGCCTTTGTTTTTGAAGGCGGAGCCGCACATGACGGGGACAATCTTGCGGGCCAGCGTGGCTTTGCGGATTTCTCCGATAATCTCCTCGGGGGTGATGGAGTCGGGGTCGTCGAAGAACTTCATCATGAGCTCCTCGTTCTCCTCGGCCACACCCTCGATGAGGCGCTGACGGTAGTCGGCGACTATCTCCTTGAGGTCGTCGGGCATGGGCACCTCGTAGAACTTGGTGCCGTTGGAACTCTCGTCCCAGATGAGGGCCTGGTTGGTGATGAGGTTGACGACACCCTTGAAGAGGTCTTCCTGGCCGATGGGGATCTCGATGGGGATGGGGTTGGCGCCGAGGCGCTCCTTGATTTGTCCCACCACCGAGAAGAAGTCGGCGCCGGCGCGGTCCATCTTGTTGATGAAGGCGATGCGGGGCACCTCGTACTTGTCGGCCTGGCGCCACACGGTCTCGCTCTGGGGCTCTACGCCGCCGACGGCGCAGAAGATGGCGATGGCGCCATCGAGGACGCGGAGCGAGCGCTCCACCTCGACGGTGAAGTCGACGTGGCCCGGAGTGTCGATGATGTTGTATTTGTAGCGGTTGTCCTTCCACTCCCAATACACAGTGGTGGCGGCAGAGGTGATGGTGATACCACGCTCCTGCTCCTGTACCATCCAGTCCATGGTGGCGCTGCCCTCGTGGGTCTCACCGAGCTTGTAGTTCTTGCCGGTGTAGAAGAGGATGCGCTCGGTCGTCGTCGTCTTGCCGGCGTCGATGTGGGCCATGATACCGATGTTGCGTGTATATTGAAGGTCGGACATAGATGTTGTTTCTGTGTGTTGCTACAAATTATTTTAAATGTATACTATATATAATAGTGAATTTAGACTCTGAAGTGCGAGAATGCCTTGTTGGCGTCGGCCATGCGGTGGATATCCTCCTTGCGCTTGAAGGCGGCACCCTCCTCCTTGTAAGCGGCCTGGATTTCGGCGGCCAGCTTGAGGGCCATGGTCTTCTCGCTGCGCTTGCGGGAGAAGCCGATGAGGTTCTTCATGCCGATGCTCTGCTTGCGCTCGGCGCGGATCTCGGTGGGAATCTGGAAGGTGGCACCACCGATACGGCGGCTGCGCACCTCGACACTCGGAGTAACGTTGGCCAGGGCCTTCTTCCAAACCTCGAGGCCGTCTTCCTTGGTGCGGTCGGACACCACGTCGATTGCATCGTAGAAGATGCGGTAGGCGATGGTCTTCTTGCCACCCATCATGAGGTTGTTGACGAACTTGGTAACGAGCACGTCATTGTATTTGGGATCCGGGAGGATGATTCTTTTCTTAGGCTTAGCTTTTCTCATTTTTGCTAAAAAACTTTAAACTTTCAACTTTAAACTTTCAACTTTACTTACCGGCCTGTTTGGGGCGCTTGGCACCGTACTTGGAGCGGCGCTGCTTGCGACCGTCGACGCCGGAGGTGTCGAGGGCACCGCGGATGATGTGATAGCGCACACCGGGGAGGTCCTTGACGCGGCCGCCGCGGATCATGACGATGGAGTGCTCCTGCAGGTTGTGGCCTTCACCGGGGATGTAGGCGTTGACCTCCTTGCCGTTGGTCAGACGCACACGGGCCACTTTACGCATGGCCGAGTTGGGCTTTTTGGGAGTGGTGGTGTAGACACGGGTGCAGACACCGCGACGCTGGGGGCAGCTGTCGAGGGCGGGAGACTTGGACTTGTACTCCATCTGCTGACGTCCTTTGCGAACTAATTGCTGAATTGTTGGCATTGTTTGTTGTTGTTTGTATTTATTATTATTCTGTTTTCTACTTATTTAACGGACACAATCCGCCCAAAAATGGATTGCAAAAGTACAACTAATTTTTGGACTGGCCAAACATCGGCGGCCTCATGGAATGTTAAATAATCTTAAAATCTTTCGTACATATTGTATTTCAGTTATTTACAAAATTATTTTAACATATTTTTTTGGACAAAAAAGGATGTTTTCAACAGAAAACAGCCTGCAAAAAGGAGGGGATATCAACAGGTTTTCCACAATTTGGCACTCCTGCCGACATCCCCTTCTCTGGAATAGAACGCAGCTACCTGACCAGCAGTTTCTTCACAGCGGTGCCGACGGGGGTGCGCAGGTGGAGGAGATAGGCGCCGGCGGGGAGGGCGGAAATGTCGAGGGTGTGCATCGTGCCGGCGAGCCCCTGGCGCTCGAGCACAAGGGTGCCGGCCGTATTGTAGACGCTCACACCCGAGATGCCGAAGGAGGAGGCGAGGGTAACCCTGTCGGCCGCCGGGTTGGGGTAGAGGTCCGTCATCCGCTCCACCGTCTCGATGCTCACCTCGCCCGAGTCCGCCGCCACTATCGGAAAAATAAAGTAGAATCCCTGCTGTTGAGTGGAACCGTAGTAATAAAATCGCCATCTGCGTGTACCGTCGCGGCTGTCAAACGATTGATGAGCTCTAACCTCGACTCGCGGTGTTGACAGCATATCCCTGTACTGTTGGTTAAGCAGGTAGAGGGGAATTGTGCGGTACTGCCACACGCCGCCGGCGGCATCGACATAGCCACTACTGGTGTATTGAGTTACTCCAACGTAAAATGAATCGGTCAGCGTAATGGGGCTCTCGAAATACTTTTCATACAGATAATAGTAAATTTCCCTATCATGGGGGAGTGCACCAAGGTCGTAGTTTCCCAAAGGTCTTATAACACAGGCCGGAATGTCGTTCTGACGGTGCACCATCACGCTGTCTATCACCCTCATCGAGTCCCCTACATGCTCATAGAGGCATAAATATTCGAAGCAGTTGTTGTAGGTTGTGTCGTAGGTATTATAGTGGTACTCCATGAACCATATGGAACTGGAGTCCTCGGGTGGGCGCCCTTCACTGCAATAGTCCATTCTTGAGTGCATTGCTGCCGCGATGCCAACCACGCGGACCGTGTCGCAAGCCATATTAACGCGCTTTGCCACGGCACCACCTCCACCATTAACGATGGGGGCGTTCCACGATGCTGTCGGATACTTTTCGTTAATATAGCAATCATATAAATAGTTGCTTCTCGGGTACGCCCAAATAGTGTCCTGTGCCCGTAAAGGATTTAATCCGAGTGCCGCCATAGCCAACAGTAATGCAGACACTCCCCATTTCCTTAATCGCCTTGTTTTCATAGTGTTGTTGTTTAATTCATAATGTTTTGACACTGCAAATATATAACATGTTTTTGATTTTACCAAATATTTTTTTCTTCTCTATGGTTTCGGGGGGAGGAGGGAATGCCCTGTCGGTCCCCTGGCATGTATTAAGAGAGGCAAAACCTATAGCTTAATGCGCACTGGCTGTCAGGCAGTTGCAGACGGGCCGCCGAGGGGTTGCCCGCAAGAAATTTTCAAAAAATCAGCGTAGTTTGATGCATCGGCCAAAATAGAGCATATCTACTTATCATACAGATATCTAAGCTATTTTTTGCCCACATGGCATACTATGGGGCGGCATTTCTCGTTATTAGGGCTAAATTTGTAAAAAGCACACCCATGAACAGCCTCAACGCCATCTCGCCCATCGACGGGCGCTACCGCAGCAAATGCGAGCCCCTCGCGCAGTACTTCTCCGAGGGTGCCCTGATAAAATACCGTGTCCGCGTCGAAGTGGAGTACATCATCGCCCTGGCCGCCCAGCTGGCTCCCCAGCGTCCCGGCCTGGCCGACGTGTCGGCGCATGCCGAACAGCTGCGCGACATATACCGCAACTTCACCGACGACGACGCGCTGCGTATCAAGGATATAGAGAAGGTAACCAACCACGACGTGAAGGCCGTGGAATACTTCCTCAAGGAGCGTTTCGACGCCTTGGGCCTCGAGGCGGTCAAGGAGTTCATCCACTTCGGCCTCACCTCGCAGGACATCAACAACACGTCGGTGCCCCTCTCGATGAAGGACTGCTCGTCCGAGGTGCTGGTGCCCGCCTACCGCAGCCTCCTCTCGCGGCTGCAGGCGCTGGCCGCCGAGTGGCGCGACATACCGATGCTGGCCCACACCCACGGCCAGCCCGCCTCGCCCACCACGCTGGGCAAGGAGATTGGCGTGTTCGCCTACCGCCTCGAGCGCCAGCTTGACGAGCTGGAGCGCCTGCCCTTCACCGCCAAGTTCGGCGGCGCCACCGGCAACTTCAACGCCCACCTGGCCGCCTTCCCGGAGGTGGACTGGCGCCGCTTCGGCAACGACTTCGTGCAGAACCACCTCGGCCTCGAGCGCCAACAGCTCACCACCCAGATTGAAAACTACGACATGATGGCCGCCTGGTTCGACGCCTGCAAGCGCATCGGCGTGATATTGGTCGACCTCTGCCGCGACGTGTGGAGCTATGTCTCGATGGAATACTTCAAGCAGCGCATCAAGGCCGGCGAAGTAGGCTCCTCGGCCATGCCCCACAAGGTGAACCCCATCGACTTCGAGAACGCCGAGGGCAACCTCGGCCTGGCCGGCGCCATCTTCGAGCACCTGAGCCACAAGCTGCCCGTCAGCCGCCTGCAGCGCGACCTGACCGACAGCACCGTCAGCCGCAACATCGGCGTACCCCTGGCCCACACCCTCATCGCCCTCGCCTCGCTCGAGAAGGGCCTCGGCAAGCTCCTGCTCAACGAATCCGCCCTGCAGCGCGACCTGGAGAACAACTGGGCCGTCGTGGCCGAGGGCATACAGACCATCCTCCGCTCCATCGGCTACCCCAACCCCTACGAAGCCCTCAAGCAACTCACCCGCACCAACGAGAAAGTTACCGCCGAGACCATCGCCGCCTTCGTCGAAACGCTCGACGTGGAGCCCGCCGTCAAGACCCGCCTCAAGCAGCTCACGCCCCACAACTACATCGGCTACTCGCTGTGAAACTCCTCGACCCACTCACCCTGCGCCACCTCCGCCCCTACAGCGCCCGCTTCGCGCTGTATGTGGCGCTGGTAGTGCTCGGCGTGGTGTTCACCATGGCCACCGCCCTCTCGGTGGCCGACTTCCTCAAAATACTCTTCGGCTCGGCCGACACGCAACCGCTGGTGCAGGGCAACCTCATCGCCCAATGGCTCGACCGCCTCTACCGCTGGCTCATCACCTTCGGCCAGCTCAACGCCCTGCTCCTCTTCTCGGCCATCATCTTCGTGCTCTACAGCCTGAAGAACATCTGCAACTACCTCTCCAACATCGAAATCTCCACCATCCGCGCCCATATCGTGCGCGACATCCGCAACGCCCTCTTCCACAAGGCACTGCGCCTGCCCATGGCCTACTACGACCGCCACCGCAAGGGCGACGTCATGGCACGCTTCACGAGCGACATGGCGGAGTACGACGAAAGCACCCTCGGCTCGCTGCAGCTGTTCCTGGCGGCCGTCATCAGCATGGTGCTCTACCTGGCCATGCTCTTCTACCTCAGCCTCAAACTCTCGCTCTTTGTGCTCTGCATGCTGCCGCTGGTGTCGCTCGTCATCTCGGGCCTCTCGCACCGCCTCAAGCGCAAATCCAAGGTGCTGCAGGAGATGAACGCCTACCTTATCGCCCTCACCGACGAGACCATCGGCGGCCTCAAGGTCATCAAGTCCTACACCGCCATCGACTTCTCCAACCGCCGCTTCCAAGCCTTCAACCGCCGCTACTCCCGCCGCCGCACCCACGTGCACTACCGCGTCTATGCCGCCTCGCCGGTGAGCGACTTCCTGGGCAACACCATCGTCGTGGCCATCCTCCTTTTCGGCGCCTGGCTGGTGATGCGGGGCGACCAGGGGCTCACCCCCGACCTCTTCATCTCCTACGTCATGATCTTCGTGCTGATGATACCGCCGGCCAAGGACCTCTCCACCGCCTTCGCACAAATGAAGAAAGGGCGCGCCTGTGCCGACCGTGTCGAGGCTTTCCTCGCCGAGGAGGAGGAGCCCTCCGTGCTGGCCGGCCCGTCTGCCGAAGCCTCCTCCACGGCAGCGGTATCGTTCCGCCACGTCAACTTCAGCTACCTCGCCGGCACACCGGTGCTGCGCGACATCTGCCTCGAGGTGCCTCGAGGGACCACCCTGGCGCTGGTAGGCTCCTCGGGCAGCGGCAAGTCCACCATCGCCGACCTCCTCTGCCGCTTCTACCCCTGCACCGAGGGTAGCATCCTCCTCGACGGTGTCGACATCAACAGCATGCCCCTCGCCGACCTGCGGCGCCGCATCGGCGTGGTGGCGCAGGACACGCTGCTTTTCAACGACACCGTGGCCGCCAACATCGCCTTCGGCCGTCCCGACGCCACACAGGCCGAGATTGAAGCCGCCGCACGCGCCGCCCAGGCCCACGACTTCATCATGCAGCTGCCCGACGGCTACGGCACCAACCTCGGCGATGGCGGCAGCCTCCTCTCCGGCGGCCAGCGCCAGCGCATCAGCATCGCACGTGCCTTGCTGCTCGACCCCGACCTGCTTATCCTCGACGAGGCCACCTCGGCCCTCGACACCGAGTCCGAGCGCCTCCTCCAGGCCACACTCAACGACCTGCTGCGCGACCGCACGGCCCTCGTCATCGCCCACCGCCTCTCCACCATTGTCGGCGCCGACCGCATCGTCGTCCTCGACCACGGCGCCATTGTAGAACAGGGCACCCACGCCGAACTCATGGCCCTCGGCGGCCGCTACGCCGAGCTGGTGGCCCTCCAATCCTTCAGCTGATGGCACGCCACGCCTATATGTTGTTGCTACTCTGCACGCTAGCCTTGACGGGCAGGGCGCAGACCGTCGTGGCACCCTGCACCGACTGGCTGGCCACAGTCGACGAGCCCTCGCAGCAGATTGTCCTCTCGTGGCGCCCCAGTGCCGACACCGCCGCCATGGGCTACCACATCTGCACCGGCAGCCCCTGCCTGGACTACGACACCGTCTTCGGCCGCCTGGACACCAGCTACGTCTGCACCTCGCATCTGCCCACCGAGACCCACCTCTACCGTCTGCACGTCTTCGACAGCGCCCGCAATGTCAGCGCCCTCACACCGCCTTTCGGCAACATGGTGCTGCAGGTCGATGCCGCACCCTGCGACAGCGTGGCCACCCTCACATGGACCCCCTACCGAGGCATGCCCGGCGGCCTGGGCGGCTATGTGCTGATGGTCCTGCTTGAATCTGTCGACAGCACCTACATGCCCCTCCACCGCACCGACAGCCTGGGGGCGCGCTCCTACCAGCTCCACCTCTCGCCGCACATTACGCGTTTCCACGCCAAAGTGCAAGCCTACTCGGCCGACCGCCGCTTGATGTCGCAGTCCAATATCGTCGCCTACGAGCGCACCACCTCCGACACGGCCGCCTACCTGGAGATACGCTCGGTGGAATACGACAGCGTGCGCGTCCAGAACCGCCTGGCCTTCGATGTCGACACCGCCTTCCACACCGACCACTACACCCTCTACCGCAGCATCGACGGCTCGCCGTGGCGCGTGGTGGCCACGCTGGAGCCGCCGATCGCCCTCTATGTCGACTCCGACATCAACCCCTACGACTCGCTCCATTGCTACCAGCTGGAGGTGCTCGACGGCTGCGGCATCAACCCCAAATACTCGCGCACCAAGTGCGTGGTGGTCCCCACTCCGCCCGAACCGTCAGTCTATTTCCCCAACACCATCCTGGCCGGCGACCCGCAGAACGGCACCTTCCTGCCGGTGGTGCGCGGCCTGCAGGGCACACTCTACGAGCTGCATATCTACAACCGCATGGGCATCCTGGTCTACCACACCGACGACCCAACCCTCGGCTGGACCCCCTCCCCGGCCACACCCCAGGGGGTCTACACCTACCGCCTCCGCTGCCGCTTCAACACCAACTTTGTCAAGACCTACCTGGGCACCGTTTTGTTAATCAAATAGTTCACACATATATGAAAATCGCGCTCTACTACCGACATATCGACCCCGCCGACCGCCAGGCGTTCGACACACTCGTGGGCGCCCTGGCCGACCGCCGGGTGGAGACCGTTACCCTCCGCGACGGCGACTCGGTCGACGGCTGCCAGTTCCTCCTCTCCATCGGGGGCGACGGCACGTTGCTCAGCTCCGTCCAGTTCGTCCGCAGCAGCAATCCGGCCGACTTCCCGCCCATCCTCGGCATCAACTTCGGCCACCTCGGCTTCCTCACCACCGTGGGCAAGGAGAACCTCTGCGCCACTGTCGACGACCTCCTTGCCGGCCGCTACTCCATCGAGGAACGCTCGCTGCTGCAGGTGGAACGCGACGGCACACCCTCGGCCTATGCGCTGAACGAGGTCTTCGTCCACCGCGGCGACTCCATGTCCCTGCTGCGCACACAGGTGTTTGTCGACGACCTCTATGTGGCCACCTACTCGGGCGACGGTGTCATCATCGCCACCCCCACCGGCTCCACCGCCTACTCGCTCTCGTGCGGCGGCCCCATCCTGACGCCCGACTCGCGCTGCCTGGCCATCACACCCATCTCGGCCCACACCCTCACCCTCCGCCCCATCATCGTCCCCGACACGGCACGCGTCAGCCTGCAGGTCGACGGCACCCAGTCCACCCTCGGCATCGACTCGCGGCGCGACGCCCTGGCCGGCGCCACAGCCATCGCACTCCACCGCGCACCCTTCACCATACGCCTCATCCGCACCGCCGGACAGAACTTCTTCTCCGCCATCCGCGACAAGCTCATGTGGGGCACCGAAGTGCGCCAGGCGGGCCAAAACTTCTCCTCGACACAATAAATGATTCGCCCTCGCGTTATACCCTTCAGCAAATCAAACGGGAACACTTAACATTATGAAAGCAATCCTCAAGAAAGCCCTCCCCCTGCTGCTCATCGCCGGCGTGCTGGCCATGAGCGGCGTGCAGGTCTCGTGCAGCAGCTCCGACACCATGTACAAGCGCTCGCAGTCGAACAAAGGCCGCAAGGTGAAGTCCAACATCAAAGTCAAAGGCAACAACAAGGCCAACGGCCGCACCACCCGCTCCTACTAACCTCCACGCCATGCAGTCTGCTCTCTACCCGCTCAAATTCCTACCCCTCTACAAACAGGTCATCTGGGGTGGCAACCGCCTGAAAGACTACGGCTTCCGCTACGACCCGCTGCCCAACTGCGGCGAGTTGTGGGCACTCTCCTCGGTCGAGGGGCGCGAGTCGGTCATCGCCAACGGCTTCCTGGCCGACAACACGCTCAACGAAGCCATCGAAATCTACATGGGCGACCTCGTCGGCGAGCGCGTCTTCAACCGCTTCGGCACCCAGTTCCCGCTCCTCTTCAAACTCATCGACGCCGCCCAGGACCTCTCCATCCAGGTGCACCCCGACGACACCCTGGCCCAGCAGCGCGGCATGCCCTGCGGCAAGACCGAGATGTGGTACGTCCTGCAGGCCGACCCGGGCGCGCGCCTCATCAGCGGCTTCCGCCGCGACACCACGCCCGACGAGTACCGCACCGCCCTCGCCGAAGGCCGCCTCGAAGAACTCCTCCACGCCGAAAACCCGCAGCCCGGCGACGTCTACTTCATCCCCGCCGGACGCGTCCACGCCCTCGGCAAAGGGCTCCTCGTGGCCGAAATACAGCAGACCTCCGACTGCACCTACCGCATCTACGACTGGGGGCGCCGCGACGCCGACGGCAACCTGCGCCAGCTGCACACCGCCGAAGCCATGGACGCCATCGACTTCTCCGCCATCCAGGGCCACGCCAACACCCACTACCAACCCCAGCGCAACCAGTCGGTATCGCTCGCCCATTGCCCCTACTTCTCCACACGGCTCATCGACTTCGACGCGCCCATGCGCAAGAATTTCGAGGACCACGACTGCTTCGTCGTCTACCTCTGCGTCGACGGCATCGCCGCCGTCAAGGCACTCGACACGCTAGTCCCCATGCATGCCGGGGAGTGCGTCCTCGTGCCCGCCGCCGCCGACCACGTCGAGCTCTTCAGCGAGGGCTCCGCCAAGCTGCTCGAAGTTACCATCGACACCACCGGCTGGACCGACGCCCCCAGCCACGAAGGCGACCTCCTGGCCCAGTTCCTCGGCTAGGCCGCCATACACCGTCTTCGACACCTCGCCCTGCCCGTTCGCGGCAAAGGCCCACACATGCATCCCATCAGGTGTAAAACCTTCGGGCAGCAGCAGTTGCACATGCCCGTCGCCGCGGCGACCCTCGGCCACTAGGCCGCAGCCCCGGCAATAGACATAGATGTGCACGCGGTCGCCACGCACACCACCCCCACGCTCCCACTGCACCCGCAGCGCACCGCCCTCGTCCACAGACCACTGCAGGCTCCGCACCCCCGGAAGCGAACCCCGCGAGAACTGCAGGCTGGAATAGTCAATGGCTCTAGAATTTCTAGATTCTCTAGGAAAACACTCCTTGTTGATTTTCAGAAATGCATTCCCCTCGGTAATCTGCTGGTCAGCAGCCAGTTGCTTGAGGCCGATACGTAGCACCGGCGTGGCCGGCGAGGCGAACTGTATCATCGCCTTGAAACGGCTCCGCTGCTCCAGCTGCGCCGCTGATTTTCGGTCCTTTATATGCGGCTGATAGGCACGCACGAACCAGGCCCCGCGGCGGTGATACCCCACCACGGTGCCCACGCGGCCACTGAAGCCGCCCAGTATGCCCATATCTAACTTCGCCATCTTACTGCTAAACTGCTTATTCCTTTTTTTGTCGGCGAATTATGCAAATTATGCGAATTTATCTGATTTACTGCGAGTTAAATTAATTCGCCTAATTAGCAAAATTCGCCGACCTGCTTATTTTCTTCTGTCGGCGAATTATGCGAATTATACGAATTTATGTGATTTACTGCGAGTTAAATTAATTCGCATAATTCGTAAAATTCGCCGACCTTAAATAAAAACTTCGCCGACCTACGAAGATAACGCCGACCCCGGCAGAATATTGCACGCGTTCCCCAAGAGAGTACGAAGAGAGGCAAAACCTATAGCCTGCCGTCCGCTGGCTGTCAGACGTTTAGGTGGCAACAAAAGATTGAAAATTTTTCGCCGGTGTCCATTTTATTTTCGTATTTTTGCACCATGGAACAACAAGGCATCACCAAGGCTAAAGACATTGTTTGCAGTGGAATACGCCCCACGGGCAACCTCCACCTCGGCAACTATTTCGGCGCGCTGCGCAATTTCGTCGCCATGCAGGAGCAGTATGACTGCTTCTTCTTCGTGGCGGACTACCACTCGCTCACCACCCATCCCGCCCCGGGCAGCATCTATACCGACGCCCGCCGCATCATGGCGCAGTACCTGGCCTGCGGCGTCGACCCCGAGAAGGCCACCCTCTACCTCCAGAGCGACCTCCCCGAGACCGCCGAGCTCTACCTCTTCCTCAACATGAACGCCTACCTTGGCGAGCTCGAACGCGTCACCTCCTTCAAGGACAAGGTGCGCAGCCAGCCGGGCAACGTCAACGCCGGCCTGCTGACCTACCCCACCCTCATGGCCGCCGACATCATCATCCACAAGGCCACCCGCGTCCCCGTCGGCAAGGACCAGGAGCAGCACCTCGAGATGACACGCACCTTCGCCCAGCGCTTCAACACGATGTACCACACCGACCTCTTCCCCCTCCCCCAGGCCATGGGTGCACCCAGCGGCGGACTGGTCAAAATCCCCGCCCTCAACGGCAGCGGCAAGATGGGCAAAAGCGAAGGCGAAGCCTCCACGGTGTTCCTCACCGACGAGCCCGACGTCATCCGCAAGAAGGTGATGAAAGCCAAGACCGACAGCGGCCCCACCGAGCCCAACCAGCAGAAACCCCAGGAAATCGAGAACCTCTTCCTGCTCCTCAAGGCCGTCTCCAGCCCCGACACCGTCGCCCACTTCGACGCGCTGTACAACAGCTGCCAGATCCGCTACGGCGACCTCAAGAAGCAGCTCGCCGAAGACATGGTCACCTTCGTCGAGCCCCTGCGCCAGCGCATCCTCGAATACGAGGCCGACGAGCCGCGCCTGCGACGCATCATCGACGCCGGCCGCGACAAGGCCCGCGCCAGCGCCGTCCGCACGCTCGCCGAGGTGCGCGCCGCCATCGGCTACCGCCACTAGCCTTTCTGCTTGCTCTCGCCCGCCGCACGGCTGCGGTTCACCACCCACACGCCCGCGAACACCAGCACCGCCGCCGCCACCTTGGTCAGCGTCAGGCGGTCCATACCCGTGCCGATGGCCACCGCGATGGCGATAATCGGCTGCAGGTAGCCGTACATGCTCACCAGCGTGGGCCGTATGCGCTGCTGCGCCACAGGCACCAGCCAATAGGCAATAAAGGTCGAAAACACAATCATGAACGCCACCTCCCACCACACCCTTCCGGGCACCGCCACGAAGTCGGTCTGCAACGCCTCCGGCAGTGCCAGCGGCAGCGACAACACAAAGGCTATCAGGAACATCCACTTCATGGCCGTCACGGCCGAATAGCGCGCAATGAGGTTGCGGCAGGTGCCCAGATACAGCGCGAAGACGATATAGTTGGCAAAGCAGAAGGCGATGCCGATGGGCTCGGTCTCCGATGCGCCGTGGCCGCCGAAGGTGCTCTGCAGGATGAGCCACAGGATGCCGCCGAAGCTCAGCGCCACACCCAGCGCCTTCTTCCACGTGATGGGCTCCTTGAGGAATATCGCCGCCACGAACATGGTGAATATGGGCGTCGTGGTGCTCATCACCGAGAGGTCCACCGGCGTGGTGTGGGCGATGGCATAGAGGAACGTCAGCTGTGGCGCCAGCAGTCCCAGCACACCGGCTCCCGCCAGGCGCAGCAGGTCCTGCCACGGCACACGCTCACGCGGCGTCAGCAGCGACAGCAGCCAGAACAGCCCGCCCGCCACCAGCGCCCGCATGGCGAACAGCACCAGCGGAGTCAACCCGCCGTCGGTGGCAATGTCGCGGCAGACCACCACATTCACCCCGAAGATGATGTACGCCGCCGCCGCCGCCAGGTGTCCTATGGCCTTGCTGCGGCTCACGCCTGCTGTATCAGTTTCAGAAGATCCTGTCCGATGTCGCGGCGCAGGTACTTGCCTTCCCACACGATGTTGTTCGCGCGGTAATAGCTCTTCAGCAGCGCCTCAGGCAGGGTGGAGGCCAGGGCGGTGGTGCAGATGACACGGCCGCCGGCCGTCAGCAACCGGCCGTCGGCGTCGCGCTTCGTTCCGCAGTGGAACACCTGCACGTCGTTCCCCTCACCGAGGTCGATGGTGTCGCCCTTGCGGTAGCCCTCGGGGTAGCCGCCGGCCACCATCATCACGCAGGCCGCCGTGCGCGAGTCCACCTCCAGCGTGCAGCCGTCCAGGTTGCCCTGCGCCGCCTGCTCGAAGAGGTGCACCACGTCGCTCTTGATGCGCGGGAAGACGCTCTCGGTCTCGGGGTCGCCCATGCGCACGTTGTATTCTATCACATAGGGGTCGCCGCCACAATTCATCAGGCCGATGAATATGAAGCCGCAGTAGTCGATGTGCTCCTCCTTCAGGCCGCACACCGTGGGTTTCACGATACGGTCCTCGACCTTTTTCATAAACGCCTTGTCGGCAAACGGCACGGGGCTCACCGAGCCCATGCCGCCGGTGTTGAGGCCGGTGTCGCCCTCGCCGATGCGTTTGTAGTCCTTGGCCTCGGGCAGCACCAGGTAGTGGTTGCCGTCGGTCAGCACGAAGACGCTCAGCTCTATACCGTCGAGGTACTCCTCTATCACCACGCTGGCGCTGGCGTCGCCGAACTTGCCGCCCAGCATCTCGCGCAGATGCGCCTTGGCCGTGGCCAGGTCGGGCTCTATCAGCACTCCCTTGCCTGCCGCCAGGCCATCGGCCTTGAGCACGTATGGGGCCTGCAGCGTCTCGAGGAAGCGCTCGCCCTCGGCCAGAGTGTCGGCGGTGAAGGTCTGGTAGCGCGCCGTCGGTATGGCGTGGCGCTGCATGAACGCCTTGGCGTAGTCCTTGCTGCCTTCCAGCATGGCCCCCTGCTTCGAGGGGCCGATGACCATGATGTGCTTCAGCGCGGGCGTGGCGGCAAAGTGGTCGGCAATGCCGGCCACCAGCGGTGCCTCGGGACCCACCACGAGCATCTCCACGCTGTGGTCCAGCGCAAAGGCGCCCACCGCCTCGAAGTCCATCATGTCCAGCGCCACATTCTCGCCTTCGGCCGCCGTGCCGGCGTTGCCGGGGGCGATATACAGTTGCGAGCACTGCGGGCTCTGTGCAATCTTATGGGCGATGGCATGCTCACGCCCGCCCGATCCTAGCAGTAATATATTCATTTCTTGTATCTTTGTCGTATCGTTATTACATTTCCTTTACGGCTGCAAAATTACGACATTCCCCCGACATGGCCAAATTTTTCTTCTCCGCCGCCCCAAGGCAAAGCCATCAATTTGGGAATGCCACCATCCATTTCTTCTAACGACGGGTTATTGCCACAGTATAGGCACGACGAATGCATGGTATCCGTTGAGTATACAAAAGGTATACAACGAGTATACAAAGGGTATACAACGAGTATACGAATGGGTATTCATTGGGTATACAGAAGGGTATTCACATAGTATATAACCTGATCGGCCCCATCCCAAATCTCTCTGCTGTGGCCCGTGTCCAACGTGGAATGAACCAATTTCCGGGAAAGTCATACAGCCTTAATGACGTGTTCCTATCCCGATGGTTGGAGGAGAAATACTAGGCAAAGGAAAGACGTACTGAGGACTGGAGCAAACACATTAACACGTTAACACATTCTTATAGCGCATTCACACATTCAAGCTTATTATTCCTTCGGCGATGGTCCGACGATAGTTGTCAGCCGAGCTGACGGCATACCAGTCGGCTAAGCCGACGGCACACCACAGCGGAACCTCGTGTATTTTCACTAACGCATTTACGCATTTTATATCTGCATTCTTCGTGCCTTCTTCGATTCTTCTTGGTGGGTGCGAAAAAAGGACAGTCGCTGATCCTTCGGCGATGGTTCGACGGAACCTCGTGTATTTTCACTAACGCATTTATACGTTAACGCATTTACACATTATTTATGCCTTCTTCGTGGCTTCTTCAATCTTTCTTCATGGGTTCTTTGTGCAAAATTTTTTTCTTTGTTAAAAAAATCTGGCTTTATGAAATATTATTCGTATCTTTGCAGAAAGATAGCAAATGAGTAATAAATATGAAAAGGCTAACAATCAAGAATATAGGGCCGCTAACAAATGTATTTGTAGATTTTGCCAAATACAATCTATTTATTGGTCCACAAAGCTCTGGCAAAAGTTGCATCCTAAAAATTGCATCCTATTGCAACTGGGTTGAGAAACGAATTGAGCTGAGCCAAACCCCAGATGACTATTTAAACGATAGTGTTTTTTGGAAACGCCTTGTGGATTATCATCGATTGAATGGCTTCATTAAAAAGGGGTTCCTGATTAAATATGAATCCTCATTTATGACCTTTTCTATTTCCGGGTCCCCTGAAAAGATCCAGTTCAGCTTCAAATGGAAACCCCGTAACCGTTGGCAATACCGTCGACCCCAAATAGCATATATTCCCGCCGAACGCAACATCGTGGCAGTCATCCCCAATTGGTTTGACATCTCTTTTAGCAATGACAACAACCTCCAGGGGTATATGTCCGATTGGGAAAATGCCCGCAGCACATTCCCGCAATACAGCAAACTCGATATCCTGAACCTTGGACTTTCCTATTATTACGACAAGGAGCAATCCCGAGAACGAATTCTTATTAACAACAAGGTTGAAATCGCATTTCTGAATGCATCAAGCGGACTTCAGTCAGTCGTTCCGCTATGTGGCCTGATAAATTACCTGACTTTTCACGAGCTCCACCGCCCCCGCCGTCTCAGTGTGGCGCAAGAACGAGAACTAGACAACCTGCAGGACACGTTATATAAGGAAAAATTCACGCAGTCGAATGGCTCCAATATTGTAGGTAGAGTTGATGATATTACAAAAGTTTTCCCAGAGCCTCGTGTCAAGTTCTTCTCTTCCCATCGAGAGGAGGCCATGTTTAGTGAAATGGTAAATAGATTTTCACTAACGCAACACGCATCAATCTACCTAGAAGAGCCGGAAGAGAATCTTTTCCCCAACACGCAGTATGAGCTTGTGAAATGGATGGCCAAACAGATAAACACCACCCAAGAAAATAGCCTCTGCATTGCCACGCATAGCCCTTATATTCTTTCTTCATTCAACAACCTTATCCAGGCTTCTGAATGCAAAGATGCCATGTCCGTAGAATCAACTGTAGGAAAATCCTCTGCAATTTCATTCGAAGACATTAATGTCTATGCTGTAGACAACGGAACTGTCAAGGATATAAAAGACTATGACTTGCGCCTGATATCCCAAACCGATTTAGATGCTGCATCCGACGCTATAGCCTCCGACTTCTCCAAACTGCTTGAGTCATGAACGAAATTCCTGCACGTTGTGTCAAGTTAAAATCGGATTCTCTTATTGTTTTCTCAGAGAAGAAATCAAAGATAACGTTTGTGAATTCTGATCATAACACCTACCGTGCCATTCAAGTGGATGGGTGTGTTTTTAACGCTGAGGACGGCCAGAAATGTGATAATCTCTTGGAGAGTGTGGAATACGCCGACCAATATTTCGTCGAGCTAAAAGGTGGTGATTCAAACAAAGCTGTGGAGCAACTCAAAGACACCATAGACAGGATGCAACCTCGTCTCGCTGAGGCGAAACGGATGGCCTTTGCTGTATTTTCAAACACTTGTCCTAAGAACGACACCAAACGTCAAGCCATCCAAAAGAGCCTTGAGAATAAGGGAATAATCATAAAGTTCTGTCGAACAGGAGAGACCTTCCAATTGGAACGATGAACTGATTAATACACACAATAATTTCACATGGAAAATAATGATATATATCCTAGATTTCTGCCAACAGAGGGTCTAAAATGGAGAGGCGTTCTTAAAGGAATTCCTAAGGCTCAGAATGTGTTTCAGCCTCTGTTTGAGGCCATCACCAACAGTATAGAAGCTATCGATTTGCGTAGAAACGATGAAATAGATTTCTCACCTTATATTATTATTGACATTTTTTTTAACAAAGGAACTGATGGATCAAATGTTTCCTTAGCAAAAATAAACGTAACTGATAATGGCATTGGATTTAACGATGAGAACTTTAAAAGATTTCTCACCTTTAAAGATGATTCTAAAGGATTCAACAACAAAGGATCTGGCAGAATTCAAATTGTACACTCATTTGTCCAATCTATATATACAAGCATATATAGAGATGCGGAAGGCAGTTTGAGGAAACGAGTTTTTATCATGTCAAAGGCAGAAGAATTCTTACGTAATAATGCCATTTCGCAAATTGTAGCAACTGATTCTGCCGAAACAGGAGAGTCTGTTGAGACAATTCTATCTATGAATCAGCTGCATGAAAAGTGCGACGATAAAATATTTTGTGAGTGTTCAATAGACAGCCTACGAAACATGCTCATAAACCACTATATAATGAGATTCTGTGCTTATGGAACATCCCTTCCCAAACTAACAATAAACTACCATAATATTGAATCTATCGAAGAAACAAGAACGATAACAAATACAGATATTCCAACTCCATACATCGACAACAAGTCCTTTTTTGTTCCCAAATATAAAATATCTTCAGATTTTAAAAGATTGGAACAAACGGACGAGCAAGTCGAGATAAAATTCAAATCCTTTAAGCTGCCTTCCAGCCAACTAGATAATAACACCGTTAGATTTACATGCAAAAAGGAATTAGTTGAATCACTCAATGTCAGAGTTCCTAAATTGCCAAAGAAATTTGAAATAGATGCTTCTCATTTTTTGATATTATTATCTAGCACCTATTTTGATGAAACTATAACAGACACTCGCGATGACTTTGAGATTCTTAGCAAAACCGAATTTAAAAAAAGAGCAAAAATATATGGAGATATTGAGCCGCAAATTGTTTTTGATGATGTTCAAGATAAAGTTGCAGATGTCGCAGCGAAATGCATGCCTGAAATAGCAAAACAATACGACAATCAACAAAAAACAATAGAGGAGCTGAAGCGTATATATTTTTTATCTGAAGATGCTATATCAGAGGCAGATATTGACGATTCTGTTGAAGACATCTTAATAAAGGCATATTCATATGATGCAAAACTTATTGCGAAGCAGGATGCTGTATATCAACAAAAGCAGAAATTACTTGCGTCATTAAACACAACATCACCCACTTACAAAGAGGATTTGGAAGCTATTGTGATTGATTTAGTAAAACAAATTCCTCTACAACGGAAAGAGTCTCTATCAAGGTATATTACACATAGAACCTTGGTATTGGATTTGTTTGAAAGACTAATAGGAAAGGATACCGATATTCAAAAAGAATCCGATAGATCTATCGACGAAAGGCTGATACACAATCTTATTTTGAATCAGCACGGGACTAACTCTGAATATTCAGACATATGGATGCTTAATGAGGATTATTTATATTATGAGGGTTGTTCTGAGCATCCGCTTAAAGATGTGACTATTGGGGGGAAAAAGCTCTTTCTAGACATTATTGACGAAGTAGAATCCCAATACATTAACTCTTTGGGAGAAAACAGACTTGCCAAGCGTCCAGATATTTTATTATTTCCGGATGAACACAAATGTATTATTATTGAATTAAAATCTTTGGATGCCAATGTATCAAAATATCTTCATCAAATAAACCAGTATGCTAGTTTTATTCGCTCATATACAACCAAAGATTTTTATATTGACACATTCTATGGCTATCTAATTGGAGAAGCTCTTGAGCCAAATGATGTTAGGGCTGCAGATGCAGATTTTAGATTTGATTCTGGATTTAACTATTGCTACAGACCTGCTAAAACGATAGCTTGCTTGACTGATTCTACCGGGAAACAAGATGGGCATATTTATACAGAAGTACTGTCTTTCAGTGTATTGTTAGAAAGGGCTCGCGGACGAAATGAGGCCTTCAAACAAAGACTAATACCAACTACCGGGGAAAAAACAAAATCCAATTGACAGGACACAATTTAGTGTAATAACGTGTGTTTCTGGGTATTTTCTGTCCAATTTAGGTATTCTATTACGGGAATCAAACTGTTTCTAAGCCTTTTTTCGACATTAGAAATAACCACTAATTGAATAAACATCTTAATGGTTTCTTCCGGTACTTCGTGTCCGTATGTTATCGTATGTTCATTGTTGAGTTCCGACAATGGACGCGTTAAACGTATACTACATGGCTCATATCCATATATGCTGTATTTCCCATTGCTCTTTTTGTATTCCCATGTGTAAACATATGAATCGCCCAAAGAGCCTTCCTTGTATTCCTTTAACATCTTTTGAATTTTATTACATCTAATTACATACAACACTAGCACAAATATTCCATACCCAAAACATGTAATAATTAAATACACCCATAATGGTAGTGTCACATTCAGAATATGATATTTTGACAGTACAAATAAAACCATGTTTGTGACTAAACCACTTCCAATTCCTATCAAAAAATTTGCTGCAAGATTATTTCTCATATTTCTTTTTTTAAGAAAACGAACGAACTATCTTTTTATTGTGCATTCCCTTCTATTATTGTGATTTCTTCGGGGGACGTAAAGCTGTTTCCTTACTTCATCCTCCAATCTGTGGCGTCAGCGTCGAAATACTTCAGTATGTTCTCGTTGCCGTCGCGGCGGCTGAGGATGGCGGCCAGGTGGCTGGTGGCGCGCGAGATGCCGACGTAGAGGTAGCGGCTCATCATCTCGCGGTCGTCGTCCTGCAGGGACTTGTCCAGGTCGTAGAAGAACACCACCTCGAACTCCATGCCCTTCACCTCGTTAAGCACGTATACCTTTACCGCCCGCGATGCCGTCGTCTCGCTGCCCGACTCGATGCGTATTTCGCCAAGGTCGTCCTCTTCGCACAGCCGCCTGACAAAGCGATCCACGCTCTCATCGTTGGGTATGAAGACGCCCACCGACGGCATCTCCTTGTTGTATGCTGCATAGACTTCGCGCAGCCGGGCCACCATCCATTCAATCTTCTCGTCTTCGTCGTCCGATATCATCACCAACGGCTGAGGCTCCCCCTCGGCTTTTTCCCTGACGCTATGGTATGGCGGAAGTTCTCCTTGTTCGTCAAAGAATATGCTGCGCGACATGTCGACCAGCGTGGGTATCTGTCTGTACGAAGTCTTCAGTTCGGTCACCTCCAGTTTCGGCAACACCTTTTGCACCTCGCTCCACGACATAATGCCGTTGGTGTTGAGCCCCTGCATAATGTCGCCACACAATGTGACGGCGTTGTAGTCGTAGTGTCGAAACGAGTACATCATATAGTAATCCATCACGCTATAGTCGGTCGCCTCATCGATGCCTATGACAGGCTTTTTGTTGTCGTCGTAGGCACGAATATACTTGTTCTTCAACAGTTTCTCGTAGCGTTCCTTCGACCTCTTGCGTATGTCGATGGCCATATTGTTGATAAACCCAATCAGCAGGTCTTGCTCGTCATAGTGCAGATGCTTGTTGTCATCCTTCTCTATCAGTTTTTTCAGCAGTTCGCGGTTATAGCAAGCCGAGGTGTCCGCTGCAGCCACCTTCTTGCGATATACCTTGTACAATCTTGGAATCTGGTTAATAATATTGCTTTCTATGCCGCGACAAAGGAACAGGTACTTCTTGGAAAAGAATGCCAACTCGCCCACTTGTTGCAGGTCCATCTCCGACAGGGTGTCGAACACGATATGAGAGAAGATTCGCTGTCTGGCCGATATTTTTGTCTTCGAGTCCAATTTGCTTAGCGCATATTGTCGCAGGAACGACTTGAGGTAGGCGAACAGCCTCGGTTCGAAGTCCTGAACGACGACTTCCTCCATTTCCTCCTCATTGCTGTCGTCCATTTCCTCTTCGTCGACATCCGTAAACTCATCTTTCTTCTTCTCGGCATCCCATTTGGCGAAGAGTTCTTTTATCTCGCCTGTCATCTTGTCGTCGGCCATAATGACGGACTTTAATTCGACGGCTTTCTTCTGTAGCAGTTCTCTCAATTCGGCATCCTTCTCCTTGGCCGCTTTCTGTTCGTTGTCCTGCAAAGCGTTGAAGAGCCGCATCAGCGCCTCAAGATCCTGCACTTTGGCAGCTCGCATACAATAGGCCTTGATACCCAGGGCATCTTTGTGCCATCCGAATTTTTCTGTCTTTAAAGTGCCTGCGTTGAGCAAAATCCTTGAAAGGTTCTGCACGCAGTAGGTCTCAAAGTCCTTGATGGCCGTCTGTGGAGCGAATATGAGTGGCTGCTCTTTCGATTTCTTGTAGTTCTTGAACGGCCCGTCAGTATCCATATTGAATAGGTGATATTCGCTGAGCATCTCCTTGCGGAAGTCGTCGATGGTGATGATGTTTTTGCCTTCTACAGCACTCAATCCCTCCTCGTTCATATTGTTCATCAGGTAACGCAGCAGTAAAGGCGTTGGCGAGAAGAAGAGCCACTTGTAGCTTATATCTTCTGTCAGCTCCTGTTTCTGAGCATCCGACAATGGCGACTGGTAATCACGCAGGGCATCGGGCGACAGCAGGAACATCAGGCGTTGTATCATCGTCGTTGTCTTGCCCGTACCGGGGCCTCCTTCTATCACTATGGGCACCCCGTCGTAGAAGTGCGAACGCTTGGCGGTCTCTTGTGTCGGGTCGAGGATGTGCTGCGATCGCAGCGACACCCCTTCGCGTATAAAGCTTCGCATAGCGGCCACCCTGGCTTGCTGTTCCTTGTATTGTACCTCCATTCGCTCGATCTCTTCCTTCTGCTTGCGTTCCTCCTCTTCTTTCTGTCTCCGCTCTTCTTCCAGCCGCCGAGCCTCCTCTTCCAGCCGTTGGCGTTCAGCCTCTTCCTTGGCACGTTTGGCCGCACGCTCTGCTGCTTCCTGTTCTTTTCTTATCCGTTCCCGCTCCTCCTCGAGTTTCTTTTGTCGTTCCATCTCTTTGACGAGTTCGTTGCGCATCTGCATCTCGTCATCAAGCATTTCTTGGAGTGTGCGGTAAGAATAGCTGTTGCGATCATTAACAAGGTGCAATGTCAAGTCCTTCGCTCGAATGGAACCACCGACAGGAGTATAGTCGGTTCTATTGTATATCTCGATGGTATGTATTCTGCCCAAGGGTCCGTCATACTTATGCCGTCCAGTAACTCCCTTGATGATGGTCTCACCCACCTTGCAGTTCTTGCTTATTGTAAGATCTTCAGTGTGCAATTGCATCGGATTGTTCGATGCGTTGGTAAGCCACAACGTATAATTCCTTGGAGCCATAGTGGCACTACTAATGGTGCACTCGGCACGAGCCACACCGATGTTTCTTTTGCCCAGCCGTTCTTCATCTGTTCTGTGCTGGCTGATAGATTTAGCTATAGATTGAATATTGGATGACATAAACGTATTATTGATACTGTTTGTATTCCTTTTTAATTAGGGTATATATATCTTTCTCTTCGTCATTCGTCATCTCAAAAAATTTACAACCAGCCGGTGCTGATTTGGCGATTAATGCTCTTGCATCTGAATTGCAGTTAATGCCAAATATTATTTCCTCTAATCTCGTTTTTTCATCAAACTTAATAGAATAATGATTCTCTTCACAATTCGGTGAAAAATGAAGCAATCTAACCTCGTTTTCAGGTTCCCAACATTTATCTTTGAATGCAAATGAGTTAGATGTATTCAATGCTTCATAAATAGAGATTTCCTTCTTTTCTTTATTATATTCTACAGGGATTAGTCTCGTGAAAGACAGATTGCTGTCATCAAATTGATTGAGATAAGACTTATCTATTCTGTATTTTATGCAGAAACCCTGATGTCCCTCTGTATAATGCGACCACATTAGTTTATCCTGAAGAATAGAATCGTCTGTTTCATAAGTCTTCCTATTAGTTCTGAAACAGCGAATATAGAAGTGTTTAAAACATTCGCTTTGAGTTTTTACATGGTCCATCTGATTACAGTTTCTTTTTAATCGTTCTGAGTTGCCAGCAATGTAGCTTGCTAAACTATCAAATGGGTCATTCATTTTGTCTGGACGTACAAGTGTAACCTCTCCTTTGGCCAAATCTTGAAGGCTATACATATTGTATGGGCGGAAAGAATATACAACAACAGACTCCTTCCCACTTAAAGAGGCATCAACTTTCACTTTGTTTATATAATAGTAATACTTACAATATAACGCTTTGGCCTCTTTCTCTTTCCCATATTGTGCATATAATTGTGCTGCTAATTGATACATTTTAGTTATATATTCCGGACAACTATCTTGAATAGAGTCTAAGTCATTCAAGATAGTTGAACTCAGATTCACATCAACATGTGCACAATACAGTGGGTTCTCAAAAAGTTCAACAGCCCTTTGTATATTTATAAGAGCCAATTCATTCATCTGAAGATAGAGATATTCGTATGCTGCCTTTTGATAGTAAACACGATAATCTAAAGAGTCGTTTATCTTGCACAACTCATTATATAAAACTTCATTTTTAAAACACATATTATCCATTTTATGATAGACTATTTTCAATCATTGCGATTTCTTCTGGGGAGAGGCCCAAACTCTGTAATTCTTTAATTTCAATATCCTCTTTTTATTGTTTAGATAAACAACTCTAATCTCGACATTTTATTGCTCTATTACAGCGATTTCTTCGGGGGTGAGGTTGTAGAGTTGGTAGACTAATTTGTCAATTTCATATTCTAAAAATGAGGTGTCAGCGCTTGGGTTTGCTTTCTTTTTCAAAAGAATTTGATTCACAAGACCCACTACCGTATCTTGCTTTTCAAATGATACTACAGGAATTGGTATTTCTTTTAACTGATAAATCTTGATGTGCAATCCTTCCGGAAAAATTTTCTTATGCCAAAATCTAACTGGCTTGGAGTTCAAAAGTCCAAGAATATATTCAAACCTAAACTTATCATCCATACTGAATATCAGATTTATTGTATCATTACACAAATACATATTACTATCAATAGTAGCACAGATTTCTTGTGCTATATCTTGAATGAGGATTTTTTTCTTAACAAGAAAGTTCTCTAATTTCCTAGGACCGGCACCTACCTTTTCCATAAACAAATCAGGTCTATACCAAATCCATTCTTGACTCAAGGGAGTGTTGTACCTCTGAATATTTCTTCCCCTTATCAATCTATAACTATCTTCAGGGAAAGGACTATTGCTTATAAATTTTTTATCGTTACTGGTTTTGATACCTAAAGAGAATTCTGCAATATCGCCTAGTGCAACAACTTCTACTTTTGACAAATCAATTCCCTGTTCAAAAGAAAAAGGATAATTGTCATATCGCTTTATATTATTGTATGTTAGTGAATGATCCATTTGGTAAAAAAAGGTACCATTATAATTCTCTAAAATGATTATATGATTATTTGCTTTGTCTTTAGAGAACAAGATAATACATGTTTTAACAGTTGCATTCTCAAACACTTTGTCTGGTAAATCCACCAACTTTATCACCGTTGTTTCGCTAACCAAGAATTTCCTAAACAAGGAAAAACTATCAGTTCCCAGCCAACTATTTGAAAATATAAAAGAACATACTCCTTTCGCCCTTAGTAATCCACATGCTCTTTCTGTAAAGATGCTATACAAATCGCACTTATTCTTTACCGTTTTATAGTTGCGCTGGTAAAACATTCTTGCATAATCATCCGTCAAGTTTGCAATGTTTATATACGGCGGATTTCCAATGACTATATCAAACCCGCCCTTGTCGAAGATGTCTTTGAACCAAGTGTGCCATAGGAAGAAGTCTTGGTTGGCAGAACAATCCATCTTATCCAACTTGGCGAGGGAAGCGGGTGTGCCGCCGATGCTCTCGCGGATAAGGGTCTTTACCTCTTCGTTGATGGACTGTCGCATACTGGCTTTCTTCTTGTGGTCGGTGACGGAGAAATACTCTCGCAACAGGCGTTGCAGGTTCTGTCGGCTAGTATGGCTGTCAATACCTAACACCAATTGCATCGATTTGGATTGTCCGCCACGTAAACGGCTTGAGATGCGGCTGAGGTCAAAGCCCTCAAAACTCTCGATAAGGCTGTTGCCCTGCATAAACTTGTAATCGAAGTTGGGCAGGGGCTCCGGCTTGTCGGCGTCCACCACGATACTCAGCCAAAAACGTAGGCGGGCGATGTCGATGGCACCTTTCTCTATATCTACACCGTAGATGTTGTTCTCGATGATTTCTTTCTTTAGTTGGCTCCTGCTGTACTCGTTTTTCCTGCTCGCTGCGCTCACGAGATTTTGTTGATCTTGTAGATTATCTTTTGCGTTGCCTCGCTCGCAATTGGATGCGTCAGCAGAATCTATAAGATTTACAAGATCTCTGCCCACAGGGCTAGGATAATAGAGTGCCTCGCGGCAGCGCCAGAGTTCATTCAAAAGGCCCATGGGGAAAGCTCCGCTTCCGATGGCGGGGTCGCAAATTTTCACCTCACGGAGGGCAGTGTCGAGGGTGTCGCGGTAAGGCTCCAGCTCGGGTTGCATCTCGTAAGTCTCAACGAATCTTCTTATACTCCTGCTCGTTTCACTCGCGAAATCTTGTTGATCTTGTAGATTATTATTTGCATCGCTTCGCTCGCAATTGGGTGTGTCAGCAGAATCTACAAGATTTACAAGATCTCTGCCCGAAGGGCTAGGAGTTTCAGTTACGCGAGAGGAGAGGTAGGCTATCAAGCTCTCTTTACACATGTAGCGCACTATCTCCTTGGGAGTATAGAAAGCACCTTTGGCTTTGTTGTCCTCCAGCAGGCTTTCGAAAATCTTGCCCAGCATCTCGGGGTCGACACCCACCTCGGCATCGTCGGGGTCGTTCTCATCGACGGTGAAGTTATAGGAGGCCATAAAGGTGAATAAGTCCTCAAAGAGCGAGGCCGGCAAAGTGATATTCTCTTCATCGACAGCATCACGCTCAAAAAGACCTCCGTTCAGATATGGTAATGCATCAATGTGTGAATGTGTTAATGCGTTAGTGCTACCGCCATTCCACTCCTTTAACAATGACAAGTCCCAATCATTCTCCAAGAATACCTTTTCTCGATTTTGGGGTTCGGTGTTGAAGATACCAAAGAAAAGTGGTTTCAACACCTTCTCGAGGAAGTTGCCCTGATGCGGACTGAAGAAGAAGAGGTCGCGCAGAAAAGCAAGATTGCCTTTCAGCCAGCCTTTCTTCTGCAGGAAATGCAGGAAGACGATGCGCCCCATCATCTTCTTCACATAATCATGAATGTGTAATTGCGTTAATGTGTTAATGTGTGAGTGTGTGTGGATGATATAGTCGCAGATGCGGTCGTAGTGGCGATGGTATTCATCGAAGAACTCCTTGCTGAGGGCATCGACAGAGAAGGCCTCCCTGAGGTCGGACAACTTGAAGCGGCCATTCTTCTCTGCCACCTTCCCCAGTCGCTCTAAAGGGGTTTTGTATTGTCCTTGCTCGTCACCCAGGATATACGAGAAGCGCTTGGCTGCGGTATTGCCCTCCTTGAGGTCGCAGATATAGGAGAGTCGCCAATGATTCCCGTCGTCGAAGACTGCTATCGCTCCATCGACATCATATTTTAGGTAGGGCTGTATCAGCCTACGCAACCCTACACGTTTGCGGCGCACATCGCCGCCATTGGCCACACGGGTATAGAAGAAACCCAACAGCCGCCCGTCGGTGTCTTCCATTTGGCCGATATAATGGCTTTTGTCGCCTTCGGAGTTGGTGTCGAGCGGTTCGGGAGTTGTGGCCACATCGTTGCAGCCGAAAAGGCGGTGGACAATCTCGTTGCTATAGGTCGCATAGTCGAACGAAGATTTGAATATCTTGCGGAGGGTTTCTAATGAGGTCATATTTCTTGTTTTTTAGTGTATTGCTTGTTTGATGGTCGCTGCGCTCAAAATTTTAGAAAAATTCTGTCCAAAATTCTTCAAGTTCATTTTCTATAATTTTCCCCATTCAATTTTCTTGTAATTTTGAGGCCCTTGGCCGACCATGATTATTTTATTGATGGTCGCTGTGCTCAAAATTTTAAAAAATCTGTCCAAAATTCTTCAAATTCATTTTCTATAATTTTCCCCATTCAATTTTCTTGTAATTTTGAGGCCCTTGGCCGACCATGATTATTTTATTGATGGTCGCTGCGCTCAAAATTTTAGAAAAATTCTGTCCAAAATTCTTCAAGTTCATTTTCTATAATTTTCCCAATTCAATTTTCTTGTAATTTTGAGGCCCTTGGCCGACCATATTGCTTATTTGATGGTCGCTGTGCTCAAGATTTTTAAAAAATTCTGTCCAAAATTCTTCAAGTTCATTTTCTATAATTTTCCCCATTCAATTTTCTTGTAATTTTGAGGCCCTTGGCCGACCATGATTATTTTATTGATGGTCGCTGTGCTCAAAATTTTAAAAAATCTGTCCAAAATTCTTCAAATTCATTTTCTATAATTTTCCCCATTCAATTTTCTTGTAATTTTGAGGCCCTTGGCCGACCATAAATATTTAAATGAATGTTTCTGAAAGAATGATATCTGCAGTGGTGAGCGCCACTTGCTTGGTAGTCGTCTCGGTTTGCGGCTGTCCATAACGGCCGTCCAACTCTTCGAGTTGCTCCAAAATCTTAATCATGGGAACAGGCTCCTTTTTCTGTTTCTTCGACATACGGATAAGGGCGTCGGCCAACTGGTTGTAGGTGCCGCGTTCCACCAGCTGCTTCAGTCGGTCAACGGTGTGGCGTCCTTCATCGTCGAGCATTGGGCGCACCTCGCGCAGGAAGGCGGCGGCTTTCTTGGCGTCGTTGTCTTTGCTGCCGATCTTGGGCTTGTCGTCCTGATGCTCACGCTGCTGGTCGAGGGTGTATTGCTTCAAAGCTGTCCGCACCTGCTCATAGTGTAGGGACTCGCTGTCGCCAAACGACACAGCCTTCTCATCGGGCTCGGCATAGAAGATGTCCGCCGCCTCGAGGAAGGATAGTTCTCGGATTGATTCGCCGACGAGGTAAAAGGCTTTCTTTAGAGGTGAAGCAAGATAGGAAATCGTTTGGGCAGACGGGGACGTCTGCGTACCCAGTCGAGCGCAGCGGCTTTTGGGTGGCAGCTGTTTGATTTTGCGGTAATGCGTGGGATTGGTGTCGTGGAGATGCCGCACCTCGCGCAGCAGTTCAAGGCTGCGGTCGGTCTCGTCGCGCACGTCGGCGTTGAAGAGTTTGAACTCATGCACCATCTCCTCGTGCGAGTAGATGCGGGTGTCCTCGCCGAGGGCGGAATGGAAACTCTGCAGTTTGATGAGCGAGTTCTTCTTCAGGCTGATGATGGCGTCGCCTGGGTCGGAGGGGTAGAACATGTAATTGTAAATGGCGTCGGCGGTGGAGCCGATACGGTTCACACGACCAATGCGCTGCATCAGACGGGTGGCGTTCCATGGGCTGTCGTAGTTGACGATGACATTGGCGCGGTGCAGGTTGACACCCTCGGCCAGCACATCGGAGGTGATGATGATGTTATAGTCATTACGCCACTCCTTCTTGTATTTGGCATCGAAGTTCGCCTGGATGGTCTCACGCAGACGGTTGCGATTCTTGGCACAGACGGCAAGGATGTCGCTGCGATGCAGACGTTCTTTCAGTTCTTTCTCTAGATAGTTGACGGTATCGACACTTTCGCTGAACACCACCAGCTTGCCTTCGAGGTTCTTACTTTTGTCGAAGAGTTCGTCCTGGAGCATGTTGACGAATAGATCCAACTTGGGGTCGGATTTCACCTTGTCCCACCGTTTGCAGAGTTTGTCCAACACTTCGGCGTCGTATTCCAGCATCGGCAAGAAGTCGGGCTTGAAGTCGGCAGCACGGAACACAATCTCATTCTGTTCGAATCCCTTGCCAATGGCCAACTCAATTATCTCGTCCAACTCCATGCCATCGGCCTGCAGTTTCTTTACATTCAGTTCGGGGGCGATGATTACTTTATCCTCGTTGAACATCTTGATCATGCCATTGGTAGCATCGAGGAGGGTGTGGAGCGAACGGCGGAAGGCGTCGAAGCTGCTCTCCAGACGTTTGACCATGTGGGTTTGGTAGATGCCTGCCAGCGAGTCGGCCACCTGCTTGGCTTTCTGGCCTGACGGAACTTTATACGATGGGCAATACTCTACAGCACGATAGCGGGCATAGTTGAGGCCGCTGCCGTCGAACATCTCGGGGTTGTCATCCTTCAGATTGGCTGTGGGCGTGTCCACCAACTTCTTGTAGGTATCGACGAAGAGCATCAACACCTCGGGCGACATTTGATAGGTACGGTCGGTGGGGTCAAGCAACTGCGGGAAATGAATCTCGCCGGCATAACGGGGTTCGTGCTGGATGTTGCTGCGGGTGCGTCGCACCATCACCTTCTCCAACACCGAGTGGCGCATCTGCTGGTTGATATCGTCGATATGGCTGGTGAGGTAATCGGCACTCAAGACTCGTCGCTGCGACATCAGGCTTTTGAACTCCTTAATCCACGGAGCGAAAGTGTCGGCGATGTTACCCACACCGTCGAGGGTGCAGCGGGCGGTATCCTGAAACAGCAGCAACTGGTTCTTGATATCCTCGGGCGTGTTGTTGAGCGGTGTGGCCGAAAGCAGGAGGACACGCTTGCCACCCTTGACATTGCCCTTGTTGAGGCGTGCCGACTTGCAGATGCGCTGCAATAGGTCATAGTTGTCGTTGCTGTCGTGCCGGAAGTTGTGCGCCTCGTCGACAATGATAAGGTCGTAGTATTCTTTCTCATCGTAGCCGTCGCCTTCGATGACTTTATCAAGACTTCCGTTGGTGATAAAGCGGCTATATTTGTTCTTGATACGGAAGTCAGCAAAAGTGTCTTCCCAGTTGCTTTTGACTGCAGGAGGGAAGATGACGAGGATGCGGGTGTTGTCGCCATTGGCGGCGATGAAACGTTGAGCAATCATAGCAGCCACTACGGTTTTACCCAAACCCACCACGTCGGCAATGAAGCATCCGCCGTGTTTCATCATGATGTCATAGCCATGCACCACAGCGTCGCGCTGGTAGGTAAGGTTGTCATAGTTGTCAGGGAGTTGCGGAATGAAATCATCCTCGACCTGGTTGCCGAAGTGGTCGATGAGCATACGCATATATAGCTCGTATGGAGTGGGCTGATAGTCTTCAGGTGCAAGATGGGTCTTACCGACGATATGGTTCACATCGTCCAAGGTCACCGGAATGGCATCGTTCCAGAGTTGCTGGAACTGCTCTTCGCAGTAATGCACATCGTCATAGTCCTTCATAGCCACATTGAGCTCGTAGCGGGGTGGCTCGGTGGTGCCAAGTCCCTGGGCGCTAAGGTTGCTGCTACCCATAATGACCCAGCCGTCGCTATGCTCGCTGTGGTTTTTCGGCAGGCAGAGATAGAACTTGGCATGCAGGTCTTTGGTGGGGTGGATGCGTAGTTGCAGGCGACCGTCAGCAATATCGGTGCAGAACTGACGGATGCCCTCATCCACTTCGGAAGAGTATTCTGATTGATAAACATCGCGAAGGAAATCCTCGCAGTATTGTTCCAAACTCACCTCCTTGTCGCCAAAGAAAAGTTTGCCAGCAGCCTGCGACTGCCGGAAGAGATTGTCGATATTGATGCCGACGAGGATACGAATCTCTTGCACATTGTCCAGTTCTTTGCGCAGTATGAAGTATCCGCTGGAACGAAAATAGCCAACCACAGCGTGAAAGATGTCGAAGTTGGCCATTGCAGAGGCGATGCCGTGGAACTTGTCCATCAGCGTCGACTCGATATTGTTGAAAAACTTGGTACTCATAAGGCTTGGCGTTTGACGCGCTTCGCCTTTCAGATGATATAAAAAGCTATCCGTGATACTTTCAATGCACCCGAGGATTTACTGGACTACCTACTACCATACAAGAAAGCACACGGATAAACCGCGTGCGTTCCGCTTTCTTGGCAGGTAGTACATTGAAAAGTGTCCAGTTTTTCGGGTACTCCAAAGAAAAGCAAAAACGCTTATAAAATTATGTATTTATTCTTTTATTCTATTGTTTCGATAGGTTGTCCTTTTTGTTATTATTTCGGCTGCAAATTTACATAAAAATTCTGGATTCAAACACAGACGCATTAAAAAAAATGCCATGCAGCCTGAATCAGGCATGAGGATGTGCCTGATTTACAACTTCTTGGAGGATTATAGGGCACTGGCATGGACTAATCCCCCGTCTGCATGGACTACGTCCGCAGAGGACAATCGTCTCACGAATGCCCGCTCTACAACTGAATGTTGCCGTTGTTTTTTAGCAGGAAGATACTCCCCTTCCCGAACAGCATATCGGGACGCGGTATGTGCTTTTTTTAGGGTGCCGGAGACACCTCCCTGCCAATCCCCTAGTTAGTAAAAAGAGGGGCAAAACCTATAGCATACTACATACTGTGTATTAGGAAGTTGCGCACCCTGGATTCAGGGGGCATTTTCGGTTTTTTTGCTGAAAAATGTGGGGTGGCGGAGCGGTAGCGTGCCGCGAGGGTAAGGTGCTAGTGTTTAGGCTCGTAGGTCTGGAATACCACCACGTCGCCGCCACTGACGGTGAAGTGGTCGGCGAGGGCCTCGTTGAGGGTGCCCTGCCACCAGCGTGTGAGGCACCGCCGATTGAGCGGCCACTTCAGTCCCTCGGCGCTGACGGGCACCTGGGGTGTCATCGAGAAGAGGCTCACCTGCTGGCCGGCGAAGCTCTCGTAGCGCCCCTGGCCGCGCATGGCGGTGAGGCGGCCGTGGTCGGTCAGCATCTCCACCTTCATGCCGGGGTACTCGTCGAGGAACTCGACCAGGTGGGCTATGTTGCCCAGCGTGTGGTCCTCGCGGCGGCCAGTGGCTCCGAGGATGGAGACCCTTGTTGAGTGTTGAGTGTTGAGTGTTCCACTTTCCACTTTCCACTCTCCACTCGCAACGTAGGCCATGGCTTTGTGCAGGTCGTTGTAGTCCTGCTCTTCGATGTGGATATAGCGGTCGCCCAGGGTCTGCTTCTCGTCGTCGGTCAGCGAGTCGCCGTCGCCCACCACCACGAAGTCGCGGTCGTTGAATTCCGATGCCTGAAGGTTGCGGTAGGCCGAGTCGCAGCAGACAATAAAAGAAGCCTCCTGCAGCGCCTGTAATGGTATGCGATGAATGGGGAAGTCGCCCGAGGCGAGAACCGCTATACACAGAGCTTCTTCCACCGAATAATCCCTAATATACAAAACACAACGAATACCACATACAGGGCTGCGGAGGCATGGTTTCCAGTCAGCCAGAAGAGTGCTGCCATAATAGGATTGACGACGAGCCACATGACCCACTGCTCCCAGTACTTGCGTGCCAGCATCCACATGGCGACGATGGATACGGCGGCCGAGAAGCCGTCGAGCCATGGGTACTGGCTCTCTTGCAGGAGGGCCAGCAGCCAGTGCATCGCCACCGTCAGCGCCGCCACGGCCAGCACTATCCACGGCCAGTAGGCTGCGGGGCAGCTGGTGATGGGGCGTTCCGCCTTGTCCTTGCGCCCCAGGATGCCGCGCCACACAAGGATGCCATAGATGGACATCAGGAAGTTGTAGCAGCAGATGGAGCCGTTGGCGTAGAGGCCCGAGGTGAAGTCAATCACAATGTAGAACACCGACATCAGCAGGCACAGCGGCCAGAACCAGCGGTCAGCGCGGTATTCGCTCACCACATAGGCCAGGCCGATAACGGCACCGATGATGTCCAGTGTTTTCATTTGTCTTAAAAGCTATATATTATGCGTCCCATGAAGTTGATGCCCGGCTGTTGGAAGTAGCCGCGGCTAGTGGTGAGGGTGCCGGTGGCGGGGTCGTAGTAGGTGCCGCTCCAGGCCGAATTGCGGTAGTTTACATCGAGGATGTTGTTCACTACCAGTTGGCATTCCAACTTGTTTCCGTGGCGCATGTTGAAGGTGTAGGATGCGCGGGCGTTGAGGAGGAAGTAGTCGTCAAGCCGGGATTCCTCGCGGCCAGTGTTGTCGGCATATTGCTTGCCGACGTATTTGCCGATGAGCTGGAGTTTGGCGCGTTCCAAGGGCCGGTAGGTGAGCACAGCGGCTCCCACCACCGAGGGGGACAGTGCCAGGTCGGTGGCGCCGAAGTTGTAGGGGTTGTGGATTGGGGATCCCCATTCAAGGGTGAGGTCGCCGGTGTAGTCGGCAATCCTGTTCATGCTGAGCGTGAGGTTGCCGTCGAACGAGAGCTGCTTGCAGAAGCGGTAGCCTCCGACAAGTTCGATGCCGATGCGGTAACTTTTTTCAACGTTGTCCATCAAAGCGTAGCCGCTGTTGGTGACTTTCCCGTTGGCCACAAGCTGGTCTTTGTAGAGCATGGCGTATAAGTTGCCTTCGAGATGGTAGTCCTGTTTCTGCAGCTGGTATCCGAGTTCGAGGTCGAGCATAGTCTCGTGTTTCATGCGGGTGTTGTTTCCGAGGGCCTCTTTGATGTCGGCGCGTGCCGCCTCTCGGTTGGCGATGCCGGCCACAAAATAGGCCCGCTGGTTGTCGGAGATGCGGTAGTTGATGCCCACTTTGGGGTTGAAGAAAAGGTGGGTGGTGTCATAGTCGAGCCGACCGTAGTCGTCGTCGGTGCCGTGGAGGCTGTAGCTGATGAAACGGGTCTGCAGGTCGGCGTAGAGGTTGAGGTTGGGGGAGAGGTCGTAGTTGAGTTTGGCATAGGCCACGGCATCGTGCTTTTTGCCGGTGTTGGAGTACCAATCGTCAAAGGGGTCGTCGCGCGAGACGGTGGTGCCGTTGTGCCCTTTTTCTTCCTTCATCCAGAGTACCTCACCGTAGTGTTGTCCGTTGTAGAATTGGTAGCTTCCGCCGAGGGTCAGCGCCAGGTTGTCGCGGTCATATCGGGCCGAGAGGTTGGCGGTGTACGCGTCGTTGCGCATGATTTTGTTGTAAATGAGGTCTGTGTAGCGGAACCCGAGGGTCAGCGTGTCCATGCCGTAGCCGAAGATATCCTCCCCTCGCTTGTAGCTTTCGGTATAGCCGTAGCCGTGGGTGTAGTCCAAGGCCGAGTTCAGGATCCAACGGCTGGAAAGGATATAGGAGTAGTAGAGCTGGTAATGCTGCTGCCAGTAGTTGTCGGTTTCGTTGTCGTAGTAGGAGACGTTGCCGTATTCATCCTTGATTTTTCCGCGCCCGTTGTAGGTGGGGTCAGCGTCGAGGTCTTCGGCTTCAGCGCCGTCCCACGTGATGCCGCTCTTCTGTTTGCCGATGATGGCGATGAGTTTGAGCAGCGAGCGGTCGCTGTAGTGGCTGCCGGAGAGGAAGAGGCTCTGCTGGTCGGTCTGCCCTCCGCGGACAAAGCCGTCACTGGTCAGACCATTGTAGGCGGCATCGAAGGAGAATCCGTGCCTGGTGAGGCCGCTGCCGGCCACGATACCATATTGGCGGGTGTTCCACGAGCCCCACGAAAGGTCGGCGGTGGCATAGGGTTTGGTTGCGGCGTTGAGTGTCTGCAGGCTCATGGCACCGCCGAAGGCAGCCGAACCACCGTTGCTGGCACCCACGCCGCGCTGCAGTTGCACGCTCTGCGACATGCCTCCCAGGTTGGGTATATTGTACCAGTAGACGCATTGGCTTTCCGCATCGTTCAGCGGTATGCCGTTGATGTTGACGTTGATGCGGGTGGCGTCGACACCGCGGATGCGCATGTTGGTCACGCCAACGGTACCGTTTTCCGACGATGTTACAACGCTCGGCTCCAGTTCCAGCATATAGGGGAGTGCTGCGGCGACTTTGTTTTCCTCCAGCGCCTTACGGTCAAGGGTGCTGGTGGTGAGCGGTGTCTTGTGGCCGACGCGTACATCTTGGATCATCACCTCATCGAGGGCGCGGACGGTGTCCTGGGCCCTGAGGGTGGACTGTTGAATGTTGAATGTTGAAAGTGCAAGCACGCAGCAGGCTATCATCTGCTTGCGGCTAATCCTGGTGGCCTTATGAATCAGATAGCGGCCACAACTATAGATGTGTTGTTTCATAATTTCATTCCTTTCGCCGGTATTATCCGGATCAAGTTATAAGGGTCTGTTCTCAGCCGTTTGTGCTCATTATGAGCCATCTGACGGCACCCCTATGGGTTTGTAATCTGGTGCAAAGATACAACTATTTCTGTATCTGGCAAAAAAATTCGTACTTTTAGTGGCCGTAGTGTGCCATGAACTTGATGCGCATCAGGCGGATCTCCTCCTCGGTGTAGTCGGGGTCGGAGGCGAATTCCTCGTAAGCCTCTTCGAGCGACGAACTTTCGGAGTTGCGCCAGTATTCCAGGAGCTCCTCCTGGTGTTCGGGCTCTATTACTTCATTTATATAATAATCAATGTTCAGTTTGGCACCGCTGGAGATGATGTGCTCCATCTCGGTCAGCAGCTCGTCCATGGTGATGCCTTTGCCCTCGGCGATGTCCTCGAGGCTCTTGAGGCGGTCGATGCTCTGGATGATGTACACCTTGAGGCCCGACTTGTTGACGGCGCTCTTGACCACGATGTCCTGCGGGCGCTCGATGTCGTTGTCCTCCACGTACTGCTTGATGAGCTCGATGAAGGGCTGGCCGTATTTCTGTGCCTTGCCGATGCCCACGCCGGCGCAGTGGCTCAATTCCTCTACGGTGCAGGGATACTGTAGGGTCATGTCTTTGAGCGACGACTCGTCGAAGATGACGTATGCGGGCAGCTTCTCGCGGGTGGCGATACTCTTGCGGAGGCTCTTGAGCTGGACATAGAGGGCTTCGTCGCCGGCGGCCGCGCCGCCACCGCCGCTCTGCAGCAGCTCGTCGTCCTCGTCGCCACCCTCGCCCGAGTAGTTGTGGTCGCAGGTAACGCTGATGCTGTAGGGGTGCTTGACGAACTTGTTGCCGGCCGGGGTGAGCTTTAGGACGCCGTATTGCTCGATTTCCTTCTGCAGAAGACCCTCGAACTGGGCCTGCCGCAGGACGGCTTTCCAGAAGAGGTCGTCGCGGTCGGTACCACTGCCGAACTGCTCCAGCTGGTCGAGGTGGTAGCTCTTGGTGTTGCCGTTCTTGCGACCCATGAGCACATCTACGATGTCCTTGGGCTTGAATGCCTGCTTCATGGCCACCACGGTCTCCAGCGCCAGCGCCACCTCCTCCTTGGCCTCGATTTGGGGTTTGGGATGGGTGCAGTTGTCGCAGTTGCCGCAGTAGGACTCGTTATAGTCCTCGCCAAAGTATTTCAGTATGTTCAGCCGGCGGCAGGCCGAGCTCTCGGCGTAGGAGACCATCTCCTGCACCAGCTGCTTGGCCAGCTCCTGCTCGGTAACGTTCTTGTCGGTGAAGAATTTGTAGAGTTTCTCTACATCCTGCTCGCTGTAGAAGGCGATGCAGCGGCCCTCGCCGCCGTCGCGGCCGGCGCGGCCGGTCTCCTGGTAGTAGCCTTCGATGCTCTTCGGTATGTCGTAGTGGATGACGAAGCGCACGTCGGGCTTGTCGATGCCCATGCCGAAGGCGATGGTGGCCACGATGACGTCGACCTCCTCCATTAGGAACTTGTCCTGGTTCTCGGCGCGCACCTTGTTGTCGAGGCCGGCATGGTAGGGCAGCGCCTTGATGCCGTTGATGACCAGCAGCTCGGCGATCTCCTCCACGCGCTTGCGCGTGAGACAATATATTATGCCGCTCTTGCCGGGGTTCTCCTTGATGAAGCGTATGATTTCCTTGTGCAGCTGCATCGGCTCGGTGGGCTTGGGGCGCACCTCGTAGTAGAGGTTGGGGCGGTTGAAGCTGGAGATGAAGGTCTTGGCATTCTCCATGCCGAGGTTCTTGATGATGTCCTGCTGCACCTTGGGGGTGGCCGAGGCGGTCAGCGTCAGGATAGGCACCTTGGGATTGATTTGCCCCATGGCGGCACGCAGGCGGCGGTACTCGGGGCGGAAGTCGTGGCCCCATTCCGAGATGCAGTGCGCCTCGTCGATGGCGAAGAATGAGATGGGTATCTGCTGCAGGAACTCGATGGTCTCCTCCTTCGAGAGGGTCTCGGGGGCCACGTAGAGAAGCTTCGTGTCGCCCTTGAGGAGGTCGTCCTTCACCTCCTGCACCTGCGCCTTGTTGAGCGACGAGTTGAGGAAGTGCGCCACGCAGTGGCTGCCCGAGGTGTAGCGCACGGCGTCCACCTGGTTCTTCATCAGCGCTATCAGAGGCGACACCACGATGGCGATGCCGTCCAGAATCATGGCTGGCAACTGGTAGCAGAGGCTCTTGCCGCCGCCGGTGGGCATGATGACAAAGGTGTCGTTCCCGTCCAGCAGGCTGCGGATGATGGCTTCCTGGTTGCCTTTGAACTGGCTGAAGCCGAATATCTCTTTCAAATATTTGTGCAAATCAATCATCTTCTTCACAATATTTATTTGAATGGTGCGTTATCCCAATCGGTTTTACAAAGGTACTCAATAAATCCGACATGGCAAAATTTTTTTTATCATATCCTGTTCAATTAAACGCCAAGTAGTTGTATAACATCATGTTGCGGTGTATGTGTTTTTTGTCTCCCCGCCTCGGCATGGCCTATAATCTTTCAATTTTCAATTTTCAATTTTCAATTTTCTCCCATGAAACTCTACACCGATAACGTCGTCAAAATCTACCGCAAGCGCACCGTCGTCAAAGGCGCCTCGGTCGAGGTCAACCAGGGCGAGATTGTGGGCCTGCTGGGACCCAACGGCGCCGGCAAGACCACCACGTTCTACATGGTCGTCGGCATCATCAAACCCTACAGCGGCAAGGTCTACCTAGCCCCCTCGGAAGGCGAGCAGGGCGACACCGTCGAGCTGACCCGCCACCCCATGTACCGCCGCGCGCAGATGGGTGTGGGCTACCTGGCGCAGGAAGCCTCCGTCTTCCGCCAGATGACGGTGGCGGACAACATCATGTCCATCCTCCAGTTCCGCAAAGACCTCGACGAGCACCAGCGCGAGGAGAAACTAGAGTCGCTCCTCGGCGAGTTCCACCTCAACCACATACGCGACAGCAAAGGCATCCAACTCTCCGGCGGCGAACGCCGCCGCACCGAGATTGCGCGCGCCCTGGCCAACGACCCCATGTTCCTGCTGCTCGACGAGCCCTTCGCCGGCGTCGACCCCATCGCCGTGCAGGACATCCAGGACATCGTCCTCAAACTCAAGGAACGCAACATCGGCATCCTCATCACCGACCACAACGTGCGCGAAACCCTCCACATCACCAACCGCGCCTACCTGCTCTACGACGGCACGGTGCTGCAGCACGGCACCCCCGAGGCCCTGGCGTCGGACCCCGAAGTGAGAGAAAAATACCTCGGCCGCGATTTCGTGCTCAAAGAAAGGGTGAAGGTCTAGTTCATACAGACCTTCACCTGGACATTTCCCACCACCACACTTTGCCAGCAGCGGGCAAAACTCAGTATGTTCTGGAGCGTCTGCTCCGAGGGGTGTATGCTTGTGCTTGCAGTGCCCGAAAATGTGTCGCTCGGGGTGAATTCGTATTCCTGCATCATACGCGCCTTTTATTGGTTGAACATTTGGGTTTCATCAGTGGCAATAACTGCACTCGCGAAATAAAATTGTGCAAGCACGAAAATTTAACATTTCTCCCCGGCGGCATCCTTCAACTCCCCCTCTAAGCCAAGGGAGGAATTAGGATAGCATTCTTCAACTCCCCCTCTAAGCTAGAGGGGGTGGCCGCCGCAGGCGGTCGGGGGCGTGTGTCCTCTTAACTCTCAACTCTGGAACGTTATGGTTCCATATCCTTCCAGAGCCTTTGTATTCCCCTACCGTTCCCCTACCATTCCCCTACCGCCCCCCTGCAACAAAATGATTTTTTTTATCATTTTCACCCATATTACCCTCATCATATTATTTATTTTGTATATTTGCACCGCGACCGACAGCCGCCGCATATGCGTATGACTGCTGGCCATCAATATGTTATGATGAATAATGATAATATAAACTAATTAAACAACAATCAAAAAATGAGAAAACGACCTTACCTGTGGGCCTTGCTGGCCCTGCTCCTGCCCCTGGCCGCCCAGGCGCAGCAGACCCTCACCGTGGCCGACAGCACCGCCTCCAGCGCCGTAGTTCCGTTCGACGGCTACAACGCCGATGCCGCGCAGCACAACCAAATAATCTACCCCGCCTCGATGCTCGACACGATGAGTGGCAGCACCATCACCATGCTGCAGTTCTACATCGACCCCTCGGGCAGCAACGACAGCTACACCGCCGCCTCCCGCCTGGGCACCTGGACCGTCTCGCTCGGCGAGACCAGCGCCACCACCCTCGACACCCTCGACAACAGCACCCCGCTCACCGAAGTGTACGAGGGCTACTTCGACTGCTCCACCGGCACGCTGACCATCCTCTTCGAGACACCTTATTATTATAATGGAGGCAACCTGCTGGTCGACCTCAACCACGCCGCCGCCAGCTGGAACCGCTGGTACTTCCTCGGCATCGAGTCCACCGGCTCGGCTTTCACCTACGGCGATGTCCGCGACTTCCTCCCCAAAGCCACCTTCACCTACAGCACCGGCACCACCGGCTTCTGCTACAGGCCGCAGAACGTGCAAGTTACCGGCGTAGCCGACACCGCCGCCACCCTGCTCTGGGTCGACACGCTCAACGCCGAAGCCTCCCACATGGTCCAGCTCATCGCCGGCACCGACACCACCGACTACGCCTATGCCGCCTCGCCCCTCGACTTCACCGGCCTCACCCCCAACACGCCCTACACAGTCCGCATTGCCAGCGACTGCGACACCACTTATTCCAGCTGGAAGAGTCTGTCGTTCACCACCCTCTGCGGTGCCATGTCGCTTCCCTACACCACCGGCTTCGAGTCCGAGGCCGAATACAGCGCCCCCCCCTGCTGGACAACCCTGGGCGGCGCGCCCACTGTCTACTCCAGTTCCTACTACGCCCACGGCGGCAGCAAGTCCCTCCGATTACGCGGCAGCCTCCGCAACATGATTGCCCTGCCCCCCATGCAGGCAGAAACCAACACCCTGCAGGTACGCATGTGGACCCGCCCGACGGATGCTACCGACGCCAACTGCGGCTCGCTCGAGGTGGGGTACATCACCGACCTCACTGACACCACCACCTTCGTCGCCGTGGCCGAATGGTTCTACAACGAATTCATCCTCACCCCCTACCAGGAGAAGACCGTGCCCATGGACACCACCCCCGACGGTGCTTATATCGCCTTGCGCAACAAGGCTGGCTCCACCAGCCACGGCTGGTACGTCGACGACCTGGTGGTGGAACCCTACACCGAATGCGTCCAACCGGAGTATCTCTCCGTATACAACATTTCCAGCACCTCGGCCTCGCTCCACATCGAGGACTCCAACCTGACAAACAACTACTCCATCACCCTCGTTGCCGGCAACGACACCACCGCCCTCACCGCCAGCGACACGGTGGCCTACCTCTCCATGCTCCTCCCCGCAACGAACTACACGGTGCTGGTCAGCACCCTCTGCGACGACGGCAGCGTCAGCAACCCCATAGACATCACCTTCAGCACCACCTGCGATATCATCAGCTCCCTGCCCTACACCGAGAACTTCGAGAGTTGGAGCGCCGCCAGCCATATCATGCCCAACTGCTGGGACCGCGCCTACTACAACAACATCTATCCCATCAGCGGCAGCTACCCCTATGTCATCGACTCCTGCTCGCACAGCGGCACCAACGCCCTCAAGATGCACTGCAGATTCAAACCCGACGACGGCGACGATGACGTCTACGACGACGAGTACTATTCGGTTGCCTTCATGCCCGAATTCAGCACCCCGCTCAACAACCTCATCCTGCGCTTCTGGTACAAGCCGGCACCCTACCTTTCCTCCTCCGTCGGCGACATGTGGCTTGCCGTCGGCGTGAGCGAAACCACCGGCGATACCACCACCTTCACCCGCCTGCACACCATCCGCCCCTCCGACGCTTTATGGCACGACTACGAGTTTAACTTCAGCACCTACACCGGCACTGGTGCCCGCATCACCTTTGTCCAGTACATCGGCAGTGGATACAGCAACAACCAGGACAACTTCGGCTACATCGACGACATCACCGTCGACCAGATCGGCACCTGTGCCCGTCCCGCCACCGTTACCGCCAGCAACGTCGACTCCACCACCGCCCTCATCACCTGGACCGACCCCAACGGCACCGGCAACTACTCGGTGCGCTGGACCGAGAATGACTCCACCTTCATCTATGGCGACCTCTTCATCAACCTCAGCGGCCTCACCTCCAGCACCTTCTACACCGTCACGGTGCGCCGCATCTGCGACGACGGCACCCTGACCGATGCCCGCCAGGTTACCTTCCAGACCTCGTCCACCCCGGTGGCCACCCTGCCCTACAGCACCGGATTCGAGACCACCGACGACAACGGCTGGGATTTCGTCAACGCCACCGCCAACCGCTGGGCTGTCGGCAGCGCCACCGCCAACGGCGGCAACCGCAGCCTCTATATCTCCACCGACAACGGCGCCACCAATGCCTACAATGCCGGTTCCGCCGGCGTGAGCTTCGCCTCCCGCACCCTGGCCCTGGGCGAAGGCAGCTATGCCCTCACCTTCGACTGGAAGGGCTATGGCGAAAGCAACTACGACTTCCTCTGCGTCTACTTCTGCCCCGACAGCCTGGTGCTCAACCCCGCGCTGATACCTACCAACTCGTCCTATAGTTCCAGCCTCACCCCTGCCGGCTGGCAGGATGTGGTGGGCGGCAAGCTCAACGAAAGCAACAGCTGGCAGAGCGCCAGCGGCACCTTCACGGTTACCGACGCCGGCCTCTACAAGGTGGTCTTCATGTGGTGCAACGACAACAGCACCGGCAACAACCCGCCGGCCGCCATCGACAATGTGCTCATCCAGGCACTCGACTGCCCCGCCCCCACGGCGCTGACCTTCGACTCCATCTCCGACACCAAGGCTGTCATCAGCTGGACCGCCGGCGGCTCGGAGAGCAGCTGGGCCATCTCGGTCGACGGCGGCGACTGGCAGACCGTCAGCACCCCGACCTACACCATCACGGGCCTCGCTCCCGTCTCGTCGCACACGGTCTCGGTGTATGCCCTTTGCAGCGCCACCGACACCTCGCTCGCCCTCAACGGCTCCTTCACCACCAACTGCGCCACAATCGGCACCCTGCCCTGGCTGGAGACCTTCGACGCAATCAGCCAGTTGAGCGACCTCTCCTGCTGGGATCGCTACTCCGGCCTCTACTCCGCCACGGCTCCCACCGTCCTCGTCCCCTCCACCAGCGGCATGGCCCGCACCACCGCCGCGCTGGGTGGATCGCCGCATGTGAGAATCAACATCACCGGCAATTACTGCCGCTGGCTCGTAACCCCCACCATCGCCATCTCCGCCCCCGCCCGCCTCAACTTCGACTACGCCCTGACCAACTACGGCAACAACGGCCCCATCAACCCCGCCGCCGACGTGGCTGACGACCGCTTCATGGTGCTGGTCAGCGCCGACGGCGGCAACAGCTGGAGCCCGCTGGCCACCTGGGCCGGCAGCGACTACGCCTCCATCCCGCACACCGGTGCCGCGGCCGACCTCTCGCTCGACGACTACATCGGCCAGAACATCCGCATTGCCTTCTACGGCGAGTCCACCGCCCCGGGAGGCGACAACAACCTGCACCTCGACAACGTGGCCGTCGTCCTCGACACCAACACCTACTACATCGTCCGCCTCGCCAGCGCCGACACGGCCATGGGCTCCGTCTCGCCTGCCGACAGCACGGTGGTAATCGAGAACAACACGTTCACCGCCACAGCCACCGCCAGCCGCGGCTACCGCTTCGTCAGCTGGGTGGATGCCGCCGGTGCCACCGTCTCGACCGACAACCCCTACACCTTCACCGTTACCGCCAACACCGCGCTCACCGCCACCTTCGAGCCGCTGGACACCACCTTCACCGTCAGCGTTGTGTTCGACGAGGAGCAGGGCACCGTCCTCGGCGCGGGCAGCTACAACGCCGGCACGCAGGTAACCCTCACCGCCGTACCCAACGAGGGCTTCCGCTTCGTGGCCTGGATGGACGGCACCACCGAGGTCTCCACCGCCAACCCCTACCGCTTCACCGTAACCGACGACGTAACCCTCTCGGCCATCTTCGCCGTCGACAGCACCGAGCCCGACCGCTACGTCGTTACCGTCCACTACGACGCCACCCGCGGCACCGTCCTCGGCGCAGGCACCTACGTGGCCGGCACCCAGGTTACACTCACCGCCACCTCCAACCCCGGCTACCGCTTCGCCGGCTGGAGCAACGGTGTGGAAGACTCGACCTACATCTTCGTCATCCAGGAGAGCGTTACGCTCACCGCCAACTTCGAGGAGATTGTGGGTATCGACGACGTGGATGCCAACGCCCTCGGCCTCTACCCCAACCCGGCCACGACCACCGTCACCCTCGCCGGCCTCGAGCCCGGCGCCCAGGTGACCATCGTCGACCTCAACGGCCGCGAAATTTCGAAATTCAAAATTCAAAATTCGGAATTCGAAATGGATGTCACCTCGCTCGCTTCCGGCGCCTACTACGTCCGCATCACCGGCCAGCGTCAGAACGCCATCCGCAAACTGATTGTCAAATAGCAGGCAATCAGCACTCTACATAGTCCGCGGCCCCGAGCAGTGAGCTCGGGGCCGCGGCATTTTTCAGCCCCAAAAAACTACAATGTACCATAAGCTTCCATATCCTTCCAGTGCCTTTGTATTCCCCTACCGTTCCCCTACCATTCCCCTAGAGCCTCCCACCCCCCAGCGGGCAGTGGGGGTGTAGTTCCCGGTCCGCTGGAGGTGAAATTTCGCCTCGCAGGGCATACGGCAGCCCTCGGAAGGGTGCCGCCGGGCGGCAAACAGGCAATGTTATGCGGGGATTACGCACTTCCGTACAACATCCATAAATTTCTGTTTTTAAAAAAGTTATTAAAACATGGACATATTATTCGTTTTGGAAAATGCAATTTTAACATAAAAGTTTGCCTCCATTTAAGAAATTTTTTGTTACTTTGCACTTTAAATTTGATGCAAGAACACATGAAACCTCTACAGCAGAAACTAGCCCAATACACTGTGCCCCAGGAGACCAAAGCCCTGGGCATCTACCCCTATTTCACGCCCATCACCTCGGAGCAGGACACCGAAGTCTATGTGCAAGGGCGTGAGGGCAAGATTCTTATGTTCGGCAGCAACTCCTACCTGGGCCTCACCAACGACCCCCGCCTCAAGGAAGCCGCCAAGCGCGCCATCGACAAGTACGGCACCGGCTGCGCAGGCTCGCCCTTCCTCAACGGCACACTCGACATACACGTGCAGCTGCAGAATGAGCTGGCCGAGTTCCTCGGCAAGGACGACGTGATGCTCTTCTCCGCCGGCTTCCTGGCCAACAGCGGCGTGATACCCGACGTGGTGGGCCGCGGCGACTACCTCTTCTACGACGAGCGCGACCACGCCTCCATCATGGAGGGCAAGCTCATCACCTTCGCCAACACGCAGAAATACAAGCACAACGACATGGCCGACCTGGAGCGCGTGCTGCAGAAGGCTCCGCTCGAGGCATCGAAGCTGGTGGTTACCGACGGCGTCTTCTCGATGGAGGGCGACGTGGCTCCGGTAGACCGCCTGGTGGAGGTCTGCAACAAGTACAACGCCACCCTGATGGTCGACGAGGCCCACGGCCTGGGCGTCTTCGGCCGCGAAGGGCGCGGCACCTGCGACCATTTCGGCATGCTGCCGCAGGTGGAGCTCGTCATGGGCACCTTCTCCAAGAGCCTTGCCTCGGTGGGCGGTTTCATCGCCGCCGACAAGGAGACCATCAACTGGATGAAGCACTCGGTGCGCCCCTATATCTTCACCGCCAGCATCACGCCAGCCAGCACCGCCTCGGTGCTCGAGGCCCTGCGCATCATGCGCAGCGAGCCGGAGCGCAACGCAGCCCTCTGGGACAACCAGCGCTACGCCCTCAAGGCGTTCAAAGACCTCGGGTTCGAGGTGGGCAACACCCAGACCCCCATCATTCCCCTCTTCATCCGCGACAACAACAAGACCTTCGCCATCACCCACGAGCTGCTCGAGGACGGTGTCTTCGTTACGCCCGTCATCGCGCCCGCCGTGCCTAACGACGAGACCCTTATCCGCGTGGCGCTCATGGCCACCCACACCCACGGGCAGATCGACACCGCCGTGGAGAAGATACACCGCGCCTTCAAGAAGTTGCAAGTATTGTAATCGCCTATGATAGAAATCCGTACCGTCTCCAGCCGCACAGACCTCAATCGGTTCATCGCTTTCCCCAACCGCCTCTTCAAGGAGGTGCCCAGCTACATCCCGCCGCTCAACAGCGACGAGCGCAAGTTGCTCGGCGACAAGAATCCCTCGCTGGTGAATTGCTCGCGCGAACTCTATCTCGCCTGGCGCGACGGCAAGGTGGTGGGCCGCGTAGCCGCCATCATCAACCGCGCCGTCAACGAGCACTGGAACAAGAAGGCCGTGCGCTTCGGATGGTTCGACTTCATCGAGGACTACGACGTCTTCACCGCCTTGCTCGACAAGGTGGTGGACTACGGCCGCCAGCACGGCATGACCGAGATTGAGGGTCCCTTCGGCTTCACCGACATGGACAAGGAGTGCTGGGTCATCGACAACTTCGACGCACGCCAGAACTCCACCACGCTCTACAACCCCGAGTACTACGTAAGGTTCATCGAGCGTGCGGGTTACGACATCCGTTGCCGCTGGCAGCAGTACAAGATGCCGGCCTCGCAGCCGGTGCCCGACAAGGTGGCGCGCCTCAACGGCCTCATCATGGAGAAATACCACCTCCGCCTGCTCAAGTTCAAGAGCCGCAAGGAGGTCTACCCCTACGCCTTCAAGTTCTTCCGCACGCTCAACCAATCGTTCAAGGACCTCTACGATTTCGTGCCCTACAACGAGGCGGAAATCGCAGCCTATATCAAGGAATACTTCCCCTTCATCAACCTCGACTTCGTCCATTTCATCGTGGACCAGGACGACAACCTCATCGCCTTCGGACTCTCCATCCCCGACCTGTCGCAAGCCTACAAGAAAGCCAACGGCCGCCTCTTCCCCTTCGGCTGGTACCACCTGTTGAAGGCGCTGCGCAACTTCGACACCATCGACCTGCTGCTCAACGGCGTGCACCCCGACTGGCAGAAGCGCGGCGTGCACAGCATCTACTACTCCGAGATGAACCTCAAGGCCATCGAGCACCACGTCCATACCGCCTACACCAACCCCCAAATCATTGGCAACGAAGCCGAGAAGATATGGGAGCAGCAATACAGTGTAACGCCCCTTATGCAGCGCGCCATTTTCGGCAAGAAAATTTGACCTGCGGTGCCTTCCAATGCCATTTTGCAACAGAGAAGTGCGGCCGCCATATATTAAAGATTGTTAAATATCATCAGAGAAAACCCTTGCCCATCCGCAAGGGTTTCCTTGTGGTAAGTGGCTGTCCTGTGGGTGCCTTCTTGCCGCATTGCAGAAACCGTCGTATTTTTGCAACCGAATTTAACACCCAAAAACAATTACAGACATGAGAACAATCGAAACAATCAAGAGTGGCCGCAACTACAAGGCCGTCAGCGTCGGAAACATCAATCAAATCATCGAGCACGAGCTGCCGATGGGTGCCGCCACTATCAAGGGAAAGGTCTTTGTGGGTCAGGCCGTGGGCGCCACGGGCTGCGAACTGTCGTTCCAGACCCTCGTTCCAGGTCAGGATAGTGGCTTCCTCCACACCCACAAAACCCACGAAGAGCTCTACATCATCCTCCGCGGTGAGGGTACCTACCAGGTTGATGGTGAGCAGTTCCCCGTCAGCGAGGGCGCCATTGTGTGTGTCAGCCCCGACGGCCGCCGCGCACTGAAGAACACCGGCAGCGAAAACCTTACCATGCTCTGCATCCAATACAAAGCCAACAACTTCACCGAGGCCGACAGCCCCATGACCGACGGCAACATCCTCGGCGATGCGCTGACATGGTAAACAGGTAAATGGTATATTACACGACAGGCAGGCCGTAAGATTACGCCTGCCTGTTTTCGAAAAAAGCCGTATCTTTGCACCGTCATTTCAATCCTTCAAAAAATATGATGGCTAAAGATTTCATACAAGATCCCTTCTTCCCGGAGTGTCCCATCCGCAACGTGTTGGCACGTATCGGCACCAAGTGGGCGCTGGCAGTGCTCTACACTCTCAACGAAAGCGTGGAGCCATTGCGTTTCCGCGACCTGGAGGCACGCAACCCTGACTGTTCACAAAAGGTGCTTACCAGCACCCTGCGGGGATTGGAGGCCGACGGACTTATCAGCCGTAAAGTCTACCCAGAGGTACCGCCGCGCGTAGAGTATGCCCTGACCGACCGCGGACGCAGTTTCATGCCCGTCATGCAGCAGCTCCTTGACTGGGCCTACAACAACCTCTACGACATCGTATCCGACCGAGAGAAATACTATGGTCAGGGTTGATACTGGGTACATATCGGTAATGGTGAGGGTTATGAATCAAAGAATAATGCTATGATAGCATAATTTTTTCGCCCCGCTGTCAGATTTTGGCCAAAAGGCGGGTATATATATAGTATATGAATCGCCACGATGCATATCTTGCCCTGCTGGAACGCCATCGCCCCTTGGTGTGGCGCATGTGCTGGCTGCGTGCGCGCGGCGACTGGGAACGGTGCCGCGACCTGGTGCAGGAGGTGTCGATTGCCCTCTGGCTGCACTTCGACAAACTGCGCCCCGACGCCACGCCCGGCGAGGAGCGCGCCTGGGTGCGCTGGCTGACCCGTTCCACCCTCGACCACCTCCACCGCAGCCCCTCCCCCACCCTGCTGCCCCTCTCGGCCGAACTGGCCGCCACCCTCAAGGCCGATACCTCGCACGACGAGGACATCGAGGAGTTGCTCTCCTCGCTCACCCCCGACGACCAGCGCCTGATGCGCCTGCACTTGGAGGGCTACCACGCCGACGAGATTGCCGAGCACATGGGGCTCAAGCGCGATGCCGTCTACCAGCGCATGCACCGCGCCGTGGGCAAGATGCGGCGCCTGGCACTGCTGCTGGCGTTGCTCGGCGTAACGGCGATAGTGGCGGTGGCCGTGGTGCCGCAGTGGAGGAAGCAGGTGTTCCACCTCGCACCCGAGGAGGTGGTGCCCGAGGAAGAGACTCCTGCGCCCCGGGAAGCAATCCCCGCCCCACCCGTCATACCGTTGGAAATCCCGCTGGACACCGTGGAACCGAAGCCCGCATGGACTCCGCCGGAGCCCCTCCCCTACCTCACCTCCCCTGTCGACACCACGCTCCCCGACCTGCCGGCGCGCAAGCCCGAAGTGGCGGTGGCCTTCGACGACGGCAAGCTCACCCTCACCGGCCTGACCGACGGCGAACTGGTGGTGGTCCGCAACACCAAAGGGGTTCTCGTGGCCCTCAAGCGCTGCCACGGCACACGCTGCACCATCCAGTTCCCAGACGGGTTCGCCGCCGCCACCGGCAGCACCTATATCCTGCAAATTGGCAATCGTCCCAACAGAATACGTATAGAACTATGAAAAAGCACGCATTGTTAGCCCTTGGACTCGCCGCCATGTGCCTCTGCGGACGGCTGGCCGCCCAGACGGTGGAAATGATCTATGTCGAAGGCGAGGTAGTCAACGTAGTGGAAAACATCCCGTTGCCCTTCTGCGAGGTGCAGATGCTGAAGGGAACCAAGGCCGTTTCCCATGCCAAGTGCGACGGCGCAGGAAACTACGTGATCCCCTCCATGCCCGCAGGTGAGTATGCACTGCTGATTACCCAGTTCGGCGACACGTTGATGCACGTCAAGGGGTTGCGCCTGGAGCGCGACTCGCGGATTATCAGCCGCGTGGCCCTGCCCGACGCCTCGAAGGGACAGATGTGGCTGCCTACCGACCTCAAGCAGATAAACCTCGGGGAAATCAAAATCTTGGCCCCCAAGCACATGCTGGCCAAAATGGGGCTCCTCATCACCAGCCCCAACGACCCACGCCTATGGAACTTTAGTGGTAGGATGGACGGCAACGACCACAGTGCCGCAGTGGCCGACCCCGGCAGTTGCAACGAGTACCTCAATTCTAATCGAGGTCTCAAGGTTCACCCCAAAAACAGCGTGATGAAAAACGAGCTAATCCTCTTCGGCCGTATTCTCGACACCTATATTCCCCCTCCTGCCGACACCACCAGCCGGAAAGACTAGCTTTTGTAGTAGCCGCGCAGGATGCTGACCATCTGGTTGCCGGAGAGGATGCGCTTGACCACCACCGAGAGCCACTGCTCGAGGTTGGCCACCACATAGCGCAGCGAGGGGTTCCGCTTCTCCACTATCTTGGCTATCCTGCGCGCCAGCACCTCGGGCTGCAGACCGCCGTTCTCCTCCTTCTCGATGATGGCGAGGCTGCGTTTGAAGATGGGGCCGTAGTCGGGGTCGCCCAGCGTGGCCTCGCTGTTGCGGCGGCTGCCCGTGAAGCCTGTGGCGAAGTCGCCCGGCTCCACCAGGCTCACCCGTATGCCGAAGCCACGTACCTCGGCCGCCAGGGCCTCACTGAAACCCTCGATGGCGAACTTCGAGGCGGAGTAGAACCCCTGGTACGGCAGCCCCATCACACCGCCTATCGAGCTGAGGTTGATGATCTTGCCTCGGCGCGCCTTGCGCATGTGCGGCAGCACCGCCTGGCACATATTGACGCAGCCCATGAAGTTGGTGCCCATCTGGAGGTCGATTTCCTCCTCGGTGGCCAGCTCCAAGGCGCCGCCGATGCCCATGCCGGCGTTGTTCACCAGCACATCGATGCGCCCTTCCTGCGCGACAATCTGATTGACAACGGATTGTATCTGACTGCGGTCGCGCACGTCGCAGGCGAGGTATTTGATGGAGGGGTGCTCCATCGCGCGGCGGCAGAGGCCGTACACCGTGTGCCCTTTGCCGGCCAGCAGCTCGGCCGCACATTTCCCAAACCCCGACGACGCGCCGGTGATGACTATTACTTGGCTCATATTCTATGCTTCAAATTTTTTGCAAAGATACCAAACTTCCCCCACCCAGCCAAAATATTTTTTGCCAGTTTGAAAAAAGTTCGTATCTTTGCACTCGCAAACCGAAAGAACGGCTTGCCGAAAGAAAGCGCATTAATTCTGTATTCCAAAGTGTGAAACTGGACACTTCACATCAGAAGCTATGCAGGGATAGAGACATGATAGCGCTCCTGTTGGATAATATTCAACTCCGAATATATCCATGTGGAGCAGTTCAGAAATCAATATTTTTGCATAGCAGGGAGTCCAGCCCTCACACTTGGAAATAGAGACATAATGGATGGCTCCACTTTCTTCCGTTGCATAAAAACATCCGCTGTGCGAGCCCACGAAAACTAAAAACCGACGGGCCGCTGGTATATAACTGGCACATAGATTGTGAAAAAAACATTGAAAGGCTACATGATGATTCTTGCCTGTGCTGCACTTTTTTCTGCGTGTGGCGAAAAGGATAATGCTCCTGCCGATACCCCCTCTGGTGGCGAAGAGAATCCTGTAGAAACACCGACTAAAAGGATCAAACAGATAGTCCTGTCCCAAGAAGGATATAACAACAAGGTATGGGATTTCGCTTGGGAAGGTAATTTGTTGAAATCCATCAGCACGGGCAGTGAATTTGGAAACCTTAATATAGTTTATTCGTACGAAGGTCTGCGCCCGTCCTCTTCACAGTGGGTCATGTATGGCGATACCTACAACTACTCATATCAGTATGAGGGAGATAGGCTTTCAAGTCAGAATGTCCCGTATGGGGATGGCGTTGTCCATTATACCTACCTCGGCGGACACGTCAGCGAACTAAATGGGTATAAGTTCGAGTGGGAAAACGACAACTTGGCTAAAATCAGAAAAGAATATTATGAACAAGATTTTAGCGAGTACACTTTTGTCTATGATGGGAAAAACAGTCCGTTCCCTCAAATGTATGGTGTAGAGTGGATTAACGAAGATTTCTTCCGTGAACCGGTCTGGGGATTTTGGTCAAAAAACAATGTGATATACTATGAAGGGAAGAGTGTAGAGCAGGCACAGACCAGAAGAGCAAAGACGATGGATGTGGAGTTTACCTACGACGAAGATGGGTATCCTGCTCGGGCCAGTGTGACCGAAAAAGATTTCGACCGAAACGAACTTATAAGAGAGAAGCACATCACAATATCCTATTCGTACTACGACTGATTTGCGGCATTTGAATTAGTAGCCCCGCCCCGACGGGGCTTTTTTATCTCTCTCCTGCCCCACCATCTATCGCCCCCCTAGTAAGGAAGAAGAGGGGAAGAAGAGGGTGCCTTCTAAACGCTAGTTATCAGCCAGTTGAAAATAAGCAAAAAACGGCCGTTTTTCGATTTTTGAGCGGAAAAATTTCATGTTTTTGGAGCACAATAAAGGGGGCGTTTCGGCGTTATCTTGGTTAAAATTTCATCCTATGGCAAACCAGAAAGAACAGAACCTGAAACTGAACATCGCCCCCGAGGTGGCCCGCGGCACCTACTCCAACCTGGCCGTCATCAGCCACTCGCCCTCCGAAATCACCCTCGACTTCGCCCAGATGCTGCCCGGCACCGACGGCGCCATGGTGCGCCAGCGCGTCATCATGCACCCGCTGCACGCCAAACGTCTCCTGGCCGCCCTGAACGACAACCTGAAAAAGTACGAGCAGCAGTTCGGCACCATCGAGGAACCCCGCATGATGCCTCAGGGCGACACCGTCCCATACGACATCATCGGCAAGGCGTAAGGAGTGGAGTCCGTAAAGTGTAAGGTGGAGTGCGGGGAATGGCCCACGCTGGCCAGCCAGCGCGCGGCCGCCCATGCCCTGCTCGTCAGCCTGCTGGGGGCCGAGGTCTCCCTTGCCCACGACCCGCAGGGGGCACCCTGCCTGCCCGAACGCCCCGACCTGAATATCAGCATCAGCCACTGCCGCCGGGCGGTGGCTGTGGCCATAAGCACCGAGGGCAGGGTAGGCATCGATGTGGAATGCCGCCGCCGCGTCAGCGACAGCCTCATGGAGCGCGTCTGCACCGCCGACGAGCTGGCCGCGGTGCGCGCCTCGGACGACCCCACGATGGCGTTCCTTCAATGCTGGACCCGCAAGGAGGCCGTCCTCAAATGCCGCGGCACCGGCATCAAGGGTTTCGGGAGCATGCAGTCGGCCTTGACCGACGGCGACTGCGAAATCATTGAAATCGAATGTAATAATCCCGATGTGGTAGCCGCTCTCGCCCTGTAGGGACGCAGCGTGCCGCGTCCGCATTAGACATTACCATGTGCCTACCGCCGTCTGCGGACGCAGCGCGCTGCGTCCCTACGGGCGGAGGATGGTGTGGCTGCCGTCGGCCAGCACCTTGACGATGCGGCTGCCGCGCGTCTCATCGCTGCGGAAAGCCTCCAAGGATGGCACGCAGAAGTCCACGCGGCGCTTCAGCTCCTCCTCTATTTCTTCGTAGCAGGTGGGCGACGGGTGTCCCGAGAGGTTGGCCGAGGTGCTGACCAGCGGTGCCCCCAGCCGATGAACGACCTCCTGGCAGAAGGCGTGCTGCGGTACGCGGATGCCCAGTGTTCCGTCCTCGGCCGCCAGGTTGCCGGCTATGCTGTCGCCCAGCATCGGCCGCCAGATGGCTTCGGGAAGGATATAGGTTGTGGGCCTGTTGGTCGGAGTGTTCAGAGTATTCGGAATATTCAGACTATTCAGAATAATCCGATTATCATGAGTGTTCTCCACCAGCACCAGCATGCTCTTGCTGCGGTCGCGCTCCTTCAGCGCGTAGAGCTTCTCCACGGCGTCGGCGCGGCGGGCGTCGCACCCTACGCCCCAGATGGTGTCGGTGGGGTATAGAATAGTGCCCCCAGCTAGCAGAGTATCAATGGTTTGCCGTATGATATCGTCCATGTTCACGTTGCAAAATTACAAAAAAAATCGCCATCACGCTTGGTATATCCGCTTTTTTTCGTATCTTTGCATATTATTAATATAGTATAAATTAATTCAACAAATTATAAACCAAAAACTTACAAAATTATGTTCAAAGGACACCCTAAAGGTCTTATTGCAGCTGCACTGAGTAATATGGGCGAGCGTTTCGGCTACTATATTATGAATGCGGTCCTGACGCTGTTCATCTGCTCCAAGTTTGGTTTGAGCGATAGTACGGCGACGCTGATTTATTCGTTTTTCTATTTCGGCATCTATATTATGGCTCTGCCTGGCGGTATTATTGCTGACAAGATGCAGAACTTCAAGGGCACCATTATTGCCGGTCTTCTCACCATGGTTGTTGGCTATGTAATCCTCTCCATTCCTGCTGGCTATGGCGCCATGGATATTTCCATGAACACGGTTCTCGTCATTACTTGCTTTGCTCTTCTTGTCATTGCATTCGGTAATGGTCTCTTCAAGGGCAACCTTCAGGCTATCGTGGGTCAGATGTACGATAACTATGAGGCAGAAGCTGCCAAGCAGGGTCCCGAGGCTTTGGAAAAGGCAAAGAGCAAACGTGACCCCGGTTTCCAGATTTTCTACATGTTTATCAATGTAGGCGGACTTATCGCGCCTTTTGTGGCTCCGTTGCTCCGTAGCTGGTGGCTTGGTGTGAAAGGGATGGCTTATGAGTCGACGCTCCCCAAGCTCTGCCACATGTACCTCAACACCCCCAATGAGATGACCGCCGATCAGATCAATAACCTCAATGTGCTGATGAACCAGGTCAATCAGGGTGGGCTCGACCTTACCGATATGGGTGCCGCCTGCAGCAACTACCTCGAAGTGTTCAATACAGGCGTTCACTATAGCTTCATCGCTTCCATCGCAGCCATGCTCATCTCCCTCACTATTTTCCTTCTCACCAAAAAAAGCATGCCCAACCCTGTCAAGAAGGTTGCCGCTGCCGTCAAGGAAAGCAAGGAAGACCTCACTGCCGAGCAGCGTGCCGCTGCCATTAAGGATGTGAAACAGCGCATGGCCGGCCTCTACGCTGTGCTTGGCGTCTGCGTCTTTTTCTGGATGTCGTTCCACCAGAACGGTGTGTCGCTGTCGCTCTTTGCCCGCGACTTTGTCAATAACACTATCCCGCCTGAAATCTTCCAGTGCATCAACCCCTTCTTTGTTGTTGTGCTCACCTTCCCAATCATGTGGATTTTTGGTACCAAGTGGGGCCGAAAATTCTCTACTCCTAGCAAGATAGCCATGGGTATGGGTATCACGGCCCTGGCCTATGTTTTCCTTGTGGTTTTCTCCATTGCCATGGGATATCCCGGCTCGCAGAGCTTCCTCGGACTCCCCATCGAGCAGCAGACCGCCATGAAGGCTGGCCCTTGGGTGCTTGTTGTCACTTATTTCTGCCTCACCGTCGCCGAACTCTTCATCAGCCCGCTCGGTATCAGCTTTGTCTCCAAGATTGCCCCCAAGCATATTCAGGGCATCTGCCAGGGTCTCTGGCTGGGTGCCACCGGCATCGGAAACGCCCTGATCCTTCTCGGTGGCCAGCTCTACGAGAAGATGTCCAGCCTGTGGATGTGCTGGGCTGTCTTCATGATCATCTGCCTCATTGCCATGGGTATCATGCTCGGCATGTTGAAATGGCTTGAGCGCATCACCGCCAGCCAGCAGTAATCTCACGGTGGGCGCCCTGCGGGCGCCCACCTCTATAAACAGAAAACCCCGAGCCATGACTCGGGGTTTTTCCTTTCAATGCGTGTCTCCAGTGATGGAGGCTGCCTCGGAAGGGACTACTTGTCCAGTTCCTGCTGGCGCAGCTGCTGGATGTAGATGGCCTTCAGGCGCTTCTCGCGGTTGACGACGCTGGGCTTGATGAACTGTTGACGACGGCGCATCTCTTTCACCACTCCGGTCTTGTCGAATTTGCGTTTCAGCTTCTTGAGGGCTCTTTCGAGGGTCTCGCCTTCTTTAATGGGAACTACGATCATTGGTAATACCTCTTTCTTGTTAAGGGTTAATAATTTGATTTATTAAGACGTTGTTACATCTTCTGGGTTTAGAACTGCAGGTGGCCTGCGGCGGCGGCATCGCTCAGGGCGGCGATGATGCCCTTCTTGTTGATGATGCGCATGCCCTTGGCGGAGACCTTCAGGGTAATCCACATGTCCTCCTCGGGGATGTAGAACTTCTTGGTCTGCAGGTTGGGGGCGAAGGTGCGCTTGGTGTGGATGCGCGAGTGCGACACGTTGTTGCCGACAATCACTTTCTTTCCGGTAATTTCACATTTCTTTGACATTGCTGTATACTTTTTATTGTTTGTTTACGTTATATTTCCGTCTTCGCGATTAGGCGAAAACGGCTGCAAAAGTACTACCTTTTTCCGACATGGCAAAACCCTGTGGCTCTGAAAACTCGCTTTTTAAACTTTTTTAACATTTCATTAATCGTAACAACCTGTAATAAAGAAAGATATAAAAAATCCAAATTTGCTTTTTAACATACCTTTTTCAGGCACTTACACTCGTATTTTACCTTTCTGACGATGGCTTTTTCTCAAATTTTGGACTCTTGGTACACCGACTTTGGACGCTCGCTCCCCTGGCGAGGCATCCGCGACCCGTACCGCATCTGGCTCTCGGAAATCATTCTGCAGCAGACCCGCATCGAGCAGGGGCGCGACTACTACCACCGCTTCCTGGATGCCTTCCCCACGGTGGCCGACCTCGCCGCCGCCTCGGAGGAGCAGGTGCTGCGCCTTTGGCAGGGGTTGGGCTATTATTCACGCGCGCGCAATATGCACGCGTCCGCGCGATACATTATTGAAGAGTGCCACGGCCGCTTCCCCGACACCTACGAGGGCATCCTCCGGCTGAAGGGCGTGGGACGCTACACTGCCGCCGCCATCGCCTCGTTCGCCTTCCTGCTGCCGCACCCGGTCATCGACGGCAACGTCTACCGCTTCGTCAGCCGCCGCTTCGGCATCGCCACCCCCATCGGCACCGATGCCGCCTACAACGAGTTCGAGGCACTTCTCCTGCAGCACATCGACCGCCGGCGCCCCGACCGGTTCAACGCCGCCATGATGGATTTCGGCTCGCTGCAGTGCAAGCCTGCGCCCGACTGCACGGCGTGTCCCTTCGCCGGCGAATGCGTGGCGCTGCGCACCGGACGCGTGGAAATGCTGCCCGTCAAACCCGCCAAAGCCAAGCCCAAAGACCGCTGGTTTTACTACCTGCACCTCCGCTGGCAGGAGGCCGGCGAGGAGCGTACCGTGATGCACCAGCGCACGGGCAAGGACATCTGGCGCGGCCTCTACCAGTTCCCCCTCCTCGAAACCGACCGCGAACTCACCGATGCCGAACTTTCGACTGCTCTGCAGCAGTTCTCCAACGAAAATTTTCAATTCTCAATTTTCAATTTTCAATTTTCCCAACCACACATCCACCAGCTCACCCACCGCACCATCCACGCCCGCTTCGCCGTGGCCGAATTGCCGTCGGCGCCGCTGCGAATACCCGAAAATATGGGTGCTTTCAGCATGGGGCAAATAAAAAATATCCCCCTGCCAAGGTTGATTGACAGGTACTTGCAGCAATTGTGAATAATTTTCTACTGCCCATATCGAAAAAAAGTAGTACTTTCGCGGCCTCATTCAACTAGAAGAAAAACGTTATTATGATTGGAGTAAACAAAGTTATCCTGGTAGGAAACGTAGGCAAGAATCCCGATGTAGTTACATTCCCTTCCGAGGGCTCCATGCCCGTCAAAAAAGCATCCTTCCCCCTGGCCACCACCGAGGCGCGCCGCAACCGCGACAACGAGAAGGTGGAAATCACCGAGTGGCACAATGTGGTCTGCTGGCGCGGCCTGGCCGATGTGGCCGAGCGCATCCTCCACAAGGGGGCTCAAATATACATTGAAGGGCGTCTGCAGAGTCGCACGTGGGAAGACCGCGACGGCAACAAGCGCCATGTAACCGAGGTGGTGGCCGACAGCCTCATCCTCCTCAACCGCCAGCGCAACGATGACAACCAGCCCGTCAGCAACCCGCTGGTCGACATCCTCAACAGCGACACCGAGCCCATCGGCGACCTCCCCTTTTAAACATTCGACCTCCTATGACACCACATCGGGTCATAGGAGGTCAAAGTCGAAGTATTCCCCTAGAGAACCCCTAGGGATCCCCTACAGGGTACCTGCTAAAAACCGGGTTTGCCCAGTAGGCGGAACATGTTCTTCTTGTACGCCTCCACACCGGGCTGGTCAAAGGGGTTGACACCTAGCGTATAGCCACTTACGCCACAGGCAAACTCGAAGAAGTAGATCAGCTGGCCCAGCGTGTACTCGTCCACCCGCTCCACCTCGATTTCCACCACCGGCACCCCGCCGGCCACGTGGGCTTCGATGGTGCCCTCGGTGGCGCAGTCGTTGATTTCGGTCAGCGTTTTCGAGACCAAGTAGTTGATGCCGTCCAAATTCTCTTCGTCGCTCGGCACCGGCACACGGCACTTCGGGCTCTTCACCTTTACAAAGGTCTCCATCATCAAGCGCTCGCCCTCCTGCACATACTGTCCCATCGAGTGCAGGTCGGTGGTGATGCTCAGGCTGTGCGGCAGCAAGCCCTTGTGTTCCTTGCCCTCGCTCTCGCCGTAGAGCTGCTTCCACCATTCGGCCATGTAGCGCAGGCTGGGCAGGGCGCTCACCATCATCTCCACCTTCACGCCGTTGCGATACAGCGCGTTGCGCACCGCTGCATACATCAGTGCCGGGTTCTCCTCCAACGAATCGCTCGCAATACATATTTTACGCATGTCGCGCGCACCCGCGAGAAGGCGGTCCACATCATAGCCCGCCATCGCTATCGGCAGCAAACCCACCGGCGTCAACACCGAGAACCGGCCGCCCACGTTGTCAGGAATGACATACATCGGGTATCCCTCTTTCACGGCAATGCCGTGCAGCGCGCCCTTGGCGGCATCGGTGATGGCCACGATACGGCTGGCCGCCTCGGCCTTGCCGTACTTCTGTTCCAGGTGCGCCTTCACGATGCGGAACGCCACGGCAGGTTCCGTCGTGGTGCCACTCTTCGAGATAACCGCCACGCTGTAGTCCTCGTTGTCGAGGAATTTCAGCAACTGGCTGTAATAATCCTCGCCCAATGTGTGGCCAGCATACACCACAAAAGGCTTGCCGCCGCGCTGCGCCACGGCGAACTCCGACTGCAGGGCCTCGATTACCATACGCGCACCCAGGTACGAGCCCCCGATGCCGATTACCACCAGCACCTGGCTCTTCGCGCTCAACCGCGCCACATCGGCCTTCAACTGCGCAAGCATCGTGGGGTCAATCTCCTCCGGCAGATTCACCCAACCTAGGAAATCATTGCCCGCACCGGTGCCTTCCAGCAGCGTGCGTTTGGCAGAAACAACCTCTGTTGCCAGTTGATTTACAGCCTTTTGGTCGATTTTGTTGGCTGTATGGCCAATTTTTACTCTGATTTGTTCCATTTTTTTGTATTTTTGTGTTCTAATTTGTTCACTTTTAACGCCTAAAATTACTCGGTTGTTAATTTTTTTTCATTCGTAACTGCAATATTTTCTTGACATTAACGCATTTGAAAAAAAAATATTTTCCACAATTGAAAAAATATTTGTACTTTTGCATTTGATTATCGCCCAGTGGTAATCGCAACAAGTAAAAAAGAAATATAAACATTTAAAAACATTTAATATGCTGAAAAAATTAATCAAGATGGGCGTTGTGATGTCGCTTCTCGTGACCTCCGTCAGCGCCTTTGCACAGAAAGCCGAGTATCCTCGCTATGGCTTCTGGAGCAACTGGTCTATTGGTGGTGCTTTCGACCTCAACCACCAGTTCCAAATGGGTTCCCTCAGCTTCGGTGACGACTGGCGCGGTACCACCAACGTGGGTATGGACATCTTCCTCCAGCACAAGCTGAACCACGCTTTCGACATCCGCTACCGCTATGGTCACCCCACCTTTGGCCGTCCCCGCGTCTCCTCTGAGCAGCCTGGTTACTTGATGGATCGCCACCACACCGCTACCGTTGACGTGCTGTGGTCGATCAACAACACCATTGCTGGCTACGATCCCGATCGTCGCTGGAGCATCTACGCCCTCATCGGCGGCGGTCTCGCCTTCAGCGCCAACAACGAATCCTCCATCACCGACTTCGGTAGCGTGGGTATCGCCCTCGTTGGCGGTCTCGGTACCAGCTATCGCTTTGGCGAGGCTCACAACCTCTTCCTCGAGTACACCATCGATGTCAATGGTGACGCTCCCAACCCCTTCGATAACTTCTTCCAGTGGCACCACACCAACGGCATCGCCCGTCTCGGTTACTTCTACTGCTTTGGCCCCACCGCTACCGACAAGGCCATCGCTGCCCAGAAGGCCATGCTGACCCAGGAGAACTTCTCCGCCCTCAACTCGCAGGTCAACAACCTCGAGCGTCAGGTCGCCAACTCCCGCAACAACGAGAAGCGTCTTGAGAACCGCATCGCCGAGCTCGAAGACCAGCTCGCCCAGGCCCTCGCCCAGGGTGGCAAGGGTGGCAACAGCGCCGCTGCCGACAGCCTCCAGGCCGTTATCGACCAGATCAAGGCTGACCAGCTCAACTTCTACGCCATGCCCTTCTCCGTCCTCTACGGTGTCGACGAGTGGAAGGTTGTTGAAGACGAAGAGGCTAAGGTCAAGGCCGTCGCCCGCGTCCTCAAAGACAACCCCGATGTCAACATCCTCGTCGTTGGCTTTGCTGACTACACCGGCAGCGACGCCTACAACATGAAGCTCTCCGAGAAGCGCGCCAACGAAGTCAAGCGCCTCCTCACCAAGCGCTACGGCATTGCCGAGGATCGCATCCAGACCGAGTACAAGGGTAAGAGTGTTGCCTTCGGCGACATCCAGTACGCCCTCAACCGTCGCGTCAGCTTCTACCGCGTGATTGAATAGTCTTTCAACCGACTATCATCAATAAAAGCGGGGCTCCTCCAAGGAGCCCCGCTCTGTTTCTGTCCTATACACTCTAGGGGAGCACGCGGTATTCCACCCGTCGGTTCTGCCGCCGCCCCTCGGCGCTGTCGTTACTGGCCACAGGTTGGCTCTTGCCATAGCCCTTCCACTCCAGCCGACGGCGGTCGATACCACGCCGCACCAAGTAGTCGGCCACGGCCTTGGCACGTGCCTCCGACAGGCGCTGGTTGTAGTTCACGGTGCCCTGCCCGTCGGTGTGGCCGCACAGTTCGATTCTCATCTCAGGGTGCGCCTCGAGCATCTCCTTGAGGCGCATCAGTTCGCTGTATGACTGCTGCAGCACCTCGCTCTCACCCGTGGCGAAATAAAGGTTCTCCAGCCTTACTATGGTACCTTCCTGCGGAGCAACAGTGCGGACGACGGGAGCAGAGGGCAGGGTGTCGAGGCACCGCAGGCTCACATCGTCAATATAGTAGTAGGCTCCGGGCAACGGTGCGTGGGCTCGCTCCATAGCGGCCACGCCCGACTGGTTGAACGGCAGGAAATTGCCTATGGTCAGAAAGCGCTCGCCGCCTTGGGCCACGAATTCGCCGCTCACCTCGACCCACTCCTTGCTATTGTCGAGGAGGTTCTCCCGAGGGTTCATCACCTGCGGCTCGTAGTAGGTGGCTATGTATTGCGCCATGCCGTCGCCGTAGTCGCGCGCCTCGCGGTCCATCAGTATGCCCCAGGTGGAGTCCTCGATGCGTGTGGCGGTCAGCAACGCCCCCAGCGTGGCTACGGCCTGCGGCGACTTGTCGGCCAGACTCACCCAGAAACTCACACGGTAGCGTTTTCCCGCCACAAGCGGTTCTCGCAGCTCGGTTTGCAGGTATTCGCGATAGTTCTCCTGCGAGCAGTAGATGCCGCAGTATGCCTCGCCGCTGTGGGCCTCCTGCTGCCCCATCTTGTTGCGCGGCACCTGGCAGTCGCGGCTGCCACAGGCGTGGAAGTAGTCGCTGCTGCCGCGTGTCGGCTGCCACCAGGCATCGGCCTCCCTCATCACACCTAAGGCATCCAACTTCACCGGGCAATCCCGATGCTCCTCAAAAGAGGGATTAAACACCATGTTATCAGTCGCTTGCCCATGCAGCTGGGTGGCCTGCAGCATGGCAATGAGCACCAAGGGAGTGAGCCAATGTTTTCTCATGGGGTCTGTATGGTTTTCATCATGCTATCCCACAGCAGGTTAGCCGTCCTGTCCCAGCTGAATTTCTCCCGCTGCACACGACCTTTGTCGATAAGCTCATCTCGAAGTCTTGTATCCTGCAACCTGCTGATAGCATGATATATATCATCCACTTTCGATGGGTCGACATAGAGGGCAGCCTCGCCCCCGACCTCGGGCATCGAGGTGGTATTCGATGCCACCACCGCCGTCTCGGCGTACATGGCCTCCAGTATCGGTATGCCAAATCCCTCAAAGTATGAGGGATAGACCAGCGCCACCGAGGCCGAAAGCAGCGCGGCGAGGTCCTGCGGCTCCACGTGGCCACACATCACCACATCCTCCTTATGGCCCATGCGGTCATAGGCTTCGGCCAGCTCGTCCTGCCACCACACACGCGAACCCACTACCACAAGCTTCCAATCCACTGATTCCATGGTCTTTAGTTTGTCAAAGGCGGTCAGCAGATTCGCCAGGTTTTTCCGTTTCAGTATGGTGCTGATGAAAATCAGATAAGGTTTTCCGTCGGTAAAGCGCTGGCGTATAGCCTCTTTCTCCGCTTCGCTATGGGGGCGGTAACCGTCGTGGGCACCATCGTATACCACGTCAATCTTCTTGGAATCAATGCCATAGGTGTCGGCAATGTCCTTCCCGGAATACTCCGACACCGTGGCCACACGGACAGCCTTGTGTGCAAAACGTCTGAAATAGTGGGTCATATACCACTGGTGCGACCGCTTGAGGTTGCCCTCGGCATGCTCGAAATTCAGGTCGTGGATGACCGCCAGCGAGGGCACCATGGTACGCAGCGGCAGCATGCCATCGGGACTTACGTAGAGGTCTATCTTGTTTCGTCTCAGAGCTATACGTGTTGCCCATTCGAAGTACAGGTACCACAGCACCGGATGCCGCGCCTGCGGGCAAAGCACCACAGGCTTCACATTCGCGGCGAAGAGGAACTCGGGGTCAGGCTTGCGGTCGAAAAAGAAGTAGAACTCGTGCTCGGGATGGCTCGCAACGATGCGGCGCGCCGTCTCGTAGGTAAACCACCCGATGCCGTCCATTTTGCCTTTCAGCAACAGCCTGGTATTGATTGCGATACGCATGCCTAACGGTGCGATTGGATGGTTTCATCGATTACACGCGGGAAATGCTCCTTCTCCAGCAGGTGGATTTTGGCCGCCAACGAGTCGGGCGTGTCGTCGGGCGTAACCTCGCAACGTGCTTGGAACAAGGTGGTTCCGCGGTCGTACTCCTGGTCTACGAGGTGGATGGTGATGCCGCTCTCCGTCTCGTGGTTGGCCACGACTGCCTCGTGCACGTGGTGGCCGTACATGCCCTTGCCGCCATAGGCCGGCAGGAGAGCGGGGTGGATGTTGATGATGCGGCCGGGGAATGCCTCGAGCATCGCCGGCGGCACCAGCCACAGGAAGCCCGCCAGAATAACCCAGTCGGCCTGCTTCTGGCGCAGGTACTCCAGTGCGGCGCCGGTCTCGTAGAAGTCCTTACGGCCGAAATAGCGAGCCTCCACGCCCAGGTTCTTTGCCCGCTGGGCGATATAGGCGTCCTTCACGTTGTACACGATGCAGCACACCTCCACGTCGCCGCGGCCGGCGAAATATTCCGTAATCTGCTGGGCATTGGTGCCGTTGCCCGAGCCCAGGATGGCTAGTCTTGTCATTGTGTTGAGCTTTGGTTTCAGGGTGCAAATTTACACAATTTTTCCCACACAGCCGCTACCACAGGAAAACTTTTTCGTTATGCACGAATTATCATGATATTACCGTCGGTGATTTCATGCCGTTCCGGCCTCCTCGCACCCCTCTTTTCCGTTGGATGTACCATAAGCTTCCATATCCTTCCAGTGCCTTTGTATTCCCCTACCGTTCCCCTACCATTCCCCTACCATCCCCCTACCGCTTCGAGTACATGCCCATTTTGTGCCCTTGATGAAAAAAAGTTTTGCCATGTCGGTTTTTATTCGTAATTTTGCACTTTTGAATACCGACATTAGAGACCGATGAAGAACATACGCAATTTCTGTATCATAGCCCATATTGACCACGGCAAGAGCACGTTGGCCGACCGCCTGCTGGAGGTTACAAATACCGTTACCGCCCGCGAGATGCAGGACCAGGTGCTCGACGACATGGACCTCGAGAAGGAGCGCGGCATCACCATCAAGAGCCACGCCATACAGATGCGCTACCACGACTACACGCTCAACCTCATCGACACCCCCGGCCACGTGGACTTCAGCTACGAGGTCAGCCGCGCCATCGCCGCCTGCGAGGGCGCACTCCTCGTGGTCGACGCCACGCAAGGCATCCAGGCCCAGACCATCTCCAACCTCTACCTCGCCCTCGAGAACGACCTGGAAATCATCCCCGTGATGAACAAGATAGACCTCGACAGCGCCATGCCCGAGGAGGTGGCGGACGAGATTGTGGACCTGCTGGGCTGCTCGCATGACGACATACTGCGCTGCTCGGCCAAGACGGGCATGGGTGTGCCGGAGATACTGGACGCCATCGTCGACCGCATCCCCGCCCCCGAGGGCGACCCTGCGGCTCCGCTCCAGGCGCTGGTGTTCGACTCGGTGTTCAACCCCTTCCGCGGCATCATCAGCTACTTCCGCATCATGAACGGCACGCTGCGCACGGGCGACCACGTCAAGTTCTTCAGCACCGAGCGCGAGTACGACGCCGACGAAATCGGCGTGCTGCGCCTCAACATGGAGCCCTGCAAGGAACTGCGTGCCGGCAACGTGGGCTACATCATCTCCGGCATCAAGAGCAGCAAGGAGGTGCGCGTGGGCGACACCATCACCCATGTGGCCACCCCCTGCGAGAAACCCATCGAGGGCTTCGAGGCCGTCAAACCCATGGTCTTCGCCGGTGTCTACCCTGTGGACACCGACGACTATGAGGAGCTGCGTGCCAGCATCGAGAAACTGCAGCTGAACGACGCCTCGCTCACCTTCGAGCCCGAGTCGTCGCTCGCCCTCGGCTTCGGCTTCCGCTGCGGCTTCCTCGGCCTGCTCCACATGGAGATTATCCAGGAACGCCTCACACGCGAGTTCAACATGGATGTCATCACCACGGTGCCCAACGTGCAGTACAAAATCAAACTCACCAACGGCACCGAGCTCAACGTCTACAACCCCTCCGGCATGCCCGAGCCCAACAACATCGCCGAGGTGTACGAACCCTATATCCACGCCCAGATTATCACCAAGGCCGACTTCATAGGCCCTGTGATAAAACTCTGCATGGACAAGCGCGGCATCCTCAAGAACCAGACCTACCTCACCACCGACCGCATCGAAATCACCTTCGACCTGCCGCTCGGCGAGGTGGTGTTCGACTTCTACGACAAGCTGAAGTCCATCTCCAAGGGCTACGCCTCCTTCGACTACTACGTCAATGGCTACCAGCCCTCCAAGCTGGTCAAGCTGGAAATACTGCTCAACGGCGACCCCGTCGACGCCCTCTCCACCCTCACCTACGTCGACAACGCCTACCCCATCGGCCGCAAGATGTGTGAGAAGCTGAAAGACCTCATCCCGCGCCAGCAGTTCGA
>Ga0256404_1000788_pt1 | contig 81134 bp, 76 predicted proteins | sample RumenRJG_01DNA_FD_185990 | JGI IMG/M metagenome (GOLD analysis project Ga0256404, IMG submission 185990) | Bovine rumen microbial communities from Lethbridge, Alberta, Canada - RJG_01 | ecosystem: Host-associated > Mammals > Digestive system > Stomach > Rumen | place: Canada: Alberta | collected...
AAGGCGGTTATAGCGACGGGGTCCCACCTCTTCCCATTCCGAACAGAGAAGTTAAGCCCGTTTGCGCCGATGGTACTGCGAAAGCGGTAGAGTAGGTAGCTGCCACCTTATGAGCATCCGGATGAGGTCAATCCCCGTTCGGATGCTTTTTTTATGCCCGCCCGCGGCCGATGTAAAGCTCCACAATAATGCAGTCCTTCATTCATCGAATCTGCCAAACGCAATGTTGCTTCGCGGCTGAACGTGGCTCTATCACTCGTTCGGATGCTTTTTTATGCCCGCCTGCGGACGAATAGACTCTTTATATTGCATTCCACAGCATCTGTTACCTGCAAAACTGCAAGCACATTGTCCGGCCCTGATTCCCGATCTGAAAGCTAATCAAGATTACGGCGAACATCGATTCCCGCTACCTATAGTGTCAGGAGCAAACTATACCTTCTGAATCCTATTCTGGGCAATTTCCTTCTGCCAGAGAGTAGCCTGTCGGCAAATAAACTATGCGCCCGCAAAATTACCTATGCGCATAGAATAACCGATGAGCTTACTTATGCGCCTAGAATAACTGATAAGCCACTTACCTTAGCGATGCAATGACCTATAAGCCTACAATGACCTACATCCCTCATTTCGTGGCGAGCAATCTCGAAGTCTTGAGAAATAAAATCCCTGCGGGATTCATTGTTCCGGCTTATTTTGACTAACTTTGTTCACCTATTATATCTGACTATTTTCTGTCTCTGCCCACGCCTGCGGTCTGTCTCTGACTTGCCTGAGGCATGGCCTCTGATGGGGCGGACGCAATAAATTTTATCAATCATGAAGCAGTTGAAATGGCTCCTTTTGTTCCTGCTGGCCTTCGCCACGGCCACTGTGTCAGCGTCGAAGATCAAGCGGCATACCTTTGCCATAAGCAATGGAACCTTCCTTTACGACGGCAAACCTATTAACATTCACTCCGGTGAGATGCACTATTCGCGCGTTCCGGCTCCCTATTGGCGCCATCGCATCCGGATGATGAAGGCTATGGGGCTCAACACAGTAGCCACCTATGTCTTCTGGAACTATCATGAGACGGCCCCTGGCAAATGGGACTGGAAGAGCGAGAACCGCAACATCAGGGAGTTTCTTAAGATCTGTCAGCAGGAGGGCATGATGGTCATCCTGCGGCCCGGGCCTTACAGCTGCGGCGAGTGGGAATTCGGCGGCTACCCCTGGTGGCTCCAGAGAGAGAAAGCGCTTGAGGTGCGCACCTACAACCGCGCCTATCTCGACTTATGCCGCGCCTACATCGGTGAGCTGGCCAATCAGACACGCGACATGCAGATCACCCACGGCGGCCCTATTGTCATGGTGCAGGTGGAGAATGAGTTCGGCTCGTATGTGTCCCAGCGCAAGGATATCCCCCTGGAGACCCATAAAAAGTATGAGCTGGCCATAAAGCAGATGCTTCTGGATGCCGGCTACGACGTGAACCTATTCACCTCCGACGGTAGCTGGCTTTTCAAGGGCGGCGCTCTGGAGGGCGTACTGCCTGCCGCCAACGGCGAGGACAATGTGGACAATCTGAAGAAGGTGGTAAACGAATACCACGGCGGAGTAGGCCCATACATGGTCGCCGAGTTCTATCCCGGCTGGCTGGAGCACTGGAATGAGCCTTTCCCGCGTGTCTCCACGGAGAATGTGGTCAAGAATATCAGGAATTATCTCGACAACGACGTGAGCTTCAACTTCTACATGATACATGGCGGCACCAACTTCGGCTTCTGGCCGGGTGCCAACTACTCCAACGATAAGAACATCCAGTCCGACCTGACCAGCTACGACTATGACGCGCCTATCAGCGAGGCCGGTTGGAACACGCCTAAATATGACGCTCTGCGCGCCCTGATGCAGCAGTATCTGAAGCACCCGCTGCCCGCCGTGCCTGCCCGCATCCCCGTAATCAGTATGCCTCATGTCAAGCTGGACAAGACAGTCGACGTGCTCTCTGTGCTGGAGCAGCAGCCCGGAGTGGAGAACGACATGCCCCTCACCTTTGAGCAGCTGGGGCAGGGCTATGGATACGTGCTTTACAGCCGCCATTTCAATCAGCCCATTAGCGGCATGATGCGCGTGCCCGGCATCGCCGACTTCGGCGTCGTTTATGTCAACGGGCAGAAGGTGGGCGAGCTCAACCGCGTCACGGGCTGCGACAGCATGCAGGTCGATGTGCCGTTCAACTCTACGCTGCAGATCCTGGTGGAGAACTTCGGGCGCATCAACTATGGCGCACGCATCACACAAAACAATAAAGGCATCATAGCCCCCATAACCATCGATGGGGGCGAGATCACCGGCCAATGGAACATGCGCGGCCTGCCTCTGAGCGAGATGCCCGACCTCAGTAAGCTGCAGGCCGGCTATCAGCCCGGGCGTGCGGTGCTCTACGGGGCCACGTTCAGCCTCGATAAGGTGGGCGACACCTTCCTCGATATGTCCGGGTGGGGCAAAGGCATCGTCTTTGTCAATGGATTCAATCTGGGCCGATACTGGAAGGTGGGACCGCAGCAGACGCTCTACCTGCCGGGATGTTATCTGAAGAAGGGCGAGAACCGTATCGTGGTGTTCGAGCAGCTCAACGACACGAAGCAGACCGAGCTTAACGGCGTTACCGAACCTGTGCTCGACCGCCTGGTGAAGCAGAAATAAGGTCGTGCCGGCTACAGAGCCATGTAGAGGATACAAAGCGAGAGGACAAAAAATAGAATTATGACGATACGCAGGATCAGGAAGGAGGATGACGAGAGGGTTGCGGCTATCATCCGCGGCATCTTTGACGAGCTTGACATGCCCGAGGAGCACACGGTCTACGATGACGCGTCCACCGACCGCCAGTATGAGGTATTCCGCGACGAGCCGCGCTCTGTGCTCTGGGTGGCCGAGGAGGACGGCGTCGTCATGGGGTCCTGCGGCGCATGTCCCACGGAGGGCCTGCCCGAGGGCTGGTGCGAGATCGTGAAATTTTATGTCGACAAGCGCGCCCGCGGCAAAGGCATCGGCTCGAAGCTCTTTATGAAAGCCCTTGAGTCGGCGCGGAGTCTGGGGTATAAGACTGCCTATCTGGAGACCTTCCCCAAGTTTGGCAACGCGATAGGCATGTACCGCCGTCTCGGCTTTCGCGACATCGACCACCAGATGGGCAACTCGGGGCATCTCGCGATGAGCATCTTCATGACGAAAAGTTTGTGACGCGCCCCCGCTGCGGTCGATGAAATGCTCTTACTATGAGCAGGATTTCTCCTCTCAGCAGTATTTACTGAATTTCCTGAGAAAACCTCTTGGCTATTCTTATTACTCTGTTCTCATCTGGATTCTCCTTGTGATATTTCTGAAATCCAATCCGGCATTCTTAGTTGTTGCTTCTCCGGCTTTAGCAACAAGACTATCGATAGAACAGAGTCTTTGTTCTAGTTCATTATCTTTAAGCACGCTATTAATGCTTCTTGTACCTTTTCCATTATTTGCTCCTGGACAGGTTGTTCTCTTTTGTCTCTCTCATACCTTTCTCCGACTGAGAGTGTATTCTTTTCACCTGTTCTTTCATTTCCTCTAAGGATAATGGATGCTGCATCATTGCTTCTACCTCCTTGATGCAAGCCTCTTGATGCTTCCTTAGGAAATCGTTTATAATTTGCTTTGCCATTTCCCTTCTGATTATAAGTGTTATCTAAGCTCTCCCGATACTTTAACGCAGAATTCCTGCTGTTTATTGCTTATAGTCCTATTACCTTCATATCAGTTTGCTCATAAGGAAAGCCGGTCCCATTGTTTATGCGCGGAGTTACGATGAAAATGCGCGGCGGCTGAGGCCGTTAGGATAGTTGTAAGACTTTTCGCAATTCTTCGTGCACTTCCATCTTATGGAACCTTGGGCTCGGAGAATAAGCGCTGAGGGTTGCTCCGCGCGCAATTGGGCAGGGCCCGTTTATTTCTTCAGAACTTTTACGTCGAGGCGTTTGCGATTGAGGATGCAGCTGTTCGGCTCCGTGTCCCAGCAGTGATTGCAGGAGACACAGCGCGGGCGGTAGCTGCGGTCGGCGGCCCACTTGTTGATCAGGTCGGGCTCGGAGAGCAGCGGGCGGCCGAGGGACGCCAGGACGATGTTGGGCACATCGTTCATCACCTCCTCCATCACGTCCATGCTCCTGTTGCCACCCAGCATGATGAGGGGCGTGGAGATGATGGCGGAGAGCTCGCGTAGATAGGCGCGGAAGTACGACTGTGTCTCCGGCCTGCGCACATGGGTGTGGATGCCCGTGACGGTGGCGAGGGACTCGTTTGACGCGCTCGGCTCGATGATGTCCACCACCTTCATCTCATCGAAGTGGCGGAACACCTCCTTCGCCTCGTCGAAGGTCATGCCGTCGGCGGGATTCTCCGTGGCGTCGAAGAGGTTGAATTTAAGCCATATCGGGAAGTCGGGGCCCACGGCCCTGCGCATGGTCTGGAGTGTCTCGTAGAGAAACCGGGCGCGGTTGTGTATCGGCCCGCCGTAATCGTCGGTGCGGTGGTTGAAGAATGGCGTGAGAAACTGGCTGAGGAGGTACCCGTGGGCGGCGTGCACCTCGATGCCGTCAAATCCGGCGCGGCGCGCTCTCAGGGCCGCCTCGGCGAAGATGCGCTCGCGCTCCCTGATGTCCTCCACGGTCATCTCCACGGGCGTGATGCCGGTCTTGGAATTGCGCACGGCCGATGGGCCGAAGACGGCGTAGGGGTGCTCTCTGTCCATGCCTGCCTGTGAACCGCCGTAGGCCACCTGCAGCACCATGCGCGCCTCGTGGGCGTGGGCATAGTTCGTGAGCGCCTTCCACTCGTCGATAAAGCTGTCGTCGTAAAAGCCCGCCTGGCGAAAGTTTGCCTTGCCCGACGGCTCGATAAAGGTGTAGCCCGTGAGGATCGTCCCCACGCCGCCGTCCACGAGTGTGCGGTAGAAGCCAGCGAGCCCTGCGGTGAGGTGGCCTTCGTCGTCGGCCCAGCGCATCCATACCGCTGAGCGCACGAAGCGGTTCTTCACTCGCATGCCGCCGGCCTCGGCTGTTTCGAATAGTCTTTTCTGTAGCATAATTATATTTCCCGTTGTTTCCGGGTGCAAAGCTACGGCGCGAAAACGGCCCGGCCAATAAGGGTAAAATGATTGACAGGGTGATTAATTTGTCACCCGATTAAGCAACGGGCCTCGTCAAAGAGCGGCAGATTTTCTTCGATTTCGCGGTTTGCATTATCTTTGCAAAAAAGTAGGAAAGATGTACGAGAGAAGGATTCATGTAGACAAGAAGTGCGGCATCGTGGTGTTTATGGAACTGATGGGCGGCAAGTGGAAACCGTGGCTCATCAATCATATCCACGACGGCGAGATATCCACGACGGTGAGCACCAGCCCCGGCAGCTGTAGCAGGGCATCCCTCTGGCGGCCAAGCGCGTGCTCACTAGGCAACTGGGCGAGCTCGAGGCCGCCGGTCTGGTGTACAGGAAGGTGTATGCCGAGATTCCGATGAGGGTGGAGTACTTCCTCACGGAGGTCGGCGAGAGCGTGTACCCCGTCATTCAGGCGATGGACAAGTGGAGCAAGGCGCATCAGTCTCTGCTCGACCACAGCGCCGTCCCGGATGCGTCCGAATAGATGGCGGAGAGATAACGAAAGGAATAATAGATTACAAATATCGTGACAGACATGGATGAAATGAATGTACTGGACGAGATGAAGGATGATGTCTACGACATTGTGAGGCAGATACCCGCCGGGAGGGTGCTGACCTACGGCGACGTCGCGCGGCTGGCGGGCTGGCCCAATAACTCCCGCCAGGTGGGGCGCCTGATGGCCACCACACACTCGCGCGAGGTGCCCTGCCATCGGGTCGTCAACGCCACCGGTCGTCTTGTGGCCCATTGGCCCGAGCAGATGGACCTGCTCTTGGCGGAGGGCGTGGATGTCAAGGTCGGCAGAACAGGCATAGTGCGGGTGAATCTCACGAAATACCACTGGGATCTGCCCGAAGTGGAGTAGCGGGACGGCAGCAGGCGCCTGACTGTCCGCGGAAACTGTAGCCGGCGCACTTCTGTGGGGCGGCTAATTGCCTACGGCCTGCGCGGAAAATATTGTGGGCTGCGGGAAGAAGAACAACGCCCGCGCGGAAAACGCCAGAACCTGCGCGGAGATTACCTGAGCTCGGGAATGAAATTACCCAAGCCTGAGAATCTCATTGCCAATACGCGGGAAACATATTACCAAAACATGAGAAGCATATTACCAACGCCCGGGAACAGATTACACCGATTGAGACTCGGATTTCATGCCCTGAGCATCCGATTACATGCATAGGTAGTAAGGTGGTGTGGCATATTATATTTCTCCCTCTGTGTCAGCGGAGAATCTTTCCGGACAGCAATATGCAGAAGGCCGGAAAGAGGCGGTTTCAGAGGCTATTTTGACCCCTTTATAACTACTTCATTCACAACGCGTACGAAGGGGGTAAAATTACAAGGCACATAATTTCTATTACATAGGAGCCAGTTGAAATTACAAGGCACATAGTTTTCGCTGTTTGCGGAAATTATTTTTCAGCAGTAAGAAAGAGGGGGAAAAATTGCATGACAAATATAATGCCGTGGCAACCGGGGTGACGCTATAGGCGCGGCTTTCGCGGCGCGGGCGGCGGCAGGCGCCGGATGCTGAGCGGCGGGGCGACGGCGGAGGAGAGCAGCGGCGGAGCGGGCCGGGGCTAACTGTCCATGTCGCGGTCCAAACGCCCGCGCCAGAGGTATTTGCGTGTCTCGTGGACGATGACGCCGTTGAGGAACAGCAGCGATAGCAGGTTGGGGATGGCCATGAGCGCGTTCATGCAGTCCGCCACATTCCAGACGAGCGTCAGGTTCATGATGCTGCCCAGGAAGACGGCCGCGATGTAGGCCACGCGGTAGACATAGGTCCAGCGCTTGCCCTTGAGATATTCGACCGCGCGCTCGCCGTAGTAGCTCCAGCCGAGGATGGTGCTGAAGGTGAACGTGAGCAGCCCGAAGTTGAGCAGCAGCGCCCCGACGTAGGGGATCTTGGTGAAGGCGGCCTTGGTGAGCGCTGCCCCGTCGCTGTAGTCGATGTCGGGGTAGGCTATGACGCTGCTGACTATGACGAGGCCCGTGAGGGCGCAGATGACGACGGTGTCCCAGAATGTGCCGGTGGAGGAGACGAGCGCCTGCCGCACGGGATTGCGTGTCTGGGCGGCGGCCGCCACGATGGGCGCGGAGCCGAGGCCCGACTCGTTGGAGAAGAGGCCGCGGGCTATGCCGTAGCGGGCGGCCATCATCACCGTGGTGCCGACGAATCCGCCGCCCGCGGCCTGCGGGGAGAAGGCGGAGCGGACGATCACCTCGACGGCCTGACCGAGGTAACTATGATTGACGCACAGGATGTAGATGCAGCCCAGGATGTAGAACACGGCCATGAAGGGCACCAGCATGCTGCACACCCGGGCGATGCTCTTCACGCCGCCGAGGATCACGGCGCCCGCGAGGACGCATATCACCGCGCCCGTGATGTAGGGCGAGATGCCGTAGGTCTCCTGTGTGATGGAGGCGATGGCGTTGGCCTGCACCGTGTTGCCGATGCCGAAGGAGGCGATGGCTGTGAACAGCGCGAAGAGCACGGCGAGCTTCTTCCAGCCCAGGCCGCGCTCCAGAGCGTACATCGGGCCGCCGAGCATACGGCCGTCAGCGGTGCGCACACGGTACTTGATGGCCAGCAGACCCTCGGCATATTTCGTGGCGATGCCGAACACGCCCGTCAGCCAGCACCACAGCACCGCGCCGGGGCCGCCGAGAGCCACAGCCGTCGCCACGCCGACGATGTTGCCCGTGCCGATGGTCGCCGCCAGAGCCGTGGCCAGCGCGCCAAACTGTGACACGTCGCCCGTCGCGCCCTTGTCCCGCCGGAACGAGAGGCGGATGGCCGTGAAGATCCTGAGCTGCGGGAACCGGAGCCGCACCGTCAGAAAGAGATGCGTGCCCAGCAGCAGGATTATCATAGGCCAGCCCCAGAGAAAACTGCTCAGAGCCGAGAAAAATGCGTTTATGCCGTCCATTATAATGTGTATGACGGGCGCAGAAGCACCCGCGCAAGTGAAAGATCACAGGTCAGGCTCCGGGAGAAGCCGCCTGTTTCTTGTTTTGTAGGTATTTGTATACAAAGTTATTGAAAAATTTTATTTCCCGCACCTTTTGACAGCGAAAAGCATAGAAAATGTGGCAAAATTGCAGGAAAAGGGACGAATGATGCGCCTTACGGGCGTCTGCAGGACTGTTTTGCGGCCGGCGGCGATGCAGATGTGCGCCCGAACGATGCGGAGGCGAATCAGATTAATTCTGGAGAACAATCGGGCGGGGGCAGAGAGAATTTTGAATAATTCAGAAGAATAAATGTCCGCTGCGAAGGGGTATCAGGATAATTCAGAAATTGGCCGGGAAGATGCAAACAGGCGGGGAAATGAATCGGCGGAGCATCTGATTCGTCGGGAAGAATTCATGCGCGCGGCGGAGAATTATCTTAAAAATCCTGCGGCGGGGCTGATTCATTCAGAAAAGGAACAGCGCACTGCGGCGGGGCATTTCACTTGAATACCACTGTGACCGTAGTGCCCTTGCCCTGCTTCGAGCTCACGGAGAGGCGGGCGCCGTGTCGCTCCAGGATGGCGCGGGTCAGGGAGAGGCCTACGCCGTGGCCGCTGACGCTGCTTGTGTTGGAGGCCCGGAAGAACGGTTCGAAGACGTGGGGCAGGTCGGCCTCGGGGATGCCGATGCCGCTGTCGCAGATGGTGATGGTCCGGCCGCTGGCGGAGATGCTTACGGGCTTGCCGCCGGAATATTTGAGGGCGTTGCCCACGAGGTTGTGAAAGGCCATGTGCAGCAGGTTGGCATCGCCGCTGACCGTGAACTCGTCGGGGCAGTCTACACTGCAGCGGCCGGCGGCGACGGCCTCCAGGAGCGGGCGCATCTGCACGGGCTCGGGCTCCGGTATCGCCTCGCCGCTGCGGATATGCGAGAAATGGAGCAGTTCGCGCATTATGGTCACCACGCGGTCGGCCTCGTGGGCCACACGCCGCAGTGTGTCGCGATATTCGGCGCCCGTGCGGTCGGTCATGAGCGCCACCTCACACTCGCCCTGTATCGCCGTCAGCGGGTTGTTGATCTCGTGCGAGGCGTTGTTGACGAACATCTTCTCCCGCTGGTAGTCGCGGTCGATACGGTCGACCATGCGGATGGCGTAGAGCCGGCTGATGAGCCAGAGGACTGCGGAGGAGATGATCACCAGCAGCAGCAGCGTCCACCTGAGCGTGCGCGCTATGTCGGCGCCGTAGGGATTGCGGCTCAGCACGATGACGGCGAATGTGCCGGTATTGTCGTAGTAGACGAAGGCCGTGCCCACTTCGGCGCCGTGCTCAAAGTTGACGGTGCGGTTGGCGTAGAGCCGCTCTATCTGCTCCGCCGAGAGGTATCTGGCGAGGGCGGGGTGGGCTTTGCGCCGGTCGTCGACACGGATAAAGAGTTCCTTAGAGGTGGGGATGGAGTTGTTGCGGCGGATGACCACGTTGCGATATTTCACAGGGTCGAGCTCGTCCTTGGAGAACTTTTCCTCGGCCACGGCGTGGGCCTTCTCCTCCATGTAGTGGAAGTAGAGATTGCGAATATAGTTGGAGGCGAAGAAGTAGAACACCATGCCGGCCACGAGCAGCAGGCCGATGGTGATGCCGGAGTAGATGAGCGATATCTTATGGCCGGTCTTCATCGCTGTCATCCTCTCCGAAGCGGTAGCCTGCGCCCACTATGGTGTGGATGAGCTTGTGGTCGAAGCCCTCGTCTATCTTCAGGCGTAGGTAGCGCACATAGACGTCGACGACATTGGTGTTGGTGTCAAAGTCCTTGTCCCACACATCGCGCAGCAGCTGGCGGCGGGTGAGTGTCTCGCCCTCGTGGCGCATCATGTACTCCAGCAGGCGGTATTCCTTTGTGCTCAGGTCCACCTCGCGGCCCTGGCGGCGGGCCTTGTGGGTGGAGGCGTCGATGCTGAGCCCGGCGAGGCTCAGCGGCGCAGCCTGACGGTAGCTCTCCACACGGCGCAGCAGCGCCCCGATGCGCGCCAGCAGTTCGGTAAACCGGAACGGCTTGACCACATAGTCGTCGGCGCCCGCCTGCAGCCCCAGCACAATATCGTCGGTGGTAGCCAGCGCGGTGAGCATCATGACGGGCAGAGCGTAGCCCTGAGCGGCGCGCAGACGGCGGCACACTTCGAGCCCCGTCATGCCGGGCATGCGTATGTCGAGCAGAGCCATGTCATAGTCGCTCCGCTCCTGCAACAGTTGCCACGCCTCGTCGCCGCGCCGCACACTGTCGACGCAGTAGCCGAAGCTCTCCAGTCCCCGCCTTACAAAGTCGGCGATGTTCTCCTCGTCCTCTGCCAATAAGATATGTCTCACTGTAGCTATCTTAATGATGCTGAGGCCGCCTTCGCGGGCCTTCGTGCCCACGGCAATCATAGCCGCGGCGGCGCCGTCGGGCCTCAGTCAGATTGCAAATATAAGACTTTGCACGGATATGACAAGGCTGCGGCAGAGGATATTGCGCCGCGGCGGCACAGCGGGTCAGTCTTCGCCCGCCTCGCTCTTCTTCCATTCCGAGAGCAGGGTGTAGGCTCCTGTGATGGCCACCTTTTCGCTCTTGCCAAGCCCTGAGATTATCTCGGTCATGCCGCCTTCCCTGCGTCCGGTCTTCACCTCATGCGGCTTAAACACCCATTTGCCCTGAGCGGACTCCAGGACAAAGACGTAGGTGCGCGAGTCGGCCGTGGCGATGCCCTCGTCGGGCATGGCGGCCGTAGTCTGCGGCGTGGTGGTGATGGCTGCCGAGGCATACATGCCCGCCACGAGTCCGGCCTTGTTGCCGTCGATGGCGATGCGCACATGTACGGCCCTGCTGCTGTCGTCGAATGAGCGGCCCACCGATGTCACACGCCCCGTGAGGACAGGCGTCTGAGCCATGCGGAGCTGAGCCCGCTGCCCCGCTCTCACTCTCCCCAGGTCGCGCTCGTAGACCAGCACATCGGCGAAGAGATGACCCGTGTTGACGATGGTGAACAGGACGGTCTGCGGGTCGGCATATTGTCCCATGGCAGCCGTCACGCTCTCCACTGTGCCGCTTATGGGGCTCTTCACGGCGATGGATGTGACCGTGTGTCCTGCGCTCACGGCCGCCGGACTGATGCCCAGCATGCGCAGCTGCTCTCCCGTAGCCCGCAGTTCGCTCTCCAGGGCGCGATATTCCGAGGATGTCTGCTGGAGGTCCTTGCCCGCACCGACCTTGCCGGCGTAGAGAGTCTTCTGCCGCTGATATTCGCCCGATAGGTAGGTCATCCTCGCCCTGGCCTGAGCGTATCTGCTCTGCATATCGATGAGATCGGGGTGACTAATCCAAGCCAGGACCTGTCCGCGCGCCACATGCTGCCCCTCGACGACGAGGATGCGCCGTATGTTGGCTCCCATGGGCGAGGTCACCTCGGCGCGGTCCTGCGGCAGGGCTTTCAGCTGGCCGTTGGCCGTCACGATGCCGGAGAAGGTGGCCGTGGTCATGCTGCCCGTCGTTACGCCGGAGGCTTTGTACTGCTCAGGGGTGAGCGTGATGGTGGCCGCCTCCTCGCTGCTGTCCGCGGCAGCCGTCTGCTTCTTGTCGCCCGCCGAGCAGCCGCTTATCAAAGCCACTGCCGGGAGGACGTATATCATAAGCTTTTTCATTTGTATCATCTCGTTTTGTAGTATTCTGTATTAAACTTGCTTTCCAATAGCTTGGCGTAAGCGTCGATATAGCTTAGCTCTGTGTCCATGGCGCTCTGTGCGGCCTGTATGAAGTCGAGATATCCCGTGGCGCCCTCCTGGTAGGACAGCAGTGCGGTGCGGCGCTGTTCTGCGGCCAATGGCAGGGCGCTCTTGCGGTAGTAGTCGACCGTGCTGCGCCATTTGGCATAATCGCTCTCCAGAGAGCGCAGCCCGGAGGTGAGTGTGCGCTGCTCTGTCTGCAGGTCGGCGCGCGCCTTCTCGGTGTCGAGGGATGCTGCGCGGCGAAGGGCTCTGTTTGTCCCGAAGCTGACGGGCAGGCTCAGGCCTACCTGCCACGACCAGTAGCCCGTGCGGGAGCCTATCTTCTGACTGCCCATCCCGACAAACATTCTGGGGAGCGCGGAGGAGCGTGTCTCGCTGCTCACAGCCTCGGCCAGATGCACGCGCTCCTCGGCCAGGCTCAGCGCGGGGTGCAGGGCGAGCGTGTCGGGCGCGGCGGTCAGCGCTTCGTCGATGTCGCCGGAGGCCTGATAGAGCGTGTCGGAGCTCAGCCAGCGGCTCAGATTGATGTGGGCCTTGTTGAGGTCGTTCTCAGCCTCTATCAGCGCCAGCTCTACCTGACGTTGCCGGCTCTGGGCCGCCTGATATTCCAGCAGCGAAGCCGCCTCTGTGTCGTAGCGAAGCTTGGCCGCCGCCACAAAGTCGCTGTAGAGCTTCTCCTGCCGGCGATATTGCTCCAGACGCATGCGGGCCACCACGTCGGCGGCGTAGTCGAGGCTCAGCTGCCACCTTATTCGGCGTTCCTGGAGCCTGGTGTCGGCCGCGGCCACCTGTGTCTCCTGCGCCATGCGGCGCCGGCGCGATCTTTCGGAGAACAGGTCGAGGTTTTGCCGCGCTTCCACGAGCGTGGTGATGGCGTCGTTGCCGTGTCCTATCTCTTCGCCGCCGGACGAGAGCTCCAGGTCGCCCAGCGGACTGGCAGAGCGTTGCAGGGCTCTCATGCTGCCCTCCCTAAGGCGCGAAGCCCGCAGCGCCGGATAGCTGGCGCCGGCCTTGCGGATGGCTGCGGAGAGGGTGATGGACTGCTGTGCGCTCGCCGGGGCGGCCAGCAGAAGGGCCGCCATTGCTAATAGTATGTTGTGTCTCATTTTGTTTTCTTCATATAGAGTAGTGTGTAGAGGACGGGTATGATGAGCAGGGTCAGGATGGTGGAGGAGAATAGTCCACCGATGACCACCGTGGCCAGCGGCCGCTGTACCTCCGCTCCTGCCGACTGGCTCACGGCCATGGGCATGAAGCCGAGCATGGCGGCCAGCGCTGTGAGCAGGATGGGGCGCAGGCGTTCGCGAGTGGCGATGTAGATGCGCCGGGCGACACTCCTGATGCCCTCGTCCCGGAGAGAGTTGAGGCGGTTGACCAGCACGAGGCCATTGAGCACAGCCACGCCGGAGAGCACGATGAATCCTACTCCCGCGGAGATGCTGAACGGCATGCCGCGCAGCCACAGGGCGAGGATGCCGCCGATGGTGGCCAGCGGTACGGCGATGAAGATCATCAGGGCTTGCCTTAGGGAATGGAGGGCGAAGCAGAGCAGCGAGAAGATGAGCAGCAGCGCCACGGGCAGCACCACGCCGAGACGCGAGCGGGCCTCCTGAAGATTCAGAAACGAACCGCCGTATGCGATGCGGTAGCCCGGGGGCAGAGTGAGCTTGCTGTCGAGGGCGTGCTTTATGTCCTCCACCACCGACGACACATCGCGGCCGCGCACATTCAGACCCACGTATATCCGGCGCGAGGCTCTGTCGCGCGATATCTGCATAGGCCCCGGGCGGTAACTGATGTCGGCCACTTCGCTCAGAGGAATCTGACCGCCCGTGGGCGTGTCGATGTAGAGCCGGCCGATATCGTCGATGCTCTGCCTGTGCTGTGCGCTCAGTCGGACTACCATGTCGAAGCGCTTCTCGCCCTCAAACACCTGCCCTGCGCTGGCGCCTGCAAAGGCTGCGCTGATATACTCGTTGAGGCGCTCCACGCTGAGCCCGTATTGTGCAAGCTTTCTGCGGTCGTATCTCACAGTGATCTGCGGCAGGCCGGAGGTGCGCTCCAGAGCTACATCCCTGGCTCCGCGCACATGGCTGATGATCTGCTCCATGCGCTCGCCGATGACATTGAGCGAGTCGAGATCATCGCCGTAGAGCTTCACCGCCACATCCTCGCGAATGCCCGTGAGCAGTTCGTTGAAGCGCAGCTCTACCGGCTGACTGAACGAAAACGTCAGGCCGGGCAGGGTGGAGAGCTTCTTCTCGATCAGCGCGATGAGCTCCTTTTTCGTCGAGGCCGAAGTCCATTTGCTGCGGTCCTTTTCCAATATGATAAAGCTATCGGTATAGTCGAAGCCCATCGGGTCGGTGGGAATGTCGGCCACACCGATGCGTGCGCACACCGTCTTGATCTCCGGAAATGAATGCAGCAGCAGTCGCTCCACCTCCTCCTCGCGCTTGATGGTCTCGCTGAGCGAACTGCCGGGCCTGAGAAATGTCTGCATGGCGATGTCGCCCTCGTCGAGCGAGGGGATGAACTCGCCGCCCATGCGGCTGAACACCACGCCCGAGGCCGCAAGCAGCACAGAGGCGACCACGATAGAGGGCACCTTGTGGCGCATCGTGAAGCGCAGCGCGGGGTGGTAGCACCGGTAGACGGCGTCCATCAGTCGGTGGCTGAAGCTTCCCAGCCGCTGCTCGGCGCGCGAGAGCAGATGCATCCTGCTCCCCATCGGACGCATGACCACCGACGAGATCATCGGCACATAGGTGAGGCAGAGCAGGATGGCCCCGATGAGGGCGAAGGAGAACGTGAACGCCATGGGCTGAAACATCTTGCCGCTGACGCCGGTAAGGAAGAGAATGGGGGCGAAGACGATGAGGATGATGATCTGCCCGAAAAAGGCCGAGTGCATCATCGTGCCGGCGGCGGAGATGCTGATCTCGTCCATGTTCCTCTGAGAGAGGCGGGCGTCAGGTGGCAGCGAGCCGCCGAAGCGGCGCTCGAGCTCGTGGACAGTGCCCTCCACGATGATGACGGCGCCGTCGACGATAATGCCGAAGTCGATGGCTCCGAGGCTCATCAGATTGGCCCACACGCCGAAGATGCGCATCAGGATGAAGGCGAAGAGCAGCGAGAGGGGAATGAGCGAGGCCGTGACGATGCCGCCGCGCAGGCTGCCGAGCAGCAGCACCAGCACGAACACCACGATGAGAGCGCCCTCGGTGAGATTGCGTGCTATAGTCGACGTGGTGCGGTCTATGAGCTCCGAGCGGTCGAGAAACGGCTTGATGCGTATGCCGGGCGGCAGGGTGCGCTGCACCTCGGCGAGGCGCTCCTTCACACGGTTGACCACCTTGTCCGAATTCTCCCCCTTGAGCATCATTATCGTGCCGCCCACGGCCTCGTGGCCGTCCTGTGTGAACGCCCCGTAGCGCACCTGCGCACCATAGTGGACATCATCAGCCACGTCGCCCACGGTGACGGGCACACCGCCCTCGTTCTTCACCACGATGCTGCGAATGTCATCGAGGCTCTTCACCACGCCCTCGCCGCGGATGAAACTGGCCTGATGATCCTTCTCGATGTAGGCTCCGCCCGTGTTGAGGTTGTTGCGCCTGAGGGCCTCTATCAGGTCACCGATGGAGACATGCATGGCGTTGAGATGCCCGGGCGAGAAGGCTATCTCATACTGCTTCACGCTGCCGCCGAAGGAGTTGACCTCCACCACGCCCGGTATCATGCTCAGCTGCCGCTTCACTGTCCAGTCCTCTATGGTGCGCAGCTCCTGCGGCGTATACTGCGAGGTGTCGGCCTGGAGCGTGTATTGCAATATCTCGCCGAGCCCCGTGCTGATGGGCCCCATCTCGGGTGTGCCGAAGCCCTCGGGAATGTCGCCGCTGACCTGGCTGAGCTTCTCCTGCACCAGTAGCCGCGGCAGGTAGGTGCCCATGTTGTCCCTAAAGATGACGGTTACCACTGAGAGGCCGAAGCGCGAGATGCTCCTCACGTCCTCCACGCCGGGCAGATTGCTCATGGCCATCTCTACGGGGTAGGTGACATACTGCTCGATGTCCGCCGTCGAGAGGTTTTGCGATACGGTGATGACCTGCACCTGATTGTTGGTAATGTCGGGCGTGGAGTCCACATTGATGGTGCTCATCGCCCAGATGCCACCCACGATAATGGCGAGCACCAACATGCATACCGCCGGTTTGTGGGTGACGGAAAAATGAATGATTTTTCTGATCATTATTTAGGAAATGGTCTTCCTGCGCCTGCATCGTGTGCCGTACGGGCAGTACTATGGCTGTAGCCCGATGCCGGGGACGATGAAGCGCGTGTTTTGTAATGTGAATAAAATCAGGGAATATTACAAAACAAAGTATGGCGGGGCCCTCAGCCCGCCCCCGGACGGCGAAGGCTGTCCGTGCCATATGGCCGGCGCGAAGGCGCGCCGGGAAACTGCCGTCAGCAAGCATGCCTCGTATCCGCCCTCGCCTGCCAGTCCCGAAGAGAGGAGGGGCAGCCAAAGGGAATGCCCGCCGGCGCGGAAGGCCGGCGCTGCGACCGATATATGCTTGCCCGTGACGGGAATGATGTGATGATTGTCAGCGGGATGATGAGTATGCCGGTCGTTGAGATGCCCGTCCTGCTGACAACGCTCCAGTACGAAACAGGCCCCCATCGCATCGTGATGATGTGGTGTGACGACCATCACCATCATGCAGATGGTAGCGATGGTAAGCAGGAAAGTGTGTGCCCGTCTCATCATTTCGGTAGCAAAGGTAGGGAAAAAGAATTGCAACAAGGTTGCAAAGCGCCGTAATACCATCAAAAATCTCGCTTTCCTGCGAAAATCCCCGCCGCCGCCCATGAGAAGGGCATTTGTTTCTGGATGGCGAAATTAATCGGCAGGGCAGGAGAGTGAGGAGTAGTATAAGAGGAATTCGCGTTATCATAAGCGCGAATAATAGCTGGGAGGGCCGCAGAGGCAGCGGTCCTCCCAGCTAACGTCGCGCAATACCGTATCGCACTTTTCGTATTCCAAGCTAACCTTCGCGCATTACTGAGAAAGACTCACACATATAGAAGTCCTCATTCACCCGCCCCACTGATTTATCTTCGCCATCCGAAACGATTGCCGTTTTTCCGCTCTTTGGAAAAGATATTCCCCACACTTCAAAAAAACTTCCGCATAACACCAAAACTACATTTGAGATGAGGAAAACTACATTTGAGATATTCCAAATCATCTCAAACATAATTTTGGCCTTCTGGGAGCGTTGATTTTCAATGTGTTGCAAAGGCAAAAAATCGGCCCTGATTCACCGGCCTCCGGCCATTAAATCTGACACTCTGCGGCGACTCTGTGGCGGCTATGCGGAGTACCGGCGGCGGCATTGCTGTGACTTTGTGGAGTGATTGCGGAAAGATTGCGGAGCCTTTGAGGGGAGATTATATTTGAATGCGCAGACAAACACGATCAAAGAGGCCGGAGTCCTTGCGAGGGCTCCGGCCTGAATTAATTCCATTCTCAAAATTTTCCCGGATAGTATTGTCCTTATTAATCCGTATTATTCTCAGAAAAACTGAGCCTCGGGCGGGTCACAGTTTGCGGATGTTCACGTGCTTGTAGACCTTCTCCACCACGAGGGGGAAGACGAAGAGCGTGAAGATGGTGGCGCCCATCAGGCCGCCGATGATGACTGTGGCGAGGGGGCGCTGGCTCTCGCTGCCGATGCCATGGCTCAGGGCGGCGGGCATGAGGCCGAGCGTGGCCATCATGGCCGTCATCAGGACGCTGCGGATGCGCGAGTGCATGCCCAGGCTCACCGCCTCGGGCAGGGCGTGGCGGTGGCGCAGGTAGTGCTTGATGTCCATGAGCATGATCACGCCGTTCTGGATGCAGATGCCGAAGAGGCAGATGAAGCCGATGCCCGCCGAGATGGAGAAGTTGGTGCGTGTGAGCAGCAGGATGAGTATGCCGCCCACGGCCGCGAAGGGTACATTGGTCAGCACGAGGCCGGCGTCGCGCGCGTTGCCGAAGAGCACATAGAGGATGGCGAAGATGAGCAGCACGCTGACGGGCACCACCTGGGAGAGCCGCGCCGTGGCGCGCTTCTGATTCTCAAAGTCGCCGTTCCATGTGATGCGGTAGCCGGAGGGCAGATGCACGGCCTTTGCGACCTTGGCGCGCGACTCGTCGACGGCGGAGCCCATGTCGCGGTCGCGCACGCTGAACTTGACGGCGCAGTAGCGGCTGTGGTTCTCGCGGTAGATGATGAGCGGGCCGGTGATGGCGCGGATGGTGGCGAGCTCGCCGATGGGGATCATCTGACCGTCGTCGTTGGGCACCTTGATCCTCGAGATGGCCTCCGCGTCGGCGCGGTAGGGCCGGGCGTAGCGCACTACGAGATTGAACTTGCGCTCCTCCTCGTAGACCTGCGACGCCGCCTTGCCGCCGATGGCCATCTCGATGATGCTCTGCACGTCGTCCTTCCTCACGCCGTAGCGCGCGAGCCTGTCCTCGTCGATGTTGATCTGGAGCTCGGGCTGGCCCATGTTGCGGATGACCCCGAGGTCGGTGATGCCGCGGATGGGCTTCATGGTGTGGTATATCTGCCAGGCCAGGCGCTCGCTCTCGGCGAGGTCCTTGCCGTAGACCTTGGCGACGATGGCGCCCTTGACGCCGCTCACCGCCTCCTCGACATTGTCGGAGATAGGCTGGGAGAAGTTGAAGTCGATGCCCGGGTAGACACTCAGGCGGCGGTTCATGTCCTCGATCACCTCGTCCTTGTTGCGGCCGGTGTGCCATTGCTTCTCGGGATACATCTTGACAAAGAGTTCGATGTTATAAAATCCCGTTGCATCGGTACCGTCGTTGGGGCGGCCTGTCTGCGTCATGACCTCGCTCACCTCGGGATAGGCGCTGAGGATGGCGCGGAAGCGGTTGGCCAGCCTTACGCTCTGACCGAGCGAGACGCTCTGCGGCAGCGTGGCGCGCACATAGATGGAGCCCTCGTTCATCTCGGGGAGAAACTCGGAGCCCAGCAGCCGGAAGCAGCCCAGACCGGCGACCATCACCACGAGCGCCACGGCGATGACCTTGCCGCTATGACTGTGCAGGCGGGCGAAGGCACTGTCGGAGAAGCGGTAGACGAAGCTCAGGAACCGGTTCTTCTTCTCGCGGACGTTTTTCCTGAGCAGCATCGAGGAGAGCACGGGCACGAGCGTGAGGGTGAACAGCAGGGCGCCCAGCAGCGCGAAGCCCAGCGTGTAGGCCAGCGGCGAGAACATCTTGCCCTCGACCTTCTGGAAGGTGAAGATGGGCATGAGCGCGGTGATGATGATGAGTTTGGAGAAGAAGACCGACTTGGCCTTGCCCCTCGCCGTGCGGCGTATCATGCCGAGGTGGGCGCGGCGGTTGAAGGCCTCCATGCCGATGGTCCGCGCCTGGGCGGAGAGGGCCACGAAGAGCGCCTCGACCATGACCACGGCGCCGTCGATGATAATGCCGAAGTCGATGGCCCCCATGGAGAGCAGATTGGCGCTCATGCCGCACAGGTGCAGGGCGATGAAGGCGAACAGCAGGGCCAGCGGGATGACGGATGCCACGATGACGGTTGTGCGCCAGTCCTTCATGAACAGCAGTACCACGAGCGTGACGAGCAGAATGCCCTCCAGCACATTGTGCATCACTGTGCTCACGGCCAGATGCACGAGGTCCTCGCGGTCGTAGTAGGGCACAATCCTGACATCGCGGGGCAGGTCATCCCTCTCTATCTCGGCGATCTTGGCCTTGAGCGCCTTGATGACCTGCTCGGTGTTCTCGCCCTTGCGCATCACGACGATACCCTCTACGACATCGTTCTCGTCTCCGCGGCCCACCTGCCCGAGCCGCGGGGCGCAGCTCTCGTGGACGGTGGCCAGATTGCGCACCAGGATGGGCGTCCCGCCGATGTTCTTCACCACGATGTCGCCTATCTCACGCACATTGTTGATGAGCCCGATGCCCCTCACCACGTAGGCCTGCGAACTGCGCTCTATCACATCGCCTCCGACATTGACATTGCTGTTGGCGATGGCCTGATAGAGCTCCAGCGAACTCACGCCGTAGGCGGCCAGCTGATTGGGATTGACGCTCACCTCGAAGGTCTTTACCTCGCCGCCGAAGCTTACAATGTCCGCGATGCCGGGCACGGACCTGAGTTTGCGCTCCACCACCCAGTCCTGCAGCGTCTTGAGTTCGCTGACTGTGCGCTGCGGGCTGCGGAGTGTGTAGCGGTATATCTCGCCCGTCGGGCCCGAGAGCGGCTGCACGTCGGGCTCCACACCGTCGGGCAGGTCGGCGTCCTTGAGCAGATTGTACACCTGCTGGCGCGCAAACTCGTCGTCGACATGATCGTCGAAGCACACCGTGACCACCGAGAGCCCGAAGAGCGTCGTGGAGCGGATGTCCGTCTTCTTCTGCACCGAGTTCATGGCTATCTCGATGGGGATGGTGACAAATTTCTCTATCTCCTCGGCCGAGCGCCCCTGCCACTGTGTGATGATGGTCACCTTGGTATTGGTCACGTCGGGGAACGCGTCGATAGGAGTGTCGCGGAAGCAGAGCACACCCAGCACCACGACGGCCAGAGTAACCACGAGGATGAGATACTTGCGGCGCAGCGAGAAGGCTATGATGAAATCGATAAACTTATTCATTTCCCAGAGCGTTGAATACCAGTAATGCGTTGCTCACTATCTGCTCGCCGGGGCGGAGTCCCAGAGAGACATAGGCGTAATCGCTGTCCACATGAGCGGTGCGGACGGCCCGGCGGCGGTAATGGCCGCCCGCGGCGATGACCACATAGTCGGTACCCCCGTCAAAGACAATGGCCCGGGCTGGTATGCGGCAGAGCGAGCCTTTGCCCCCGCCCGTGCTGACACGCACCGTGGCGAACATGCCCGGACGCAGCAGGCCGCGCGCATTGTCGAGGCTGACACGCACCTTGAGGGTCTTGCTCTCGCTGTCCAGCACATTGTACACCTTGTCTATATGCCCGCGGAACACTTCTCCCTCGTAGGCCAGCGTGGATACGGTGACCGGCGCGCCGGCGTGAATCCTGGCGATGTCGCTCTCGTAGACGTCGGCCACGACCCACACTCTCCTGAGGTCCGCTATCTCGAGCGCTTCGTCATCGCCGTCTCCGTCGGGCGACACATAGCTGTCGTTGTATATGTTCTTCGCGGTGACGAAGCCGCTGATGGGGGAGTGGAGCACGGCGGTGGCCTTGCGGCCGAATCCGTTGATGCCCGCCACGGCGGAGAGCCTGCTCAGCTCGGCGCGGGCCATAGAGAGCGCGCCGCGGGCCTCGCTTACGTCCTTGTCCGAAGCCATGCCGGAGCGCTGCATGTCGCGTTTCATCTCGTAGTCGCGCTCTGCGATGCTCATCTGTGCCCGGGCGTCGGCAAGGCCTTTGTTATAGTCGGCTGCTTCCTCGCTGTGGACGACGGCGAGTGCCTGCCCGCGGTTCACACGATCGCCCACTTCGACGCTGAGTCCGCTCACACGCCCCGAGCAGGGGATGAAAATCTTGCGCACGAGGCTCTCGTCGGCACACACATCGCCGTTGAGCGAGAGCGCATCGTCATAGCCGCCAGCCACGACGGTCGTGGTCTTTACCGCCTCCTTTCTGAGCGCGCTGTAGTCGGCTCCGGCCTTCTGCCGGCCGGACGTACACGAGGCCAGAGCGAGGATGCCGGCCATAAGAAAGATATTCTGCTTGTTCATCATTGTAATTTTTCCCGTTTAGAAGCCCGTTGTATTATTCTCAATGCTGAGCCGTCTCTCCGCCCCATATCATCCGGAGCCGTTCTGCGGCCTGCAGCGCCTGACTACGGGCGTCGAGAAGCGCCAGACGGGTGTCGCGGTAGTTGGAATAGAGGTCGACGAACTCGAGGAGCGTGATGTGGCGGTTCATATATTGTTTTTCGGCCGCCTGAAGCATCCGCCCGAGGTCATCATCCGTCACTGCGGAAGCGTCTGCGGGTCGGGGCAGATACTGCCGCACTATGGCGAGGTCCTGTGCCCTCTGCTGCGCGAGTTCCAGCCTCCGGCGCTCCATCTCTATGGCGGCCTGCTCCACGGCGGCCTTGCCGCTGCGGATGTTGCCGCGGTTGCGGTTCCAGAGCGGCAGGGAGAGGCTCAGCCCCACGGCGTAGAAGTTGTGCCCTATGTTGCCGTTCTTGTCATACTCGCCCTGCACGGCCATCTGCGGCAGAGCCAGGCTCCGCTGCCACTTCAGGCCGTGGCGCGCCGCCTCGGCCTGTGCGCTGAGCGCCTGCATCTCGGGCAGGGTATCGACGGGCGCTGCGCCGCCGCCGGAGGTGAGCGCCGTGCAGAGCTTCGCGGCCTCGTCGAGAGCCTTCCGCTCGTCGATGACCGCCGTGACGGGCTCTGCGCCCTCTATCCCCAGGAGGCTCCGGAGCTGTGCCTGAAGGCCGCTGACGCCTACGAGGAGGTCGGCGCGCTGCTTGCTGAGCTGGCAGAGCATTGTCCTGATGCGGGCGGCCTCCATCCCGGCGACGTTGCCCTTGGCGCTCTGCTCGCTGTAGGCGGCGAGGATCCTCTGCGCGGACGCTATCTCGAGGTCGTAGACTGCCGCCTGCTGCTGCCTGTAGTAGAGGTCGATGAGAGCGGTGTGCGCCTGAGCGAGGAGGTCGCGCCGTGTGAGCTGCAACTGAGAGCGCGAGGCGCTGAGCTGAGCCGCCGACTGCCGCACCTGCTCGCTGTGCTGCCCGCCTATGGCGAAGGGCTGCGACACCTGCACATCCAGTTCGCCCTCCCGCCCGGGGTCAAACCAGCGGCGGTTGACGGGATTGCGCACATTATACATGACGCTCATCGTGGGATTGTCGTACAGGCGCGACTGGGCCAGCTGACCCTCGGCCGCATCGACGTCCCGGCGGGCCAGCCTCAGGTCGTGGCTGCGCGCGAGCAGCAGGCTGTCGGCCGTATGGAAATCAATGGGCCCCGCCGCTTCCGCCGTCGATATACAGACCATCGGAAGCAACAGGAGCCCGAAAAAAGAAAGGGAAATGCTGATTAGTTTCATCGGCTGCAAAGGTAGAGCCTTTGCCCGCGGCGCCGAAACAGAACCGATGAGAATGCTTTTATCTGAGATTAAGAGTTTCTAATCAGCCTCTCAGTGGGCGTCATGAAAAAGCTCCGCAAATCCACATTACTAAAGTGATTTGCGGAGCAAAAACAAATAAACCCGCGCCGGTGACACAGAAATATTAATTAAGAGGCGCGAATTTAAGAAAGATAGCTCATCTTCGGAATTTCGCACTGCGGCCCAGCCAGCGGACGATGTAGACGCCCGCGGGGAGATGCGCGGCGCTGAAGCCGCGGTCGGCCCTGAACGAGCCCACCTGCCTGCCCGCGAGGTCGTAGACGGTGGCGGTGAAGCGGAGCTCGCGGCGGTCGTCGGCGCCGAAGTGAAGCGTCGCGCTCCCGGCGTTGTAGGCCAGGGCGTAGTCCGCCGGTTCGGCGACGGGAGAGGTGATGCCCGTAGGCAGGGCGGCGGTCGTCTCAAAGTACCACTTGCGGTTGAGGCTCACGCTGTTGCGGCTGTCGCTGGTCCAGCTGATGACGCGTGTGCCGTCGGCGCTGCCGCCGTTGGACAGGTTCACCGTGTGCACGCTCGCGGCGTTGATGATGTTATACCAGCCGTCCGTGCCCTGCGGCACGAATGCCCAGAGCTGCCGGCGGTCTGTAGTGTCGGCCGCGCTCAGCGTCAGCTGTGTGCCGACGGTTGTGGAGCCCGTTGGCGTGGGGTCGCAGAGCGCCAGACCATTGCTGCGGTTGAGCAGCTGGTAGTATGTCCCCACGGCCCTGATCTCCCACTCGTCCGTCTCCTCGCTCTGCCCGGCGGCCATGCCCACGGCGCTGATGCCGTCGGAGGTGGCGATGGCCGTATTGGTGCCCGCGTTGCGCACACGGTAGTAATAGTCCCTCAGCTCAAACGGCTGCGGAGTGACCACCGGGTCGGCCTTGAGGACCGCGGCGAGATAGGCGAGATGGGCGGTGACAAACTGCCTCAGGTCCGCCACATACTGGTCGTAGGAGGAGTAGAGCACCATCTCATGGTACATGCGCGTCGAGATGCCCCACCGCTGATAGTTGCGCTCCTGAGCCTCGCCCAGCACACCGCTCAGGCTGTCTATCACCCCGAGGAGATAGTCCTCTAAGCCGTCCGCGGTGAGCTCGGAGAACCGCTCCCATACCCGCGCGTTAAACCACGGGTCCGTCTTCATCTGTCTCACCCATCCCCTGACGGCTCCGTAGCCCACGTCGCTCATGAGCTGGCGTGTCGTGTTGGCTCCGGCGCCGCGGTCGGTGCGGTTGTCGTTGTTGTAGGCTATGTCATTGTCCCAGCACGGGCCCCAGTAGAGCAGCGGGTCGCCCTTGTCCTTGTAAAAATAGGTGGAATAGAACCCGTCCACATTGGCCGAGATCTCCGTGACAAGGTACCAATTTATAAGCGACGCCGTGTCCGTCAGCGCGCGGTAGCCGATAGAGGGGTCGGTAAAGGTGGTGGAGAAGAGCCGCGTCTCGAAATCATTGACATAGCTCCTGATATAGCTCAGCTGCCGCGGCACGATGACCTCCTTGTCCGGGCTGTGCACATGGATGGGCACACCCTGCGCTGTGCGGAAGCCGTCCTTTCCATCGGTGTAGTCGTGCGAACCGTCCGCCTCCAGCAGATAGCCGCCCGTGATGTCGGCCGTGTCGGCGGGGATGGTGTCCTGCTCTGTGATGTCGACACGATGTGGCCGCACGTCGACCTGATCGCTTATCTGATATGTGCCGAGGTAATTGCCGTTGAGCTCGAGGTCGACAAAGCGGCAGGCGGGATTGAAGCTGAGCCCCAGCCGCTCGCCGAGGGCCGAGGTCAGCGCGTTGCGCATCATCGTCTTGTCGGCGGCGTTGGCCAGCAGCGTCCACGAGCGCGCCTTCGCGTAGCCCTTGCCGAGAAACTTTTCCTTCTTCCGGAACTTGATGCGGTAGGGCTTCTTGGCCATGTACCAGGTCGAGTTGCCGCGCCCGCGTATCTGCGCCGAGTCGTAGACCGTCTCGTTGTCCTGCCCGTCGATGTAAACTATCGTGCAGTATTTGTACGCCGTCTTGCTGGTGATGTCCCCGCCGTCGGCCGTCGTGATGCGCATCAGCGGCAGGTTGGTGTAGCGCCGCGCCCACAGCGCCGCCGGCGTCGTGACGATGATCACGGCGAGAAGCAGGGAAATGATGCTGATGTTGCGGACGGTCTTCATGGTGCGGCTATTATGCTTGCGCTCAGCGCTCGGCATGTTTCTACGGGGCGAATTTACAGTAAATTTTTGATATCTGATGCATCTTCGGCACATCAATGGCAATAGTAAAGAAGTTTACTGCCCAAAAGGTGCTCTTTTTCACCACTTTTCTTTACTGCTTCCGATGATTCTTATTGTCTTATGTGGCAGGGAATGACGGATCCGGGTATGCGCCCGGCACGACGGTGTTCACCTCTGACAGGGAAGGCATGTTGTCTGCCGCTGTAAAGGCCCCAAAATCGCCTTTGTAATATACTGTAAATCAATGCTCCCGGAAGGCTAAAATTATGTTTGAGATGTTTTGAAATACCTCAAATGTAGTTTTCCTCATCTCAAATGTAATTTTGGAGTTTTGCGGAAGTTTTTTTGAAGTGTAAGGAAATGCCTTTTTCAAAAAGCGGAAAAACGGCAATCGTTTCGGAGAGCGAAGATAAATCGGATGGGCGGGTGAATGAGGACTTGCGTATCGGAAATGTTTGTATCGTTTTGCGCGATGTCTGGCTGGGAGGGCCGCTGCCCTCAGCGGCCGCCAGCCGCCGCGAAAAGAATGGAAAGGTAGAATTCGCTTGCGTCTCTCTGTCTATCGTGGGCTCCTTGCATCGCAAATTACTTCGCGCTTTGCCTTATTGGGCATGCGGGCCGCGCTGCAGCGGCCCTCCCAGTTATTTCTCGCGCTTGGCAATCACCTCGCCCATACTCGCAGCATCCCAAAGGGCTATTTTGGCCCCTTTGTAAATGTCTAAAAATCAATGCTCCCGGAAGGCCAAAATTATGTTTGAGATGTTTTGAAATACCTCAAATGTAGTTTTCCTCATCTCAAATGTAGTTTTGGTGTTATGCGGAAAGTTTTTTGAAGTGTGGGGAATGCCTTTTTCAAAAAGCGGAAAAACGGCAATCGTTTCGGAGAGCGAAGATAAATCGGATGGGCGGGTGAATGAGGACTTGCGTATCGGAAATGTTTGCATTGTTTTGCGCGATGTCTGGCTGGGAGGGCCGCTGCCCTCAGCGGCCGCCAGCCGCCGCGAAAGCCAAGAGCGAAAGGTCGAACGGTAAGGCTTTGAGGCGAAGCCTAACTGGGAGGGCCGCTGCCCTCAGCGGCCGACAAGCGGCGATGGTAAAGCACGAAGTAATACGCAGTGGCTGCCTGAGGGGGAGCGTTTACTTTGGCTCGTTGTCCTTCTGGCGGCTCTGGGCGATGGAGGCGAGGGCGTTCCAGAGGCGGTCGGGCGGCACGGGGGCCTCGACGCCGATCATCTTGTGCGACACGGGGTGCTCAAACCGGAGGCGGCGGGCCAGCAGCGAGATACTGCCGTCCGGGTTGCTGCGCCGCGCGCCATATTTCAGGTCGCCGCGGATGGGGCAGCCGATGGCGGCGAGCTGGCAGCGTATCTGGTGATGGCGGCCTGTGAGCAGGCGCACCTCCACGAGGTAGTAGCGGTCGCCCGCGGCGAGGACGCGGTAGTCGAGCACGGCGAGTTTGGCGTCCTTCTGATAGCGCACGGTGGCGAAGGTCTTGTTGAGATGCTCGTTGCGCACGAGGTAATGCTCCAGATGGCCCTCGGCTTCGGGCGGACGCGCGGTGACGATGGCCCAGTAGGTCTTGACGATCTTGTTCTTGTCACGCATCATCTCGTTGAGGCGCGTGAGGGCCTTGCTGGTGCGCGCGAAGATGACGAGGCCCATGGCGGGGCGGTCCAGGCGGTGGACTGTCCCGAGGAATACCTCGCCGGGCTTGTTATATTTCTCCTTGATGTAGGCCTTCACCTCGTCGGCGAGCGTCCTGTCGCCCGTCTTGTCGCCCTGCACTATCTCGCCGGCACGCTTGTTGACGATGATGATGTGATTGTCCTCGTAGACTATCTGCATATATATAAAAGGTATAAATCATAAGGCCGCGCCGGCATGAGAGAGTCGGCGCGGCCTGTGAGGGTAAGGGGCTGATTACATATTCATACCGCCGTCTACCTGAATCACCTGACCGGAGACATAGCTCGAGAGGTCGGAGGCGAGGAAGGTAGCCACGTTGGCGATGTCGTCCACGGTGCCGCCGCGGCGCAGGGGAATGTGATTGATCCACTCCTTGCGGATGTTCTCGGGCAGAGCGGCCGTCATGGCTGTCTCTATGAAGCCCGGGGCGATGCAGTTGGCGCGGATGCCGCGTGAGCCCATCTCCTGTGCGATGCTCTTGGCCAGGGCGATGAGGCCGGCCTTGGAAGCGGCGTAGTTGCACTGGCCCGCGTTGCCGTGAACACCAACGACGGAGGCCATGTTGATGATGCTGCCGGCCTTCTGACGCATCATGATGGGCGTCACGGCGTGGATAAAGTTGAAGGCCGATTTCAGATTGACGGCTATCACGGCGTCCCACTGCTGCTCGGTCATGCGCAGCATAAGGCCGTCTTTGGTGATGCCGGCGTTGTTGACGAGGATGTCGATAGAGCCGAAGTCCTTCTTCACCTGGTCCACCACCTGAGCGGTCTCGGCGAAGTTGGCGGCGTTGGAGGCGTAGCCCTTGCATTTTACGCCCTTGGCCGCTATCTCCTCCTGGGTCTTGAGCCCGTTCTCGTCTATTGCCAGATCAGTGAAGGCGATGTTGGCGCCTTCGCCAGCAAAACGAAGCGCAATGGCCTTGCCAATGCCTCGTGCAGCACCTGTGATGAGTGCTGTCTTTCCTGTAAGTAATCCCATGTTGTATTGATTGTATTAAAGTGTTGTATCACGGTCTGAGCGGCGGCATGCCGAGCACACGGCGTACGAGCGTGGCCACGATGGGGCGCGACATCACCTCGTTCATGCCCCCGCCGAGACGCCCGTAGATGTAGGGCACCTCGAGCCCCTTGAGGGAGTAGTGCATGATGTCGGCCATGAGCTTGACATCGTCGATGCGAAACTTGCCCTCGTCGCAGCCCTTGCGCAGCACATCCCTGAACAGCTCGATCTCGGAGGCGTCAAACTGCTTCCTGACCCGCTCCACCATCCATATGTTGCGGAAGAACTCGGCCCTCAGGTTGCCGTTTCTCACCACGGCCTCCTTGATCATGTTGAGGTGGGTGTAGAGTAGGAGTATCACCTTCTGCTCGGGCTCGATGTCCATCTCCGCCACCTCGTCCATATGGTCGCTGAGCCGCTCGAGCTCTGTCTGAATGACGGCGTAGTAGATCTCGTCCTTGTTCTTGAAATAGGTGTAGAGTGTGCGGCGGCCTTTCTGCGAAGCCGTCGCTATCATGTTCATTGTCGTAGCTTCGAGCCCGTATTTCGCAAAGAGCTGACGCGCTACATCCACCAGTTTCTGGCGTGTCTTGGTAACCGACATAATTCTTCAGCTTTGGCGCGCGCTTCTGACTTTTATGCACGCTGCCTTTTCCGTGTGCAAATATAGTCTTTTCTCTCGAAACAGCCCCCGCATATGTGACAAAAAGCACAGAAGAGGGGGCTGAAGGCCGGAAATCTGACATCTTTACGCCTACGTGGGCGGGCGGAGCGGGCGGAAGCGGAAGGCCCTGCGAGGCCCGCGGACTGCGCGTCGTCGGGGCGGCGCATGAGCGTCCGGAAAACGGCCTTTTGCGTTACAAATGGGGCGTTTCGGGCAGAGGAAAATGACCAAATCGCCCGAATTACGGTTAAAAACGTTTTTGAACGTTGTAGATTAGTTAAAAATTAGCGCTATAGAAAATATTTCGCAGTAATAAGTGTTGATGAGAAATTATTTTCTGCTAAGTTTGCAGCAAGAATGTATGAAGATAAGTATGGAGCTGAGCCGGTATGAGGTGCTGACTCCAGAAGTAAGATATGCGATAATTCACATTATTAATAACTAAACCGATATGCAAATGAAGAGATTAACTACTCTTTTTCTGACATTGGCGGCTCTGCTTTTGGCTTTGCCTGCCAGTGTGTCGGCTCAGTCCGGTAAGGTGTTGACAGCAGGCAGCCGCATCACCCTCAGCCAGATTACCGACGGGATGGAGTTCTTGCTCGAAGGTGCTACGGAGACTTCCAGCAATGGTAAGTATATGCCGCAGCTGCCCACTTCGGGCAAGGACGCCTACATCACCGCTTCCCTCGACTCGGGAAGTATCTACAGATTGGTCAAGGCTACAGGCAACTACGCCACTAACCAGTACACCAATCAGCAGCAGTGGTGGATACAAAACGTCAAGACCGGCGGATTCGTAACAGCTTCCAACGGCTATTACATCCTCAAGAACGATAAGTTCGACGCCAGCCTCTTTGTGATCAACTCGGCAGACACCCTGCAGTCGAAGTTAGGCACCAAGCCCAAAGCTGACGCACCTATAGGCTACGATGTGAACAGTGTTACATTCTGCATCCCCACGAGCGACTCTACCGGTACGTTTATCAACAACCACTACTTCGTGACCATCGCCGGCAACGGCGTGATCAGGGCCTGGAGCTACAATGATACCAACCCCTGGAACATGCGCACTCCCGTCTGGAGCTCGAGCTACATCGATCAGCTCAAGGCCTACTACGAGGATTTCCCCGAGTCGCGTCTCAGCGACTATGCGTATGGCACAAATCCGGGTTATCTGAACGACGAGAACCTTATCGAGAATCTCACCAACGCTTACAACGCTGTGACCGACGCTATCGACGGTATCAGCGATGAGGATCAGGCCAAGACTCTGCTGGAGAACCTGCAGAATGCCTATACCGCTATCCAGGACAAGTCGAAGATCGTTGCCATGCCCGATGAGGGTTATTTCTACATCAAGGTGGCCGACCCCCAGATCAAGGAGAAGCAGCCCGATCAGGAATACGCTATCTGCCCCATGCCCAATACGGACGATCAGATAGGATGGCAGCCTTTTACGGACGACTACAAGTTTATCTGGCACATCCAGAAGGGTGATTCCGGCTATGTTGTGAAGAATGCCTCCACCGGCGTTTACATCGACCAGCCGCAGAGCATCGATAACTCCGTTCCTATGCTCACCTCTACCACCAACAAGACCGAGCAGATGTTCAGGCTCTTTACGCCCAACGGCACATGGCACATCCTCTCCGCTCCCGGCGTGGCAGACAACCTGCTCTATAATATGAACGGCCACAGCGGCGGTAATGGTAAGGGCGGCAATATCGTGACCTGGTATGACGATGGTGATGTCGGAAGCCGCTGGACGCTGGAAGCTGTACCGCAGGATATCGTTGACGCTCTCAACAACAATGCTGACCTCACGGCTCTCAAGAACCTCATCTCCACCTGCCCCGATGCTACGAAGCTCGCTTCCATCGCAGGTACCAACCCTTATCAGTACTCACAGGATGCCGTAACAGCCTACACTACGGCTTACACGGCAGCCAACAGCCTCGTGGAGAACACGGGCTCTACCGATGAGTACAAGTCGGCTCTCGCCAACCTGCAGTCCGCTCTCACGACTCTTAACAACTCCCGCGTAAAGCTCACCGCCGGATATTATAAGGTAGTCAACGCTTACCCGCAGTACTACATACAGCAGAAGGTAAGGAAGGTGATGTCCTGCAACACCACCGACTTGACTTGGGGCTCTGAGGTAGACGGCGACGCTTCGCAGATCTGGAAGATTACCCCCGTAGAGGGCGACACCACCGGCACGAAGTTTATCGCGCAGAATGTGATGAACTCTTACTACATGGGTCGTCCCGCTTCCGCAAAAAACTCTCAGGCAGTGAAGTCTTCGGCTACTCCCGATACCATCATCGTTACTCCTTACAACGAGAGCGCCGACCAGGTGAAGCTCTTCTCCGTATTTGCTCCCAACATCTCGTTCCATACCAACGGACACGGTGGCGGTGCCGGCAAGGGCAGCAACATCGTGCTTTGGAATACCGACATGGACGGCGCTTCCTCATGGAAGATAGAGGCTACCACCCTTCCCGCCGACCTCTCCGTGAAGCATCTGCAGAACCTTCTGCCCACGGCCAAGAAGACCCTCAGCAAGGCTTACGCATACAACTATGACTCTGCATCTCCCTACATCAAGGATGCTTCACAGTTCTTCGGTGTCAACCAGGAGAAGAGCGAGGGACATATCGAGGCTCTTATCGACGGTGTGAAGAAGACCGATAACACGGCCCAGAACTACTATCATACCTCCTGGAGCGGCACCGTGCCCGAAGGCGCTCAGCCCGGCGATACGCTCATCAATGCATATCACGCTCTCGGCGTGAAGGCCGGCGAGACTGCATTCCCCGACCCGATGGTTATCGCTTTCACCACCAGAACGCAGAACAACAACCTCGCTCCCACCGAGATGAACATCATGGCCTCCACCGACAGCGTAACGTGGACCAACCTCGGCACCATCTACAATACTACGGTTAAGACCGGCGATACCGACTGGAATTCCGTAGCTATTACCGGCGCAAGCGCATACAAGTATGTTCGCATGGATGTCGTATCGACTGTTACGAACAGCAAGGACAAGTACGGCCACCCGTATTTTGCTCTCCTGGAGTTCAACCTCTATCCTTCCGCAGGTCTTGCAGCTTCTGCCGAGATCAACGACGCCGATGTCAAGGCTAACGCCGAAGCTCTCTCCGCCCTTATCACGGCCGACGAGGCTAAGGTAGCCGCAGGCTCCGCTACGGAGGATGACGTGACGGCTCTGCAGGAAGCTATCGACAAGCTGCAGAATTCTTATCGCGATACTACGGAGCTCGCCGCCAAGATAGCCGAGGCCAAGAACCTTGACCTTACCGTAGGCACAGAGCTTGGCAATGTATCGCAGGATGCTTTTACCGAGTTCCAGAACGCTATCGCTCCCGTACTCGCCGCACAGCCTCTCTACAAGCTCAACAAGGCACAGATCGCTGCCAACCTGGCTACCCTTGACGCAGCCCTCGAGAAGATTCGCGCTTCCATCGTGCTGCCCGACGGCAAGACATGGTACTACATCGCCAGCGCTAACACCGCTCTCAACGATGATAATGGCAATCCTTCCTACCTCTACCAGGGTTACAATACTCCGGGCAACGCTATGAAGAATCAGACCATTTCTTCCGACAAGCTCGCAGGCTACACACGCAATGCATGGAACCTCGAGACTGTAGGCAGCAAGGTGTACATCCGCAACGTGGGCAATGGTCTCTATCAGGCCAGCAACAACATCCCCGCCGGTTCACCCTCTACGAGCCTCGCAGTGGCCGACACCATGCCGACAGCCGATGGCTTCGTGCTCATACCTCTGGGCGAAGAGCAGTACGCATTCAAGGCCGCTAACAGTGACCTCTATCTCGTAGCCAACACTACCAACCAGGGTAATGTAGACTTCGCAGCTGCTCCCAGCACGAGCATGAAGGGTACCCGCTACGCATTTACGCTGACCGAGGTGTCCACCATGGCTCAGGAGGTAAGCTCACCGCAGACCTCTATCCGCAAGGGTTCGTACAAGGCCTTCATGCTGCCTGTGCCCATCTCAGCTGTGACATCCGACGAGGACGCTACATTCCACATCTACCAGATCGTAGGCAAGACCACCAACGCTGACGGCGCTACGACTGCCATCAACCTCAAGGAGAACACGCTTGGTACCCCGCTTCCCGCAGGTACTCCGTTCATCCTCCTTGCTGACGGTGATTACACCTCCGGCGATATGACTGGCGTGTTCAACTTCCTCACCGAGGTATCTGACGCTGATATCAAGTTCGCCGCTGACACGGTTAACGGTCTCATCGGCGTAGCCAAGGACATCGCCCTCAACAAGGCCGGCCTCGGTTACATCGACGTCAACAACAACCGCGACAAGGTAACGCCTACCACCACTACTTCCGTGACCATTGGCATACAGAGCGCTTACATCAACCCGGCTCTCATCACCGAGACCGGCGAGACTCCCGATGCTACTATCGAGGTGCTCGGCTCTATTGTCAATTCGATTAACAAGGCCACCATCAACTCTGGCGCCGCCGCTAAGGTGAACGTCTACACGATCGACGGTGTGCTCGTTAAGAAGAACGTCAACGCTGCCAACGCTACCGATGGCCTGAGCAAGGGCATCTATATCGTGGGCAAGAAGAAAGTGAGCGTAAAGTAATCTCTCTCCACTGAGATTTCTCTTATAAATGATCCCGCGCAGGCCGCATAGCTTGCGCGGGATTTTTTGTCGTTTGTCGCCGGCCCGTCAAGGCCGGCGACAAACGTTTCTGCCTTCCGCTATCGTTTTTTCCGAGCCTTCGACAAATGTTCAGGCCTCTCTCTACCGTTTTCCCGAGCCTTCGGCAAATGTTGTGGCCTCCTCTATTGCATCGGAGGTTAGTATAATGGAATGAAAGGGCATAGTTAGATGTGCGCCGCGATAGCTGGGAGGGCCGCTGCCCTCAGCGGCCGCCAGCCGCCGCGTGAGAGCAAGCGAAGGTTGTACAATAGAATTAATCCGGCATTGATATTATTCCCGCACCGGCGCACGCTTTGGGCCGACAGAATGCGCTTTGAGCAGGCGGACTTCAATTCGCGGCGGAGGCGATGGGGCTGCTTCCGTGCTTTTTGCTAACTTTGCACCTCGTAACACTGCCGGAATGCGATTCAAAATCAGTCTGAGATTTAAGGACAGCGACCTTCTCCTGGCGCGCATGCGCGAGGGCGGCGAACTGACGCGCTTCGAGATGCTGCGCCTCATCGTGGGGCTGAGTATCCCCTCCGTGCTGGCTCAGATCACCAGCGTGCTGATGTTCTACATCGACGCCGCCATGGTGGGTCACCTCGGCGCCTCCGCCTCGGCCTCCATCGGTCTCGTGGAGAGCGCCACATGGCTCTTCGGCAGCATCCTCAACGTGGCCTCCGCGGGTTTTGCCGTGCAGATAGCCCATCGTGTGGGCGCCCGCGACTTCTCCGGCGCACGCAGCGTGTTCCGCACGGGACTCATGTCCACCGCCTTGGTCGGCGTCGTGATGTGCGCGCTGGCCGCCGCCATTGCCTACCCGCTGCCGCGCCTTCTGGGCGGCGGCCCCGACATCGTAGGCCAGGCCTCCGTCTACTTCCTTATCTTCGCCTTCGCGCTCCCGTTCCTCCAGCTCTCTTACATCTCCTCGGGCGCCCTCAAGAGCAGCGGCAACATGACCTTCCCCGGAGCGGTGAGTATCCTGATGTGCGTCCTCGACGTATGCTTCAATTACCTCTACATCTATATCTTTGGCCTCGGCGTGGCCGGCGCTGCGCTTGGCACATTTACCGCCGTCGTGATCGTCGCGCTGCTCTCGTTCTACTACGCCGTGACGCGCAGCCCCATCCTCTCGCTGAGAGGCCGCAGCGAGGTGTTCCGCTTCAGCCGCTCAGCCGTGCGTAAGGCGCTCACCATCTCCTCGCCGCTGGCCCTGCAGCAGATCTTCATGGGCGGCGCGCAGATCATCAGCACCATCATCGTCGCGCCGCTGGGCAATATCGCCATCGCCGCCAACACCTTTGCCATCACCGTCGAGAGCCTGTGCTACATGCCGGGCTACGGTATCGGCGACGCCGCGCAGACGCTCACGGGGCAGAGCCTCGGCGCCGGCCGCGCGGCTCTCTGCCGCAGTTTCGCCCGCCGCACCGTGGGCCTCGGCATGATTGTGATGGCCGCCATGGGCGCCCTGATGTACATCTTCGCCCCCGAGATGCTGGGCCTCATCACGCCCGATGCCGGCATTCGCGCCCTCGGCACGGGCGCACTCCGCATCGAGGCCTTCGCGGAACCGATGTTCGCAGCCTCCATCGTCACGGCCAGCATCTGCATCGGCGCGGGCGACACACGCACGCCGACGCTCATCAACCTCTCCACGATGTGGGGCGTCCGCCTGACCCTCGCCACGCTCCTCGCGCCGCACTACGGCCTTCGCGGCGTCTGGTTTGCCATGGCCCTCGAGCTCTCCCTCCGCGGCGCTGTCTACCTCATCCACCTCTTCCGCGGCAAGTGGATAAGCCGCTACGAGGCCCTCAACCGCAAGCCCCGCCAGGCCTGAAAGCGCTTCCGCAGGCGCCTCTCCGAGCTTCTTCTTGCCGCTTACAGCACGTTAGTTTTTCCGATTCGCTCTTGGCCGATGAGGGCAGCGGCCCTCCCAGTTAGCGCCGTTCACATTATTAATATTGGCTCTTATCAGCCGCCCCGCATATGGCAATATGGTAAAAAAGCACACTTCTGCGACACCGGAAAGAGCGGTTTTTGACCCTTTGTAAATATATGATTTTCAATGCTCACGGAAGGCCAAAACTATGTTTGAGACGTTTTGAAACATCTCAAATGTAGTTTTCCTCATCTCAAATGTAGTTTTGGGGGGTTGCGGAAGTTTTTTTGAAGAGTGGAGAATGCCTTTCCCAAAATGCGGGAAATGGCAGTTGTTTACGTTGGCGATATATATTAGCGTGGCAGGTGAGTTAGGATCTCCATTAGAAGGTTTCCTGTCTCCATACAATCTGAATGGTAGAAGGGGAGACCACTGCATCAGTGCGCAGGACAAAAGCGATATGGCTGTCGCCTTCGCATTTTCTGACCCCTCGGCTCGCACATTAATTCGCATTCGCATCACCAATTCTTTTGCAACAAGAATTATGGTCGGGCTGCGGGCAAAAGAAAAGCCCCGCGCTTCACAGCGAGGGGCTTAAAGTTGTAACAGCAATTTAAACAACATATCACCTTTACAGGTGAATGCATTTCTTATAATAAGCCTTGAAAAAATTTCCGATATTAATTGCCACGCTTGCCGTGACTGTCGCCTCCGGCTCATCAGCCGTCAGGTGCCTGAGGTTTCCCTCATTGATTCAGCTACAAAGATAAAAGTTTATCAGATACGGACAAAATAATCTGTGCTTTTTTTTCGATAAAATGTTCAGAAAGTAATCTTTCAAATTGGTATATTTCTTATTTATCGAATATAAGTAACTGATATATCGCGCTTTTTATAATCATATTTGGAAATAATAAACATATGCTATTAGTGCCGTATTTCGCGCGCAGAAAGCCGTGCAGAATTGCAGTAGCAAAAAGCATCGCAAATTGTATAGGGGTTTGTGCGGAAAATTGCGGGGCATTTCTGCGACCGAACCGGTCGCAATTCTTTGCGGCACTTCTCAGACTATTACTGCTGCGATCGCCGGAGCATTTGCCGAAGGCCCAATAAATGCACAAAAAAGCCCGCGCCTCCTCTCAATGCACGAGAGGAGGCGCGGTATGAGGTGCGCGGGATGCGGCCCCGGGACGCGCTACTTGGCGGCGCCGGTGGCCAGATCCCTGAGCTGCTGCTCGCTGATGGTCGTGAAGCGCGAGCGCTCGATGGCGCCGGCCGTCTTGGCGGCGTCGTCGGTGCGGAAGATGATCACTCCGTGGCCCGCTACGAGGAAGGAGTAGAGGTAGGTGATGCTCACACCCTCGCCGGAGAGCACGCGGATCACGTCGGCGGCGCAGCCGGGGCGGTTGTCGAGCTCGATGGCGAAGACATCGGACACGGCTACGGCGGTGTCGGAGTCCTTGAGCACATTGTAGGCCCGCTCAGGGTCGTCGCAGAGGATGCGGCATATGCCGTACTCCACAGTGTCGGCGATGTTGGAGGCTATGAGCGAAATGCCGGCTTCCTTGAGGCGGTCGAGCACTTCGACCAGCGCGCCGGACTTGTTCTCGATAAAGATGGATAATTGTCTTATTGTCATGGCGGTGTCGATATTAATAATGTTTTCTCAGGTCTTTCACTCTGACGGCCTTGCCCTCGGTCTTGGGCAGTGTGCCGTTGGGCACGAGTTTGATCTTCGGCGTGACGAGTATCTCGTCCTTAAGGCTGTGGGCAATGCTCTTGCGCAGGGCCTCGAGCGCGCCGAAATCATCGGTAAACATGTTGTTGAGCTCCACCTCGACGGTCATATCGTCGTTGCTGCCCACGGTCTCGAGGGTGATGAGGTATTGCGGGGCGAGCTCCTTGTACTGGAGGAGCACCTGCTCTATCTGCATGGGGAAGATGTTGACGCCCTTTAGGATGATCATGTCGTCCGAGCGGCCCTTCATGCGGTCCACCCTCTTGTGCTGGCGTCCGCAGGCGCAGGGACCGGGAATGATGCGCGTCAGGTCGTGTGTGCGGTAGCGCAGCAGGGGCATGGCTTCGCGATTGAGCGTGGTGAGCACCATCTCGCCGATGTCGCCCTCCTTGACGGGCTCGAGCGTGTCGGGGTCGATGATCTCCAGGATATAGTTGTCCTCCCAGACATGCATGCCCTTCTGCTCCTTACACTCGAACGCCACGCCCGGGCCGCACATCTCGGTCATGCCGAAGCTGTTGTAGGCCTTGACGCCGAGCATCTCCTCTATGCGGCGGCGCTGCTCCTCGGTGTGGGGCTCTGCGCCTATGAGCAGCGTGGTGAGCTTGGTGTCGCGGCGCGGGTCGACGCCCTCTTCCTGCATCACCTGATAGAGTCGTGCGGCGTAGGAGGGAATGGCGTGGATGGCCGTCGTCCCGAAGTCGCGGATAAACTTGATCTGGCGCTTCGTATTGCCCGCGCCGGCCGGTACGGTGAGCATTCCGACGCGCTCAGCGCCGTACTGCATGCCCAGGCCGCCGGTAAACATGCCGTAGCCCGATGTGTTCTGGAAGATGTCGGTAGGTCTGAGGCCCACCATCCACATGCAGCGGGCCATGGCGTTGGCCCACTCGTCGATGTCTTTCCTTGTGTGCAGCACCACGATAGGTGTGCCCGTCGTGCCGCTCGAGGAGTGCAGGCGAATGCATTTCTCAAGGGGTACGGCGGCAAAGCCGAAGGGATAGTTGTCCCTCAGGTCCTGCTTGGTGGTGAACGGCAGGCGTCGTACATCGTCGAGAGAGCGGATGCTCTCGGGGTCAAGCTTCATCTCGGCGAAGCGCCTCTTGTAGAACGGCGACTGGGTGCAGCGCTCTACGGTCTCTCTGAGGCGCCTGAGCTGCAGCGCTTCTATTTCGCTGCGGCTCAGCAGTTCCATTTCTGGATTGAAATAAGGAGGATATTCCATGGTAATAGGAATGATTTATTTGATATGTCTCTTGTCGATTACAAACTTGCTCTTGCCCTGCGAGCGCTCTATCGTCCCGGGGGCTTTGAGCTGTACCTTTGCGCTGATGGAGAGCACGCTCTTGAGCTTCTTCTCGAGCTTCTTCTCCAGCGCCTCGAGGGGCGCGAGGGTGTCGAAGTCGGCGCCGCGGAAATACTCGGGCCTCACCTCTACCTGCACCTGGAGCGTGTCGAGGTTGTTCACGCGGTCCACCACCAGCAGGTAGCGCGGCGCAAACTCCTCGGTGCTGAGGATGACGCTCTCGACCTGAGAGGGGAACACGTTGATGCCGCGGATGATGAGCATGTCATCGCTGCGGCCCACGATGGGCGTCATGCGCACGGAGGTGCGGCCGCACGGGCAGGGCTCGTCGGTGAGCGAGCAGAGGTCCTTGGTGCGGTAGCGGAGCAGGGGCATGCCTTCCTTGGTGAGCGTGGTGAACACCAGTTCGCCTGTCTCGCCCATGGGAAGCGGTTTGAGCGTGTCGGGGTTGATGATCTCGGGGAAGAAGTGGTCCTCGTTGATGTGCGAGTAGTGCTGCTCGCTGCATTCGTAGCTGACGCAGGGGCCCATGATCTCGCTCAGGCCGTAGAGGTTGTAGGCCTTGAGCCCGAGGCGGCTCTCTATCTCGTGCCTCATGTTCTCGGTCCACGGTTCGGCGCCGAAGGCTCCGATGCGCAGGTGGATGTCCTCGCGCTTTATGCCGAGGCGCTCCATGGTCTCGGCCAGATAGAGCGCGTAGGAGGGCGTGCAGGCGATGCCCGTGATGCCGAGGTCGCAGATGAGGCGGCAGTGCTTCTCGCTGTTGCCCGTAGAGGCGGGCACAACGGCTGCGCCGAGGTTCTCCACGCCGTAGTGGGCGCCAAGGCCGCCGGTGAACAGGCCGTAGCCGTAGGCCACGGAGAATATGTCGTCCCTCGTCACGCCGTAGGCCGAGAGGCAGCGGGTCATACACTCGCTCCACACACCGATGTCGTGGCGCGTGTAGCCCACGATGGTGGGTTTGCCCGTCGTGCCGGTCGAGGCGTGCACACGGATTATCTCGCTCATCGGCGCAGCCTGGAGGCCGAAGGGATAGTTGTCCCTAAGGTCCTGCTTCGTGGTGAAGGGGAGCTTCCGGATGTCGTCTATCGTAGTGATGTCGTCCGGCAGAATGCCCAGGGCCTGCAGCTTGTGGCGGTAGAAGGGCACGTTGTGGTATACATAGTCTACCATCTTGTGTAGTCTCTTTCCCTGGAGCGTCCGCATCTCTTCGCGGCTCATGCACTCCTTGTCAGGGTTCCATATCATAGTGTGTGATGCGATTTACTGGTTGGTGGTTGTCTTGATGGGGTTGTTCTCGCGGAATATCTTCATCCTCTCATCGAGCAGGGCGTACTGATTGTCGCGGACGAACGAGGTGCATATCCTAAGGCCCTGCTGGCGGCTGCCGGTGGTGTCGAGAGGGATGGCGCTCACGCCGTAGTACATCAGTTCGTGGGCAAGAGAGGCTCCCGTGAAGCCCGGGTAACCGATGGTGAAGTAGAAGCCGTCGGCTACAGGCTGGTTGATGTCTCGGTCGTACACGATGTAGAAGCCGTGGCGCACGAAGATCTCCTTGAGGCGCTTGGCGCGGCGTCCGTACTCGCTCGTTGCGGCGCGGAAGTCGAGCGTACCGTCGGCGGCGGCGCGGAACATGGCCGCCAGGGCGTACTGGGCGCTGTGGCTCGTGCCGCTGGAGAGGGCGTAGAGCATGCGGTGGATGAATGTGTGGCCCAGTTCGCCGTCGCCGTAGCGAGCGGTCAGCGCGGGATAGGTGCGGTGGAAGAGCTTGTCGGAGATGCAGCTCACACCGATGCGCTCGCCGGCGTAGCTGAAGGCCTTGCTGCCGCTGATGAGCAGGATATAATTGTCCGTATACCGTGCCACCGACGGCTGATAGGGCGGCTGGAACGGCGTACTGAGATCCTTGCGGGAATCCATCGCGAAGTAGGCCAGGTCCTCGAGCACAATGGCGTCGTAGGTCGTGGCGAGCTCGCCGATGACTGAGAGCTCCTGCTCGGTGAGGCACACCCAGCTCGGGTTGTTGGGATTGCTGTAGATGATGGCGGCGATGTTCCCGCCGCGGAGGTACTCCTCCAGTTTTCCTCTCAGTTTGTCGCCGCGGTAGTCGTAGACATCGAATGTCTCATACGGTATGCCGAGCACACGGCACTGCTGTTTCTGCACCGGGAAACCGGGGTCGATGAAAAGAATGGTGTTCTTCTTCGGATCGGCCTGCGATACGGTGAGAAACGAGGCGAATGTGCCCTGCATGGAGCCCGACACGGGGACGCAGCCCTCGGGATTGATGTCCACGCCGACGAAGGCCTTGACAAATCGTGAGGCCTGCTTCTTGAGCTCCGGCATTCCGTTGATGTTGGGGTAGAGCCGCGCCACGCCGCTTTGGAGGGCTTTGATCTGCGCCTCCACGCCCTCGCTGCACGCGGGCAGTCCGGGCACACCCATCTCCATGTGGATATATTCTATGCCGGTGGATTGCTCCACCTCGTTGGATGCGGCGACGACCTCCCTGATGGTAGCCCGCCCGAAGTCGGCTATGCCCAGTTTTCTGGCAGCGTCGTCCACTGCCTGATGGCTTATCGGCGTCATGACTTCACGGCGTTATAACCCAGGTCGAAGGCTTTCTGATTGGCCTCTACGATGGCGTCGCCCTTGCGTGCGAATACGGTGCTGATGGCCTGGCGGAGACTTTCGGGGGTGAGGATTGAGATGGCCGGCGCAGCCATTCCGAGCAGGATCATATTGGCGCTCTTGGGTATCTGGTGCTCCCGGGCCATGGCGTCGATGTCGAGCAGCGAGACATGGGGCAGGGCACGCAGCTCTGCGAGCACTGCGTCGATGGAGGGATAGTTCGGAATATTGACGAAGGGCGCCGAGGAGCTCACCACACGCCCGTCGGCGTTGAGAAAGCCCACGTAGCGCAGCGCCTCCATCGGTTCCATGGAGATGATAAGGTCGGCCTCGCCCTTGGGGATAAGGTCGCTGTAGATGTGGTCGGTGGAGAGGCGCAGGTTGCTCTGCACGTCGCCGCCGCGCTGGCTCATGCCGTGTACTTCGGCCTGCTTGAGCTCCACGCCCGTTGAGGTGGCGGCCTCGCCTATCACAGTGGCGATGGAGAGGATGCCTTGTCCTCCGACGCCTGAAAGTATTATGTCTGTTTTCATTTCTTCTGCATGTTTTTCTGTCTGCTATGACGGCGCAGTGTCTGGATGCATTCCCTGCGGGGGATGATGACCGAGACGCCGTTATAGTTTATCTCCTGACGTATGATGTTCTCTATCTCGTCCATGTTCTTGGGCAGGGGCACTACGACCTTGATGTGGTCGGGCTCCACGCCCAGTCCGCGGCATATGCCCTCATATTTGCTCGTGCCGGCGCTGTCCTGTCCGCCGGTCATGGCTGTGGTCAGGTTGTCCGAGATGATGACGGTGATGTTGGCCTTGTCGTTGACGGCGTCGAGCAGTCCCGTCATGCCGCTGTGCGTGAATGTCGAGTCGCCTATCACGGCGATGGAGGGGAAGAGGCCTGCGTCGGCCGCTCCCTTGGCCATCGTGATGGACGCACCCATGTCCACGCAGCTGGCAAGCGCATTGAACGGGGGCAGGGCGCCCAGTGTGTAGCATCCTATATCGCCGAAGATGCGCGCACCCGGGTATTCGGCGGCCACCTTATTGAGCGCGGTGTATACATCCCTGTGTCCGCAGCCCGGGCAGAGTGCAGGCGGACGGCCCACCACATTCTTCGCGTTCTCGTGTGCGGGCTGATAGCTCTGTCCGAGGGCCTGCGCCACGCAGTCGGGGCTCAGTTCGCCCGTGCGGGGCAGATCGCCGGTGAGGCGTCCCCTGATGGGGTAGTCGCGCCCCAGCAGCGCCCGCACGCCTTCCTCGGTGAACGGCTGTCCGTCCTCTACGACCATCAGCTCATCGCTCCTGGCGGCCAGCGCCTGTATCTGCGCTGCGGGCAGCGGGTACTGCGACACCTTGACGATGCCGCTGATGTTCTCCGGGGCGCACTCGCGCACATAGTTGTAGCCTATGCCGCAGGCTATGATGCCCATGCGGCCCTTGCCGTCGCCTTCGAGGCTCTTGTTGTAGGGCGATTTTACGCTTCTCTCCGCGATGTCGGGCTGCTTGGAGATGAGAAGCTTGTACTGCTCCCTTGCCACCACCGGCAGCAGCACCCAGTGACGCCCGGAGTCGGGGCTGAACGAGTTCTGCTCCTTTGCCTCGCCTGTCTGCACGCCGGCGCGCGAATGGGCCAGGCGTGTCACGATGCGCAGGAGCACCGGCAGCTTGAGGCTCTCGCTCATGTCAAAGGCGTAGCTCATCATGTCGTAGGCTTCCTGCTGGGTCGAGGGCTCGAGGATGGGGATGAGGGCAAACTTGCCGTAGAAGCGCGAGTCCTGCTCGTCCTGCGAGGAGTGCATGCTCGGGTCGTCGGCCGCCAGGACCACCACGCCGCCGTTGACGCCCGTGATGGCGCTGTTGATAAACGGGTCGGCGCAGACATTCATGCCTACGTGCTTCATGCACACCAGCGCGCGCTTGCCGGCATACGACATGCCCAGCGCTCCCTCCATGGCCGTCTTCTCGTTGGTGCACCAGCGCGAGCGTACGCCGCGTGAGCGGGCCAGCGGGTCGGCCTGTATAAATTCCGTAATCTCGGTAGAGGGTGTGCCCGGATAGGCATACACCCCGCTGAGCCCGGCATGTATTGCTCCGAGGGCGATAGCCTCGTCGCCGAGCAACAGTCTTACATTATCCATGTCTTTATATTCTTTATGCTTTCTAATAAATTTCTCTCTGAAAGTCTTTATCCTTACAAAGGTAACCAATTTGTTTGATTTCAGCCACTTTTTATTACATTAATTGAACTGTTCCGGCCTCCGCCTGTCACATTCTTTATTTTTACAGTCCCAAAGCCGTGATAATGATACAGACAATCCCCCGTGCGCAGGGCATTGGGGAGAAGATTCAATTTTTCGGAATAGACAAGTATTCCCACATCTCAAAAATGCTTCCGCTTGCGCGGATACTCACATAGGACATGAGGAAAACTACATTTGAGGTAGTTGAAAACGTCTCAAACATAGTTTTGGCCTTTTGCGGGCGCTGATTTCCAGATAGTTGCAAAGGAACTTTTGTGAGCGAGAAATAACTGGGAGGGCCGCTGCCCTCAGCGGCCGCATGCCCAATAAGGCAAAGCGCGAAGTAATTTGCGATGCAAGGAGCCCACGATAGACAGAGAAACGCAAGCGAATTCTACCTTTCCATTCTTTTCGCGGCGGCTGGCGGCCGCTGAGGCAGCGGTCATCCCAGCCAAGGCGTCCCAAATATAATGCCCTCATTCACCTATACCGCCAAAATAACTTTGCCGTCCGAAACAACTGTCGCTGCTCCACGCTTTCGAAAGGGCATTCCCCGCATCTCAAAAATGCTTCCGCTTGCGCGGATACTCACATAGGACATGAGGAAAAATACATTTGAGGTAGTTGAAAACGTCTCAAATGTAGTTTTGGCCTTTTGCGGGCGCTGATTTTCAGTTATTTGCAAAGGGCGATTTCCGGACCATTCTGAGGGCGGAGATTATCCATTCCTAATTACATGATATTCATCTCCGGGGGATGTGGTTTCGGGGCTGTTTCCCGCTTGTCGGAGGGCAATAGTCAGATAAGCGTAACGGGGATTGCGGCGCGCATTGTGGCGGCGGGCATAGGGGCGAAAGAAAGATGGGGTAGGGATGTGCGGCGGCCCTTATTCGTCGGCCTCCTTCTCCTCCGCGATGGGAGCGCCGGGCTCGGAGAGGCTGTCCGTGCGCTGCTTGCGGTAGAGCGAGGGCGTGACGCCGAAGCGGCTGCGGAAGGCGCGGTGCATGGCCTGCACATTGTTGTAGCCCGCCTCCAGAGCTATCTCGGTGAGGTTCTTGTCCGTGGTGCGGAGCAGACGCGCGCAGAGGCTCACCTTGACATCGCGCATCCACGTGTTAAAGTTCATCCCCAGTCGCTCGTTGATATACTGGCTCAGGTCGTCGCGGTTCACCCAGAGGCGGTCGGCTATTTCGTCGAGGGTCGTATTGCTTGTCAGCAGCAGCGAGTCGCTCTGGCCGTCCATCATGCGCGTGATGGCCTGCTCGATGACCCAGTAGCGGCGCGCCATGTCGCCCTTGTGCCTGATCCTTTCGAGCCGCTTGATGTAAAGGTATATGCTCTCGGCCGCCAGCGCCGCGATGAGGAGATTGACGAGGATGCGCAGCGAGAGGAACGGCAGGATGTATGAGAACAGGTAGAGATGCAGCACGGCGATAAACCGCCAGATGAAGCTCTGCGACCGCTCCAGATGACGGCGATCCTGAGAGTGGCGTATCTCGCCGTTGTAGCGACGGTAATGGCGCCACGAGTGTATGTTGACTGCCGTGCAGAATCCGCAGTAGATGAGCACCAGGATGAGGGCTGAGAGTCTCAGCATGCTCAGGTCATGAATTACTTTATTCAGGGGCCGGTCGTCCGCCATGATGTGACGGTAGAATCCGCAGATGCGCCAGATGATATTGTATATCAGCGCCAATAGGGCGAATTCGAGCAGGCTGAACCAGATAAAGGTGTTGCGGTAGTATTTCTTGCCAAAGTAGGCCGTCGCCGTCATCGTGAGAAAGATGTACGAGACATATATCATGCATATCTGCAGGGTGGGGACGATCTCCACGCCGCCGCGGACGCGTATATCGTAGGTCGTGGCGACGGTCACCGCCAGGGCGATGTAGAAAGCGATATACGAACGGCGGGAGAAATGCAGTTTCTCGTCGTTTACCTTCCGCCCCACGATGGCTATATACATGGCCGCGCCAATCAGGGTGAGAAGCAAAAGGGTGTTGGTGATGTAGAATAGCGTTGCCTCCATCGTTGCAAATTTAGTGATTTTTTACGGGTTAACGATTTATGATGTAAAAATTTATGCGCGCTGCATGAATGAGGCTGAGTGTGGCTTTGTGCCCGAGGATATGCGCTATTTTTATTCACCCCGGCCTGCGCGGGCTGCGGTGTCTGAAAGCCGGAAAATTTTCCACTGCCGGGCGGATGAGGGAAGAGGTATCGCGGTTATTCAGAGCTTCGTAGTAATTCTCAGGAGCGGCATTTTCGTTCTTCGGGGCGGCATCTTCGTCATTAAGGGCGTAATTTTCGTCCTTCGGGGCGGTGCCGCATTCCTTATATATATTGTATGAGATATTGCTTGCGCATGCAGAAAACATTACGAGGCACATGGTCAGAACCATATGCCTCGTAATTAGAGTCGTGTGCTATGTAATAGCAGCTGCATGCTTCGTTATCATGCTCCTGAAGCGGGCGCCGTTTTTATTGGCCTTCAGAAGACCGTTTCCGGGCGTCATGCCGCTCAGCCGCGGGCGCGCTTATTTGCCGCGCGTGGAGAGCGAGAAGTCCTTGAACGTCACACGGCGCTTGCCGTCCTGGAAGGCGAGGCGAAAGTTCACCGTGCTGCTGCGGAGACGGTCGGCGGCCAGGATGTTGGCCGTGTAGACGACGGCCTTGCCCGGCAGCAGGTTGGCTATGATCGCCGTCGGGGAGATCTGGATGTATTTGGGGCAGTCGCAGCTGATGACCGGCGTGATGTTGTAGAGCGTGTCGCTGCCATCGTTGTGTATCTCGAATATCAGTTTGGCCTTCTCGCCGGCGTCGATGGTCTGATTGCGGTTCTCGTCGATAAACCGGATGTTCTCCACCCTCAGGCCCTCGATGTGCGAGGGAGCGTTGAGGGCGGCGTCGCTTCCGGGAGCGGCGGTGACGTCGCTGCCGCTCGTGGAGGGCGAACTGTAGAGATCGTCGTCCGCTGCGTCGCGCCGTGTCTGGCGGCTCTGCTTCTGCTGCTTGGGTGCGGTGGCGGCGTTGCCTATCACGGCGCCCACTGCCATGCCGATGGCCGTGCCGGCGTCGCTGCCGCGCGGGCCGCCCATCAGTCCGCCGACGCTCGATCCGAAGATAGCTCCCAGCGAACTGCCCATCATGGTGCCCTGCATCTGACGGTCGGTGCAGCTCGTGAGGAGCAGGCTGCACGCCAATAGTGTTATAGCTGTCGTTCTTGCTTTCATAATCATTGCCCTTTAATAGTCTCAGACATACGCTCAGGACAGGACTTCAGGAGTCCTGTCCGTTGGCAAAAATACGGCATTCTCAGATACCGTGTACCGTAAGTCGCTGAAAAATGTTTAATTCGCTCTCTTTTCCTCAGCGGGCCATCCACTCGTCCACCTTGCGCATGGCGCCGGCAACGGGCGAGCAGGTCACGACAAAGTACCACGCCAGCGGCACGAAGCAGAAGAGGAACCGTTTGGCCGAGTAGGCGAGCACGTTCTCGATGCTGTCCCATTTGTAGTCGATGTGGTAGAGCGCCAGGTAGTAGAGCGCGATGCCGAGCACGATGTAGACCACCTTGAGGATGTCGATGGTGCAGCGGCGCTTGTAGACGAACCAGGCGTCCAGCAGCACGGCCAGCAGCAGGGCGACGAACGTCCATCCGTAGTGAGTCGTGTCGGAGAGCAGAGCCCATGCGCCGGTCATGATCTTGGAGGCTTTCTCACCGTCGATAAAGGGATGGGTGATGATGAACGACTCGGTGGTCATGTCAAAGGCTGCGGTGTAGATCTTCCATATCACGACGGGCAGCAGCGCGAGCGCGGCGATGAGCAGCGGCATCCAGCGGTGTTTCCTCAGGGCGTAGATGAATGTCATGAGCATGGCGATGAGCACAAAGACCACTCCCTCGGCGCGACACCACACATTGAGCGCGAGCAGCAGCGACCCGAGCACCAGCGCGGGCGTCCGGTCATTCTCGAGGAACGTAAGCACGCATATCACACCGGTCGAGGCGTAGGCGGCGTCGATGACATTGACACCTGAGAGCGACGAGAAGGACAGCATCTCGGGCGTTAGGAGCGTCATGAGCGTGGCGGCCATAGCTGCTGTGCGGCTCGTGTGGCGGCAGAGCAGGGCGTAGAAGGCTATAAGGAACGAGAGGAACATCAGCGCGGGGATGATCTTCGACGTCTCGGCTCCGAGAGAGTAGACATAGGCGTAGGCCAGCTGCACAAGCGGCATGTAGGCGATGGGGCTGCCGGGAGCGTGGATGCCGGGCATGTAATCGCCGCGGAAGATGCTCATGGCGCCGTAGGTGTGCTCCTGCGCGGCGATGAAGCCCATCGTGTCGAAGGCGGCCAGCGAGTCGCGGTCGTAGGTGGGGAAGAACATGCACTTGGCAAAGTTGGCGTACTCGATCCACACCACGAAGGCCAGCAGCAGGAGCCATACGAGATTGAACCATGAGAAGTCGGGCCTGGCGGTGAGGGCCTTGCCGACGGCTTCGCGGCGCCTGAAGAGCGCGGCGGTGAGCAGAGCGGCTATCACGACGTCGGCGGTGAGCAGCGAAGCGGAGGTGAGCGGGATGCGCACGAGGTCCATGAGGGCCATGACTATCGTCACGACGCCCGTGCCTATGGGGAAGGCCAGACCGATGCGCTCTGTGCGCGTGGTGAGCGTCGAGATGTTCATCACGACGAGCCATCCTATGATGAAAAGCAGCAGAATTCCTATGGGATACATATCTATGATGTTGGAAAGTGGGGACGTGTTATTGCTGACTCTGTATCATGCGCGCGGCAGCCACTGAGTCGGTGGGCAGGACGCTGATCATGACGGACTGGGGGAGCTTGTAGGGCAGCAGCTGGCGCCAGCGGTCGCCGAGGATAGCCACGTGGGTGAGGCGGCGGCTCCAGGACGTGTGGCCGAGCTCCTCCTTGACCACGACGTGGCGCGGATAGAGGAAGCGGACGGCCGCGAGCTTGTCGCAGAGGTTACCGCTGAAGGGTACACCCGAGAGCTTGGCCGTGGCGGTGAAGTCCTCGCGCGAGGGATAGAACACGATGGCGTTCTCAGGGGTCGACTTGCGTATCATCTCGATAAACGCATAGTCGTAGCCGAGCCTCGACTCGAGTATCTGGTCGGGAGAGGTGAGCCCCTGGGCTTTCATATCGTTGATGCCCTGCAGATTGCTCTTGCAATAGCCTTCTATAGCCCACTGGTAGCCCGCATTGCTCTTCACCAGCGAGGGGCAGAGCATATAGACGGCTGCGGCGATGAGCAGGTTCTTCATCCACCAGGAGAATCCGAAGCGTGTCTTGCCGCCGTCTTTACTGCCGGATGCGGACGAGCCGGATGATTTGTCTTGTGTCATGTTGTAAGTCAGTTGGTAAATCTATATTTCAGCAGTGTCCATACGGCCTCTACGCCGTCCTTCCACCTGAGTTTCTTGCCCTCGGAGAGTGTGCGCGGATGATAGTGAATGGGTTCCTCGTGTATCTTTACGCCGAGCTTGGAGACCTTGGCCGTCACCTCGGGGCAGAACTCGAAGCGCTCGCACCTGAGCCTGATGCGGCTCATGACCGAGGAGCGGATGAGCTTGTAGCACGTGGGCTCGTCCGTGATGTGCTGGCCGTAGAGGATGTTGGCTATGTGGGAGACGAGGCGCCCGCCGAGATAGAAACTGCGGTAGAGATGGCTGTTGCCGCAGCCCAGATAGCGCGAGCCGTAGACCGCGTCGTAGCCGCCGTCTATCATCGATCTGAGCAGCATGGCGATGTCGCTGGGGTCGAGCTCCATGTCGCCGTCCTGTATGATGATGTAGTCGCCGGTAGCCTTCTCAAGCGCCGTGCGGATAGCGCGGCCCTTGCCGTGGTTCACCTCGTGGCGCAGCAGCATACAGGGGAAGCCCTCATGGGCTTTGATCCACTCGCTCGCTCTGGCATAGGTGGCGTCGCCCGAACCGTCGTCCACTACGATTACCTGTTTCTTCGTGCCGTAGGGCAGCTCTACGCGGCTCACCCTCTCGAGCACGGTGGCTATGCCCGCCTCCTCATTGTAGGCGGGGATGATGATGGTGAGCGTCCCGGGGCTGTGCCCGGCAGCAGTGTCCGTCATGGCTGCACTGTTTTGGGTTGACTGATTCAATATTAACCTTAATTCCGCACCACTCTTGCTCTTTGTCTTATGCGCTCCGCATGCGGATAGAAGCCGCCTGCGGAGCCTCGCGCGGATCCCTGTGCAGAGCGCTCCGCAGCCCGTGGCGACAGTCTCCGCCGCGGACAGAAATCCGGTCATGCAGGCAGAAAGCCTGATCATGTGGTGCTTATCTAATCAGGCAAATCCTCAGCATAACGCTACAAAATTAAGTATAATTTCCGAGACTTTTATATTTGGCTTCGCAATTTTTATTCTGTGCATCAGCACCCTCCGCCCTGGCCCGCTGAGCCCCTGATGTGGCGGCGGACAGGCGGTGCGCGGCTGCTTTCCCTCTTTGTGTCAGTCTCCGGCGGCGCAGTGGGCACATTTGTAGCGTACATATTATATATATAGGTCTAATTGTCTGCTTTTCGGCGATGTCGGCGTGAAAAATATGGCCAAATCGCGCTCAGGTTTTAATTTTGCAAGAGATAAGAAAAATAGAGACAAACCATATGAGAGTAAACATTCGCAGGGGAGAGGCAAAGAGAGTAGTGATCGTGGGTGGCGGCATAGGCGGCCTGAAGCTGGCGCGCACGCTCGGCCGTAGCGGTCTGCAGGTCGTGCTGATCGACAAGAACAACTATAACCAGTTTCCCCCGCTCATTTATCAGGTGGCGTCGGCGGGTCTGGAGCCGAGCAATGTGGCGTTCCCCTTCCGACGCATTTTCCAGAAGCAACGGGATTTCTTCTTTCGCATGGGACGCGCCCTCAGGGTCAATCCCGCGGAGAACACGCTGACCACGACTTTCGGCGACGTCCACTACGACTATCTCGTGCTGGCCGCGGGCGCCGAGACCAACTATTTCGGCAACAAGAATGTGGAGCAGAGCGCCATGCCCATGAAGACGGTCATCAACGCCATGGACCTGCGCAACACACTGTTGTCCTGCTTCGAGAAGGCCGAGACGGAGGACGACAGCAGGCGCCGCGGCGAACTCATGAACATCGTCGTCGTGGGCGGCGGCCCCTCGGGCGTCGAGATCACCGGCGCGCTGGCCGATATGAAGAAACTGGTGTTCAGGCGCGAGTACAAACACCTTGACCCGAACGAGTTTCAGATACACATCATCGACGGCAAAGACCGTCTGCTCTCCTCCATGGACCCGCGGTCGTCCGCCGAGGCCGAGAAGGACCTCCGCGCCATGGGCGTGGACATCATCCTCAACAAGTTTGTGACCGACTACCGCGACCATCAGATCATCCTGAAGGACGGCACCAGCATCCCCACGCGCACGGTGATCTGGGTGAGCGGCATCAAGGCCGTCGCCATCGACGGCATCCCCCGGGAGAGCATAGGCCACGCCGGGCGTGTGCTGGTGGACCGCTTCAACAGGGTCAAGGGGCTCTCCAATGTCTACGCCATCGGCGACCAGAGCCTCGTGGAGGGCGACCCCGACTATCCGCTCGGTCATCCGCAGCTGGCGCAGGTGGCTATACAGCAGGCCGTCAATCTCGCCGAGAACTTTATGCGCCTCGACGACGGAGAGGCGGACGGGCTCCGGCCGTTCCGCTACCGCAACCTCGGCACGATGGCCACCATCGGCCGCAAGAAGGCCGCCGCCGAGATAGGCCGCCTCAAGTTCGGCGGCTTCATGGCGTGGCTGCTGTGGCTCGCGGTGCATCTCCGCTCCATCCTCGGCGTCAGAAACAAGGCCATGATCCTCATCAACTGGGCCTGGAACTACTTCAACTACAAGCAGAGCCTGCGCCTCATCTTCAGGCGCGACGACGAGAGTGGCGCAGAATGATTACTGCCCGGTAAACTCTTTGAGAAAGGAAACAACTCAGGCTGAAGCCCCCGCGCGGGCTCCGGCCTTTTTGATTGCATTTATGTGTACTGAATTATAATCTCCCCGCGAAGCCCCGCAACCTCGCTGCAAAGCCTCCTGAGAGCCTTGGCAATCTCTTCTGAGAGTCCACTCATTCAATGGCCGAACGCCGGTGTTTCAGGGCTGATTTTTCGCCTTTGCAACACATTGAAAATCAGTGCCTGCGAAAGGCCAAAACTACATTTGAGACGTTTTCAACTACCTCAAATGTATTTTCCCTCAGGTCCTATGTGAGTATCCGCGCAAGCGGAAGCATTTTTGAGATGTGGGGAATGCCCTTTCGAAAGCGTGGAGCTGCGCCAGTTGTTTCGGACTGCGAAATTATATAGACGGTGCCGGGGAATGAGGACTTATATATGTGGGAGTCTTTCTCGGTAATGCGCGGCGTTTTTCCCGCTCACAACAGCCCCTTTGCAACTATATGATTTTCAGTCCTCCCGAAAGGCCAAAACTACATTTGAGACGTTTTGGATTACCTCAAATGTAGTTTCCCTCATGTGCCTTGTGAGAAACCCCGTGTGCGGAAGGGTTTTCTTGACTCCGCATTGGGACGGTATGCCGGGAGCGCAAAATAGCGCTATGCTACCTTGCACGAAGTTTAACTGTGCGGGCAGCTTCGCTACTGTCCGCCGGCGGCGGGATAAAGTCAAATCACGCGGAGGATGTGAATATTTCGCTAAGTTTAGTTTCATCCTCTTGGCAAAGTGAAAATATATGTGTAATTTTGGAACGGAGTATTTGATAAATTCAAAAATAACATGAAGAAGATTCTATTAATGATTGTGGCTCTTCTCTCCGGAATGCAGATGATGGCAGACGATGTGGTGCTGCCGCGTTTTGCGAGTTCCGGTACGACCCACAAGTGGTATTACATGCGCAGCCTCAAGTTTCCGGACCGAATGCTGACTGCGCGGGAGGCAGACTTGTACAATGAGGAGAAGGCTGCCGCCGACAACTATGATGACTGTCAGCGTCAGATGTGGTGCATCACGAGTGAGGACGGGGTGAACTTTACCTTCGTCAACAAGTATGACGGGCGCCAGATAGACGTGGGCCTGTCCAAGCGCTGGAGCAACTGGGAAAGTCTCCAGATGGCCGATGTGGCTCAGGCCAAGTTCTCGCTCGAGGTACGCAGCGGCGAGAGCGGCGACACGATACGTCTGGTGAGCGACCGTCCCGCCCCGGGCGGCGGAGATATCTTCCGTTATCCGGCCGGCACGGACGCTACGTACAACTATTATGTGTGGCTCGTGAGAGAAGCTTATTCACATGACGATGCCAGTTTCTTTATCCTTGAGCCGGCGCTGACGGACGAAGGCCCCGAGATGTCGGGCTCGGAGACGAGGACATACTACCGCATCATGAGCGCGCGCTCCGGCAGCGAGGACATGGCCCTCAAGGACAACACTGCCGCAAGCGATGCCGTATACAAGTTTATCACCACCAAGGACGCCACGGACCACACCTCAGAGTGGTACTTCTCCTCCGCAGGCTCGGGCAGGACGGTGCTGCGCAACAGGGCTACCGGCAATATCCTCTCGCCCGCAGTCGATGTGGTAGACGAGTATAATGTGCCCACAGTCGGCAGCGACGATGCCGCAGCAGTCTGGGTGCTCAACGCGATAACCTCCGACGAGTATACCATAGGCGGTACTGCCGGAGACGGCGTTACGCGATACCTTAGCAACACCCTCCTCGGCGAGCCGCAGATGCAGCCCGTAGCCGCAGAGCTCTCCGGCAGCGCTTTCGCCTGGAAATTCGTCAAGACGGAGATGGTCAACTCCATTGAGAACGCCCGTGAGACAGCCCCGATAGTGACGGTGACCGACGGCCGCGTCAGCGTGAGCGGCAACGCCAAGGCGGAGATTTATACCGTCGACGGCGTGAAGCTTCCCTTTGACACCGTGCTCAAGAGCGGTATATATATAATATGCGTGAACGGAAAATCTCAGAAGATTACCGTAAAGTAACATTTAATCCCAGTACAAGATGAAAAATATAAAATATATCGTATTCCTGCTTCTGAGCCTGCTTCTCCCCTTACAGAGCATATCGGCCCAGAACATGATAGTCACGGCAGCAGCATTCAAGACGTCGACTTTTTTGGAGGTTCCCGTAAAATATGCTGACATCGACTTTTCCGCTACGGCCGCCTCGGAGAGTTTTGCAGTGAAGACCAACACATCGGTGAAGCCCGTGAGCGACGTCTCATGGCTCAAGGCCGAGATGAAGGGCGACAGCGTCAAGGTGAGCGTTGAGGCCAATCAGGGCAAGTCCCGTCGTACCGCCGTGCTCCGCCTGTCAGCTCCCGACGGCAACAGCAAGACCGTTACGGTCACGCAGCTCGGTACGGACCCCGACTTTATCCTGCGGGCTGACACCGTCAAGGTGAACGGCTGTGACGCTACCGTCGTGATGCACATCGTTGCCAACAGCCCGCTGACCTTCACGCCCTCCGACTCATGGCTCACGCCCATTGACGCAGAGCCTGTAAGCGGCACGAAGGACTATACCTTCAATGCCGGCACGATGAGCCAGGGCGAGCGCTACGGCAATATCGTCGTTACCGCGACTTCCAACCCCGCCGTAACCTCTACGGTGGTCGTGGACCAGAAGTTTGAGGGCTATCCCATGTTCCTCGTGATGAGCGATACTCATATCGGCGCCGGCGGACAGAGCGACAAGATGCGCGAGTCGCTCAAAAACCTCTACGGATACGCCGGCTCGGCCGATGCGCTCTTTGTGGTGGGCGACCTCACCAACAGCGGCAACCTCAGCCAGTACAACGACTTCAAAGCAGTCTTTGACGACCCTGAGATATTGCCCGAAGATGTGCAGCGCCACTATATCATGGGCAACCACGAATGGTATACTTCGGACGGCAACGGCTCCATGAACAACTATAACAGCCTCGGCCAGGACCACAATAAGTATTTCGACATCAAGGGCTATCCTTTTATCTACATAGGGCTGAGCGGTGGCTCGGAGGACAATTATAGCAACGAGAGTATCTCTTTCCTCAAGGAGAGCCTCAAGGATGCCGCCCTGCATTATAAGGGCAAGCCGATTTTCGTCTTTCAGCATATTCCTCCCTTCGGCACTGTACAGGGCTCAAGGAGTGATGACGGCGCCTGGGGCTCAAAGAAAGTGTACGATGTGCTCAAGGATTATCCGCAGGTGGTGGACTTCAGCGGCCACACACATTTCTCTTCGCGCTGTCCGCTCACACTGTGGCAGGACAAGTTTACTGCCATCAATGACGGAGGCAATCTGGACTGCTATGTGCGGGAAGGCAATGATGTGGACGGCTTGAAGCCCGAGGGCACCGGTTCGATGAGCGAGGGTATGTATGTGTCTGTTGAGGACGGCACTACCTTTACCGTGAGCCGCTACGACATGCTTCGCAACGAGGAGATCGGCGCACCGCTTACATTCACCGCTCCCTATGACGGCACGCACTTCACCTACGCTTCCTACAAGGGCAGCAAGCCCGTGTTCGAGGAGACGGGCGTTGTGACGCGTCAGATGCAGCCCACACAGCGCATGGTGCAGTTCCCGCAGGCTGTGATCAGCGATGACGACCCCAACGACGTAGTGCTCTACTACAGAGTGGACATCGTGGACGAGAGCGGAAACGTCTTGGCCACGGGCAACCGCAGCTCGCGCTTCTATATGGGCTCCTCAAAGCCCGACTCGCTGAGCATTCTCATCAGCAATATCAATGTGCAGGGCATGCTCAAGGCGCGCGTTACTGCCATAGACCCCTACGGCAATGAGAGCGACCCTATAGAGAGCGACGAGTTTGAGCAGGGCTCTTATACTCCGGCGGAAGGCACTACCGTGCCCGAGGCAGACCTTCTCAACCTCTACGTGGAGGATGACGGTACCGGCGTAGACAAGTCTGCCATGAACAATGTCGTAGTCACTTCCGAGAACAAGCCCGTGCCGTTCTACGACTCCGATTACAAGCTCCCCGGAGCCAAGTTCAGCAAAGACGCTTCGCAGTATTACTATATCGATTACAATGGCAACGAGAAGATAGAAAAAGCCTTTACCTCCGACTTTACGATGGAGACCTTCTTCTTCAGCAGTGACGTGTCGTTCCCGCAGACGCCTATGAGCTCGCAAGAGCAGGGCGGTTTGGGCTACTGGATGGAGGGCGGCTCGCTCTACTTCTATGTGTCCGATGCAGACGGTAAATATTACAGCGTCAAGTCCAGCGCTCCGCTCCAGGGCGGCAAGTACTACCACGCAGTGGCTACATACAGCAATTCCGACCGCACGCTTCGCCTGTACATCAACGGCTATCCTGCCGGAGAGACGCTTGTTGAGCCCGACCTCGGCCTCGTGAGGTCAGAATGCCGTCATCTCATTATAGGCGGCGATGTAGGCCCTGATGGCCTGTGTCAGTTCCCGCTCAACGGCTGCGTTATGGTAGCCCGCCTCTATTCCCGCGCTATTACCCGCGATGAGGACTATGTGCTCTACAAGGACGTGATAAAGAACTACCAGAAGCAGGAGGCTGATACTTCGATAGCCGCCGTGGCTCCCGTTGCGGACCTCTTCGATGTCAGCTTCGGCGAGAACGGAGCAGTCTCCGACGCTTCCGCACAGGCCATAGCCGTAACGACGGGCAATACGGTGCCTGAGACGTACTACAATACGGACTGGAAACGCTGGTTTGCCAAGTTCCCGGGCGACGACGGTCAGTGCTACTACGGCATCCCGTATACCAACAACGACGCCATCAAGGCCGCCTTGCTCTCCGACTTCAGCATCGAGGCTCTGTGCGTGGTCAACAACGACAACCTCGACAATACACTACCCGCAGTTCTCTCCTCACAGCAGCAGGGCGGTATCGGTATCGAACCGGGTTCTGTGATGGAAGGCTGGGGATACTTCAGCGGCAGCTACGCTACTGCCTACGGCTATGACTATCCTGTCCAGAAGAACACCGTCTACCACGTGGTGCTTACCGTGCAGACCGTCGATGTCGAGACCCCGACCATGTCGCTCTATGTCAACGGCGCCTTTGCCGGCAAGGCTCAGCTGGGCGGCGTGATGACCCTCCCGCAGGGCAACGCAACATACTTCTGCATCGGCGGCGATGCTGCCTATTCGGGTGATGCTGCGGAATATCTGCTCAACGGCGAGGTAGGCCTGGCGCGCATGTACAGCTCCGCTCTTACCGCCCCGCAGGTGAAACGCCTCTACGTCGATCTCAAGAAGTAGGATAAATTCCTTCTGAATATCTATAGACGGCTGCGTCGGATCTCTTCCGGCGCAGCCGTCTTGCATCTCAGAAGCGCCGGACGGAGCCCTGTTTTGTGAGGAATAAAGAATATCGCAGGAATATTGTCAGTTTTTATTGGCAATCGGGGCGGAGGTTTGAAATAATTTCTATCTTTGCAGTACTTCTTAATATTTTATCATAAAACGTATTTCATCATGAAGAAACTCTTATTGATAGGTGCCTCTGTTCTCGTGGCTGCAACGGCCGGGGCGCAGAAACGCCAGTTTGCCCCGCCTGTGATGGGCTGGAGCTCCTGGAACACGCTTGCTCTTAACATCAACGAGCAGAACATCTGCGCCAACGCCGACGCGCAGGCATCCTCCGGCCTCAGGGACGCAGGCTACAAGTACTGCAACATCGACGACGGCTATATGGGCGGACGCGACGCGCAGGGCAACATGACCTCCAACAACGAACTGTTCCCCCGCGGCATGCGCTACGTGGCCGACTACATCCGCAGCAAGGGCCTCATCCCGGGCATCTACAACGACGCCGGCGGCAACACCTGCGGCTCGCCCAACTTCAAGACGCCCGCCTTCGGTCAGAACGTAGGCTTCCACGGCCACGAGGCTGCCGACTGCGACCTCTATTTCAACAAGTGGGGCTATGACTTCGTCAAGGTGGACTACTGCGGCGCCAGCGGCCTCGGTCTGCAGGAGGAGCCCACTTACACTGCCATTGGCCACGCTATCCAGGCCGAGAGCAAGAAGCTCGGCAAGAAGATCTCCTACAACATCTGCCGCTGGGCGTTCCCGGGCGTGTGGTGCCGCGACGTGGCCGACTCATGGCGTATCAGCGGCGACATCCAGGCCAACTGGCCCTCGTTCAAGTATATCATCGGCAAGAACCGCTACCTCTCGGCTTACTGCGGCGGCGGCCACTACAACGATATGGACATGCTCGAGATCGGCAAGGGTATGCCGCTCAATGAGGAGCAGGTACACATGGCCATCTGGTGCATCCAGAGCTCTCCGCTGCTCGTGGGCTGCGATATGACCAAGATACCCCAGCAGTCGCTCGACCTCATGAAGAACAAGGAGCTCATCGATATCAATCAGGACGTCCTCGGCCTGCAGGCTTATGTGGCATGGCAGAAGAACGATACCTACGTATATGTCAAGGACATCAAGAAGCTCAACGGCAACACGCGCGCCGTGGCTCTGCTCAACCTGAGCGACGAGCCCCGCACCATCGATGTGCCCCTCTCCGTCATTGATATGAAGGGCAAGGCCGTGACCCGCGACCTCATCAATCACACCGCCGGCCCCGTGCTTCAGGACCGCATCAGCGAGACCATCCCCGCACACAGCGTTAAGATGTGGACAGTGACCGGCAAGCGCATCGAGCGCACCGTCTACGACGCAGGCACGGCCTACATGCCCATGTTCAACGACCTTGGCAAGAACCCCGAAATCGTGCGCTATGTGGACGATGCCGCTTCTCCCTTCGGCGTCAAGGTGCGCTACCTCGGCAACAGCCCGCTCAACGTGATGAAGTGGACCAACGTCTACTCCGAGAAGGGCGGCCAGTATGACATCAAGGTCTACTACGCCTGCGCAGCCGACCGCTACCTCAAGATCAACGTCAACAACGGCCAGAGCGTCATCTACAAGGAGCTCAACACGGGCGACTACAGCAAGTACACATCGCTCACCGTGACCGCCAAGCTCCACAAGGGCAACAACGTCGTGACCCTCGGCTGCGACAACGGATACGCTCCCGACATCGCCGGCATCGAGCTAATTAAGAAATAACCTGCGCAGGGAATACACGCATATATATAATATGACAGGCAGATATAATATTTAGGCCGGTATTCCCCGTGCAATCAGAGCGGCCGCACAGACATGAGAAATGTCCGTGCGGCCGCTTCGCAGTATTCTGTGTATCAGGCGCGCGTCATGTGCCTAATCTGATACATTGATTTTCGTGATGAGCCATTTGCCACTGACGCGCTCTACTGTAAGTTCTGTATTGTTGCCCACGGAGAATACACCTTTCTTCACTTCTTTTATTTCGCGGGCTTTCTCACGGTACACCGTGGTGTAAAATCCGCCGATCAGCGCGTCGTAGCCGTACATCCCGTCCTGGATATATTTATCAGCCGCTTTTTGATACTGTTGCATGGCTTCCCCGGAGAGGAACTTATCCCTCAGTACCTTCGTCTCAGGTGCTACTTGAGCGTTCAGCGAGATATACACGGCTGTATAAGCCTTATAAAAGGAACTCAGGAATTCCTTCGGAGTGTCGCCGCCCACCCTTATCTTCGGCTTGGCCGACAGGAAGAAGCTGTCGTTATTGTCCGCCTCTGATACGTCCACGCTGTCGTAGCCCTGCACGTATGCTATGCGCGGCTGTCCGTCGTTCTTGTTCTTGACCACATAGAATCGGTTGCCTATCGTCTTGCCCGACCATGGGTCATAATATTCCAGACTATACCATCCGGGTTTCTGTCGCTTGATGACGAGGGTTTTCTCAAAATCATCAGGAGTGTCCTGCGCCAGTACTATCATGTCGCAATCGTGCGCCATCACCATTCTCCCGTATATCTCGAGAGCGTGCGGGGTCATGCTTCTGTCCATCAGAGAGTCTTCTCCGCGGCGACCAAAGGCGAGTGCTAAATTTCGCAAGAATTTCTTTACCGTATTGCTGTCTTTGTCGGCTATGTCGGTAAAATACGCGCCGTTCTGCTGTGCCTCGCTTTTCATAAGAGCGACGTTGTCAGCCTTCCCGCCTGTTTGTCCGCTGTGTCCCGGACTGCAGTAGGAAATGAGGCATGTTATTGCCGAAATTACGATGAGCAATGTCATTTTCTCCATAATGTATATTCTGCATTGTTTTTGAAGTCACTACCACCCCACATATCCTTTTGTTTAAAGTCGGATACCCATTGAGCTCCTGTATACATTGCTATATGTCCGTGAGGATGGCCTTTTATTGCTTCCAATACAATAATGTCCCCAGCTTTTGGTGTATATCCGTTCTTCTCAACTTGAACGAAGCCTAATTTAGGAAGGAAACTATCATAACCGCACGCATCGTGCGGATGTCCAGTTGTATCTAAACCTCCTGCTTCAAGTGCCATTCTTACGGCTAATGCACAATTTCCATTAGTTTTAATGTTATAAGTTTCAGTAGCGTGGTGAACCAAATAATTTATTGCTGCTGATTTGTTATATGAAGAACTGCCTGAATGATTACTACCGCTTGTTCCTCCTGAACCACCAGAACTCGTTCCTGTACCTCCACCATAATTTCCACCAGAACTTGTTCCTGTTCCACCGTCATAATTTCCACCAGAACTTGTTCCTGTTCCTCCTCCGTATCCATCTCCGTTTGTACTGTCGTTACCGTCATAATTGCTACCAAAGTCCGTGTCATACCAATTGTAAGAACCGTCGCTGAAATCGAAGTATGAACCGTAATCGCAGCCTAGGCCATAGCCACTACCCGAACCATAACCGCTATAGCCATGAACTATTGTAGATTTCATTACATAGGTTATTTCGCCATCATCATCAACTACATAGCCGCCTGGCCATGTCCCGTTGTCTAACATCTGCTCGCATTCACTCATTGAATAAGGGTTTTCTTTAGAACCTTTTGCACTGTTTGCCATGATCTTTTAAGTTTTTGTTGTTATTATAAATTTATTTGTTATTTCCGTTTCCGAAATTAAGCACTAATGCTCCTTTGTATACTAATTCTCCTATATGACGTTCAACGATTTTCCGTCCGCACCTTCTACTATCCTCACTATTCAGAGTGAAGTCTGCTAGAAGCATTTCCTCTAAATCCTTGTACTTCATAGTGTGTCCCTGTAATATGTGCAAGGCTCTCATTTGAATATCTAAAACAGGTATTTCTTTTATTCCCTTGTCAAATAAACAGGGAAGCATTAGCACGCCTTTTAGCGGATATTGTTCTTCGATACCTAGTCTACCGTGTAACAGCCTCAAGGATTCAGAATTGAAATAGTCTGGGAAGTGATAGAATTTAATAATGGGGTTACACTCCACCCATAGCTCATTTCGTAACCCCCCGTCAGAGCGCATGAGGATGACCGATTCTGCAGAACGTTTTTCCCACGCATACAGCTCGTTTTGCCCAAGCGAGTCCCATATTTTTTGCTGGTTCTTAACAACATCCTCATAACAGGCAATACTTCTCTCCATGCTCATGCAGGTAGACTCTTCTTTAGCTTTTGTGGAGAAGCGCCTGTGTTTTTCAGGGAATAACGCAAGAACTCTCTCTAGTACGTTTGGATAAAGCCGTAGCAAAGTACGCCTAATCATCTCTGCATTATATGGGTTACGTTTGTGCCCGCCAAGTATGTGGAAAAAATGCCGCTGGTTCCAATATGCAAGGTCGCAGAACTCATGGGCGGAATACCCCTCGTCCTTCATCGGACGTCCGAGGACACTGACCACCTCCTTGCCTTCTATGTCGGCCAGTACTGCAAAGAAAACTTGCTCGAAGAATATATTACAATTCACACGCGAGTTAGGAAAGGAGTGGTCATTCATGCGATTTTTCTCCAGAAAGGCAAAAGACTCTTGGCAATAGTGGTGGATGAACTCCAAATCCGAGCCACCGAAAATCCCCATATTGTATGAAGCGATGGATTCCTTACGCAACGCATCGGTGATGTACTGCGGCAGCACAATTTCTTTATGACGAAGGATATTTTCTATCATGCGTCTATAATACACTGTACCTATTTCGCGATTCTGTGCTATAAGAGGAGCTTCTAGTAATTCCTGCTTGAAAGGTTTAGGCGTGTAAATATCTCCATCAACGTGTAGGAAAGGCTTATTCTGCATATAATAAGTCTTTACTTTCGCATACGCCCAATGCTGCGGCAGACAAAGGCTGTCGGTGTAAACAATATGTACATTGGTGTAAGGCAGTTTGAGCTTTTCTATCAAAACTTCATAGCCGCGTTGGTCGGTATATAGTTCAACTTGGTCGTAATTGCTGCATAGGGAGTAGCAACTTAATGCCCATGACATAAGGTTGTGTTCAGCATTGTTCCATCCATAGCCGCACTCCAATGGATTGCGTCTCCCGCTCCAGAAAGTCTGAATGATTTGCATAAATTAAAGTTTTTTGTTCTCTATTACTGTTTGCAAATTTAATAATTTCGGATAATGTACATAGAAAATCGGATTTTTTTGAGAGTTTCCATGATGGGGCGCTGGTTCTCTGAATTTACGCGTGTGCGTACATGTACTATATGTATGTATGCCTCCATATCTGTTATTATAATGTTGACGGCACGGGCGTTATTAATATCCAGGCGGCTGCTTTGTCTGCTCCCACGGCTGCGCGGCAGTGTTTGTAGCCAGTCGGGCCTGCGAACAGGGCTGTGGAATATTCGTAGCGGCAGTGCGGTATTTTTCCTCCGTTTGAAATGAAGATTACCTGCCTTGCAGTGGATATTATTATGTACAAATAGTTAATATTTCGATTACTTTGCTTTATGACCCTGGTTGAGACTTCAAAATTCAAATAGCTACGTGGTACTTCATCCCTGCTCCATGTTGTCGGCGCCGGGCCTCATGGATGTATATATGTGGCGGATGGAAGATGTATATCCGCTTTTCGGGGACTCGTTTCAGCACACTCGAAAAACTCTCCCGCATATCTCAATGCTCACATAGGACCTGAGGAAAACTACGTTTGAGGTAGTTTAAAACATCTCAAATGTAATTTTGCCCTTTGCGGAGCGCTGATTACCAGCGTGTTACAAAGGCGGATTTTGGCCGTTTCCGGAGCCCGTCTCACCCCTTCCGCCGGGCATGCTATTCTCGGTATAATAGCCGGCTTCCTGACGGAGAACAGCGGGCTCAGGGCGGGCTTTTCTCCGCTGCGGCGGATGTGCCCCTGCGGCCGATGCCGGTTTTCCCGGTCAGCTCACCGCTGAAAGACCGTGCTGGATGTGGCCGGAATTGAAAGCCCATGTTCCAAAATCCCGCTTTCCCTCCCGTATTTGCTCCTGTCGCGAATTTTCTTAAGAACGCTCCTCCCGTGTGCAATGAGCACGAAAGCGGCCGAATATCCACCTCGTCACCTCTCACGGCCGCCGGAAAAGCAGTGCGAATCAGTTAAAGAAGTATTATTTCGCGGTTGCAACGTTAAATATTAATAATAATTTTACCGAATTCAGCCGACTTTTCTCGTGAATTCAAATGCAAATAATTGATTATCAAATATTTCAAGTGGATCCGGTGGGTTTTAGAATTTTTTGAAGCCCTTAAGGGAGGCCCGAAAAGGGTGGTGCAGCCCGCGAAAAGCTTTGCTAATCCGCAAATTCTTAGTAACTTTGCAGCCCGAAAACGTGTAGAACGCATGCTCCTCAGGGGCTCGAGTGCACGGCAAAACATTATTGGCTTAAAGTTAGAATATACATATAAATAATTAAAATACAACAAGATGCCTACTATTCAACAGTTAGTAAGAAAAGGCAGAAAGGTGCTGGTAGACAAGAGCAAATCTCCTGCTCTTGACTCATGCCCCCAGCGTCGCGGCGTATGTGTACGTGTGTACACGACGACCCCGAAGAAGCCTAACTCTGCAATGCGCAAGGTGGCGCGTGTACGTTTAACCAACTCTAAGGAGGTTAACTCCTACATCCCCGGAGAGGGACACAACCTGCAGGAGCACAGCATCGTGCTGGTGCGCGGCGGCAGGGTTAAGGACCTTCCCGGTGTGCGTTATCACATCGTTCGCGGTACGCTCGATACAGCCGGTGTAGCCGGTCGCACGCAGCGCCGCTCGAAGTACGGAGCCAAGAGACCTAAAGCCGGAAAGTAAAAAGTAAAAACAATTCATTTGGTTTGCGAGGAAGCAAATAAGTAAAAAGGTTGAGTAAACGCTCCCGGCGGGGACGTTGAAGACAATAACTCAAGCAGCCTCGAAACAATTATCGCTTAACAAAATGAGAAAAGCAAAACCCAGAAAACGTGTGATCCTTCCGGATCCCGTTTACGGAGACCAGAAGGTTTCCAAGTTTGTTAACCACCTCATGTACGATGGCAAGAAGAATACCTCTTACAAGATATTCTATCGCGCCCTTGAGATCGTAGGTGAGAAGGCCAAGGATCAGGACAAGTCTGCCCTCGAGATATGGAAGACAGCCCTTGACAAGATCACCCCGCAGGTAGAGGTGAAATCGCGCAGGATCGGCGGTGCCACATTCCAGGTGCCTACCGAGATACGCCCCGACAGAAAAGAGTCGGTGTCTATGAAAAACCTCATCACCTTTGCCCGCAAGCGCAGCGGAAAGTCTATGGCAGAGAAGCTCGCTGCCGAGATAATGGATGCCTACAATGAGCAGGGCGGCGCATTCAAGCGTAAGGAAGATATGCACCGCATGGCTGAGGCTAACCGCGCATTCGCACATTTCAGATTCTAAAAGAGAAGGACATAATAAATGGCTAAAACAGATCTAAGTCTCACACGCAACATCGGCATCATGGCTCACATCGATGCCGGCAAGACTACTACATCCGAGCGTATACTTTATTACACCGGCAAGACTCACAAGATCGGTGAGGTGCATGACGGTGCCGCCACCATGGACTGGATGGAGGAGGAGCAGGAGAGAGGTATCACCATTACCTCCGCCGCTACCACCACCTACTGGAACTGGAACGACAAGACCTATAAGATCAACCTCATTGATACTCCGGGACACGTAGACTTCACCGCCGAGGTGGAGCGTTCCCTCCGTGTGCTTGATGGTGCCGTAGCTACCTACTGCGCTGTAGGTGGCGTACAGCCTCAGAGCGAGACGGTGTGGCGCCAGGCCGACAAATACAATGTTCCCCGTATCGGATTTGTGAACAAGATGGACCGCTCCGGAGCCGACTACTACGAGGTGCTCCGCCAGATGAAGGCCATCCTTCACGCCAATCCCTGCGCCATCACTATTCCTATCGGCGCTGAGGAGAATTTCAAGGGTGTGGTAGACCTTCTCAAGATGAAGGCCATTGTATGGCACGATGAGACGCTCGGCGCCGAGTTTGAGGTGGACGAGATCCCCGACAATCTCAAGGCCGACGCTCAAGAGTGGCATGACAAGCTCGTAGAGCAGGCAGCTGAGTGTGACGACGCTCTCATGGAGAAATACTTCGACGATCCCTCGGCCATCACGACCGAGGAGCTCATAGCAGCTATCCGCAAGGGTACGCTCGCTCAGAAGATCACTCCTATGACCTGTGGTTCTGCTTTCAAGAACAAGGGCGTGCAGACCCTTCTCGACTATGTCTGCATGTTCCTCCCCTCTCCTCTTGATACGCCCAACATCGTCGGCACCAACCCGCAGACCGGCGAGGAGGAAGACCGCCGTCCCGCAGAGGACGAGCACACCGCCGCTCTCGTGTTCAAGATCGCTACCGACCCGTATGTAGGCCGTCTGACCTTCTTCCGTGTTTACTCCGGTAAGGTGCAGGCCGGCTCCTATGTATACAATGTCCGTTCCGGCAAGAAGGAGCGTATCTCACGCCTCTTCCAGATGAACTCCAACCACCAGAATCCCGTCGACGTTATCGCCGCCGGTGATATAGGTGCAGGCGTAGGCTTCAAGGATGTGCGCACGGGCGATACTCTCAGCGATGAGGACGCTCCCATCGTACTGGAGTCTATGGACTTCCCCGATCCTGTGATCGGTATCGCCGTAGAGCCCAAGACCCAGAAGGATCTCGACAAGCTCTCCAACGGTCTCGCCAAGCTGGCCGAGGAGGATCCTACCTTCACGGTTCACACCGACGAGCAGAGCGGCCAGACCATCATCAGCGGTATGGGCGAGCTTCATCTGGACATTATCATCGAGCGTCTGCGCCGCGAGTTCGGTGTGGAGTGCAACCAGGGTAAGCCTCAGGTCAACTATAAGGAGGCCATCACCAAGACGGTCAACCTCCGCGAGGTGTACAAGAAGCAGACCGGTGGTCGTGGTAAGTTCGCCGACATTATCGTAAATGTTGGTCCTCTCGATCCCGACTACAAGGACGGCAACCTCGAGTTCATCAACAAGGTGACCGGCGGTAACATTCCCAAGGAGTTCATTCCCTCCGTCCAGAAGGGCTTCGAAAGCGCTATGAAGAACGGTGTTCTCGGCGGCTATCCTATGGTAGGTCTCAAGGTGGAGCTTCTCGATGGTTCGTTCCATCCCGTTGACTCCGATCAGCTCTCATTCGAGGTGGCTGCCATCAACGCTTACAAGAACGCCTGCGCCAAGGCTCACCCCGTGCTCATGGAGCCCATCATGCGCCTTGAGGTAGTTTGCCCCGAGGAGAATATGGGTGATGTGATCGGCGACCTCAACAAGCGTCGTGGTCAGGTAGAGGGCATGGATACTACCCGCAACGGTGCCCGCATCGTCAAGGCTCTCGTGCCTCTGGCAGAGACCTTCGGCTATGTGACCGCTCTCCGTACCATCACCTCCGGCCGTGCTACGTCGTCCATGCAGTACGATCACCACGCTCCTGTTTCCACTTCGATTGCCGAGAAGGTGCTCGAGGAAGTCAAAGGACATGTAGAGCTGCTTAAACAGTAAACATCTAAATATGTGTCTTGTGGGCGGGGCTAACGAATGACTCTTAGCCCCGTACCAGAGGCGCACAATAAAAGTAAACAATGAGTCAGAAAATTAGAATCAAACTGAAATCCTATGATTATTCTCTCGTAGAAAAGTCTGCGGAGAAGATCGTCAAGACCGTCAAGGCTACGGATGCCATCGTGAGCGGACCTATTCCTCTCCCCACGCATCGCCGTATCATCACGGTCAATCGTAGTACCTTTGTCAACAAGAAGGCCCGCGAGCAGTTCGAGCTGTCGAGCTACAAGCGCCTTATCGACATCTACAGCTCTACTTCCAAGACTGTGGACGCTCTCATGAAGCTGGAGCTCCCCTGCGGCGTAGAGGTAGAAATCAAGGTATAGTATATCAAGGCGAACAATACATCTATCAATAACACTCAAATTAAATTTCTGAAATGCCAGGATTATTAGGAAAGAAAATCGGAATGACTTCCGTTTTCAGTGCTGATGGCAAGAATGTGCCATGCACTGTTATCGAAGCTGGCCCTTGTGTGGTAACACAGGTGAAGAGTGTAGAGCACGACGGCTATGAGGCCGTTCAGCTCGGCTTCCAGGAGGCTAAGGAGAAGAATACTACCAAGCCTATGGAGGGACACTTCAAGAAAGCCGGTACCACTCCCAAGCGCCACTTGGCTGAGTTCACTGATTTTGACAAGGAACTGAGTTTAGGCGATACGGTCACCGTAGATCTGTTTGCTGACGCCCGTTTCGTAGACGTTACGGGTACATCCAAGGGTCACGGCTTCCAGGGCGTTGTGAAGCGTCACGGATTTGGCGGTGTGGGTCAGTCCACTCACGGCCAGGACGACCGTCTCAGAAAGCCGGGTTCTATAGGAGCCTGCTCTTACCCTGCAAAGGTGTTCAAAGGCATGCGCATGGGCGGCCAGATGGGCAACGCCCGCGTTACCACGCACAATTTGCAAATCTTAAAAGTAATCCCGGAGAGCAATCTGCTTCTGCTGAAAGGCTCTGTACCCGGGTGCAAAGGTTCAATCTTAATCATTAAGAAATAATGGAACTCAGCGTATATAACATAAAAGGCGAGGATACGGGCCGCAAGGTAACCCTTGACGACGCTATCTTCGGCATTGAGCCCAACGATCACGCCATCTACCTTGCTGTGAAGCAGTACATGGCCAACCGTCGTCAGGGCACGGCAAAATCCAAGGAAAGAAGCGAAATCAGCGGTTCTACACGCAAGCTCGGTCGTCAGAAAGGCGGCGGCGGTGCACGTCGTGGTGACATCAACTCTCCGCTGCTCGTAGGCGGTGCCCGTGTATTCGGTCCCCAGCCGCGTGACTACTCCTTCAAGCTCAATAAGAAGGTTAAGGCTCTCGCCCGCCGTTCTGCTCTGAGCTACAAGGCTAAGGAGAACGCTATCATCGTGATCGAGGACTTCTCGCTCGACGCTCCCAAGACCAAGAGCTACATCTCCATGCTCGAGGGCCTCAAGGTGGCTGACAAGAAGTCGCTGCTCGTTCTTCCCAAGGAGGATCGCAACATATTCCTCTCTGCACGCAATCTGCAGGGCGCTAAGCTCACGGTGGCCAACAAGCTCAACACCTATGTTGTGCTCGACGCCGGTGTGCTCCTCTTTACGGAGAACAGCGTGAAGGAAATTAATGACGCATTAAACAAGAAGGAGGCTTAACCATGACATTTATAATTCGCCCGATGGTCACCGAGAAAATGAATCGTCTGACCGACAAAGAGAAGAAGTATGGGTTTATAGTAAAGCCCCAGGCAAACAAGATGCAAATCAAGGCAGAGATCGAGAGCCTTTACAAGGTGTCCGTAACGGGTATCAGCACTATGCGCTATGCCGGCAAGAACAAGAGCCGCTACACCCGTGCCGGATTTACGAAGGGCCGCACCAATGCCTACAAGAAAGCCGTCGTAACGCTTAAGGACGGTGATGTAATAGACTTTTATAGCAACATTTGATAAGATATGGCAGTACGTAAATTCAAACCTACTACACCAGGTCAGAGACATAAGATTATTGGTACATTCGAAGAGATTACTGCATCTGTACCAGAGAAATCTCTCGTTTACGGCAAGCGCTCTACGGGCGGCCGTAACAACGTGGGAAAGATGACTGTGCGTTACCGTGGCGGAGGCCACAGGCGCAAGTTCCGCCTCGTTGACTTCAAACGGGAGAAAGATGGTGTACCCGCAGTGGTAAAGTCGATCGAGTACGATCCCAACCGTTCGGCTCGCATCGCCCTGCTTTACTATGCTGACGGAGAGAAACGTTATATCATAGCTCCCAATGGACTGAAGGTAGGCGCTACCCTTATGTCTGGCGCACAGGCTGCACCCGAGGTAGGCAACGCTCTTCCCCTCCAGAACATCCCTGTAGGTACCGTGATTCATAATATCGAGCTCCGCCCGGGACAGGGCGCAAGGCTCGTACGCTCGGCAGGCAATTTCGCCCAGCTCACCTCCCGTGAGGGACGTTATTGCGTTATCAAGCTCCCCTCAGGCGAGACACGTCAGATCCTCAGCGCCTGCAAGGCTACTGTAGGCTCTGTAGGCAATTCCGACCACGCGCTCGAAAGCTCCGGCAAGGCCGGTCGTTCACGCTGGTTGGGACGTCGTCCTCACAACCGCGGCGTTGTAATGAACCCTGTTGATCACCCGATGGGTGGCGGCGAGGGTCGTCAGAGCGGCGGTCATCCTCGTTCCAGAAACGGCTTGTATGCTAAGGGTCTCAAGACAAGAGCTCCCAAGAAGGCATCCAATAAGTATATCATCGAGAGAGCTAACGCTAAGAAATAATAGTTAAGAGAGTAAATTATGAGTCGTTCACTAAAAAAAGGACCGTACATCGCAGTAAGTCTTGAGAAGAAGATTCTCGCCATGAATGAGAGTGGCAAGAAAAGCGTTGTAAAGACATGGTCCAGGGCTACGATGATTTCCCCGGATTTCGTGGGACATACCATTGCAGTCCACAACGGTAACAAATTCATACCTGTGTACATTACCGAGAATATGGTAGGCCATAAGCTTGGCGAGTTCGCTCCCACGCGCAGATTTGGCGGCCACTCCGGCAATAATAAGTAAGGCGTGAGCCAGAGAGACCAGGTAACTAAAGCAAAAAACAAAATAAGATAATGGGAAAAAGAAAAAGATTAGCGGCAAATGCTATAAAAGAAAGCCGCAAGACCCAGTACTCCGCCACACTCAAGGGCATTCCCTCTTCTCCCCGTAAGATGCGCTATGTCGTAGACTTGATACGTGGCATGGAAGTGAACAGGGCACTCGGTACCCTCCGCTTTTCCGCAAAGGCCGCTTCAGTACCCGTAGAGAAGCTGTTGCGTTCTGCCATAAGCAACTGGGAAGCCAAGAATGACCGTAAGGCCGAGGACGGAGAACTTTACGTACTCCGCGCACTTGTAGACGAAGGAGTCACCCTGAAACGTATGCGTCCCGCTCCGCAGGGCCGTGGCTATCGTATTCGCAAACGTTCTAATCATGTTACTCTGTTCGTAGGAACAAAAAATGACAAATAACTAAGATTATGGGACAGAAAGTAAATCCGATTAGCAATAGACTCGGCATCATTCGCGGTTGGGATTCCAACTGGTTCGGCGAGCACAACTATCCCGACAATATTGTAGAGGATAACAAGATTCGCAAATATATTCAGACACGTCTCAGTGAGCGTCAGGCAGACAACTATGTCTCCAAGATAGTCATTGAGCGTACACTCAAGCTCATCACCGTGACGCTTTGCACCTCTCGTCCGGGCCTCATCATAGGCAAGGGCGGCGCTGAGGTAGATCCCCTGAAGGAGGAGCTCAAGAAGATCACCGGCAAGGACGTTTATGTCAATGTCTACGAGATCAAAAAGCCCGACCTCGACGCTCAGATCGTAGGCAAGACCATCGCCCGCCAGATCGAGGGCAAGATGGCTTACCGCCGCGTCATCAAGATGGCTGTACAGAACACTATGCGTGCCGGTGCCGAAGGCATCAAGGTACATATCACAGGACGTCTCAACGGTGCCGAAATGGCTCGTCAGGAGATGTACAAGGAGGGTCGTACGCCTCTGCATACTTTCCGCGCTGACATAGACTATTGCCAGACTACGGCCCTTACCAAGGTCGGACTGCTCGGCATCAAGGTATGGATCTGCCGCGGCGAAGTGTACAAGAAAGTGGACCTCGCTCCCAATTATGCTCAGCAGAAGGACAACTCCCGCCCCGGTGGCGAGCGTCGACGCGGCTTCGGTAAGAGAAGGAATAATAACCGCTAATTTGTAGTCAATTATGTTACAACCTAAAAGAACTAAATATAGAAGGCCTCAAAAGGGGCGTTGCAAGGGTAACGCTCAGAGAGGCAATCAGCTCGCATTCGGCAGCTTTGGCATCAAGAGCCTGGAGACAGAATGGCTCAACCAGCGTCAGATAGAGGCTGCCCGTGTTGCTGTTTCTCGTTATATGCAGCGTGAAGGTCAGGTCTGGATTCGTATCTTCCCGGACAAACCTATTACCAAGAAGCCTGCAGATGTCCGCATGGGTAAAGGTAAAGGTGATCCTGTAGGATATGTGTATCCGATCACACCGGGACGTATTATCTTTGAAGTGGAAGGTGTTTCGTATGAAGTAGCTAAGGAAGCTCTTCGCCTCGCAGCACAGAAACTGCCGGTTACCACAAAGTTTGTAGTAAGACGTGATTACGATAAAAATGCATGATTATGAAGATTGCAGAAATTAAAGAACTTCCCACCAACGAGCTTCAGGAACGTCTTGAGACAGAAGAGCAGAAATTTCATCAGCTCAAGCTCAACCACTCCATTTCTCCCGTAGAGAATCCCTCCAGCATCAAAGAGGCTCGCCGCACCATAGCACGCATGAAGACTGTTTTGCGTGAGAGGGAATTAAACAAATAAATCAGAGCGTAAAATGGAAGAAAGAAATCTTAGAAAGACTCGCCAGGGTGTGGTGACCAGCACAAAGATGGATAAGACCATTGTTGTGGAGGCTAAATTCAAGGAGATGCATCCCATCTATGGCAAATATGTTTCAAAGACTAAGCATTACCATGTGCACGACGAGAAAAACGAGTGCCAGGTAGGTGACAAGGTCCTTATTATGGAAACCCGTCCTTTGAGCAAAACCAAAAGATGGAGATTAGTAGAAATCGTAGAAAAGGCTAAGTAAAAATGATACAGGTAGAAACTAAACTCAATGTGGCCGACAATAGCGGCGCCCGCGAGGCTGTGTGCATCCGTGTGCTCGGCGGCACAAAGCGTCGTTATGCCACTGTGGGCGACATCATTGTTGTTGCCGTTCAGAATGTAATTCCTTCCTCCGATATGAAGAAGGGTACAGTATCGAGAGCTTTGATCGTCCGTACGAAGAAGGAGATCCACCGCGCTGACGGTTCGTGCATCCGCTTCGACGACAATGCCTGCGTATTGCTTTCCGCTGCTGGTGAACTGCGCGGAAGCCGTATCTTTGGCCCTGTAGCCAGAGAGCTCAGAGCAGTCAATATGAAAGTTGTGTCACTCGCACCTGAAGTGCTTTAAACGGAAAAGTAAATATGAGTAAGTTACATATTAAGAAAGGTGACACCGTTTACGTGAATTCCGGTGAGAGCCGTGGCCAGAAAGGTAAGGTCATCAAGGTGCTTGTAGCAGAGCAGAAAGCCATCGTAGAGGGTGTCAATATGGTGTCTAAGGCTCAGAAGCCGACGGCCAAAACTCCTCAGGGAGGCATTATCAAGAAAGAGGCTCCGATACATATCTCGAACCTCAACCTCATCGACCCCAAAAGCGGTAAGCCCACGCGCATAGGCCGTCGCCGCAACGATGAAGGCAAACTCGTGCGCTATTCCAAAAAATCAGGGGAGGAAATCAAGTAATGGCCAACACCGCAAGTCTCAAAAAGGTATATGCCGAGCAGATCGCTCCGGCATTGATGAAGAAGTTCAACTACTCTTCACCCATGCAGATTCCCGTGCTCAAGAAGATCGTTATCAACGAAGGCCTCGGCTCTGCATCACAGGATAAGGACAAGAAGATCGTGGACAAGGCAATAGAGGAGCTCACTGCCATCACAGGTCAGAGGGCTGTAGCTACGCTGTCCAAGAAGGATATTGCCAACTTCAAGGTAAGAAAGAAGATGCCCATCGGCGCCAGAGTTACTCTGCGCAGGGAGCGTATGTACGAATTCCTTGAGGAGCTGGTAAAGGTGGCTCTGCCGCGTATCCGCGACTTCAAAGGTATCGAGAGCAAGCTCGATGGCCGTGGCAACTATACCCTCGGCATCAAGGAGCAGATTATCTTCCCTGAAATTAACATCGACAGCGTAGAACGTCTCACCGGTATGAACATCACTTTTGTTACTACCGCCAAGACCGACGAGGAAGGCTACGAGCTGCTGAAGCTCTTCGGACTCCCCTTCAAGGACGCTAAAAACAATTAATAAGAAGTATGGCAAAGGAATCAATGAAAGCGCGCGAGGTAAAGCGCGCCAAGATGGTGGCCAAGTATGCTGAGAAGCGTGCAGCTCTCAAGAAGATCATCAACACTACCGACGATCCCGCTGAGGCTTACGAGGCAGCCCGCAAGCTGCAGAGCATCCCTCACAACGCTTCTCCCGTACGCCTTCACAACCGTTGCAAGATCACGGGTCGTCCCAAAGGCTACATCCGTATGTTCGGCCTCTCACGTATCCAGTTCCGCGAGATGGCTTCCAACGGACTTATCCCGGGCGTTAAGAAGGCCAGCTGGTAATCCACCGCAAAACAACAGAGAGAGAAAGTATTTATTTAATATTGTCGGGCAGGTCCCGATTAATTAAACAAACAACAAATGACAGATCCAATAGCAGATTATTTGACAAGGCTTCGCAACGCCATCCGTGCCAATCACAGGGTGGTGGAGATCCCTGCGTCAAATTTGAAAAAGAACATTACTAAGATTCTTTTCGAAAAGGGCTATATCCTCAATTACAAATTTGTAGAGGATGGCCTGCAGGACATTATCAAGGTGGCTCTCAAGTATGATCCCGCCACCAAGAAGAGTGCCATCAAGTGCCTCAAGCGCGTTTCCCGTCCGGGACTGCGCAAATACTCGGGCTACAAAGACATGCCGCGCGTTATCAACGGCCTGGGTATCGCCATCGTCTCCACCTCCAAGGGTGTGATGACCGATAAGGAGGCTACCAAAGAGAAAGTAGGCGGCGAAGTTTTGTGTTACGTATACTAATACAGGAGGACTAACATGTCAAGAATAGGTAAATTGCCGATTAACATCCCCTCTGGCGTCACCGTGACGGCAAAGGATAATGTAGTGACCGTAAAAGGTCCGAAGGGTGAGCTTACACAAAAGGTCGATCCTTCTATCATTGTAAACGTAGAAGACGGACATGTAACATTTGCCATCGACGAGAAGAATGATACTGTTGATGCCAAGCAGAAGCAGGCATTCCACGGTCTTTACCGTGCGCTCGTCAATTCGATGGTAATAGGTGTAACCGAGGGCTACAAGAAAGAAATGGAGCTTGTAGGTGTAGGTTACCGCGTCTCTAACGAGGGCAATGTGATGGAATTCCAGCTGGGCTATACTCACCCCATATTTCTTCAGTTGCCGCCCGAGATCAAAGTGGAGACAAAGACAGAAAGAAACAAGAATCCCTATATTTGCTTGCAGTCGTGCGACAAGCAGCTTCTCGGCCAGGTTTGCGCCAAGATACGCTCGTTCCGTATGCCGGAGCCTTACAAGGGCAAGGGTATACTTTATATCGGCGAACAGATCCGTCGTAAGTCGGGTAAGGCAGCCGGTGCCAAGTAATAATTTGCATAAGACGTATTTATTATGAAATCCAAAGTAGAAAGACGACTGAAAATCAAATATCGGGTACGCAATAAGATAAGCGGAACCGCTGAGCGTCCCCGTCTGAGTGTTTTCCGCAGCAACAAGCAGATCTATGCTCAGGTAATCAACGACGAGGATGGCCGCACCCTTGTGGCTGCCTCATCTTTAGGCATCAAGGAGAAAATGACCAAGTCAGAGCAGGCTGCTAAGGTAGGCGAGGCTCTCGCCGAGAAGGCTGTAGCTGCCGGTATCTCCGAAGTAGTGTTCGACCGTAATGGTTATCTCTATCATGGTCGCGTGAAAGAACTCGCTGACGGCGCCCGCAAAGGCGGCCTTAAATTTTGATGGTTATGGCAAACAGAGTAAATGTAAAGAACGAAGAATTAAAGGACAGGCTGGTTGCCATCAACCGCGTCACCAAGGTGACCAAGGGCGGCCGCACATTTAGCTTCTCGGCTATCGTCGTAGTAGGCGACGGCCAGGGTGTGATAGGCTACGGCCTCGGTAAGGCAGGCGAAGTGACGGCTGCTATCTCCAAGGGCGTAGAATCAGCCAAGAAGAATCTTATCAAGATCCCCGTAATACACGGTACTATACCTCATGCACAGCAGGCTCATTTCGGTGGCAGCAAGGTAATCCTGATGCCCGCTTCCGAGGGTACTGGTGTTGTGGCCGGCGGCGCTATGCGTGCCGTGCTGGAGAGCGTAGGCATCAAGGACGTGCTTGCCAAGTCGCAGGGCTCCTCCAATGCTCACAATCTTGTCAAGGCTACTATTCTGGCCCTCTCGCAGATACGCGATGCACGTCAGATAGCTGCCGAGCGTGGAATTTCTATGGACAAAGTATTCAGAGGCTAAAATCACATACAACAATGGCAACTATCAAGATTAAACAGATAAAGAGCAAGATTGGCGCACCCAAGGACCAGAAGGCTACCCTCAAGGTGCTTGGCCTCCACAGAATAGGTGAGATTGTTGAGCGTGAGGACAACGCCGTAACGCGTGGTCAGATCAACAAGGTGAACCATTTGGTAACTGTAGTAGAATAATTAAAACTGACAGATAATGAATTTGCATACATTAAAACCGGCAAAGGGCTCCACACAGAGCCGCCGTCGCCTCGGCCGCGGTCCCGGTTCAGGTTTGGGTGGAACCTCTACACGTGGTCACAAGGGTGCCATGGCACGCTCCGGCTATAAGAAGAAGGTAGGTTTTGAGGGCGGTCAGATGCCTATGCAGCGTCGCCTCCCCAAATACGGTTTCAACAACAACTTCCGTGTTGAGTACAAGGCTATCAACCTGTCTGTACTTCAGAGTCTGGCTGACGAGAAGCACCTCGAGAAGATTACTCCCAAGGAGCTCCATGAGGCTGGATTCCTGTCCAAGAAACAACTTGTTAAGATACTTGGTAAAGGCGAGCTCACCGCTAAGCTCGAAGTAGAGGCCAATGCATTCTCCAAGACTGCACAGGCTGCTATCGAGAAGGCTGGCGGCAAGGCTACAAAACTTTGATTGAATGAAGAAGCTAATAGAAACCATTAAGAACATATGGCGAATAGAAGACCTGCGTACGCGCCTTCTGATCACCATTCTGTTCATAGCCATCTACCGCTTCGGCTCGTTCGTAGTGCTGCCCGGCATTGACTCTGCCAATCTGCAGGCACTGCAGCAGCAGACGAGCGGCGGTCTGATGTCGCTGTTGAACATGTTCTCCGGTGGTGCCTTCTCCAATGCATCGATCTTTGCGCTCGGTATCATGCCCTACATCTCTGCCTCCATTGTGATGCAGCTGCTTGCTGTGGCAGTACCGACGTTTCAGAAGATGCAGCGAGAGGGAGAGAGCGGACGTCGTAAGATCAACCAGTACACGCGTTACCTTACGATAGCCATCCTTCTCTTCCAGGCTCCTACCTATCTGATCAACCTTAACAATCAGACGCAGGGCGCTGCTCTGGCCCCGGGGCTCAACTGGACCTGGTTCTCCATCTCCAGCACGATCATCCTCGCAGCCGGCAGTATGTTCATCCTCTGGCTTGGCGAGCGTATTACTGACAAGGGCGTGGGCAACGGCGTGTCGCTTATCATTATGATTGGTATCATCGCCCGTTTCCCGACGGCTTTCGTTCAGGAGCTCACCACCACGCTCTCCACTCCGGGCGCAGGCGGTCTTATCAAGTTCCTCTTTGAGATCATCGTATTCGTGCTCGTCATTGCTGCTTCCATCATTCTTGTAAGCGCTACGCGTAAGGTCCCCGTACAGTACGCCAAGCGTGTGATGGGTACCAAGCAGTACGGCGGAGCCCGCCAGTACATTCCTCTCAAGATGTTTGCTGCCAACGTGATGCCTATCATCTTCGCACAGGCACTGATGTTCATCCCGATGGCTATCGTAGGATACAATACGGACAGTGCCAGCTGGGTGGCCCGCCAGTTTATGGACCACACGAGCCTGCTGTACAATATAGTGTTTGTGATACTGATCATCGCTTTCACGTATTTCTACACCGCTATCACGATGAACCCGCAGCAGATGGCCGAGGATATGAAGCGCAACAACGGCTTTATCCCGGGTGTGAAGCCCGGCAAGAGCACGGCCAATTACCTCGATACCATCATGTCGAGGATAATGCTTCCCGGTTCGCTTTTCATCGCATTCATAGCTATCATGCCGGCCTTCGCCGGAATATTCGGTGTGACGCAGGAGTTCGCACAGTTCTTCGGCGGCACGTCGCTGTTGATCCTTGTGGGTGTGGTGCTTGATACTATTCAACAGATAGAAAGTCATTTGCTGGTGCGCCACTACGACGGTCTGCTCAACGCGGGCCACGTACGCCGCAGCGAGAACAGCGCTCTCTAAGAGAAGACTAGTAATGATAACGCTCAAGACAGAAGACGAGATAGAGCTGATGCGCCAGGCCAATCTGCTGGTGGGCAAGACTCTGGCGGAGATCGCCAAGGTCATTGCCCCGGGCGTGACCACGCGTCAGCTCGATACGCTCGCCGAGACGTTTATACGGGATAATGGGGCAGAGCCCACCTTCAAGGGCTGCCCCAATCCCTATGGACAGCCGTTCCCGGGGAGCATCTGTACTTCGGTCAATGATACGGTGGTGCACGGCATCCCCGACGATACGCCCCTTAAGGACGGCGACATCATATCGGTGGATTGCGGCACACTGCTCAATGGATTCAACGGAGATTCCTGCTACACATTCTGTGTAGGCGAGGTAGCCCCCGAGGTGAAGCACCTGCTCAAGGTGACCAAGGAGTCGCTCTATCTGGGCATCGAAGCCGCCAAGGCCGGTCATCGTCTCGGTGACATAGGCTACACGGTGCAGCAGCATGCCGAGGAGGCCGGCTACGGCGTAGTCCGCGAGCTGGTGGGCCACGGCATAGGCCACGAGATGCACGAAGATCCCATGGTGCCCAATTACGGACGCCGGGGCAGCGGCATCCTCCTTAAGAACGGCCTTTGCATAGCCATCGAGCCCATGATCACGATGGGCGACAAGGCTATCTTCATGATGCCCGACCGCTGGACCATCAAGACGCGTGACCATAAGCCCGCCGCACATTTTGAGCATACCATTGCTATCCATCACGGCAAGGCCGACATCCTGTCGTCCTTCCGGGAGGTGGAAGAGATAGAGAGTAAACGAGCATAAAAGAGAGAGAAGCGCATGTCAAAACAAATGGCTATCGAATTTGACGGAACTATAGCAGAAGCGCTGAGCAATGCCATGTTCCGCGTCACCCTGGAGAACGGGCACGATATCACGGCCCACATCTCCGGCAAGATGCGTATGCATTACATCAAGATACTGCCGGGCGACAGGGTGAAGGTTGAGATGAGCCCTTACGACCTTTCGAAGGGGCGCATAGTATTACGATACAAATAAAAAAGCAATAAAGAAATGAAAACAAGAGCATCATTAAAGAAGCGCACGGCCGACTGCAAGATTGTCCGCCGCAAAGGTCGCCTCTTCGTAATTAATAAGAAGAACCCGAAGTACAAGATGCGTCAGGGTTAAATCATAACGAATAAAGTAATAACAATATATGGCAATAAGAATTGTTGGTGTCGATTTGCCCCAGGACAAGCGGGGTGAGATCGCGTTGACTTATATCTATGGTATAGGTCGTAGTAGCTCGGAGAAGATCCTTGATAAGGCCGGTGTGGACAGGAGTATCAAGGTAAAAGACTGGACTGATGAGCAGGCAGCGAAGATACGTCAGATTATCGGCGCTGAATACAAGGTAGAGGGTGACCTGCGCTCGGAGATACAGCTCAATATCAAGCGTCTCATGGATATTGGCTGCTATCGTGGCGTGCGTCATCGTTTAGGCCTCCCCGTACGCGGACAGAGCACAAAGAACAATGCGCGTACACGCAAGGGTAAGAAAAAGACAGTTGCTAACAAGAAAAAAGCTACTAAATAACAAGTAATAATATGGCAAACAAAGCAGTATCTTCCAATAAGAAGAAGACGGTCAAAGTTGACGCTATGGGACAGCTCCATGTGCATAGCTCGTTCAACAATATCATTATTTCTTTGACCAACTCTGAGGGCCAGGTCATCTCGTGGGCCTCTGCCGGCAAGATGGGCTTCCGTGGCTCCAAGAAGAATACGCCGTATGCAGCCCAGACAGCAGCAGAGAGCTGCGCCAAGGTGGCCTACGATATGGGCCTGCGCAAGGTAAAGGCTTATGTCAAGGGTCCGGGCAACGGCCGTGAGGCCGCTATCCGTGCTGTGCACGGTGCCGGCATCGAAGTGACCGATATCATCGACGTCACTCCGCTTCCTCACAACGGCTGCCGTCCTCCCAAGAGAAGAAGAGTATAATCCCAAGAAAAAGAACACAAAGAGAATATGGCTAGATATACAGGTCCTAAATCCCGCATTGCACGCCGTTTCGGCGAGGCAATCTTCGGCCCCGACAAGGTATTGTCGAAAAAGAGTTATGCTCCGGGACAGCATGGTAATTCACGCCGCCGCAAGACGTCCGAGTATGGCACCATGCTCGCTGAGAAGCAGAAAGCTAAAAACACATACGGTGTGCTCGAGAAGCAGTTCCGCAATCTGTTCGCCAGGGCAGAGCGTACCGAGGGCATTACCGGTGAGGTGCTTCTGCAGCTTTTAGAGTCACGTCTCGACAACATAGTATACCGTATGGGTATAGCTCCTACCCGTGCTGCTGCCAGGCAGCTGGTGAGCCATCGCCACATCGTGGTAGACGGTCAGGTAGTGGGCATTCCTTCTTATTCCGTAAAGCCCGGTCAGATAGTAGGCGTCAGGGAGCGTTCCAAGTCGCTCGAGGCTATCGCCAATGCTCTTGCCGGCTTCAACCACAGTAAGTATCCGTGGATAGAGTGGGATGAGAACGCTAAGGCAGGAAAATTTCTCAATCGTCCGCAGCGTGAAGAGATTCCCGAGAATATCAAGGAACAGTTGATAGTTGAGTTGTACTCTAAATAATAATTGAATTCATGGCGATATTAGCATTTCAAAAACCCGACAAAGTAATAATGCTGGAAGAGAGCCCCAAGTACGGAAAGTTTGAATTCCGTCCCTTGGAGCCGGGCTTCGGCATCACCGTGGGCAATGCACTCAGGCGTATCCTACTTTCTTCCCTCGACGGATTTGCTATCAACACTATCCGTATTGAAGGTGTGGAGCATGAGTTCGCCACAGTGCCCGGTGTGCGCGAGGACGTTACCAACATTATTCTAAACTTGAAGCAGGTCCGCTTCAAGCGAGTAGTAAAAGATTTCGAAGAAGAAAAGGTCTCTATCACCGTGGAGAACTCCTCCGAGTTCAAAGCCGGCGATATTGGAAATTATCTGACTGGATTTGAAGTGTTAAATCCTGACTTGGTGATTTGCCATTTAGATTCCAAAGTATCGATGAAAATCGAGCTGACTATCAACAAAGGCCGCGGCTATGTTCCCGCAGACGAGAACCGCCAGTTCTGCACCGAGGTGAATCAGCTCCCCATTGATTCTATTTACACGCCTATCCGTAACGTGAAATACGAGGTCGAGAATTTCCGTGTCGAGCAGAAGACCGACTACGAGAAGCTCGTTATCGAAGTTACTACGGATGGTTCCATTCAGCCCAAAGACGCGCTCAAGGAAGCCGCCAAGATCCTTATCCAGCACTTCATGCTGTTCTCCGATGACAAGATTATCCTCGATAACGCCGCCATCGTAGGAAACAACGAGGATTTCGACGAGGATGTGCTCCACATGCGCCAGCTCCTCAAGAAGAAGCTCTCGGACATGAACCTCTCTGTCCGCGCGCTCAACTGCCTGAAGGCTGCCAATGTCGAGACTCTTGGCGATCTTGTTACATACAACAAGAGTGAGCTCCTCAAGTTCCGCAACTTTGGTAAGAAATCGCTCAATGAGCTTGATGATTTGCTCAAGAGTCTGAATCTGTCGTTTGGAACCGATATCTCTAAATATAAATTAGACAAAGACTAAAACAAAATGAGACATAATAAGAAATTCAACCATCTCAGCCGTACTGCGTCTCACCGTCACGCTATGCTTGCCAATATGAGCGTGTCGCTGATAATGCACAAAAGAATCACTACGACTGTCGCAAAGGCCAAGGCCCTCAAGAAATATGTAGAGCCGCTCATCACCCGCAGCAAGGATGACTCCACCAACTCCCGCCGCGTGGTGTTCAGCTACCTGCAGAACAAGCCCGCCGTTGTGGAGCTCTTCAAGAACATCTCCGCAAAGGTGGCCAATCGCCCCGGAGGCTACACCCGCATCATCAAGACGGGTCTCCGTCAGGACGACGCTGCTTCGATGTGCTTCATCGAGCTCGTAGACTACGACGAGAACATGATCAAGGAGACAGCCAAGAAGGCTACCCGTACACGTCGTTCGCGCAAGAAGTCTGCTGCAGCTGCTGCTGAGGCTCCCGCCGCTGCCGCTGAGGCACAGGCTGCCGAAGCTCAGGCTCCCGCTGCCGAGGCCCCCAAGGCTGACGCAGAGCCCGCTGCCGAGAAGGCAGAGGACAAGGCTGAGGCCTAAATCACTGACAATACATTATTGCTATAAGGGGCTGTGTCGTGAAGACGCAGCCCCTTTATTAGTGTGACTAGCATGTATATCAGCTAATGGGTGCGAGTCCCTAACAGACCCTAGTAGTGGGAACTGTCCAGCCAGAGAGACAAGGGTGTCCATCGCGAGGTGGAATCTGAAAGAAGTCAGCGGCAAAC